>Ga0308175_100004180_pt1 | contig 10100 bp, 8 predicted proteins | sample PhyCR1_3_FD_203893 | JGI IMG/M metagenome (GOLD analysis project Ga0308175, IMG submission 203893) | Soil microbial communities from UC Gill Tract Community Farm, Albany, California, United States - DLSLS.C.R1 | ecosystem: Environmental > Terrestrial > Soil > Agricultural land | place: USA...
CACGACGCTCGACCCGTCGGCCGTTGTCCAGACAATCCGCGGCGACGTCGCGTCGATCGACGCGAGCCTGCCCGTGACCGACGTCGGCCTGATGCCGGATCTGATCAACGCGTCGCTCGCGGAGCCCCGATTCCGAACGCTTCTGATGGGTGTGTTTGCGGTGATGGCGCTCGGCCTCGCGGCCATCGGCATCTTCGGCGTCATCTCGTATTCGGTGTCGTGCCGGACGCACGAGTTCGGGGTCCGTGTGGCGCTCGGCGCCTCGCGCGGGCGGATTCTGGGCATGGTGCTTCGCGAAACCGCGATGCTCACCGCCGCGGGATTCGCCCTCGGCGCGCCCTTCGCGATTCTCGCCGTGCGCCTGCTGGGGCATCTGCTGTTCGACGTCTCGAATCACGACCCGCTGACACTCGCAGCCGTGGCCTTCACGCTTGCCGCGGCTGCCGCGCTCGCCGGCTATCTTCCCGCGCGCCGCGCGACGCACGTACGCCCCGTGGTCGCACTTCGCCATGAGTAAAGGAGGCCGTCGCGCTGAGAACCGCTACGATTCGAATGGCAGCAGCGGCTCGATGATGTCGGCTGGATCCTCGAGGTTGTGCACGCTCACGCCAAGCAGACGTACCGGCCGCGTGGCCGCCTCGGTTTTCGCGAGCAGCGCAACCGCGCGTTGAGCGATCTCTTCGCCGTCCCGCGTCGCGGGCGCCGTGTGGCTCCGCGTCACGGTGGTGAAATCCGAGTAGCGGACCTTGATCGTGACGGTGCGGCACCGCAGTTCGCGGCGTGCGAGCCAGCGGGCCGCATCCCGCGCCATCCCGTCGATCTCGCGCTGCATCTCCGTCAACTCGGCCAGATCATGCGCGAACGTCGTTTCGCTGCCGGACGACTTCACCTCGCGCTCCGCCTCGACCGGCCGGTCGTCGATCCCGTCGGCCAATCGCCGGAGCCAGTCGGCGCCGCTGCCCACCGCTTCTCTCAGCGCTGAGGGGTCCACCTTCCGCACGTCAATCAGGCGTTCGATCCCGCGCTCGCGCAGACGCTGCGCGGTCACCGGTCCCACGCCCCACAAGGCGTCCACGGGCAGCTTCTGCAGAAAGGGTTCGACGCGCTCGGGAGCAATCACAGTAAGGCCGTCCGGCTTGCGCCAGCCCGAGGCGATCTTCGCGAGGAATTTGTTCGGTGCGACGCCCGCTGATGCGGTCAGACCCGTCGCCGAGCGAATCGCGTCCTTCAGGCGCACGGCGACGCTCCTGCCCAGCGGCTCTCCCCACGCGTTCTCGGTCACGTCGAGGTACGCCTCGTCCAGCGAGAGCGGCTCGACGAGCGGGGTCACCGATCGAAACAGCGCGAACACCGCCTGAGAGACCGCACGGTACTTCTGGAAATCAGGTCGAACGATGACCAACTCGGGGCAGAGGCGGACGGCGCGCGACATCGGAATGGCCGAACGAACGCCGAACGTGCGCGCCTCGTAGCTGGCAGCCGCCACGACGCCGCGCGATGCGGGCGAGCCGCCCACGGCGACCGGCTTCCCCTTCAGATCCGGATTGTCTCGCTGCTCGACGGACGCGTAGAACGCGTCCATGTCGATGTGAAGGATCCTCCGCACGTCATTCATGGCGCCATTCGCGGCCGGTCGGCCCACCAGGCCCAGGGAACAAACAGCCACGCGACGACCGCGGTCCACGCCACAACAGCGATGCTTGGCGGCGGCGGCCCGAGGACGCTCGCCACGTACAAGGCATACACGATGGCGACGAGGATCCAGAACGCGCGGCGAGGGCGCTTCCCGCGCGCGTAGTAGACGATCGCCGCCGCAAACATCGCGGTTTCGACAATGACGGTCGCCGCAACGGACTTCCACAATCCGAACCCGAGATATGGCCCGTTGGGCAGCACGGGCATATCAGGGAGGTGTGAGGCGACGTCGAGTACCCAGTGACTGAGCACGCCGGCGGCCAGCAGGAGCGCGCCGTCCTGCCGTCCTTTGACGAGTCGGTACACGCCGGCGAAAATCGCAGCCCACGCGACAGCTGCGACGAGGCTGTGGGAGAGCGGGTAGTCCGTGAACTTCAGTGTCAGAAAGGGGTTTGCCGATCCGGACAACTCGGCGTGTTCGAGTCCGAGCAGCAACAACACTGGCCACACGATGTCGAGGAAGGCGACGGATGCGAACCACCAGCCGAGGCCAGCCCTGGGGGTCAGGCGCCGGCCGGCGATTCCCACGGCGAAGTGACCGATGAACATGTCGCCATTGTAGAGCCGGGATGTGCCTTGATGAACTCCCGGCGTGCCCCGCCCACCGCCTCAGAGGTATCCTCGAAAGATGCAGTACGCCCGTCTCGGCAAGAGCGGTCTGACCGTCTCGCGCATCTGTCTCGGCGCGATGACCTATGGCGACCCGAACTGGCGCGCGTGGGTGCTGGACGAGGAGCGGTCCCGCCCGTTCATCAAACGCGCGCTCGATCTCGGCATCAACTTCTTCGACACCGCCGACATGTACTCGCTCGGGAAGAGCGAAGAAGTCCTCGGCCGCGCGTTGAAGGAGTACGCCGCCCGCGACACGGTCGTGATCGCCACCAAGGTGTTCCACGCGATGAGCGACGACGTCAACGATCGAGGGCTGTCGCGGAAGCACATCATGTCGGCGATCGACAACTCGCTGCGAAGGCTCGGCACCGACTACGTGGACCTCTATCAGATCCACCGGTTCGATCGGAACACGCCGCTCGAAGAAACGCTGGAAGCGCTGCACGACATCGTCAAGGCCGGAAAGGCGCGATATCTCGGCGCCTCCTCGATGATGTCGTGGCAATTCGCGAAGGCCTTGTCTGTCGCGGAGCGGTATGGCTGGACGCGATTCGTCTCGATGCAGAATCACTACAACCTGCTTTACCGCGAGGAAGAGCGCGAAATGATGCCGCTCTGCATCGAGGAAGGCGTCGGCGTCATTCCGTGGAGCCCTCTCGCGCGTGGGTTTCTTGCCGGCACCCGCACACGCGGAGAGCGCAGCGGGACCCTCCGCGAGGAGACGGACGCGTACGCACACGGGCTTTATTACGCCGACGCGGACTACGACGTCGCGGAACGCAATTCGGAGGTTGCCCGCGAGAAGGGCGTTTCGCCGGCCCAGGTGGCGCTCGCGTGGCTGCTCGCGCAGCCAGGCGTCACCGCTCCGATCGTCGGCGCCTCCAAGATGCCCCATCTCGAGCAGGCGGTGGGCGCGCTGGACATCACGCTCTCACCTGAGGAGCGTCAGCGGCTCGAAGAACCCTACGTGCCGCACAAGCCGCTCGGACTGTAGCAAGGATCTAGCTCTGCGCCTTCCATTCGACATGCTGCGCGAGTTGGTCCCGCAGGTCGGCGTCGGGGTGCCGCCGCCGCAGGCGCGCGCGCCGCGAATGAGGCGCAGCAAGCGTCAGGGTAGAATCGGCCGTCATGGTGCGTCGGGTCCTGATTGCGATCGTTCTCTGGGGTGCCGCGGCCGCATCCGCGTCCGCGCAAAGTGGCACGTTGATCGTTGTCGGCGGGGGAAACACCGGCCCCGATATCGTCTCGCCGACGCTCGAGATAGCCGGCGGCTCGAGTGCCGTGATCGCGGTGCTGCCCCAGGCGTCTGCGGAGCCGGATGCTGGCGACGGGTCGGTGAAGATGTGGCAGGAGGCGGGCGCGAAGGAGGCCGTGAAGGTGTCCTTCGACGACCGCGACGCCGCGGGCGCCGTGTTGAAACGCGCTACCCTCATCTGGATCCCTGGCGGCGATCAGAACCGCTTCATGAAAGCCATCCAGGGCACCGGACTGGACGATCTGATTCGTGACCGATATCAGCACGGCGCGGCAGTGGGCGGCACGAGCGCCGGGGCGGCGGTGCTGGTGAAAGCGATGTTCACCGGCGACGCGGATCTCAAATCGCTCAAGGCCGGTTCGACGGTCATCGCGCCGGGCCTCGGCCTCTGGCCGGAGGTGCTCGTCGACCAGCACTTTCTCACCCGGCAGCGGGACAACCGCCTCCTGAGCGCCGTCCTCGATCATCCCGATCTCGTCGGGATCGGCATCGACGAGTCCACCGCCGTCATCGTCCGCAGCCACGCGTTCGATGTGATAGGCAAGAGTTCCGTTGTCGTCATCGACGCGCGTCACGCAAAGGTGGAAAAGGTGGCTGCCGGCGCGCCGGTATCCGCACGAGGCATCTCGCTGGCCGTCCTGCACGCCGGGCAGCACATGGAGCTTCGCTGAACCTGAAATCCGCAATCAAATCAACAATCTCAAATCTTCAATCCCCAATCACTCAGCAATCCCAAACCTGCAATCAGAAATTCTCCAGCTGCGCGACCACCCCCTCGGTCATGGAGCGCAGCGTCCGATAGGCGCGGCCGAGCGCCTTCTGCCCTTCCGCGTCCAGCAGATAGTGCGTCCGCCGCCGACCGCCGCGTTCCGGCGTGGGGTTGCCGACGTAGGACACCACCATGCGCTTCTTCTCCAGGCGGTCGAGGGTCACGTAAATGGAACTGACCGGAACCTCCCGGGTGGTGCGCTCCGCAATCTCGCGCCGAACCTCCGCCCCGTAGGTGCCGTTCCCAAGTCGCAGGAGCGCAAGGAGTACGAGCAATTCCAGCTCGCCGAGCACGGGCGCGTAGTAGTCGTTGATATGTTTCACTTTGTTACTAATATAATGTGAAAATCAGTAGCTCGACCACACTTTCCGCTTGAACGCGCCCGTTTCCGGGCCGCATAATCGTTCGCCTGAGGCCGCCACGACCGCCCATACGGTGCGAGTGAACGTGGTGAACGAATCGAAAGGACACGCACATGGGTTCCGCTGCATCGGGAGACGCGATCCGCAACATCAACGAGTTCGGCATGTCCGTCCGGAACGCCCCGCCGCAGGCGCGCCGAGCCACGGAGGAATTCGGCTCGCTCACGTTCAACGAGGAAGTGCAGCGGGCCCGCCTGCCGAAGGATGTGTTTCGCGCGCTGCGGCGTTCGATTGCCCACGGCGAAGCGCTGGATCCGAACATCGCCGACATCCTGGCGAGCGCGCTCAAGGACTGGGCGGTGGAGCACGGCGCGACGCACTACACGCACTGGTTCCAGCCGATGACCGGCATCACGGCCGAAAAGCACGACGCCTTTCTCACGCCGACCTCTGACGGCCGCGCGGTCGCCGAGTTCAGCGGCAAGGAGCTGGTGAGAGGTGAGCCGGACGCCTCGAGTTTTCCGTCCGGCGGCATGCGCTCCACCTTCGAGGCGCGCGGGTACACCGCATGGGACCCGACCAGCCCGCCGTGGCTCCTCGTCACGCCGCAGGGGACGACCCTCGTCATTCCCACCGCATTCGTGAGCTGGACCGGCGACGCGCTCGACAAAAAGACCCCGCTCCTGCGCTCGCAGGAGGCGTTGTCGAAGCAGGCCGTCCGCATCCTCAGGCTGTTTGGATCGAAGGCGCAGCGCGTCACCACGACGTGCGGTCCCGAGCAGGAATATTTCCTGATCGATCGCCACTTCTATTTCAACCGTCCCGATCTGATTAACGCCGGGCGCACGTTGTTCGGGGCGCGTCCGCCGAAGGGTCAGGAGATGGAAGACCACTACTTTGGCGCCATCCCCGACCGCGTGCTGGCATTCATGATGGAAGTCGAGCGCGAGCTGTACAAAGTCGGCGTGCCGCTCAAGACCCGTCACAACGAGGTCGCGCCGAGTCAGTACGAAGTGGCTCCGATCTTCGAAAACGCGAACATCGCCACCGATCACCAGATGATGACGATGGAGATGCTGCGCCGGGTCGCGCCGAAGTACGGCCTCGCCTGCCTCCTCCACGAGAAGCCCTTTGCCGGCGTGAACGGATCGGGCAAGCACCTCAACTGGTCCATGAGCGACGAGCTCGGGAACAACCTGTTGAACCCCGGCGAGACGCCGCACGATAACCTGCAGTTTCTCGTCTTCTGCGGCGCGGTCCTCCGCGCCGTGAACAGGCACCAGGGGCTGCTGCGGTTCTCCATCGCCAGCGCCGGCAACGATCACCGGCTCGGCGCCAACGAAGCGCCGCCCGCGATCATCTCCGTCTTCCTCGGAGACATGCTGACCGACATCTTCCAGCAGATTGAGAAGGCTGGCAGCGCGAAGACCACGAAGAGCGGCGGCATCCTCGACATCGGCGTCAACGTGCTGCCGAAACTTCCGCGCGACGCCGGCGACCGGAACCGCACGAGCCCGTTTGCCTTTACGGGCAACAAGTTCGAGTTCCGCGCCGTCTCGTCGAATCAGAGCATTGCCCTGCCAAACGTCTGCCTCAACGTCGCCGTCACCGAGTCGCTCGATTACTGCGCGACCGAGCTCGAGCGAGGCCTCAAAGAAGGCAAAAAGCTGCAGGCCGCGGTGAAGTCGCTGCTCACGAAGTTGATCAAGGAGAACAAGCGCATCATCTTCAACGGCAACGGCTACTCGGACGAGTGGCAGAAGGATGCCGCAAAGCGCGGGCTCCTCAACCACCGCACGTCAGTCGACGCATACGCCGAAGCCCTGAAACCCGAGGTCGTGAGCGCCTTCGAAAAGTACGGCGTCATGAACGGTCGCGAGCTGCACGCGCGCTACGACGTTGCCGTCGAGCAGTACAACAAGAGCATCAACATCGAAGCGCAGCTGATGGTGCTGATGGCGAACCGCTATATCCTGCCCGCGGCGTACCGCTATCAGGCCGAGGTCGCGCAGAGCGTGGCCGCGGTGAAGGCCGCCGGCGGCACCGCCAGGGAGACCCGCCGCACGCTCGACCAGATCACGTCGCTCACCGATCAGTGCAAGGAGCGGGTGACCGCGCTGCAGGAACTGCTCGAGCACGAGCACGACGCCGACGCCGAAAAGCACGCCCGGTGGTTCCGCGACAAGATCGTCCCTGCGATGCAGTCGCTGCGTGAGTCGGGTGACGCGCTCGAGTGCATCGTGCCGCAGGACCTCTGGCCGCTGCCGACGTACCGCGAGATGCTGTTCGTGAAGTAGACCGTTCAGCGCCGGGGCAGCGTCACCGTGGCAACGGTGCCGCCGCCCGGCGGACAGTGCAGGTCGAGCGTCCCGCGATGACGCTCGACCACTCTCCTCGCCGTCGGCAGGCCCAGACCCGTACCTCGATGTTTGGTCGTGAAGAAGGGTTCGAACACTTTTTCATGCACCTCGGGCGTCATCCCCGGCCCCTGGTCGACGATCGACACCGTCGCCGCTTCCCCGGTGTCGGCGACGTTCACGCGGACAGTGCCCGTCGATCCCTGCGCCTGCGCCGCGTTCAGGAGCAGGTTGAGAAAAACGGTCCGTAACTGGTCCGCGTCCGCCTCGACGACCGGGTTCGCACCCGCGACCTCGATTTGCAGCGCGTGCTGCGCTGGATCGCGCCGCAGATGGGCCACGGTCTCCGTGATGATCGATCCGAGCGGAACGGCGCTGAGGCGCAGATCTCTCGGCCGCGCGAAGACGAGCAGGTCCTGGACGATGGTGTTGAGCGAATCCAGCCGCGCGATGATGTCAGCCAGGACTGTCTTGTCGCGGCTTCCTTCCGGCAGGCGTCCGCCGATGACCTGCAGGGCCCCGCGGATACCGGCTATCGGATTCTTCACCTCGTGCGCGACGACGGCTGCCATCTCACCGAGCCGCGCAAGTGCCGCCTGCTCGCGGAGCCGCGCCTCCGATTCCTTGCGATCCGTGACGTCGTACCGGATGGCCATGTACTGATAGGGCTTCCCGTGCTCGTTGAGGAACGGAACGATCGTGGTGTCGACCCAGTAGTGGGATCCGTCCTTTGCGCGATTGCGAATCTCACCGCGCCAGATCCGGCCGTTCGCGATTGTCTGCCACAATTCCCGGATGAATTCCTTCGGGTGATACGCGGAGTTGATCATGCGGTGGTCCTGCCCCAGCAGCTCCTCGCGTGAGTACTTCGATATCTCGACGAACCGATCATTGGCGTACGTGATCCGCCCCTTCACGTCCGTGGTCGCGACGATAGCCGCTTGATCGAGCGCGAAGTTCGTATCGGCGAGGTCCTTGACGCTGCGTTCGAGCGCCCGGCCGACCTTGCCGTACTTGTTGATCAGCCACGCGGTGATCCACATGCCCGCCAGCGTCAGCGCGCGATTGACAATCGCGTACAGCACCGTCCCGCCTGGCGGCGAAATCCACGCGCCCACGACGGTCAGGACCGACGCGGCAGCCGCGGCCCAGAGTGGAAACCAGGGGGCGCTGATGAACAGCCCGAGCAGGATCACCACTCCGTAGAGGGCGGAAATCGCGACGCCGAGCGGCAGATACGCGTCGAGCACGAAGATGCCGGCCGTCAGGACGACGGCGACGATGAGCAGCCGCCGATCGTCAGACCGGCGGTTGGGCGCAGCCGGGATCTGCATTCGCACGTGTAGATGATTGATCGAGCCGCGCGACGCGGCCAGCGTCGGGCGTTGGACGTGGGGAATTCATCGGCCGGCGTCCCGATGGGGAATAGTCCCCGGGCGACGCGGAAAATTCCCCGCAGCGCGCCCGCACGCCGCCGAACGGCTCCCCGGTTCACCGTATCTTCAGCAAGAACCGGTGCAGCGCCCGCCGGTACAGCGCTTGCGACTCCGCATTCCTGACACGGAGACCCACCCGAATGCCCCTCAATGCGTGCGAGCTTGAAATCGATCTGTTCTGCCGCGGCATGCGCGTGCCCGACGACGTCGTTCTGGACGGCGCGCGCAACATCTCGCGGACGCGAGCAGGCCTCGGATCGGGGCTGGAAGTGGCGATTCCGACGTCCAGCTGGCTGAAGCCGGAGATCTACACGAACGTGCCGGTCGTCGAGGCCTTCACGCAGCGGTCGCCGTACCTGTTCGCCGGGTCGCCAAGCGGCTATCGCATCGTCGACGAACGCGGGGGCGAGGCGTATCCGGTGCGGCTGCCGCAGGCGCCGCGTTGGTACCGCCGGCAGACATCACGCGGCACGCAGATGTCGCGGATCGGAGTGCTGCAGGGGACGTACCTTGGCATCTACATCAATCCCATCTGCGCCTTCTGGAACTACAAGCCGGCGCTGAACTGCCGCTTCTGCACCACGGGGAAAAACGTCGGCGAGGGTGAAGTCGCCGAGAAATCTCTCGAGGACGTCATCGAGACCTGCTGGGCGGCCCGCGAGGAGTCGGGCATCACGTTCGTGCATCTGAACGGCGGCTTTCAGGGGACGAAGGCGCTGAAAACCGCGGAGCCCTTCATTCGCGCGATCAAGGAGGAGGTTGGCCTGCTCGTGGGCGTGCAGTTGACGCCGCATCCAGACCTTTCGGTGTACGACCGGCTGATCGACCTCGGCGTCGACCACTTTTCGTTCTGCCTCGAGCTGTTCGATCCGGAATGGTTCGAGCGCATCTGCCCCGGCAAGGCCCGCATGATCGGGCAGGATCGTTTCCTGAACGCGATGGACTACTGCGCGTCGCGGCTGCCGCGCGGCGCCGTCTCCGGCGAAATGATCGCCGGGCTGGAGCCGGTGGAGAGCACGATCGCGGCAATCGAGCGCATCACGTCGGCGGGTGCGTTTCCGACCGTCTGTGTGTTCAGGCCCACGGTCGGATCCGATATGGAGGACTGGCCGTCGCCGTCGTACGGCGACATGCGGCAGATCATGGCGGCCGTGTACGACGCGTGCCGCCGGCATCGCATCCCGATCGGTCTGGCGCCGAACATCGAGGTCAGCCTCGTCGTGAACCCCGATGACGCGGCACTTCTCGCACCTCGCACGGCCGGCTTCTACACGTACGAGGCCTGGAGGCGCACGCTGCGAGTCCTCGCGAAGCCGCTCTTCTGGAAAAGGATGCAGCCACGCCGGGCAGCCCGAGCCCACAGAACTGAACACGCAGCGGAACCGGTCGCCCTGGCTGAGGGCTTGCCCCGAACGCATCGGAAACGGCAGGCCTGAAGGCGCTGCGCTACAGCGCACCGCAGATGTGCCCGAGGGGTGCGTCGCGGAAGGCGTCGCGCCGCGAACCGCGGGCGGAAACCTACCACGACAAACGCCCTTCGCCCACGAGCACGCTCCGGCCGCCGACACGGACGCGCGTGATCTCGTCGCCGGCCTTCTCGATGGAGATATGAAC
>Ga0308175_100004182_pt1 | contig 10099 bp, 9 predicted proteins | sample PhyCR1_3_FD_203893 | JGI IMG/M metagenome (GOLD analysis project Ga0308175, IMG submission 203893) | Soil microbial communities from UC Gill Tract Community Farm, Albany, California, United States - DLSLS.C.R1 | ecosystem: Environmental > Terrestrial > Soil > Agricultural land | place: USA...
GTCCGAAGATCACCGTGCGGCATTCTTCTCCTTAGCGGACGGATTCTTCACCAAGAAATCGAAATCACATCCCTCGTCGGCCTGCAATACGCTATCCAGAAAGAGCTTAGCGTAGCCTCGAGAAGCGTCCCAATCGGGATGAACCGGTGCCGTACTTTCGCCCGCCCGCAAACGTAATTCCGCGTCGTCCACGAGCAGGTCGATGCGGCGATTCCCTACGTCTAAACGGATGAGATCCCCTGTCCGCACTAGCGCGAGTGGACCTCCCGCCGCTGCTTCCGGTGCAATGTGCAGCACGATTGTTCCAAAAGCCGTCCCGCTCATGCGCGCGTCAGAAATGCGGACCATGTCTTTAACGCCCGTGCGAGAAAGCTTCTTTGGGATTGGGATATAGCCGGCCTCCGGCATGCCCGGAGCACCTTTCGGACCCGCATTCCGCAACACCAGAACGCTATCTGGTGTAACATCCAGGTCTTCGCTGTCCAGCTGCTTCGTCATGGCTTCAACGGAATCGAACACCACGGCGCGTCCTGTGTGTTGGAGGAGCGACTCCGTCGCGGCGGACTGCTTGATCAACGCTCCATGCGGAGCCAGGTTCCCGCGGAGTACGGCGAGCGTGCCTTGTGTTCTTAACGGGTTGCTCCGTGGCCGGATGACGTCCTGGCCCGGTACTTCTTCCGCCGCAGCCACCGCACCCGCCACTGTTCCGCCCACCGTTCTTGCATCCAGCGCAAGCAGGTCCGACAGTTCTTTCATCACGCGCGGAATGCCGCCCGCCTCGTGAAGGTGCTCCATGTAGTGCTGACCGGTGGGCTTGAGGTCCACCAGAACCGGTACCTCCCGGCCCAGGCGATCGAAGTCATCGAGGTCAATGCGGAGGCCCATGCGTCCCGCGATCGCCGTCAGGTGAATGAGTCCATTCGTTGATCCGCCAATAGCCTGGAGGATCACGAGTGCGTTCCGAATGCTTTTCTCGCTCAGTATCTCGGACGGTGTCGGACCTCCGGCGATCGCCATCTCGGCCGCGCGCTTTCCGCTCGCCTCGGCCAAACGCCGACGTTCTGCATAGACCGCTGGAATCGTGGCACTCGTGGGTAGGGAGAGCCCGAGTGCCTCGGTGACACACGCCATCGTACTCGCCGTACCCATCACCATGCACGTCCCAACAGATGGGGCGAGGCGCGCGTTCACCACGTTGATCTCAGCGGCATCCATTTGCCCGGCGCGAAACTTCGCCCAAAGCCGCCGGCAGTCTGTGCATGCTCCCAGCACTTCGCCTTTGTAGTGCCCGACGATCATAGGCCCGGTCGGCAGCACGACCGCCGGTAAATTTGCGCTTGCCGCTGCCATGATCTGCGCGGGTAGCGTTTTGTCGCAGCCGCCGATCAGAACCACAGCATCCATCGGCTGGCAACGAATCATCTCCTCCGTTTCCATCGCCATGAGGTTGCGAAGATACATGGCCGTCGGATGAATGAAACTCTCGTGCATCGTCATGGTCGGGAAGACCATGGGCAAGGCGCCGGCTAACATTACGCCGCGCTTCACAGATTCGATCAGGTCCGGAACATTGCCGTGACACGGGTTGTAATCGCTGTAAGTGTTCGTGATTCCGACGATGGGCCTTTCCAGCGCGTCGTCTGAGTAACCCATTGCCTTAATAAAGGCGCTGCGCAGAAAAAGCGAGAACTCATCGTCGCCGTAACTGGTCAAGCCCTTGCGTAATCCGCGTGCCATGGTGCTCTCCTCGTTGATTCCTCGTCCCCATCACGCTGCCCGGAAGTGCGGCTGCCAAGAGTTGGGGGTGACAAGTATCAGCATACCGGCGGCTGCTATAAAGGACGTGGAGAGCGAACCGGAAAGCAAATGGAACTCGGTTTAAAAGGTAAGACGGCATTAGTTCTGGGCGGCGGAAGCGGTTTGGGAAAAGGCATTGCGCTCAGCCTTGCCCGCGAAGGTGCACGCGTCGCCATTGCTGGAAGGACGCAAGCCACACTCGACGCAACCGTCAAGGAGATCGAAGCCGCGGGTTCAGAGGGGCTTGCGCTCGGGTGGGACATCACAGACTTAACGATCATTGAGACGCAGTTTGGTCTGATCGAAAAGCGGTTCGGTACGGTAGACATCCTGGTGAACAACACCGGTGGCCCGCCTCCCACACCCGCCGCCGGTCAGGACCCTGAACTGTGGGGGAAGAACTTCCGATCCATGATTCTTCCCATATTCGCTATCACTGATCGCGCGCTCCCGGCGATGCGGGAGAAGAAGTGGGGCCGGATTATCACGAGCGCCTCTTCTGGCGTGATCGTGCCGATCCCGAATCTGGCCATCTCGAATACGCTGCGCATGTCGCTGCTCGGCTGGTCGAAGACTCTTTCGACCGAAGTCGCGAAACAAGGCATTACGGTCAACATGATTCTTCCCGGACGTATTGCAACGGATCGACTCCGGTTCCTCGACGAGAACAAGGCGAAGCGCGAGGGGCGCCCGGTAGAGGAGGTCCAGAAAGACAGTATGGCCTCTATTCCCCTCGGACGGTATGGTGACATCAAAGAGTACGTAGACACCGTGGCCTTCCTGGCGAGTGAACTTGCTTCCTACATCACGGGCACAGTAGTTCGCGTCGACGGCGGAGCCGCTCCGTGTATCTAAGCCTCCGAAATGCCACTCACCTCTGAAGCGCAAGGCGTTTTCGCCATCACCGTAACGCCGTTCCAACCCGATGGCCGGCTCGACGTCGAGTCTGTCGATCGCATGGTCGATTTCTATCTCGGATGTGGCGTAACGGGACTCACCATTCTCGGGATCATGGGAGAAGCCCCAAAGCTCGAGATGAACGAATCGCTTGCGTTCATCAAACAAGTAGTCTCGCGCGCGGGCGGAACTCCGGTGGTCGTGGGCGTGTCCTCACCGGGCTTCGCTGCCATGCGTGCCCTTGCGCGCGGTGCGATGGATTTGGGTGCTGCCGGGGTGATGATTGCTCCGCAACCGAGTCTGCGCACCGATGACCAGATCGTGACGTATTTCGGTCAGGCGGTCGAGGCAGTTGGTACTGATATCCCCTGGGTGCTGCAAGATTATCCCCTCACCCTTGGTGTGATCATGACGCCGAAAGTGATTCGGCAGGTCGTTGTTAACCACCCGTCATGTGTGATGTTGAAGCACGAAGACTGGCCGGGACTCGAAAAGATCACTGCGACGCGCGGCTTCGAAGCGGACGGATCCATGCGGCACATCTCCATCCTTTGCGGCAATGGCGGTTTATTTCTCGATTTCGAGATGGCTCGAGGTGCAGACGGGGCCATGACTGGATATGCGTTTCCTGACATGCTGGTCGACATCGTAAAGCTTCATCAGGCCGGCAAAAAGGACGAAGCGCACAACCTGTTCGACGCCCATCTCCCGTTGATCCGCTACGAGCAGCAGCAGGGTGTGGGCTTGGCGGTTCGGAAATATGTTCTCCAGAAACGTGGTGCAATCGGATCAGACGCACAACGCAAACCCGCGAGTGCGCTGAGTGCAAAGGCACGCGACGAGGTTGACTTTCTTCTGAAACGCCTCTCGAAGTACGATGTGCGAGCTACTCTCTGATGTGTAAATTCGTGTTCGCGGCTCTGCTTTGTTGCTCGGCTCTTGCCGCTGACAATCAGAAGCCCGAGCGCCAGGTGCAGGCGAACGTACTCACCTCTGACCGGGACCCGAAGATACGGATCACGCTACCATCATCGGTCCAGTACGTCGGAGGGGACCGATGGCCACTGTACGACATCGCCGATTGCGAACTGCATGTGTTTGTTGAAGCGACGGCGCAGAAGAGAGTGGAACGGCTGTATTGGTTGCAGTTCGAATCTTATCTTCCTTCCCGGCCGGACTTGCATCATACGTATCCATTCACAAAAACCGATACCTTGAGCGGTTTGCTCTTTGACGTGCGTGCCCGATTCGGACCGGGCAACGAAACTCCGAAACCCGGTTCAGATGGCGAACATGTGCAAGCGCTGCTTCGGGCGAAAGACTACAGGATGCCCGATGCCACCATGAACGTCCGTTTGGTTCATCTTCTGGATGATCAGAAACGGAAAGAGCTGATGATCATCTATGCGGAAGATCTCCAGTCCACAGGGGTGTCGGTGAGCGATTTGCTGCCGGGAGGCAAGCACACGAGCGAGTGGCCCGCCATCGAAGCGGGCCTCATCCAAAGAGCCGAGGCCGCGGTCAAACTGTCTACGGAATGAAGCGAGGAGCCCTACTTCTCTGCGATTAGATTTATCTTGTGGATGACCGGGGGCTCGGTGAAATACTCTTCCGCTTTGGCCATCAAAGCCTCCGCGATCTCACCGTTCAGGTGAGCGTCGCGTCCAGCCTCGTCGTTGAAGGTGTCGAAGATCCCGAATACACCAGGTTTGTCCTCTTTAAATCCATACCAGTTCACCGTACCGCTTTCACTCTGGACCATGGCGCCCCCTTGCTTCAGGAACGCCTCGACTTCGGCTTCTTTGCCCGGTTTCGCCTTCAGCTCCGCATAGAGCGCATACTTCGCCATTCTGTTTCTCCTTTGTGGGACGGTTTCGTCTCACTATATCCGCTGCAGTTTGGGACAAAGTTACGTCGCGGCCGGCGATTCCTCCTTGTTTGAGCAACGATACGATAATCGCCAGCATGAAAATTGCTTTCGCTACTTCCATTCTTCTGGTGTTCGCTGCAACCGGGCACGCAGCCGAAACGGTGCACTGGATAGGAACCTGGGGCGCAAGCCCGGCGCCTCAGCTCGCAAACCCTGCGTCGATGCTCTCCGAACATCTTCTGTATGAGAATCAGACGATTCGCGAAGTTGTGCATACGAGTGCAGGAGGAAGAGCTGTCCGTGTCCGATTGTCGAACGCGTACGGTCGAGAGCCGATCACCATTGGCGCCGCGCACATTGCTCTGCGGAAGAGTGAATCGGCGATTGCTGCGGGATCTGATCATCAGCTTACTTTCGGCGGCCAGAAGTCCGTGTTCATCCCATCTGACGCAACCGTTCTCAGTGACCCGATCGATATGGATGTACCAGCATTGAGCGATGTGGCGATCAGTCTGTTTTTGCCGAAAGCTGCAGCCAGCGCCGGCATTCACTATTCGGCGCAACAGACTTCTTACATCGGAGGGGGAGATCTGACGGCTGCGGAATCGATCTCAAATCCCGTCAAGATCACGTCCTGGGTGTTCGTGACTGGTCTCGACGTTTCTGCACCTGCTTCTGGCGCCACAGTTGTAGCGTTTGGAGACTCCATCACTGACGGTGCGAAATCCACAGTGGATGCAAATCGCCGCTGGCCGAACGTCCTTGCGGAGCGCCTGGCCCCGGCGAAAACGGGTTCGCCGATCGCGGTTTTGGACGAGGGAATTGGAGGCAACCGGCTTTTGCATGATCCCGCCGCCAACATACGTTATGGGGTGAACGCACTGGCTCGCTTCGACCGTGATGTTCTTGCTCAGCCGGGCGTGCGGTACGTGATCGTTCTCGAAGGCATCAACGACATCGGGCATCCCGGGCAATCAGCTCCTGCCGATGAGATAGTCACACCCGAAGACATCATCGGCGCGTACAAACAAATCATCGAACGCGCGCACGCAGCAGGGATCAAGATCTACGGCGGGACGCTGACACCGTTTGCAGGAACCACGATTCCTAATTACTTCACGCCGGAAAAGGAAATGAAGCGGGAAGCAGTGAACAACTGGATCCGGACCAGCCACGCATTCGATGGTGTAATCGACTTCGAAAAGGCTGTCCGCGATCCCCAACATCCCGACCGCATGCTTCCGAAGTACGATGGCGGCGACGGGCTTCACCCCGGCGATGCTGGTTATCAGGCAATGGGCGACGCGATCGATCTCAGTCTGTTTCGGTAGTCGTACTAGCTACCCTCAACGGAAAGCAGAGCCGCTAATCGGGCGGCAACGCTCAGCAACTCCGCACGGCGAGGCTCGTCAAACAGTTCCGCAGCTAATCGGCAATCGGCAAGGGTCGTTTGCAGCTTCCACATTGCGGCACCCTCCGCCGCAATAGCATCGGCCAATTCTTCCGCCTTGTCGACGTCACCCGCGTCAAAAGCCGCGGCCAGCAACGCTGAGTTCAGCCATTCGTCTTCAGAGTTGCGGAGTTTCGACCGCTCGCACGCTGTTAACGCGACAGCGGCCGCCACCCGCGCCCTGTCTTCGTCGCCTTTGCGCTTTCGTGTCCGATACAAACGCGCGAGATTCGAAGACGGGTAATAGTCGTTCAGGTCCAGCTTCATACCGGCCTCGTATTCGCGAATCGCCCGATCCAGGTCAACGAGGTTCCCGTTCCGGACCCACTTCTGTTTATATCGGCCGCCGAGCAATCCTCTTCGCTCCGCCGTATCGCCGTAATTGGCTATCAGTTCTCTGAGGGCGCCGATCGCCACATCATCATCTCCGGCCTTGGACCGCGCGAGCGCACGCTGTTCCTTAACGACCGGCAAGTCACGGAGTTCAGCCGGAAGGCTCTCGATGAACTGCTCCGTCGTTGCCCAGTCCGTGCAGTCGCGCAGTGTGAACAGCAGTTCTAAAGCGACTGCCTTCTGAACGGGGCCTCCGCTGTAGTACTTCTCGCGAAGCCGGAGAGCTCGTGCCCGGCATTCGCCCGCTGTCGCCGAACGCGCAGCGCTCACTTCCGACTGGAATTGCGACAGCTCTCCGAGACTCTTGCGGAATGCGGTGCTTCGCGCCGCGTCCAGTTCGGGGTATCTGGGAAAGACCTGGTAAAAGGGAGAGTCGCCCGACCGCATCACCGGAATTGCGGATTGCACAATCTCCTTAACGGAAGCGGCGACTTCGTCCGAAATGGTTTGAGCGGGTAGCGGATACCGGATCTGACGCATCTGGTCGATGTCGAACAGCGGCTTCGACCAGGCGGCCGCCGTTACCATGCACCCGCGCCGCTGTGCCGCATGCCGGATGCCAAGCTCGTAGTAAACATTCCCATTCGGAATCGAGACGTCGGCCAACACCAGATCGGACATCGCGAGCCTTTCGATCATCTCCGAGACGATAAGCGCTCCCACATCTTCGTTTGCTCGGACAGGTTCGTAACCCGCGCTGCTGATTGCGGGGCGTAGCGCCGCTTCCCACAGGCGATCGAAATCCACCTTGTCCGGCGCCTCACTGCCTACGGCTGCAGACGTAGACTTCGTGCCGTACGGCATGATCATGAAGCAGATAGGGCGCGGCATAGGTTTTCGCCCAGGACAATACCTTACGCCCCAAGCGCAACGAACACCGCTTTCACTGCAAATTGTTGGAACTAAAGAGTAGGACCTATTTTCCAAGGCACGAACTCATGGTGCCCGAGGAGTTCCGCTTTCGTCTTTTCGCCCGATGCGACGCGGAGCAGGGTTTCGAAGATGTCCCGGCCAACTTCCTCGACTGTGCTCGACCCGTCAGCGATGGGCCCGGCATTGATGTCGATGTTGTCGGGCATTCTCCGGGCCGTATCGGAATTGCTGCTGATCTTCAGGGTTGGAATGCTCGGGAAGCCGATCGCACTTCCGCGCCCGGTGGTAAATGCAATCAGATTGACGCCGCCGGCGGCGAGTCCGGCCAGCGATGCGGGATCGTAGCCGGGCGTGTTCATGAAAATCAGTCCGCGGCTGCGGATACGTTCGGAGTATTCGACCACGTCGTTCAAAGGAGAAGTTCCCGCCTTCGCGATCGCTCCCAGCGATTTCTCGACGATATTCGTCAACCCGCCCTTCTTATTGCCAGGCGACGGATTGTCGTTGAAACTGCCGCCAAACTGCCGTAGGTACGCTTTATAGGAATCCACACAGCTAAGAAGCTTCTGCGCAGTCGCTTTGTCCTTCGCTCGCCGGGCCAGGATGTGCTCGGCGCCGAAGATCTCGGTTGTTTCTGCGAGCACGACAGTTCCGCCCTCGCCAACGATGCAGTCGCAAGCGTACCCAAGCGCCGGATTGGCCGTGATTCCTGAAAACGAATCCGACCCGCCGCAGTTCAACCCTAAGTTCAGGTACGACGCCGGCACTTCCGTTCGCGACATCGCCGATGCGTCCGCCATCAAATCTTGGATATGCGCACGGGCCTGCGCAACTGAGCGCGACGTGCCGCCCGTCTCCTGCAAGGTGAACCCAATTAGGCTTTTTGCTCGGCCGTTGTTGCTCTGCCCCAGGTAATGATCGATCTGATTGACCTCGCAGCCCAGTCCGATAATGATTGCAGCAGCAACGTTGGGATGGTCAAGGACTCCCTCAAGTGTTCGCTGCAGCTGTTGCGTGTCCGGGCCGATGGTGGATGCGCAACCATCTCCGTGAGGAAAGGCCACGACTCCGTCCACGTTGTCTGGAAGCGATTCATGGGCAAAGCTCCGTTCCACCAGTTCCACTGTGTGCGCCGCACAATTACTCGCTGCGACGACCGCAATGTAGTTTCGGGTCCCGACGCGTCCGTCGGCTCGCATAAAGCCGCGGAAAGTTCTGGTTTGCTTCTGCGGATATGGTCTGGGCGCGTCGAGATCGAAATCGTGATCAACTGCCTTGAACGCCAGATTGTGCTCATGGACATGACTACCGGCCGGGATTGCTACCTTCGCAAATCCAATCACCTCTCCATATCGATAGATGGGCTCTCCGGCTTGGATGTCGGATATGGCAACTTTGTGGCCCGGCTGAATGGTTTGGGAGGCGCTTACACTTCTGTCACCAACCTGAATGTTTTGGCCGGGGGATAGAAGAACCCTTGCGACCGCGATGTTGTCCCGGCGATTGAGCAGGATCGCTGCATTCTCATCGGTAGCGGGAGGGCTGATCTGGAAAAGCATAGGCGTGAAGCGGTCCGCGCCAAAGCATGGCCCGGATAGTTCCATTGTGACGTAGTTCGCGATGAAGTATCGGGAATTACTGCGCGGCCTGGAAATCCGCGGCCTTTTGCTTGAATTGCCGGGCCCGCTGCGTCAGCTGGTCAAAGTCTCCGGAGGCAATCAGCTTCGCATCCACCAGTTCCGACCCGACACCGACCGCGCAGCAACCCGCCGCCAAAAACTCCGACACCGTATCCAGATTCACTCCACCGGTAGGCACGAATTCGATGTCAGGGAAGGGACCCCTCAGTGCCTTGATATACCTCGCCCCGCCGAGCGCGCTGCAGGGAAATACCTTTATGCCATCCGCACCTGCCTGCCAAGCGGTCACTACCTCTGTTGGGGTCAAGGCGCCCGGAAAAATCGGTTTGGAGTAGCGCTTGGCGAGTTCAATCGTGTCCCGGTTTAGCGAAGGTGTGACGAAGAAGTTTGCGCCGGCCAGCATACATGCCCGGGCGGTCTCGGCGTCCAAAACAGTCCCGGCGCCCAGGAGAATCTTGTCTCCGAAACGGTCGGCAACTTGTTCCAACGCGCGGATTGCTCCTTTCACGGTCATCGTGATCTCGGCGCATGCGATTCCGCCATCGCTGATTGCCTCCACAGCCCGAATGGCAGATTCCGCATTGTTGGTTCGGACTACCGGAACGATGGCGATTTCTCTGATCTTTTGGAGAATGTCAAAAGTCTTCATAACGATTTGGGGGCACGTCACGCTGAATAAGCGCGAACACTGTCAAATCGTACCCTACGCGACCCCGCGTATCTCGGCTTCAGTTCTCGGGAAGAGGAGGCGACGTCTTGTCTTGGCTCGGAGATGCTACGTTCTGTATCGGATTGGTCTCCGGAGCGGGTAGCTCCAATTCAATCCCGTCGATCCTGACGTCCGTTTCCGGTTGCGTCTGTCCCGCTCCGGTTTCGGGCAGCACAGGCGGCCCGACGGGCAATGTCCAGCCGAGGTCTCGAAAGATCGATGTTACGTAATTCTGTGTTTCGGGGATATCAGGAATGGATGCAATCCGGTCCACGATCTGAGGTCCGGCGTTATAGGCGCTCAGAGCAAGCGAAGCATCGCCAGCGTAGCGTTGCATCAACTGATGCAGGTAAGCCGCTCCTCCGAGGATGTTCTGTTGAGGATCGAAAGGATCGTCGACATTGAGCGCAGCCGCGGTTGCCGGCATCAACTGCATCAGCCCTTGCGCTCCCTTCTCTGAAACGGCACAG
>Ga0308175_100004183_pt1 | contig 10099 bp, 9 predicted proteins | sample PhyCR1_3_FD_203893 | JGI IMG/M metagenome (GOLD analysis project Ga0308175, IMG submission 203893) | Soil microbial communities from UC Gill Tract Community Farm, Albany, California, United States - DLSLS.C.R1 | ecosystem: Environmental > Terrestrial > Soil > Agricultural land | place: USA...
CATCATCCGCCGACGCCGCCACCGCCGTCGCCGGCAAATACCGCGCAATCTCCCCCGCGATGTTCGGCCCCGAGAGCGCCACCATCTCACCCCCGACCCCTGACCCCCCACCCCTCACGTCCTCAAACACCTGCGTCGGCCGCAGCAACGTCTCATTCTCAATCCCCTTCCCCACGCTGACGACCGCCGCACCCTCCGGCACGTGCCGCTTCACCCGCTCCCACACCCCCCGCGTGAACTGCGTCGGCACGGCCGACACCACCATCGTACACCCATCGAAGCACTCCGCCTCGTTGGCCGTCAGCCTCACCTCGCGCGGCACGCGCACGCCCGGCAACAGCCGCCGCTGCTCCCGGTCCTGCATCAACTGCTCGATCGATTCCTCGAACGCCCCCCACATCGTCACGGCATGCCCGCCGCTCGCCAGCAGGATCGAACAAACGGTGCCCATCGCCCCGTCCCCCAGGATCGTTACGCGCTCACGCATGGCGGCGATTTTATGCCCTCCGCTCACATCCACCAGTTCAGGTCAATCGTCGGGAAGATCGTGTCGTGCAGGTCCATCTCCTCGAGTTGGACCTTCTGCACCGGCGACAGCCGCGGACTCGCGCCCGCCGCCACCGACTCGGCCACGTCCAGCGCGCGGTCGAACCGCGTCGCGTGCAGCCCGAACCGCTCGATGCCGTAATCCACCGCCCCCTTCGAGTGAACCACGAACGGCCAATCGCTCGCCTGCAGCAGCATCAACTCCCGCCCCGCGCGCTCCAGGATCTGCCGCACCTGCTCGTTCTCTCGCCAAGGCAGCGCGTACAGCAGCCTGAGAAACCGGCCCTCGGCCCGATACTCCACCTCCCACATCCACCGCGTCTTGTCGTTGATCCACACGGAATGATTGCCGTGCTGCCCCCACGAGCCTTCCGGCAGCCGCATCACCTTGTCCGGCGGGTGCCGCTCCAGCGCCTCCGGCGTCGTGACGAGTTCGACCTCCGCGTCCCGGCTCAAAATGAACAACACGTCCCGCAGGAAATTCGGCCCCTCGCGCCACCAGTGCCCGAACAGCTCCGCGTCAAACGGCGCAACGACGGTCCCGTGCCGCCCGGTCTCCTCGTGATACTGCTTGAGCACCGCCTTCACCGTGTTCGCGAAGTGCGTCGCGTGCTGGTAAAGCCGCGTGAACGTGTCCTCCGGCCGATACGGCTGCTTCTGCGACAGCTCGACCTTCGTGTCGGTTATCCGATGATACCGCAGCCCGGAACCCGGGTGCTTGCGGTGGAATTCCAGGTACTCCCCCGCACTGGGGTACCCGATGAACGACGACCACACCTGCTCCGACACGTACGGGTGCCTCGCAAACGCCGCGACCTTGTCGGCGAAAGAAGAGACGTAAACCGGCTCAAGTGGGGACCGCCAGCCGCGGCGGGTTTCCCAGTGGACCACTTCATCGACGACCGGCTGAAACTGTCCCTGATCGACGGTTCCCGCCGCGTGCGCCTGCGTGAACAGTTGCGTATCGACGAAAAAGTGGTTCAAGCCAAAGTACGGCAGAAACGCCTCAATCCCCTGCCGCTTCCGCGGATCCGAATAGAGCACCGCCGGCAGCCACGTGTCGATCCCCGGCCGGTACGCGCATTCCGGCAACCACACGCCACTCGGCGAGATCCCCAAATGCTTCTTCGTCGCCGCCACGCCCGCCGCGAGCTGCGCGTGAATCATCTGATCATTCAGCAGCAGCGGCAGGTACGCGTGCGTCGCCGCGCTGCTCAGCAAGGCGACGTTCCCCGCCGCCGCGTGCGCCGCGAATGCTTCAGGAATGTCGCGCCCCAGCTTGCCCTCGAACGCCTCCAGGCACCGCGCGTACGACCCCTCATACCGCTCCGCCAGCGACGCGGATTGCGCATCGCCGGCCCCCTCGAACTCGCGCCGGTCCGATTGTGCGGCCGCGATTCGGTCCTTCAAATACGCGACGAACCCCGCCTTGAAATGCTCGTCCCCAAGCTGCTCCAGCAGCACCGGCGTGAGCCCAATCGTGACCGCCGGCCGCGCGCGGTGCGAGGAAACGTCCCACAACACGTCCAGCAGCGGCAGGTAAGTCTCCGCCGCCGCCTCGTAGAGCCACACCTCCCCGTGCGGCGAGTAGCGGAAGTCGCCGTGGTGCAGGACGTAAGGCAGGTGGCCATGGAGCACGAGGCAGAGCGAGCCGAGTGGGTTGGGCATCGGAGTTTTGAGCCGCAGATCAACAGGAATGCAAGCGGACGGCCGGAAAGTCTAGCGGGCCACAACCAGGTACGCCAAGCCATCGGCCGTAGGTCATTTTGCCGAGCCGCCTTCGACGCAGCTTGCGCGTCGCGGCGATTTCAGTGAAACCGACCCCCTGCCAGGCATTCGTATCACGTGACTTCCGCCGGTATTGGCGTGAGCGCCGCATCCGGCTCGGGCCCCGGGCGCGAGAAAAACAGGTACGCCGTCGCCGCCGCGAGAAACTGCAAAACCAGCACCAGCCCCACGCACGCCGGCCAGTGCGCCACCCTCCACGTCAACCCCAGCACGGTCGCCCCCGCCGACCCGCCGAGGTAGTAAAACGACGTATACAACCCCGTCGCCGCCGACCGCGTGTGCCGCGCCGCCAGAGCGACGTGCGACGAAGCCGCCGACTGGCAGACGAACACCCCGGTTGACAGAATGGCCAACCCGCCGATCACGGCCGCCAGCACATGAACGAGCGTCAGCAGCGCCCCCGCCGCCACGATCCCGCTCGCCAGCACCAGCGCCGCCCGATGCCCCAGCCGGTCGATCAGCGGCCCCGACGCCGGCGTGACGATCACGCCCAGCGCGTACACCAGAAATACAAACCCCAGCGCCGCCGTCGAAAGACCAAACGGCGGGCCGGCCAGATAAAAGTTGGCGTAAGTAAATAGCCCCACGAGCGAGAACAGCGAGTTGAACCCGACGAAATACGTCGCGATCAGCCGCGGGTTGCGCAGGTGGTGGGTCGTCGCGCGCAGCGAATCCACCGGGTGCCCCGCCGGCCGAAAATGCCGCGACCGCGGCAGCCACCGCCACACCGCCAACCCGCCGAGAAACGTCAGCGCGCCCAGCAGCCCGAACGCGATTCGCCACCCGGTTCTGCCGCCGCCCAGGTGGTCGGCACAAAGCGCCGTGCACAACCGCCCCAGCAGCCCTCCGATCACGGTGCCCGTCACGTAAGCCGCCGTCGTGGACCCCGCCGCCCCCGGCGACGCTTCCTCGGCAATGTACGCGATCGTCACCGCAATGATCCCCGGCACGAACAGCCCTTGCAGGAATCGCCAGAGGATCAGCTGGTCCAACGACCTCGCCGTCGCCGCCAGCATCGTTGGCAGCGCCAGCAACAAAATGGCCGGCACGATCACCCGCTTGCGCCCCACCGAATCCGCCAGCAACCCCACCACCGGCGACGCCAGCGCGACCGCGATCGTCGCCGCGCTGACCGTCAGCGACACCCGCAGCTCCGTCGCCGCGAAGAGTTTCCTGAACATCGGCAGCAGCGGCTGCGTCGCGTATAGTGGAAAAAACGCACACGCCCCCGCGATCGTCACCGCCGCCGTCAACCGCGGCTGCGAGCCGGTTCGGACGTCGGTCGCCTGCGTGGTGCTGCCGATAGACATCGATCTCCCGCCCCCGCCGGCTACTTCTTCAGCCCCACCGCCAGGATCACCAGGTCGATGACGAACAGCAGCACAATCGTGACTTCCAGCACCAGCATCCAGCGGTTGTTCTGGTCCGTCCGCAGGATCTGGTACAGGTCGTCGAGTGTCTTGAGTTTCTCGTCAATCGTCCGGTGCCAGTCCCCCAGGTGGAATCGCCCCGCCACCGCCTGGTAGATGCGGGCCAGGTGCCAGTCGCCGAAGAACTTGGTGATGTTCGACAGCTCGTCGCTCAGGCGTGCCAGGTCCACGCGGATCTCGCGCAGCTCGCGCTGCACGCCGGTGGTCTGCCACGAACCCCAACGCCGCGCCGCCAGGTCGCGATAACTCCGCTCCACCGCGTCATCCAGGATTCGGTCGTACGCCTCCAACTCCGCCAATTGCAAATTCGCCAGCTCCAGGATGTACAACGTCTCCTCGAAAAACCGCGGCTCATCCACCACCAGCGCCGCGTCCCAGTCCACCACCACCAGGTCGCAATCGTAATAGCTCAGGTATCGCCCCGTAGATTCCTCCGCCTCCTGTTGCGACAGCCGCCCCGCGTCGCGCTCCTCGGTCAACAGCGCAGCGATCTCCCCCCGCCGCGCCTTGAACCAGTCCTCCGCCTTCTGCTCGCCCTCGCCGCCGCCGAAATGGCACCGCCCCGCGTCGAAGCAAAAGACCGTGTACGCCTCCTCGTGCCCGAGTTGCTGCACCGGCCGCACGTAATACGACGCCAGCTCGCGCCTCACCTGCTCGGCCAAATCCTTCACCTCGTCCGCCAGGAACGATCCGTCCGAGAACCGCAAATCGTGAAACGCCACCAGGTCCTCCACGCGTTCCACGTCGAACGGCACGCGCACCGTCACGCTGATCGCCCCCACCGGCAACAGCTTGACGGTCCTTTCCACCCGCATCGACCCCCGCGGCCCGATCCGCTCCACAGGCGCCAATCTCACCATCTGCGGCCGATAGAAGAACAACTGCCGCGGGCCCCGCTTGCTCGCGTCCACCACGAACTGCGCCACCGGCTGCCCCAGCAGTTCCTTCACCGGCCGCCGATGCATCTCGTACGCCACGTCGAACGCGTACATGTACACGACCTCCCCCACCAGCCGCGCCCCCCCCCGCCCCCACCATGCCTCACGTCAGCAGCCGCTTCGCCTCCTTACGAATCCGCGACGAGAGCCCCGACCCCAGCAGCGACAACGCCCACGGCAAATCAATCTCCAGCCGCAGCACCTGCGGCAGCAAATCAATCCGCCCATTCACCGACTGGCTCAACGCCGACAGCGAAAAATCCAAATGCGTCTCGCTCGCCCACTGCGTGTGCAGCGCCGTAAGCTGCGCCGGATACCGCCGCCGCACGTCCGCCAGCGCCCCTTCGATGCGCGACTTGACCTCGGCCTCGCTCAACTTGTGCGGAATCGTCAGCGTCAGGGGCTTGTGCATGATCGGAATAGTATGCTCACGCCCCCGCAACCAGCCCCCGATAACACACGCACACCCCGAACGTCAGCGGAAACGCCTCCACCCGCCCAAACCCCGCCGCCCGCATCATCCCCGCCATCTCCTCCCTACCGATGAACGTGTTCACGCTCTCCGGCAGGTACTTGTACGCCCCCGTCCGGTCCCCGCTGATCCACGTCGCCGTCCGCGGCAGCACCTTCCGAAAATAAAAGTTGTACAACCCCCGCAGCACCCGATTCGTCGGCAGCGAAAACTCCAGCACCACCACCCTCCCCCCCGGCCGCAACACCCGCCGAAACTCCCGCAACGCCGCCGCCGGGTCCGAAACATTCCGAATCCCAAACGCGATCGAGACCACGTCACAACACGCGTCTGACAGCGGTAATGCAAGCGCATCTCCGTTGACCCAATGAATCCTCGCTGTCGGAGTGGTAAGTGAGATTCCCCCTCCGCCTCCGGTTGGAGGGTCAATTACGGACCACTTGTAGCGCGGCAATTTCTGCTGAGCGATCGGAAGCATCTCAAACGTGAAGTCAATACCAATGACAGCGTCAGGGATTGTGTAGGGCGAGCGTAATGCCTTTAATTCATCTGCGAACCGAATCGCCAAATCCCCCGTCCCACACGCCACATCCACCACCACGTCCGTCGCCTTAAGTTCCGCCAGCTTCACCCCCTTCCGCCGCCAATACTGGTCCATCCACAAACTGTGCAGCCGGTTATTGATGTCATAGCTCGGCGCAATCGCCGCGAACATTTCCCTCACCCGCCGCCGCTTGTCGGCCACCGCGTGCGGGTTGCGCAACAGCGCCTCATCCCACGCCGGCTCCTGTGCCTTCGACGATTCCTTTGCTTCAGTGGAAACCATGTGCTCCGCCGATTATAAGATGATCCGGCGTACGCCCGCTCTCGAATGACTTTTCAAAAGACGTGAACGCCCCCGGCGTCGCCCTTACACCAAGGTGCAATCATGACCGAATGGGTCTGGCTCAACGGAACCGTCACGCCCCTGTCCGACGCGAAGGTCTCCATCGAAGACCGCGGCTACCAGTTCGCCGACGGCGTCTACGAAGTCATCCGCATCTACAACGGCAAATCCTTCACCCTCAAGGAGCACCTCGACCGCCTCTACCGCTCCGCCAAGGACATCCAAATCTCTCTTTCGATCGACCAGCCCGCCCTCACCCGCGAGCTCAACAATCTCATCGCTAAGGCCGCCCTCAAGGACGCGATGGTCTACCTCCAGGCCACGCGCGGCACCTGCCCGCGCAATCACCTCTACCCCGAAACAGCCTGCAAGCCCACAATCCTCTTCTACGTCCGCCAGCTCCCCCCCCCGCCGGTGATCGGCCAAATCGACGGCGTCAAGCTCATCACCCTCCCCGACGAACGCTGGAAGCGCTGCTGGATCAAATCGATCGCGTTGCTGCCCAACGTCCTGGCCAAGAACGCCGCCGTCTCCACCGGTGCCGACGAAGCCGTCTTCGTTGACGACAACGGCACGATAACCGAGTGCTCCGTCTCCAATTTCTACGCCATCATCAAAGGCGCCCTCGTCACCCACCCCGTCGGCCCCAAGGTCCTCCCCGGCATCACGCGCCTCGTCGTCCTCGACTGCGCCGGTCAGCTCGGCATCCCCGTCCAGGAACGCGCCATGACCGAACCCGAAGCCGCCTCCGCCGACGAAATTTTCATCACCAGCACCACCCGTGAAATCGGCTGGGTCAGCCACTGGAACGGCAAACAGACCGCTTCCGCCCCGGGCCTCCTTACGGACCGCCTCCACCAGGCCTTCCGCAAGCGCGTCACTCAGGAAACGGGCTACGAATTCGCCGCCCCGCGCACTCGCCGCGCGATTGCAGCCCCGACGTGAACCGTTCCAAAGGCAGGCGTTGCATACAGCCCTAACTCACACAGCAGTGCCAGAGCCAATAAGTGGGAAGGTATCCGCATGCCCACGCCACTGCCCCCCTTTCAGATCACGTTCGTTCAGCTATCCGGACGCGCGCTGTCGGTGGCCGAGCTCACCTCTCCCGTATTGGACGAGGCGATGCACGAAGAGGGTCGCGTGCGCGTCGGCTTCGGCCGCGTGAGTATGAACCAACTCATGATTGACGAGTTCCAGATGAACTCCCTGCTGGCGTACCTGGCTAATCAGGCAAAACTTCGCGAAACCCTGGAAAAGCAGCTCGACGCGCACCACGAGACATGGGATGCCCAAAAGCGCATCGGCCGAGGTCCGGCCGTCTGGAACGACGTCAAAGTCAGCCACGTCGGGTTCGACCCGCGTGCGGCGAGCAGCTCCGAATCGCTCAAGAAAGCGTGGGACGTCATCGGCGTCGAGTACACGGAGGCAATGCTCGAGAAGTATCAGAACTGCCCCGACACTCACTCGCGTTTTCTCGTCGCCCTGGAGGGAAACTGGTTCGACGCCCACGGCCGGATGGTGGACTTCCGCGATTGCGAGGTCGTGGAGTTCATCCTCGATGGCTGACCGCCCAACCGTCCAGGAGCGCGCCAGACCTAAGCCGAAGCCGCCTCCGCCGACGAAGTTTTCATCACCAGCACGACGCGCGAAATCGGCTGGGTCAGCCACTGGAACGCCCGACAAATCGCCGCCCGCCCCGGCCCCTTGACCGACCGCCTCCACCAAGCCCTGCAGAAGCGCGTCACCCAGGAAACCGGTTTCGAATTCCCCGCCCCGCGCCAACGCCGCCCCGAACACGCCACAGCGTAACAGACCAGGACGACAGCACGATCCCGAGCCGCCGGCGGAAGCCCGCGGTCCTTTTTTCCCTCGGACGATTTCAAAACGAAGAGGCTGGCGTCATGACGCGCCAGCCTCTTCAATCCTGACAGAAAGGAGCAAGTCCGTCTTCCCCTACTTGTTCTCGTGCTGCTTCTCACCTCCATTCCGTCCCGATTCCGCCGCCGTCGGCTGCGCCTGCCCACCCGAGCCCTGCTCGAAACGCCCGCGTGACTGGTCCAGTTCCTTGCCCAACTGATCCACGATGCCCTTCGCGTGCTCCGCGATATTGTTCGCCTCGGCCTTGGTCGTCCCCAGCAGCGGGTTTGTGTTCTCCGCCTGCGACCGAGCCCCGGCCGTCTGCGCCTCGCCCTGCTGCCCCTGCCGAGCATTCGCCTGCCGGTTCCCGTACAGCTTCTCCCCCTGCCCGATGGCAGCCTGGTTCGCCAGGCTCATGTTCTCGCCCACCAGGTTCGACGCCACCTGGTGCGCGTTGTAGAGCACGTCCACCATCTCCTGCTTCGGCTGCTGCCCCGACCACGCCTCCGCCTGCTCAAACGCCAGCGCCGCCGCGTCCAGCTTGTAACCGGCCCGCGTGTACTCCTTCCGCTTCAGCGCCTGTTCCGCCTGCTTCTGATCGTGCTCGGCCAGCGCGAAGTTCACCCGCCCGAATTCCTTGTGCAGCGCCTGCTCGTCCACGCCTCCCTGCTGTTTCTCGATCTTGTCCGCCAGCTTCACCAGTCGCTGCGCCTCCTGCTTCAACGTGAACTGATGCTCAGCCTGCCCCTGACCCTTCTCGGCGTGCTTTTGTGAGCCGTTTTGCGACTCGGCCCGCGCCTGGTGCTTTCCCTGGCCTTCTTCGCGCTGGCTCTGCAGCTCCGTCCGCGGTTCGTTATGCGCCTGCCCCTGCCGCATCGACCCCTGCTCCGACGACTGGAACTTTAGGTAATCGCTGGCGATCCGCAGCTCCGCCGCAGTACCCTTGTAGTTCTTCTCCGCCAGCTTCAACGCCGCCGACGCCAGGTGCTGCTGCGGCTCGTTGGCCATCAGGTACACGACGCTCTCATCCACGACCACCAACCCCTCCGGCCGCGTCGTCGGCCCCTGCCGCGACCGCTCCGTCCGGTGACCGGCCCCCCCTTCGCCCGAATCCGCCGCCGGGTTCGCCCCCGACCGCCCGCCCCTCTCGATCCCGTTCTGCCCGTACGCCGCCAACCCGAGCGCCAGCACGACCACCGCGCCCGTCCACGCCATCGTCCGTCCTGAACCGTGTTGCTTTGTCATATCCGATTCCTTCCAACATCTTCTTAGAATCCGTCCGTCTCACGTCCGACAAACTCATCACTACGCCGCTCAACTCGTCTCAACCCCGGCACCACCTCCTCCAACGGCACAACACGAAACTGCAATTACATGGGAACCAATGTAAAAGGGCCGGCCAACCTGTCCGCCCCGACGCATCGTCCGGCCGGAAGTACTCAACTTTCGACGCCTTCGGACTTACCCCCGTCGCGCTGCAACCCACATTCCACCTACTCCCGCCGCGCCTCATGAAATCGCGAAATCCCCCCGCCGCTCACATCCGAAACTCCCGCGGCCCCTCCAGTTCGCCGCCCCCCTCCGCGTCCCGCAGGTCATTCAGCAAGTCCACGTAATCCGCGTCGTCCAGCTCGAACCAGTCCGGTATCGCCGCCACCGAAACCCCCCGCCGCTCCGCCAGCGCCGCCACCACCCGCTTCTTCAATTCCTCATCGAGAATCTCCCGGATTCGGATCATCGCGCACCTCCGATCACCTACGGCACCAGCGCCCCACCGACGTCCTCCGCCACCCACGCCCGCCACGCCGCCGCCGCCTCGCCCCCGCCCTTCTTCTTCCCCCGCTTCTTCCGCTCGTCCCGCTCCGGCGGCGGGGGCGCCTTCGCCTTCGGATCGTACGACGGATTCGCCCGCGGCAACGTCGCGTGCGTCTCCTCCAACCACGCCTCCAGCACCTTGCTCAACTCCGCCACCTTCTCCGCCCGCTCCCCCGCCAAATCCTTCTGCTCCCCCACGTCGTCCTTCAGGTCGTACAACTCAAACCGGTCCTTTTGCCCCTCCCCGTCGCAGTAAAACCGGATCAGCTTCCAATCCCCCTTCCGCACGTACGACGCCGGCACCCCGCCCGTCGCCGGCGTGTAATGCGGAAAATGACAGAACACCTCCTCCCGCCCCGATTTCCCC
>Ga0308175_100004184_pt1 | contig 10098 bp, 7 predicted proteins | sample PhyCR1_3_FD_203893 | JGI IMG/M metagenome (GOLD analysis project Ga0308175, IMG submission 203893) | Soil microbial communities from UC Gill Tract Community Farm, Albany, California, United States - DLSLS.C.R1 | ecosystem: Environmental > Terrestrial > Soil > Agricultural land | place: USA...
GAGCATGAGCCCGGCGCTCGCCGCGGAACCACTTCGCTCGATCGTGCTCGCGCTCACCGTCGCTGTGTTCGCTGCGCTCAACGTGATCGGCGTGAAGGACGCGAGCCGGTTCAACAACGTCATGACGGTAGCCAAGCTCGCGCCGCTCGTCATTCTGGTGGTTGTCGGCGCGACCGCCGTCAAGGCGAGCAACCTGGCCTTGCCGTCCGGTACGACATCGTCGGCCATTGCACGTGCATCGACCGTCCTGATCTTCGCGTTCCTGGGCGTCGAGTCCGCGCTCGTGCCGAGCGGTGAAGTGCGGGAACCTGCTCGAACGGTTCCGCGCGCGATCTTCCTCGCGATGACGGCCGTCACGCTGCTGTATCTCGTCATTCAGCTCGTGACCCAAGGCTTGCTCGGCTCCTCGCTCGCCTCGCAGAAGACGCCGCTCGCCGAAGCGGCCGCCGTAGTCATGGGCAGCCCGGGACGCACGCTCATTCTCGTTGGATCAGCGCTGTCGATGCTCGGCTACACGAGCGGAATGACACTCGCGGTGCCGCGCATGCTGTTCGCGTTCGGGCGCGACGGATTTCTTCCGCGACAGTTCGCGGCGGTGCATCCGCGGTTTCACACGCCGTGGGTCGCGATCATCGTGCAATCGGTCGTCGTAATCATCGTCGCCGTCAGCGGAACCTTCGAGACCCTGGCCGTGATCGCGAACGGGTCGATTCTCGTCATCTACGCCGCGTGCGCGGTTGCCGTGCTTCAGCTGCGTCGGCGCAATGTTCGGGAGAGCGGTGAACCATTCCGGCCGCCGCTCGGCGGAGTGATCCCGATCCTCGCGCTCGTGGTGATTCTCTGGTTGCTCGCCACGCTCACTACGCGTGAGTGGACGGCTGTGTCCGCGCTGGTCGTGATCGCGGTCGTCATCTACTTCCTCAGCATGCCCTCTCGTCGTCGGAGCATCGCGTCCCGTCCGTCCGAGATCGCGGCGTGACGGATTCGCTCCTCGCGCTGCGAGACGAGTTCCCGATTCTCGAGCGCAGCACATATCTGGTCTCGAACTCGCTCGGCGCGATGCCGCGTGCCGTTCCGGCTCGTCTCGCCGAGTACGCCGAGCAGTGGGCCGCGCTTGGCGTCCGGGCCTGGGCGAAGGGATGGTGGGAGATGCCTGTCAGTGTCGGCGACGAGATCGCGCCGCTGATCGGCGCGGGCAAGGGCGAGATCGCGATGCTGCCGAACGTCACCATCGCGCAGACGGCGGTGTTATCGGCATTTTCGTATGCGCCGCCGCGCGATACGATCGTGATGAGCGCGCTCGATTTTCCATCCGTGCGCTACGTGTATGAAGGCCTCGCGACGCGGCTCGGCGCGCGCATCGTGCTCGTGCCGAGCGACGATGGCGTCACCGTCGACACGCAGCGCATGCTCGATGCGATCGACGAGCGCACGGCTCTCGTCGCGATCTCGCACGTGCTGTTTCGGTCGGCCTTCATCATGGATGCGGACGCGATCTGTCGGCGAGCGCGCGAGGTCGGCGCGATGGTTTCGCTCGATGCGTTTCACTCCGTGGGAATCATCCCGGTCGACGTGAAGCAACTCGGTGTCGACTTCCTGAGCGGCGGCGTGCTGAAGTGGTTATGCGGAGGACCGGGCGGTGCTTTTCTGTATGCGTCGCCCGAGGCGAGCAAGCAGCTCAAGCCATCGTTCACGGGATGGCAAGCGCACGAGCATCCGTTCGCCTTCGATGACGAGATGCAGTACGCGCAGCACGCATGGCGCTGGTTGAATGGAACGCCGCCGATTCCCGCGCTGTTCGCGGCGATCGAAGGGCCGCGCATTCTGCGCCGTGCCGGCATCGAGCGAATTCGCGAGAAGAGCGTTCGTCAGACGACGCGGCTCATCGAGCTCGCGGATGCACGCGGCTATCGGGTGACGGCGCCGCGCGCCTCGGCTCAGCGCGGAGGCACGGTGGCGTTCGACGTGCCGCACGCGTACGGTGTGTCGCAAGCGCTGTTGGCGAACGATGTGATCGTGGACTATCGGCCAAACGCCGGAATTCGCGTGGCGCCGCACTTCTACACGAGCGATGACGAGGTGGAACGCGTCGTCGAGATGATCGATGACATTCTGCGCTCCGAGGCGTGGCGCACCTTCGAGACACGACGAGGCACGGTGACATGAGGAGTTCGTTCGCGGCTGCGGCGATGGCCGTCGGAATGTGCGTCGCGCACTCGGCAGCGGCGCAGACGCAGGCGCATGCTTCCTTCGCGCGCGCGGATACCGCGGCTCTCCATCGCCAGCTCGATGCGGTCGCGAAGGCGCACCACGGAGTGCTGGGCTACGCCGTGTCGAATCTGGATACCGGCGAGCGGCTCTCGCTCCGGGGCGACGAGACCTTTCCGACCGCCAGTCTCATCAAGGTTCCCATTCTCGTCACGCTCTACGATCTCGTGGGTCACGGAGATCTCTCGCTTGACGATCCGCTCACGGTGCTCAAGATCGATCAGGTGCCGGGAAGTGGTGTGCTCCAGTACATGCATCCGGGCATGACGCTCAGTGTGCACGACGCGGCCGCGTTGATGATCGGCTTGAGCGACAACACCGCGACGAATCTGCTGCTCGACCGCATCATCATTCGCCGAGTGTGGCAGAAGATGGAATCGCTCGGGCTGCCCCACACGAAGGTGCACTCGAAGACGTATCTCCGGATCTCGAGCGTGGCGATGGACAGCTCCGTGAAGTATGGGCTGGGCGTGAGCACGCCGAACGAGATGGCGCATCTGTTCGAGCTGCTTGCGCAGGGCAAGGCGGTGAGTCCCGCCGCGGACTCCGCGATGCTCGATCTCCTCGCACAGAACACCGACAATGATTCGATGCAGCGGACCATCGACGGAATGACCGTACCGCACAAAACCGGAGCGACGGATTCGGTCCGGACAGAGTGCGCGCTATTCCGGTTGCAATCGCGCGTCGTCGCGTGCGGCTTCACGAAGCAGAACACCGACATTCATTGGGTCACGGACAACGAGGCTCAGGTCGCGCTCGGTAAGATCGGTGCTCTCATCGTAAACGCCTGGCCGAAGAAATAGCGGACGCGTCCGAAGAGTTGGCCGAGAGTCGTACCGAAACGAACGGGTGGCCCGGCGTATGCCTTTTTTCCTTCTCAACCAGAGGAGGATTTCAAGTGTACCTTCGGAGCATCTGTCTGATCGCGGCGCTGGGAGTCGCCCCTCGGGTGGCCGGCGCGCAGTTCACGACGTTCATTCCGCCGCAGAACAAGGTCGCGGATTCGGTCAAAGCCGCCGTCGTCGCCGAGCAGAAGGCTCAGGCCGACAGCGTCGCGGCGAAGCAGATCACGAACATGAAGACCTGGGTCGACTCGGCCGCTGGTCTGGCGCCGACGCCGACCACCGCGGCAGACTCGCTCGCGCGGTCGATCGCCGCGAACGACACAACGACTGCGGCGACGAATACGTTCCCGAACGCGGCGCGCGCGCCGGAGACGGCGAGCGATCTCCCGCTCATCCTGCTCCTGGGTACGCTGTCGCTTGCGGCGGGGGGTCTGCTGCTCATTCGCGGTCGCGAAACCAGACCGACAGAAGGGGAGGTTCGTCGCCGGCGTGGATAGAATCCACACGCGGCTTGGCGCTGCGCTCTGCGTCTCCGGCGGGTTGATGCTCACGCTCGCCGGAGGACGCTACGCGGCGGGCGCCGTGCACGCGGATCGAGCGCGGTCGGAATGGGACGCGCAGCAGGCCGCGCTCGCCGTGTCGCGTGCGCGAGCGTCCGCCGACGGTTCCGTGACGCGGCCGCCGACGGTCGAGGGCGCGCCAGTCGCGCGCATCGTGATTCGAGCCATCGGCCTCGACGAGATCGTGCTCGAGGGTGTCCAGGGAAACGATTTGAACGGCGGCCCGGGTCACGTTCCAGGAAGCGCGCTTCCTGGCGAGCGCGGAAATTCGGTGATCTCAGCGCATCGTGATCGACACTTCAATCACTTCGATAGGCTGAGTGTCGGCGACACCATCGTTACAGAATCGGGGCCGCTGCGGACCACCTGGGTGGTGAAGAGTCGGCAGGTGATCGACAAGAACTCTCCGGCGCTCTTTCAAACGAAGGACGCGACGCTGACGCTCACGACCTGCTGGCCAATCCGCTATTTCGGGCCGGCGCCGGAGCGCCTGATCGTTACGGCGAAGCCGCTGCGGCCAACCTGAGGGAACGAAGCGAGCAAAGGATCTACCGTCTCGCCTTCGGGGCCGGCCACGAGTTGCGCACCGTAGGATCCTTCGCTTTGCTCGGGATGACACACGTATCCCGGCGACGCTAGAATCCAGCCGTGATCCGAACCCTCCCCGACATCGAGTCAGCGCTGATGCACGGCGCTCCAGTCGTCGCTCTCGAGAGCTCCGTACTCGCACAGGGTCTTCCGATTCCCCAGAATCGCGACGCCGCCGAGCGAATGGTGCGGGCGGTAGAGCGCTCAGGGTCGGTCGCGGCGATTACCGCCGTTGTCGCGGGGCAGCCAACCGCCGGACTCACCAACGACGAGCTGGAGCGATTCCTGGCGCGAGACGGAGTTCGGAAGGTTTCGGCCCGCGACATCCCGGCCGCGGTCGCGCAGCGCGTCGATGGCGCGACCACCGTCGCCGCCTCACTCGCCATCGCCAGCAAGGCCGGAATCCAGGTGTTCGCCACGGGCGGCATTGGCGGCGTGCACCGCGGCGCCCCGTTCGACGAGTCCGCGGATCTTGTGGAATTGAGCCGAACGCCGATGATCGTCGTCTGCGCGGGAGCCAAGTCGATCCTCGACCTGCCTGCGACCTGGGAACGACTCGAAACACTCGGCGTTCCGGTCGTCGGCTATCAGACGGACGAGCTGCCGGGATTCTTCTCCGCTGGTACGGGGATCAAGCTCTCGGCGCGCGCTGACGACGTCGCCACGATTGCCACGATGTATCGGGCGCACCTCGCGCTCGACCGGCGGCAATCGCTGCTCGTCGTGCAGCCGCCGCCGGCGAACTTCGCGCTCGATCGGTCGCTCGTCGATGAAGCCGTCGAGAGCGCGCAGCGCGACGCGCTGCGTGACGGCATTGCGGGCGCGGCACTCACGCCGTACTTGCTTGCGGCCGTAACACGTTTGACGAAAGGCGGTTCGCTCGATGCCAACCTTGCGCTCCTCGAGCAGAACGCAGAGTTGGCCGGGCAGATTGCATCAATCTGTTCCCGTACGTCCGAGCCCTGACTGGACCGCCGCGATACTTCCGTCTTGGATAGGCGAATGGGCGGAAGTCGTCGCATGGTGCCCGCGTGACCACGTCGCAGGTGAGAACTTGGCACTGGCGGACGCCCATTCGCGCTATCCGCCAACCGATTGTTTTTGCCACCATCCGCCATTGAACTTCGCTGTGCCCTGATGGTACTATAGCTGTACCCTCATGAGCTGGAGGCTTGCTGAAGATGGCCACCCCGTTCCTGAGTTCTGAGGAGTACGACGAGCGCGCGCATCAGCTCTACAACGAAGGGCAATATGACGAGGCGCTGATCGTACTTCGCGAAGGACTCGCGCTCTATCCAAATTCGGTGGAGCTGCATGTAGGGGTTGGATACGCCCAGCTAGCACGTGAAGAATATGCCTGGGCCCGCCGCTCCTTCGAGCAGGCGCTCGTCCTCGAGCCGGAACACGAAGATGGTCTGGCTGGTCTTGGCGAGACGCTTCTCAAACTCGGCCAGGATGACGCCGCGATGCGGTGCTTCCGCCGGACCCTGGAGCTCGGCTATGCGGACGACGTCGACCTGATGCTTCAGGTCGGCCGAGCGTTGTTTCGCGAAGGATCGCTTCGCGAGCGCTCGGATTTCTTCGATGCCGCGCGCGAGTTCTTCGAGACCGCCGTGCAGCAGGTGCCCGATTCCGCGGAGGCGGTCGCCTGTGTCGGCTACTGTCAACACCGCCTCGGCGACGATGATGCGGCCATTGCTTCCCTGCGCCGCTCGCTCCAGCTCGACAGCGAGCATGCGGAAGCGCGCATCTACCTCGCGAACATCCTGTACGACCAGAGCGAGTACGAGGCAGCGCTCTATCATTTCGAGCGCACGAATCCCGACGATCACTGGGACGAGCTCGGCATCTGGCGGCTGATCGAGCTCAAACGCTCGCTCTATCGCCTCGAGGAGAATGACCCGGAGCTCAAGCCCTGGGACGATCGCCTCACGGAGTTGTCGAGCGATCTCGACGACGTCGACGCGATGATCATGGAGCTCGATCCGCGCGCGGGCGCGGATACTGCACCGGCCGCTGAAACGGCTCGGGGCCAGCTCGAGCTCTTCGGCACGCTGCTCAGCTCTCTCGTGGAGCAGAAGGTGGACGAGCCGGAGCACCAGATCATTGCGTCCGACGGGACCGAGTTCGACGGTTCCTGGGAGGAGATCGTGCGTCGCATGCGAGACGAGACCGGGAATCCAACGCATTCCGTTCAGGAATTCATGAAGGGGATGGCACAACATGGGTTCCGGCAGACGGGAGTTCGCATCCCGACCCACGACGCGGAGAGCTTCCTCCGCGGCAGCGCAGTAGCGGGGCTCCTCCGGATCGTTCGGTGAGCACGGCCGCACAACGAAGCGCGCGCGCCGCACTGGATGCGGCGCGCCCGGCCGTCGCGCGCCTCGACGCGGCGCGCGGTCCCGAAGACCTCGCCGCGGATCTGATCGAGAGTTGGGGCGCCGCCGAAGCGGCGCTCCGCACGCTCGTCGGAAGCACGGTCCTCACGGGCCAGCCGCTGATCCGCGAAGCGCGGCAGCGGCAGATGATCAACTTCGAAACCGCGAACGCCCTCGCCGAGTTTTCGGCGGTGCACGATCGGTTGCAGGACATAAGCTATCGGGCGACCGACGCGGACGTTGCGGCGGCCAAGAATGCCTTTCTGAAACTCGACGCCGGTCTGGCAAGCGAGACCGTTCTCGACACCGGCCGTCCATCCGCGGGCTCGCCGAATTTCGGTGCTCCGGCCGCGGAGAACCCGGTGAAAACCTTACCGGTGGCGACCGACGCTGCGCCGTTCAAGGTGGGCGGACCGCCGGCTCGGTTCCCGCTGTGGATGCTCGCACTTGCGGCGCTGGTGATCCTGATCGTGATCGGAGCGATTTTGGTGTCCCGCAGTCGCGGCGGCGGATCGCTCGACCAGGGCGTGGCGGCGTATCGCGCCGGACAGCGCGAAGTCGCAGTCAGTGCATTCAACAAAGCCGTCCGCGAGGATCCCAAGGCAGCTCTGCCGCACGTGTATCTCGCGCGCATGTCACGCGAGGTCGGCAACTTCACCGAGGCGAACCAGCAGTTGCAGCTCGCCCTCGAAGCGGAGCCGGACAACGCGTCGGCGCTTCGCGAGATGGGCGCGAACCTCCTCGCGCAGGGCAACTACGAGTTGTCGCGTCGTTTCTATGTCCGGGCGGTGCAGGCCGATCCCACGGACAAGACGTCGCAGGGATACCTCGGCTGTGTTCTGATGAAGTTGAATCGGCCAAACGATGCGCAGCCGTTTCTGACGCGCGCGGGTCAGGGGCCATGGAGCAACTGTACGCCAGCGCCGGCCGCGCAGACGCCGCCGGGAGCGACGGGCCCGAATCCTTCCATACCGAGGAGCTGATTGGTTGACGGCTTGATAGCGGATCTCGGCTAATGGCTGGGTTCCGGCTACGGTCGTCGGTCGCGGCTTCCGGTCTTGCTGCCGGCTTACCGCTTCGTCGTCGCCTGACGGCCGGAACTGCCAGCCGAGCGGTCAGCTACCTTTCCCGAAACATCCACGATTCCCGTGTCCGTCTCAGCGCCTCCATCGACAATCGACCCTTCGTCAGTCGTTCGCACGACGCTCTCGAACGGCCTGACCGTGCTCATTCGGCGCGATCGCTCGGCGCCGGTCGTTGCCATCGTGACGTACGTGTCCGCCGGCTACTTCGACGAGACGGACGACATCATCGGCATCGCACATGTGCTCGAGCACATGTACTTCAAGGGTACGCCCACGCGCGGTGTCGGTGAGATCGCAAAGCAGACGAAGGCCGTGGGCGGCTATCTGAACGCCGCGACGATCTACGATCACACCAGCTACTACACGGTGCTCCCGGCGTCCGGCTTCGCGCAGGGGCTGGACGTGCAGGCGGATGCCTATGCGAGATCTCTCATTGACGCCGACGAGCTCGCGCGAGAGCTCGAGGTGATCATCCAGGAGGCCAAACGCAAGGCGGACAATCCGGCGGCGGTTGCAACGGAAACGTTGTATGAGCTGCTCCACGACCGTCATCGGATTCGCCGCTGGCGCATCGGCCGCGAGCCGGGGCTGCGAGCGCTGACGCGCGACTCGCTCGTCGGGTTCTATCGGAATTTCTACCATCCCGGCAATACGGTGCTGTCGATCGTCGGCGACGTGGATCCCGACGACGCATTGAGGGAGGTTCAGGCGCGCTATGGCGCATTGCCGGCGGGTGAGCCTTCACGGCATCCCGGTCCGTGGGAAGAAGGCACGAGCGGCTTCCGATATCGCGAATGGACCGGCGACATCGGCCAGACCCAGCTCGCGTTTGGATGGCGCACGCCGGGCACGACACATCCCGATACTCCTGCGCTCGATCTGCTCGCCGCGGTGCTCGGCAGCGGGCGCGCGTCGCGCTTCTATCGCGCGGTGCGCGAGCGTCGGCTCGCGTCGTCCATCGCGTCGTACAACTACACGCCCACGGAGATCGGCGTGTTCGTCGTGCATGCGGAGACGCCGCCGTCATGCACTGCGGACGCCGCCCGGGCGGTGTGGGATCAACTTCGGGCCGTGCGCGAAGGCGATCTCGGTGAGCTCGAGATCGAGCGCGCGAAGCGCGTGTACGAATCTCAGTTCGTGCGTCGCCTCGAGGACATGGAAGGCCAGGCGAACTACCTCGCCGAATGGGAGGCGCTGGGCGACTGGCGTATGGGCGATCGATATCTCGAGCGCTTGATGACGACGACGCGAGATGATCTCGCGGCCTGCGCGAGTCGCTATCTCGATCCCGACAATGCCGGCGTGATCGTCTATCGGCCGGCGTCGAGCACGCCGGTCGCTGCCGATGCCGGCGCGATGCGCGGGCTGCTCGACTCGGATCCGCGTCCCGACCGTCTGCCGACGCCCGCGCCGTACCGCGCGCATCCGGCGCCGATGGGACGGCGCGCGGCGTTCGAGCGCGAGGAGGCTGGTGTTCGCGTGTACCGCACCGAGCATGGCGTCCCGGTGCTCGTGCGCCTCAAGCCTGGGGCACCCCTCGTCCACGCAGGTGTGTATCTGCTGGGCGGCGCGCGCGACGAGTCGCCGGACGTCGCTGGCCTCACCACGCTGATGGTACGTACCGCGCTCAAGGGAACCGCGTCGCGGAGCGCATTACAGATTGCTGAAGAGGGCGAGATGCTCGGCGGCAGCGTGAGCGGCGCTGCCGGTGCGGAGAGCTTCGGATGGTCGATCTCCGTGCCCGCGCGCTATGCCGCATCGGCGATCGAGCTCCTCGCCGACGTCGTGCAGCATCCGACGCTCTCCGAAGAGGCGCTCGAGACCGAACGCACGATCGCGATCGCCGACGTGATCGCCATGCGCGACGACATGTATCGCTATCCCATGCGGCTCGCGACGCAGGCCGCCTTCGCGGGCCACCCGTATGGCGTGCCGGCGAGCGGCACCGAGGAAAGTCTCCAGCGCATCGACGCCGAGCTGGCGCGCGCGTGGCATCGCGAGCGTGCGCTGTCCGCGTCATCCGTCATCGCGATCGTTGGCGACGGCGACCCTGACGAGCTCGCGTCGACGGCAGCGCGCGCGTTCCCCGACCTTCGGCATCAAGCGCTGAACGTGCTCGCCGCGCCGCGGTGGCCGACATCGATCACGACGAACGTGGAATCACGCGACCGCGCGCAGACCGCGCTCGTGTTGCTCTTCCCGGGCCCGACACGCGAAGACGATGCGCGCTACTCGGCGGGAATGATCGCGAGCGTGGCGAGCGGGCTCGGTGGCCGCTTCTTCGACGAGCTGCGCGACAAGCGGTCGCTGTGCTACACGGTGAATGCCTTCGCCGCGGATCGGCGGCTCGCGGGGACCTTCGGGGCGTACA
>Ga0308175_100004185_pt1 | contig 10097 bp, 9 predicted proteins | sample PhyCR1_3_FD_203893 | JGI IMG/M metagenome (GOLD analysis project Ga0308175, IMG submission 203893) | Soil microbial communities from UC Gill Tract Community Farm, Albany, California, United States - DLSLS.C.R1 | ecosystem: Environmental > Terrestrial > Soil > Agricultural land | place: USA...
CAACGTCGCCGCCGAGCTCGAGGTGGAGGAGACCGACCAGGTGCTGCCCACCCGGGTGTACGCCGTCGTGCTGGTCTCGAAGATCCACAAGCCGACCATGCGCGCGCTGTCCTATGCCAAGGCCGGGCGCCCCAACGAGCTCGAGGCGGTCTACGTCGACACCGACGCGGCGACCACGGCCCGGCTGCTGGAGGAGTGGGACCAGCGGCACATCGACGTGCCGTTGAAGGTGCTCTACTCGCCCTACCGGGAGATCATCCGGCCGATCGTGGACTACACCCGCACGCTGCGGAAGTCCAACCCCCGCATGGTGGTCGCGGTGTACATCCCGGAGTACGTCGTGGGCCGCTGGTGGGAGCAGCTGCTGCACAACCAGACCGCCCTGCGGCTCAAGGGCAGGCTGCTGTTCACGCCGGGCGTGATGGTCACCTCGGTTCCCTACCAGCTGCGCTCCTCCGAGGTGGCCAAGGAGCGAGCGGAGCGGGAGGCCGGGATGGTGCGTGCCGGTGACGTGCGGCGCGGCCGTATCCTCGGCGGTGAGCGCCGCCGCAGCCGCAGCGGTCAGAGCCGGTGACCGGCGAGGCGCTCGCCGGCTCCCGCTTCGAGGTCGAGGTCGGCCCGGTCGCGCACGGCGGCCACTTCGTGGCCCGGCACGAGGGACGGGTGGTCTTCGTCCGGCACTCGCTGCCCGGCGAGCGGGTGGTCGTGGAGGTGACCGAGGGCGACACCGAGTCCCGGTTCCTGCGCGGGGACGCGATCGAGGTGGTGGCCGCGTCGCCCGACCGGGTCCCCGCGCCATGCCCGTTCTCGGGTCCGGGACGCTGCGGCGGCTGCGACTTCCAGCACGTCTCGCTGCCGGCCCAGCGGGAGCTGAAGGCCGCGGTGGTCGGTGAGCAGCTGTCCCGGCTGGCGGGGCTGGACGTGGACGTCCGGGTGGAGCCGGTGCCGGGTGACTCCGAGGGGCTGGACTGGCGGACCCGGGTGCGCTGGGCCGTGGACGGCGCGGGCCGGCCCGGACTGCGCAAGCACCGCTCGCACGAGGTGGTGCCCGTCGACGACTGCCGGATCGCTCATCCTTCGCTGCCGCGACCGGGAGCCGATCTGCCTCGTCCGGTGGCGGAGGTGGAGACGCTCTGGTCCTCGACCGGGGAGCGGCTGCGGCTGCTCACCGACCGGGACGGCGCGGTGACCGAGGACGGGCCGCCGCTGCTGCACGAGCGGTGTCGTGGCCGCACCTTCGAGGTCACCGGCTCCGGGTTCTGGCAGGTGCACCCCGGCGCCGCGGACGTGCTCACCGCGGCCGTGCTCGAGGCGCTGGCGCCGGAGCCGGGGGAGCGAGCCGCCGACCTCTACGCCGGGGTGGGGCTGTTCTCGGCCTTCCTGGCCGAGCGGGTGGGCCCTTCCGGGAGCGTGGTGGCCGTGGAGGCCGACCCGGTGGCCGTGGAGGACGCCGCCCGGAACCTCGCCGACCTGCCGCAGGTGCGCGTCCTCCGCGGCCGGGTGGACCGGGTGGTCGGCCATCCGCGCGGCCCGCTGGCCGCCGGTGCGGACCTGGTGGTGCTCGACCCGCCCCGGACCGGCGCGCGTCGCCCCGTCGTACGACGGGTGGCGGAGCTGGCTCCGCGGGCGGTGGCCTACGTGGCCTGCGACCCGGCCGCGCTGGCCCGCGACGTCGGCCTGTTCGCGGAGGAGGGCTACCGGCTGGCCGGCCTTCGCGCCTTCGACCTGTTCCCGATGACCCACCACGTGGAGTGCGTCGCGCAGCTGGTGCGCTGAGCGACGGGCCGCTGAGCGTCGGGCAGCTCGGCGCCGGCGAGCAAAGACGCTCGACATCGTGTATCTTGATATCAAGATAACTGCCCGTCTGAGCCGGCCGACCTGCCGTTCGGCAAGATGGGTACCGCGAGACACCGATCACGAGGAGAAGGCGATGGCGAGTTCCCAGCGCATGGACAGCTTCGGTGCCAGGGGCACCCTCGAGGTGAACGGCACGTCCTACCGGATCCACCGGCTGGCCGCCGTGACCGGCGACGGCCTGGACATCGACTCGTTGCCGTACTCCCTGAAGGTCCTGCTGGAGAACCTGCTGCGCACAGAGGACGGCGGCGACATCACCGCCGACCACATCCGGGCGCTTGCCGGCTGGGACGCCGACGCCGACCCGAGCACGGAGATCGCGTTCACCCCGGCGCGGGTGATCATGCAGGACTTCACCGGCGTGCCGTGCGTGGTGGACCTGGCCACCATGCGCGAGGCGATGGCCGACCTCGGCGGCGACCCTTCGAAGATCAACCCGCTGGCGCCGGCCGAGCTGGTCATCGACCACTCCGTGATCGCCGACGTGTTCGGCTCGCCGGAGGCCTTCGAGCGCAACGTGGAGCTGGAGTACCAGCGGAACAAGGAGCGCTACCAGTTCCTGCGCTGGGGGCAGGGCGCGTTCGCGGACTTCAAGGTGGTGCCGCCAGGCACCGGGATCGTGCACCAGGTCAACATCGAGCACCTGGCTCGCGTGGTGTTCAGCCGCGACGACAACGGCGAGACGGTCGCCTACCCGGACACCCTGGTCGGCACCGACTCGCACACCACCATGGTCAACGGCCTCGGCGTGGTCGGCTGGGGCGTCGGCGGCATCGAGGCCGAGGCGGCGATGCTCGGCCAGCCGGTGTCGATGCTGATCCCGCGGGTGGTCGGCTTCAAGCTGTCCGGCGAGCTGCCGGAGGGCGCGACGGCCACCGACCTGGTGCTCACGATCACCGAGATGCTGCGCAAGCACGGCGTGGTCGGCAAGTTCGTGGAGTTCTACGGCTCCGGCGTCTCCGCCGTACCCGTCGCGAACCGGGCCACGATCGGCAACATGAGCCCGGAGTACGGCTCCACCATCGCGGTGTTCCCGATCGACGCCGAGACCATCACCTACATGGAGCTCACCGGCCGCTCCGCGGACCACATCGCGCTCGTCGAGGCCTACGCCAAGGAGCAGGGCCTGTGGCATGACCCGGACCGCGAGCCGCGCTACTCCGAGAGGCTCGAGCTCGACCTGTCCACCGTGGTGCCGTCGATCGCCGGCCCGAAGCGGCCCCAGGACCGGATCTCGCTCACCGACGCCAAGGCGTCGTTCCGCGGCGCCCTCGCCGACTACGTCGAGACGCCGGGCGGCGGTGAGGAAATGGGGTACGACGAGGCTGACGCGGAGTCGTTCCCGGCATCCGACAGCCCCGCGTTCAGCGGCACCAACGGGTCGGCGAAGCCCTCCGACCACGTGTCCGCTGCGCCGGCCGACGGCGGTCGGCCGAGCAACCCCGCGATGGTGGAGCTCGCCGACGGCACGAAGTACGAGGTCGACCACGGCGCGGTGACGATCGCCGCGATCACCTCGTGCACCAACACCTCGAACCCGTCGGTGATGATCGGCGCCGCACTGCTGGCCAAGAAGGCGGTCGAGAAGGGGCTGCAGCGCAAGCCGTGGGTCAAGACCACGCTGGCCCCGGGGTCGAAGGTGGTCTCGGACTACTACGAGCGCTCCGGCCTCACGCCGTACCTCGACAAGCTCGGCTTCAACCTGGTCGGCTACGGCTGCACCACCTGCATCGGGAACTCCGGCCCGCTGATCCCCGAGGTGAGCAAGGCCGTGAACGACAACGACCTCGCGGTCGTGTCCGTGCTGTCGGGCAACCGGAACTTCGAGGGCCGGATCAACCCCGACATCAAGATGAACTACCTGGCCTCCCCGCCGCTGGTGGTGGCCTACGCGATCGCCGGGTCCATGGACGTGGACCTGTTCGAGGACCCGCTCGGTGTCGACAGCACAGGCTCGGACGTCTACCTGAAGGACATCTGGCCGTCGCCGGCCGAGGTGGAGCAGGTGATCGGCAAGGCGATCAGCTCCGACATGTTCAGCAGCGACTACTCCGACGTGTTCGCAGGCGACGAGCGCTGGCGTTCGCTGCCCACGCCGGAGGGGAACATCTTCGCGTGGGACGCCGACTCGACGTACGTCCGGAAGGCGCCGTACTTCGACGGGATGCCCGCCGACCCGGCGCCGCTGGAGGACATCACGGCTGCTCGGGTGCTGGCAAAGCTGGGCGACTCCGTGACCACCGACCACATCTCGCCGGCGGGCGCGATCAAGAAGGACTCGCCGGCCGGGAAGTACCTCGCCGAGCACGGCGTCCAGCACCGGGACTTCAACTCCTACGGGTCGCGGCGCGGAAACCACGAAGTGATGATCCGCGGCACGTTCGCCAACATCCGGCTGCGCAACCAGATCGCTCCAGGGACCGAGGGCGGCTTCACCCGCGACTTCACCAAGGATGACGCTCCGGTCACCACGATCTTCGAGGCGTCGGAGTCCTACCTCGAGCAGGGGATCCCGCTAGTGATCCTGGCCGGCAAGGAGTACGGCTCCGGCTCGTCCCGCGACTGGGCGGCCAAGGGCACCGTGCTGCTCGGCGTGAAGGCGGTGATCGCGGAGTCCTACGAGCGGATCCACCGCTCGAACCTGCTGATGATGGGCGTGCTGCCGTTGCAGTTCCCCGAAGGTCAGAGCGCCGACTCCCTTGGGCTCACCGGTGAGGAGTCCTTCGAGATCACCGGCATCACCGCGATGAACGACGGCGGCACGCCGCGGACCGTGAAGGTGAAGGCCGCCACCCCTGATGGGCGAAGCGTGGAGTTCGACGCGGTGATCCGCATCGACACCCCGGGCGAGGCCGGCTACTACCGGCACGGCGGGATCATGCAGTACGTGCTGCGCAACCTACGGAACAGCTGAGGTAGGGCACCCATGATCGTTGCCTTCAGCATCAGTCCGGTGGGCGGGGACGAGACCGGTGGGGTCAGCGAAGCGGTCGCCGAGGCGATCCGCGTCGTACGCGCCTCCGGGCTGCCCTGCGAGACCAACGCGATGTTCACCAACATCGAGGGGGAGTGGGACGAGGTGATGACCGTGGTCAAGCAGGCCGTCGACGTCGTGGCCGCGAAGTCCCCAAGGGTGGGGCTGGTGCTCAAGGCCGACATCCGGCCCGGGTACGACGGGCAGCTCACCGCCAAGGTGGAGCGGATCGAGCAGCGCCTCGCCGACGAGGCGTGATGCGCAGCGAGACCAGGAGCTACCGCACCGGAGGCCGGGAGGCGGTGCTGGACATCACCCGCGACTGCGCGGCGTTCGTCGCGGGCGAGGGTGACGGGCTGCTGCACCTTTTCGTGCCGCACGCCACGGCCGGCATCGCGCTGATCGAGACCGGGGCCGGCAGCGACGACGACCTGCTCGCCGCGCTCGGCGACCTGCTGCCGGGCGACGACCGGTGGCGGCACCAGCACGGCAGCCCCGGTCACGGCCGGTCGCACGTGATGCCGGCACTGGTCCCGCCGTACGCCACGGTCCCGGTCAGCGGCGGAAGCCTCGCGCTGGGCACCTGGCAGAGCATCTGCCTGGTGGATCTCAACGTGGACAACCCCGACCGCGAGGTCCGGTTGTCGTTCCTGGCTGGGTGAGCCGGTGGTTCTCGGGGTGGAGTGGTGGGTGCTGGCGCTGCTGGCCTTCACCTTCACGGTCGGCGCGACCACGCAGGGGCTCGTCGGCATGGGCGTCGGGATGGTCGGCGCGCCGGTGACCGCGCTGGTCGAGCCCCGGCTGGTGCCCGCGTTGCTGCTCTGGATCGCGCTGGCGATGCCGGTGGTCACGCTGAGCCGGGACCGGCACGCGATCGACTGGCGAGGGCTGGCCTGGGCGGTCCCCGCGCGGATCCCGGGGACCGCGTTCGGCGTGCTGCTCGTCGGGTGGTTCTCGGAGCGGGAGATCGGGCTGTTCGTGGGCGGCATGGTGCTGCTCAGCGTCGCGCTGACCGTGCGCGCCTTCCGGGTGCCGGTGAATCGCGTGACCCTGGTCGGGGCCGGGTTCACCTCGGGCGTCACGGGGACCGCCTCGTCGATCGGCGGGCCGCCGATCGGGCTGCTCTACCAGCATCATGACCCGGCGCAGATCCGCTCGACGCTCGCGGTGTACTTCCTCGCCGGTGCCGCCTTCAGCCTCATCGGGCTGGGGCTGTCCGGGCAGCTGGAGTCGTCCACGTTCTGGCTGGCGGTGCTGCTGCTGCCGTGCCTGGTGATCGGCTTCGTCGTGTCCCGGTTGCTGCACCGCGTCCTACCCCGGCACCAGCTGCGCGCAGGCGTGCTGCTGGTCTGCGGACTGTCGGCGACCGCGCTGCTCGTGCGCAGCGCGCTGGGCTGAACCAGTCCTCTGGTTGCTCGAACGCGTGTTCGAGCGTCGAGTAGCATGATCGGCATGGACAGGCTGGTGGCACCCCCGGGATGGCCGCGCGAGGTGCGCCCGCCCGGAGCGCCGGACTGGGAGCACACCGCGGTGGCGTGGCTGCTCGACCTGTGCCCTCCGGAGTACCGCTCCTACCCGGCGCTGCGCCGCCACGAGGTGGTGCTGGCCCGGTTCGCGGTCTGGCACGTCGAGGCCTGCCAGGCGGCGGTGCGGCGCGGGCTGAGCGAGGCGCGCGCCGACCTGAGGCAGGTCGCCGGCGGCGACGTGGTGGAGGCGGCGGTGCAGACCTGGCAGGCCGAGGCGGCCCGGCTGATGGGAGTACGACGGGCGGTGGGGCTCGTCGAGGAGGCGCTGCGCGGCCGCCGCTTCGTGGCCCGCCTCTGACCCGTCGTACCGACATCGTGTCGATAACGCGACCCATACGTCGCGGTAGCCGTACCGACATCGTGTCGATAACGCGACCCATACGTCGCGGTAGCCGTACCGATATCGGTAAGGGTCAGGGGAGCAGGGCGGGCTCGTCGACGGTGAGCGTGCGGGCGTCCGCGTCCAGGGTGACCTGCACACCGAGCGGCAGGGTGGCCAGGTAGTCACCGTGCCCGAGCGGCAGCCCGTAGAGCGCCGGCACCCCGAGCGGCTCGATGTACATCTCCAGCACGTCCTCGAGGGAGAACGTCTGCGGCCACTCGGGCCGTGACTCGCGCCAGTCACACTTGGCCATCTCACCGATCACCACGCCGATGACGTCCTTCAGCATCCCGGCCTGGGTCATCTGGTTGAGCAGCCCGTCGAGGTACCACGGTGGCGCGTCGACGTCCTCGAAGAACAGGATCTTCCCGGCCAGGTCCGGCTGCCACGGCGTGCCGATCGTCTGCCCGATCAGCCACAGGCAGCCACCCACCAGCTCGCCGCTGACCTGGCCCGGGCAGAGCGGGCGGAGATACTTGTCCTTCGGGCGTGGCGGCAGCAGCCCGAGCGGCTCGCAGCTGGTGAGCGCGCGCAGCAGGTTCGACTTGTTGTACTTGTTCGACTCCGGGTGGTTGACGTCGCCGAGGGTCGGCCCGTAGAAGGTGACCAGGCCCGTGAAGTGGCGCATCGCCAGGTGCAGCGCGGTGATGTCGCTGTAGCCGATGAACGGCTTGGGGTTGGCGCGGACCACGTCCCAGCCCACGTGCGGGATGGTCTGTGCGGCGCCGTACCCGCCCTGGAAGGCGTGCACCACGTCCACCTCGTCGTCGGCGAACATCGCCGTCAGGTCGCGGGCCCGGGACACCGCGTCGCCGGCGATGTAGGCGTTGCGCGCGTGGATGCCGTCGGCGAGCTTGATGCGGTAGCCCTTCTTCTCCCACCACTCGACGCCACGCAGCAGCTCCGAGCGGTTGGTGTACGGCGAGGCGGGCGCCGGCACGCCGATGGTGGCTCCGGGCTTCATCGCCGACGCCTTGAGTGCGCTCACTTTCCGACCACCTCCGGCAGGGCCGCCGACTCGATCTCGTCCGCACGGATGCAGGCCACCTCGTGCGCGGCGGAGCCGGTGACCGGGTCGAGCCCCGGGTCACGCTCCCGGCAGGCGTCGGTGACGAACGGGCACCGGGACGCGAACCGGCAGCCGGTCGGCACCGCGACCGGGTCCGGCGCCTCGCCCTGCAGGATGTGGGGAGTGGTACGGCGGCGGGGGTCCCGCGGCGGGACGACCGAGAGCAGTGCCCTGGTGTAGGGGTGCCGCGGGTGTCGCACCACCTCCTTCGCGGGGCCGCGCTCGACGATCCGCCCGAAGTACATCACCGCGATCTCGTCGGCGAAGTGCGAGGCGGTGGACAGGTCGTGGGTGATCATCAGCACACCCATCGTGAACTCCCGGCGCAAGCTGTCCAGGAGCTCGAGCACCCCCGCGCGCACCGAGACGTCGAGCATCGACACCGGCTCGTCGGTGACCAGCAACCGTGGGTTCAGCACCAGGCTGGCCGCGATCGCCAGCCGCTGCCGCTGGCCGCCGGACATCTCGTGCGGGTAGCGGTCGGCGTAGAGGTCGGGCGGGGTCAGGCCCACCCGCTCCAGGAGCTCGTCGACCAGCGCCCGCCGCTCCGCCTTCCCGGAGCCGATGCCGTGCACCAGCATCGGCTCCTCGACCGTCTGCCTGGCCCGGAAGCGCGGGTCGAGCGACTCGTACGGGTCCTGGTACACCATCTGCATGGTGCGCCGCAGCGGACGAAGCTCACGCTGACTGAGGTGGGTGATGTCGCGGCCGTCGAGCCGGATGGTCCCCGAGGTGGGCTCCACCATCCTCAGCAGCGACTGGGCAGTGGTGGTCTTGCCGCAGCCGGACTCACCGACCAGCGCGAGCATCTGGCCGCCGTGCAGGTCGAAGGAGATCCCGTCCACCGCGTGCGCCCACTGGCGGGGACGGCGTTGCAGGGAGTCGATGAACGACCGGCGGACCGGGTAGTAGGTCACCAGATCCCGCACCTCGAGCAGGGGGGGCTCAAGCTGGGCGCCGTTGCGCAGCGTGCTCACGCCGTCACCTCCCGGGCCCGGGTGTTCAGGTGGCAGGCCGCGACGTGCCCGGTGCCGATGGTCAGAGGCAGCGGCTCCTCGTGCCGGCACACGTCCATCGCCTTCGGGCAGCGCGGCGCGAACGGACAGCCGACCAGCTTCCGGTCGAGCCGCGGCGGGTTCCCGGGGATGGAGACCACGTCCTCCTCGCCGTAGAGGTCCGGCGTGGCCGCGAACAGCAGCTCGGTGTAGGGGTGCCGGGGGTCGTGGAAAAGCACGTCCATGTCGGCCTGCTCGGCGACCCGCCCGGCGTACATCACCATCGCCCGGTCACAGGCCTGGGCGACCACCGGCAGGTCGTGGGTCACCAGCACCAGCGCGAGATCCAGCTCGTCGGCCAGCTCGACGAGCCGCTTGAGGATCTGCGCCTGGACCATCACGTCGAGGGCGGTGGTCGGCTCGTCGGCGAACAGCACCTTGGGGTCGCAGGCCAGCGCCATGGCAAGCGCGGCTCGCTGCCGCATGCCGCCGGAGAACTCGTGCGGGTAGCGGTTCGCGGCGGACGCGGGGATGCCGACCATCTCGAGCAGCTCGGAGGTACGGCGGTGGGCCGCCTGCCCGGATGCCACCCCGTGCAGCTCCATCGGCTCCACGATCTGCCGGCCGACCGTCTGCACCGGGTTGAAGGCGTTCATCGCGCCCTGGAACACCATCGCCATGTCCACCCAGCGGTGCGGCCGGATGCTGTCCTCGCCGCCGGCGAGGATGTCCTCCCCGTCCAGCCGGATCTCGCCGGAGACGGTGGCGCTCGACGGCAGCAGACCCATGATCGCCATCATCACCGTGGTCTTGCCGCAGCCGGACTCGCCGACCAGGCCCAGCCGCTCTCCGCGGTCCACCACGAGGTCGACGCCCTGGACGGCATGCAGCCTGCCACCGCCCGGCAGGTCGAACCAGACGTTGAGGTCGACCACTTGCAGCAGGCTCATCGGTCGGCCACTTTCCCGAGCCCGCGCGGCAGGATCCGGAAGCCGCGGATGGACAGGTGCGCGACCCGCAGCCGCGGGTTGGTGGCGTCCTCGATGGCTTGGCCGAGCAGGGAGCAGGCCATGATCACCAGTGACACGGCCACGCCCGGCGGGACCACCGCCCACCAGGCGCCGGCGCTGATCGCGGTGCGCTCGAAGGCGTGCTCGATCATGGTTCCCCAGGTGATCGCCGTCGGGTCCGAGAGGCCGAGGAACGCCAGCGCGGTCTCGTCGAAGATGGCCACCGCGATGGTCAGCACCGTGTTGGCCACCAGCAGCGGCGCCACCTGGGGCAGGATGTGCCG
>Ga0308175_100004187_pt1 | contig 10094 bp, 12 predicted proteins | sample PhyCR1_3_FD_203893 | JGI IMG/M metagenome (GOLD analysis project Ga0308175, IMG submission 203893) | Soil microbial communities from UC Gill Tract Community Farm, Albany, California, United States - DLSLS.C.R1 | ecosystem: Environmental > Terrestrial > Soil > Agricultural land | place: USA...
GCACCGTGCCGTCGTACCTGCTGCACTGCGAACGCTCGTCGGGGCAGTACCTCTTCGACACGCTGCTCGACGCCGGCCGCGAGTTCGGTGTGCAGGTCGACGGCTTCCTCCTCGACCCGGCCTTCGCCGGCGGGTAGCCCGGCTCCTGGCCACGAGGCGTTCTCTCCGGGGCACCGCAGCGGCTAGCGTGGCGCCCGTGGTGCTGGAAGCGCGTTCGGGCGACGGAACGGTCGGTGAGTTCCTCGACCGCCTGGCGGCGCGGACCCCTACTCCTGCCAGTGGCTCCGTAGCGGCCCTCTGCGTGGCACAGGCCGCAGCCCTGGTGGTGATGGTGGCGCGCTTCTGCGACGCCCAGCGCGTCGTCGAGCGGGCAGAGCGGCTGGTCGAGCAGGCCCACCGGCTCGCCGGCGAGGACGAACGGGCGTTCCGCACCGTGGCGGAGGCGTGGGCCCTGCCGCGCGCTACGTCGTCCGAGGAGCACGCGCGCCGGTCGGCCATCGACGAGGCGCTGCTGGGTTCCGCCGAGCCACAGGTGCGCGTGGTCGAGACCGCCATCGAGGTGCTGGTGCTGACCGACCAGCTGCGACCCGCCGCGCGCGCCGGGTTGCTGGCCGACCTGGCCGCGGCCGGCGAGGTGGCCCGGGCCGGCTCGGCGATCGCCCGGACGAACGTGGAGTCCAACCTGCAGGGGCTTCCCGCCTCCGACGAGCGCTCGGAGCTGCACAGGCGCATCGGCGTGGCGAAGGAGATGACCTGAATGCTGTCGGACATCGAGATCGCCAACACTGCGGTGATGCGGCCGATCACGCAGGTGGCGCAGCAGGAGCTGGGGATCGACCCGGCGCACCTCGTCCCCTACGGCCACTACAAGGCCAAGGTGGACCTCGGCTACCTGCAGTCCCTTGCCGACCGGCCACTCGGCAAGCTGATCCTCATGACGGCGCTGTCGCCGACACCTGCAGGCGAAGGCAAGACCACGACCACGGTCGGCCTCGCCGACGCGCTCCACGAGCTCGGTCTGCGGTCGATGGCATGCCTGAGGGAACCGTCGATGGGCCCGGTCTTCGGGATGAAGGGCGGCGCGGCCGGCGGCGGGTATGCGCAGGTGGTGCCGATGACCGACATCAACCTGCACTTCACCGGCGACTTCGCGGCGATCGCTGCGGCCAACAACCTGCTGGCGGCGCTGATCGACAACCACATCCACCACGGCAACCAGCTCGAGATCGACGTCCGCTCGGTCGACTGGAGGCGCGTGCTCGACCTGAACGACCGGGCGCTGCGCGACCTGGTGGTCGGGCTCGGGGGTCTCGCCAACGGGTATCCGCGCGAGGACGGGTTCGACATCGTGGTCGCCTCCGAGCTGATGGCCATCTTCTGCCTGACGGAGTCGTGGGCGGACCTCAAGCGACGGATCGGCGACATCGTGGTCGGCTACACGCGGGCCAAGAAGCCGGTCACGGCGCGCGAGCTCGGGGCGGACGGGGCGATGGCGGTCCTGCTCCGCGACGCTCTCGCACCCAACCTGGTGCAGACCCTGGAGCACACGCCGGCGTTCGTGCACGGTGGACCGTTCGCCAACATCGCGCACGGCTGCAGCTCGCTGATCGCCACCCGGGCCGCGCTGCGGCTGGCCGACTTGGTCATCACCGAGGCCGGCTTCGGTGCCGACCTCGGTGCGGAGAAGTTCGTCGACATCAAGTGCCGCAAGTCAGGCCTGCGCCCGGACGCCGCCGTCGTGGTCGCCACGGTGCGGGCGCTGAAGTTCCACGGCGGGGTCGACGTACCGGACGTCGGCCGGGAGGACGTCTCTGCCGTCGAGCACGGCATGGAGAACCTGGCTCGGCACCTGCGCAACGTGCGAGAGGTGTACGGCATCCCGTGCGTGGTCGCGCTGAACAGGTTCCCCGACGACACCGACGCCGAGGTGGCGCGCGTGTGCGAGCTGGTCGACGCGCTCGGGGTGCGCGCGTACCCGGCGACACACTTCGTCGACGGCGGTACCGGCGCCACGGAGCTCGCCAAGGGAGTCCTCGACCTCCTCGAGGAGTCGGACCCCTCGACGTTCGCGTTCACCTATCCCGATGACGTGTCGCTGCGGGTGAAGGCGGAGACGTTGGCGCACCGGCTGTACGGCGCCTCCGGCGTCACCTGGGACGGGAAGGCCAAGAGACGCCTCGACCGGTTGGAAGCCGACGGCTACGGCCACCTCCCGGTTTGCGTGGCGAAGACGCAGTACTCCTTCTCGACCGATGCCGGACTGCGGGGCGCGCCCACCGGCCACGACCTGCACGTGCGCGAGGTGCGGCTCTCCGCCGGCGCCGGGTTCGTGGTGCTGGTGTGCGGCGACGTGATGACGATGCCCGGGCTGCCTGCTGCTCCGGCCGCTTCCCGCATCGACCTGCTCGACGACGGCACGATCGTCGGCCTGTCCTGACTCGGCTGAGCGGCTCGGCCACGGCCCTGCCGTCCTCCGTCGGTCGGATGAGCGACATCGGCGAGCGCCGTCGAGGCCGGGCGGCGCGCCGATCATTCGAGGTCGGGTCGTCGGCTCGTTGGCGATGGGCGCGCGGCGGCGACATGCCGCTCCACAAGCTCGTAGAGATGTCCATCCGGGGCCGTGAAATGCACATAACGCTCCACGCCGTTGCTGGCAGGAGCGTCGGTGGGGACGCCGGCGGCCTCCAGATCTGCGATGGCCTCCTCCAAGTCGGCCACCAAGAAGCCCAGCGATCTGGCACTCTCACCCATGCCGCCCGGCGACGCCACGGCGAACGAGCTGCCGTCGGGCAGCTGGAACAGGTCGGCCTCGACTCCGTCAACGCGTCGAGGCGCCATGCCAAGCACTTCGCCGACGAACCGCCCCATCCCCTCGCGCTCTGTCGTGGAGGTGCCGGCGAAGCAGATACCGAGCACGCGCATTCCATCAACCTAGGGCAGCGAACCCCGAGACGTCCGCATGATGCAGGCCTCAACCGTTGAGCAGTTCCTCGACGGTCTCGGCTCTCCGGATCAGCTTCTCGCTCCGCTCGTGGCGTCCTGCCTCGGCGAGCGTCGCCGCCGAGGATCGGAGACCGGCGACCTCACGCGCGACCAACGCCCGCTCGGCCTCACGTGACAAGACCCGGCGCGACACCTCGCCACCGGCGACCCGTGCGAAGCCACCGGCACTGCCTCCGCGTTCTCCAAGGCGGCGATGACACTACGCAAGGCCTCAGCGGTCTGCGGATCACGGGCACGCATCGCCGACTCGAGACACTACGGGACTGTCTCGCTAACGGTGTTTCCGGCGGTTTTCACTAGTACGTTTCTGCGGCCGGCCAGCGGTCGGCGAAGGTGATCGCGAAGGCGTTGAGCGCTGGCTTCCACCTCATCGTCCATCGTGTCCTGCCTCGTCCGGTGGGGTCCAGAGACCGGAGTGACCAGGTAGAGACACTTCAGCGCGGCCTGCTCGGTCGGGAAGTGGCCCCTGGCTTTGACGGCTCGGCGGTAGCGGGCGTTCAGGGACTCGATGGCGTTCGTGCTGCAGAGCACGGTGCGGATCTCGACGTCGTAGTCCAGGAAGGGGATGAACTCTTCCCAGGCGTTGTTCCACAGCCGGATGATCGCCGCGTACTTGGTGCCCCACTTCTCGGTCAGTTCCTCCAGCGCCACTCGGGCGGCGTTGGCGTTGACGGCGGTGTAGATCGGCTTCACGTCGTGCCGGAGCGCGTCCCAGTCCCGCCTGGAGGCGAGCCGGAACGTGTTGCGGATCAGGTGGATGATGCAGGTCTGCACCGTGGTCTGGGGCCACACGTTGCCGACGACCTCGGGCAGGCCCTTGAGCCCGTCGCAGACCACGAAGAAGGTGTCCTTCACCCCGCGGTTGCGCAGGTCGGTGAGCACGCTCATCCAGAACTTCGCGCCCCCGCCTCCGGTGCCGGCCCACAGCCCCAAGACGTCTTTGTCTCCGGCCAGGGAGACGCCGATGGCGGCGTAGATCGGCCGGTTGGCGACCTGGCCGTCGCGGACCTTCACCACGATGGCGTCAATGAAGATCGCGGCATAGACCTCATCGAGCGGCCGGGTGGACCACGTCTGCATCTCCTCGAGGACCTTGTCGGTGATCCGGGAGATCGTCTCCTTCGAGACCGAGGCGCCGTAGATCTGCTCGAAGTGCGCCGCAATCTCCCCGGTGGTCAGCCCGCGGGCATACAGCGAGAGCACGATCTCGTCGACCTCGCCGAGCCGGCGTTGCCGCTTCTTCACAATCACCGGCTCAAGGTGCCCTCGCGATCGCGTCGGACGTCGAGCTCGACCTTCCCGGTGGCGTGGGTGAGCACCGTCTTCGGGCGGGTCCCGTTCCGCACGTTGGTCGAGCCTCGCTCCCCAGGGGCTCGGTTCTTTTCATGCCCCAGGTGCTCGGTCATCTCCTCGTTCAGCGCCGTCTCCAGCACCGACTTGGTGAACTGCTTGAGCAACCCGTCCGGACCGGTCAGGGACAACCCCTGCTCCTTCGCCAGCCGGACCAGCTCCTGGGCCGCGACCTCCTCAGCCGAGGGGTCCGGTTTCTTCTTCGCGGGCATATCGCCCAGTGTCGCGGTTTTCATCACGGCACCCTCCCCGCCGACTCAGTCGGCGCGTCGGGCCGGAAACACCGTTCGATCCACAGTCCCCGCCATGTTCGCGGACCAGCGTCGAATCTGGCCAGGCCAGTAGCGGGAAGACTCTGTGCTGACCTCCGGGCGTGGTGTCGAACGATGTCGCAACCCCGGGATCCCGGTGGTTGCGAGGATGAGACTGAGCCTTTTCCCTCAGGCAGCCAGCGCCGGACAAGAAGCGGAGGTCGCCGGTGCCTTTCGGCGCGTTCCGAACCTCCGCCATGTCGATGGGGGGTGAGAGCCCACCAGGGCAGGGAATCGAATCATCCGGGGCGCCTGCCTGCTACTCGACCGTCGACCGCATGGACCCTCGGCGCCCGGTGGAGCGTCGGGGCCAGTCAGCGCCGTCAGGGAGGGGTCTTGACGTCGAAGGCGATGAGTGCGGCTTCGACGTTTGAGTGGACGTACTCCGGTGTGATCGGGTCGTGGGTGAGCAGCAGTCGCAGCCAGAGGGGACCCATGAGCAGGTCGATGAGCAGCTCCTGGTCGGCCGACGGGGAGAGTTCGCCGCGCGCGATGGCGAGTGCCAGCACCTTGCGGTAGGCCTGTCGGCGAGTGTGTAGAACTGTGTTGAGGAGAGTGGTGATCTCCGGGTGGTGCCCGGCTTCGCGGAGAAGGCTGGGCAGGAACTTCCCGCGGCCACGCGCGAACGTGTCCACGGCGCCCTGGAGAAGGGTGTGGACGTCGTCGCGCAGCGTGCCGGAGTTCGGTACGTCGGCGCTTCGCAGAGCCAGTCGTTCTATCCCGGCGGCGGCGACCGCGGCCTTGGACGGCCATCGCCGCAGGATCGTGGTCTTGGCGACGCCGCTGCGGGCGGCGAGCTCGTCGAGGGTGAGGCGTGCGTAGCCGTGGGTGGCCAGCAGGGCGAGGAGCTGCTCGAGGATGCGCTCGTCCAGGGCGGGGTCGCGCGGTCGTCCGCGGCGGGCTGGCGGGGTGTTCATGTCTGCGTCATATTACTGTACTGAGCATATCGAAAGGTAACAGATCGCTTGCTGAGGCGCGTGAATGGCCCTGGAGATTCCGCTACTGTCGGTTGCAGTTTAGTGGATAGGGGGTTACGTTCGGTATCGGTGCAGTGACCTCTGACTCGGGTCCACGTGCTGCAACGGATCCGTGAAGTCCCAACGTGCGTCGGCGTCATCCGCCGCGATCGGTGTGAGGAGGAAACCGTGAGCGAGAATCAGACGTCCTATGCGGTCCGCGTGGATGCGTCGACGGATCCGGCGGAGCTGTCGCGGTGGCTGTGGTTGGTCAAGTGGCTGTTGCTGGTTCCGCATCTGGTGGTGCTGGTGTTCTTGTGGGTCGCCTTCTACGTAGTGGGCATCGTCGCGTTCTTCGCGATCCTGATCACCGGCCGCTACCCGCGGGCGCTGTTCGACTTCACAGTCGGCGTGCTGCGCTGGTCCTGGCGCGTGCACTACTACGGCTACGGGGCGCTGGGCACCGACCGGTACCCGCCGTTCACCCTGGCGGAGGTGGCCGACTACCCGGCGCACCTGGACGTGGAGTATCCCGAGCGGCTGTCCCGGGGACTGGTCCTGGTCAAGTGGTGGCTGCTGGCGATCCCGCAGTACGTGATCGTCGCTGTCTTCGTCGGCGGCGGACTGTGGCTAGGAGTGCAGGGCCCCGACCAGAGCAACGGTTGGGCGTCCGGCGGCCTGGTCGGACTGCTCGTGCTGGTCGCCGGGATCGTGGTGTTGTTCACCGGGCGCTATCCTCGCCCGCTGTACGACTTCATCCTCGGCATGGACCGCTGGGTCCTGCGAGTGGCCGCCTACGCGGCGTTGATGACCGACGAATACCCGCCGTTCCGCATGGATCAGGGGGGCAACGATCCCGGGTCGGCAGCGGGCGTCCCGACACCTTCGCGTCCCTCCGGGACGTCGGATGGCCCCGCTCCGATCATGCCCACGCCGGTCGTCTAGCTCTACGCCGCCTGAACCCATCACCTCCAGATCGCTGATCCACCAAGGCCCTCACCATGACGATGTCCAGCCCCACGCCCAGCCGCAGTCCCGGTACCACGGCTATGACCAGGATGCGGGCGATCACCCATGCCAGGTTCGGGTCGGCCGACGTGCTGGACCTGGCACAGGTGGCCCGGCCGGTGCCGTCCGAGAACGAGGTGCTGCTGCGGGTGCAGGCAGCCGGTGTGGAACGCGGCGCCTGGCACATGATGACCGGCAAGCCGTACCTCGGGCGCCTCGCGTTCGGGCTGCGTACACCGAGGCGAAAGGTGCTGGGCACCGAGGTCGCCGGCACGGTGGACGCCGTGGGCTCCGCAGTCACCCGGTTCACGGCCGGTGACGAGGTGTACGGCTTCGCGAAGGGCTCGTTCGCCGAGTACGCCGTCGCCGGTGAGGACAAGCTCGCCGCGAAGCCGGCGAACCTGACGTTCGAGCAGGCTGCAGCCGTGCCCGTCTCGGGCGCCACCGCCCTGCAGGCGCTGACCGACGCCGGCCGCTTCGCGCCGGGGCAGACGGTGCTGGTCATCGGCGCCTCTGGCGGTGTCGGGAGCTACGCCGTCCAGATCGCCAAGGCCCTCGGAGCAGAGGTGACCGGCGTGGCCAGTCCCGGCAAGCTCGACCTGGTGCGTTCCCTGGGAGCCGACCACGTCCTGGACTACACCCGCGACGACTACGCCGACGGCAGCCGGCGCTACGACCTGGTGCTCGACATCGCCGGAAACCCCACCTTGACTCGACTCCGCCGAGCGCTCACCGAAACCGGGACGGCGGTCATCACGGGAGGTGAGCAAGGCGGTTCATTCTCCGGCGGCATGAACCGACAGCTGCGCGCCCTCGCGCTCTCACCCTTCCTGCGTCAACGACTCACCATGTTCATCGCCAAGCAGCGCTCCACCGACCTCGAGCGACTCACCAGGCTCATCGAGACCGGACGCATCACCCCGAGCGTCGAGCGCACCTACCCACTCCACGAAGCTGCGGAGGCGATCCGCCGCCTGGAGGCCGGCCACGTACGAGGAAAGGTCGCCATCAGCATCTGAGCGCGAACCAACCGTGCCACCGACAGGGGAACCAGGACCGTCCATGATCACCATCGAGCGACTCACCAAGAAGTACCGGACCGGTGCAGCTCACCCGCCGGTCACCTCGTCGTGTGACGCCAGATCACCCTGATCGCGATCGACGATCCACACGTCGCCCGAACCACACGGCACGGACGGACCCGAACAGGACCCGACATGACCATCACCTCCGCCACACTCACCCGATCGGCAGGCGTCGCCGCCGGCGCCGCCGGTGGCCATGCGAGCGGCGAGATCGGCCTGCTGGGACCCGCGCCCCTGGCGGAACGCTCCATGCCAACATGCACGACAGGAAACGGCCATGACGACTGATCTGCAGCACGGCGCGGAGGACACCGGGCCGAGCGGAACGACACATACTGGGCTCCCCGGGGCGATGGGCGACCAGTCCGACCCGGACCGGGCGGGTAGGCCACCGGCTTCGCCGGTGCGCCTGGCGAGGATGGCGGGCCTGTTGTACCTCGTGGTCGCGATCTTCGGTGGGTTCGCACAGATCGTTCGAATGAAGGTGTACGAGCCCGGTGACGCGACGGCGACCGCGGCGAACATCGTGGCGAACGCCGCCCTGGTCCGGCTCAGCTTCGTCGCCGACCTGGTCCAAGCGCTGGTCTGGCTCGTCCTGGCCGTGGCCCTGTACCGGCTGCTGGCGCACGCGGGCAGAAGCATCGCCCGGGCCATGGTGGTCTTCGTGGCGGTCTCGGCCGCGATCACGTCCTTGAACATGGTCCATCAACTCGGCGCCCTGCTGGTCGCGACGAACCACTCCTACGTCACCGCGTTCGGCGTCGACGGCTCCCACGGCCTGGTCCTGCTGCTGATGGACCTGCAGCACTACGGCTATCTGATCGCCCAGCTCGGATGGCTGTGGCTGTTTGCCCTCGGCCTGCTCGGCTACCGATCTGGCATGTTCCCCAGATGGCTCTCGTTCCTGCTCATGCTGGGCACGGTCTGCTACGTCACCGACGCGCTGACACGTTTTCTCGTCCCGTCGTTCGCGGACACATCGGCCGTCATCTTCGTCCTGCCCGAGATCGTCTGCGAGGTCTCACTGCTGGCCTATCTGCTGATCCGAGGCGTCAGAACGCCTCGCCCCGCAGCTCCGGGGCTCTCCGCAGCCTGAGCCGGCTTTCCAACATCCCCGACCTGCTGAGGAGTAGCCATGCAACGCACAGGCGGCGGCGCAGCACCTCGGCCGCGAACTCCGGCACCGGGATGCGCCGGATTGAGGCCTCGCTCTTGGGATGGTGCTGGCGCACCGTTCCGCTGCCCTTGCGCTGCACGACGGTGCCGGCCACGTTCGCGACCATCCCGTCAGGGCCGTCGCTGATGTCGCGGGGCCGAAGCGCCAACACCCACCAACTCGGAGTGCATTTCCGCTGACTTTTCGGTATCGCCGGTCGGCATCACGCCTACCAAGCACGCTGCCTTCACCGTGGGGTCGGGCGAGGGCAGCGTCGGGCCATCGGACAGGTCATACAGGTTCGGCCGACTCGGCCAGCCGCAACGCGGGAACCAGACCCGCGGCCGACACCAGATTCGGGTCATCGAATACAGGCCGGATCTTGCGAGAAGGTTTCACTTACGAGGCGCTCCTCTTGAGCGGTTGGAAGTGGACGTCGCAATCGACATCCACCCAGCTCAAGGGGGCATTCTCGTTCTACGCCGCGCGCACACCGCCGAACCCGACCGGGTGAATCGGGGCTCAGGCGTGCTGGACCGCGGCCACAACGGCGGGTTCGCCCCTGCCGTGGGCGAGGGCGATGCTGGCGGCGACGATCCAGATGAAGAACAGGAAGACGCTGAGCTCGCCGAAGCTGTCGATCGAGGGCGTAGCGGCGAGGCTGATCACGGCCACTGCAATTGCGCTCCAGCCGAGCCCGCGGCGGAGGACCTTGACCGCCTGGGCGCCGACCGCGAGCAGGAAGAAGGCGCCCAGGAACCAGGTGCCGATGTACATGCCCTTGTTGACCGCGTCGAGGGCGCGGTCGACGGGGACGGTGAGGCCGCGGCCCTCGGTGTAGGCGATGCCGCCCATCAACCCGAGCGAGGCGACGGTGACCGCGGCCCAGGCGCCGGCGATCGCACGGGCGATCTGCGCCAGGACGCCCTCGCCGAGCTTCCTCGTCGCCCAGCCCGCAAAGGCGAGGAAGCAGCCGACGGCGAGCATCTCCAGGTAGAGGCCCACCCAGTTGCTCGACGAGACCGGGTGGGCGATCTGGACGGCGATCTTTGCATCGCTGTCGGAGAGGCTGCCGCCGTGGATGCTGCTCGCGAAGACTACTCCCGCGAGGGTGAGGGCGACGTAGCCGACGCCGAGGCCGGTGAAGATCCGGTCGCTTCTGCGTTCGTTCATCTCGAGCTCCTTAGCGGATGCGAACATGACGCACCGGACGCTACGAGGCGCC
>Ga0308175_100004188_pt1 | contig 10093 bp, 8 predicted proteins | sample PhyCR1_3_FD_203893 | JGI IMG/M metagenome (GOLD analysis project Ga0308175, IMG submission 203893) | Soil microbial communities from UC Gill Tract Community Farm, Albany, California, United States - DLSLS.C.R1 | ecosystem: Environmental > Terrestrial > Soil > Agricultural land | place: USA...
CGGTCATCGCGACGTCGACCGCGCGCAGCTGCAGCCAGGCCAGCGTCAGCAGCAGGCCGTAGGGCACGAAGCCGGAGACGGCGGCGAAGGTGTCGCGCGCCACCAGGGTCCAGACGGCCAGCGCCATGAGCAGGCCCACCAATGCCAAGGTCAGCGCCTCGGTCATGGCTCGGACCCGCCGCGCCGTACGGCGCGCGCAATGAGCTGCGACACCGTCGCCGAAGCCAGCAGCACCATCAGCCAGACCAGGATCAGCTTGAGCCCGGCCATCACGCCGTCCATCTGCGGCAGCAGGCCGATCACGACCAGGCCCAGGCCGAGGTTGTCGGCCTTGGTCAGCGCGTGCAGCCGGGTGAAGGTGTCGGGGAACCTCAGCAAGCCCACCGTGCCGGCCAGGAAGAAGAAGGCGCCCGCCGCCACCGCGACGATCGTGAAGATGTCCAGGATGCCCTTCATGCGCGGTCCTCCGGCTCGGCGTGTTCGGCCCCGGACCGCACGCCGGCCTTGACGAAGGCCAGGGCGGCGAAGGCCGCCAGCACGGCCAGGATCAGCGCCAGGTCGACCACCGCCGCCGCGCCGATCGCGGCGCCCAGCAGCAGCAGGGCCGCGATGCCCGCGGTGCCGAAGAGCTGGACCGACATCATGCGGTCGACGTCGTCCGGGCCGCGCAGGATGCAGACCAGGCCGGCGGCGACCGTCAGCAGCACGAAGGCCGAGGCGCCGAGCAGGAACTCAGTCATGGTGGCGCTCCCCCGCGACCAGCGCCCGGCGCAGGCGCTGCTCCTCGGCCGCCAGCTGGTCGGCGACCGGCGCGCCGACGTCGAGGCAGTGGTAGATGATCTCGTGTTCCGAATCGGCGACCGGCACCGAGCCCGGCAGCAGGCTGGTGATCGAGGTGAACTCGTTGCGCGCCAGGCCGGGGCGGAAGCCGACCCGGTAGGTGACGAAGCCGGGCCGCAGCGGCATTCGCGGCGACAGCGCCCGGCGCGCGACGTCGACACCGGCCAGCACCGACTGCCAGAGGAAATGCGGCAGGAAGGCGAGCAGCGCGCCCAAGCGCAGATGCCCCGCCTCCGGCGGCAGCAGGCGCAGGCTGGCGAAGGTCGCGGCCACCACGGCGACCCCGCCCACGGCCAGATCCGCCGGCTTGAGGCTGGGCATCAGCAGCAGCCAGAGCAGCAGCAGCATCAGGCCGCGCACGATCGCCGTGGCCTGCCGCGAAGGGGCGAGCGGCGTGGCTGGCGCGGACTTCATGCGCGCGCCTCCTTGCCGCCGGCGCCGATCAGCCGCACGCCGAGCCGCCCCAGGCGCTCGTAGAGCCGGGCCTCGGCGCGCACCGGCCACCAGTCGTAGAGGAAGATCTCCATCGGCCGCCACAGCGCGACCCAGGCGCCGATCACCAGGCTGTCGTGGATCAGCGTGGCGTAGCGCCCCTTGCTGACGAAGCTGGCGATCGACTCGCCGATGACGGCAGCGGCGCCGACGAACAGCACCCCGATCAGGAGGCTGACGCGGCCGGTGCGGAACATCTTGCGCAAGCCGCGCCAGCTGGCCAGCGCCCGCTGCCGAAAATAGGCGTCGACCGCTTCCTCCAGCATCGCGGCGTCGGCCGGCGTGACGCTCTGGGCGTCGACATGCACCACCAGTTCGAGCGCCCGGTCGGTCGGCACCTCCTGCGCCCATTCGACGATGTAGGCCTGCGCCTTGGGGTCGAGGTCGCGCTGGCGGAAGGGCGCCGGGTCCATCGAGTTGAACAGCTGCCTCAGCTCGGCCACGTGCAGGTCGAGCACCGCCGATTCGGTAGCTGTTGCGAGCGCCTGCATGGGTCGACCCATCAGCCAGCCCCGGCCGCTCAGGCCGCCTCGGCCGCAGCCGCGGATGGCGTCGGCTTCTCCTTGCCGAACACCAGCACGTACACGGTCGGCAGGAACACCAGCGTCAGCAGCGTGGCGACCAGCAGCCCGCCCATGATGGCGAAGGCCATCGAGCCCCAGAACACGGTCGGCGCGATCGGGATCAGGCCGAGCACGGTCGAGATCGAGGTCAGCATCATCGGCCGCATCCGCGAGGTGGCCGACGACACCACCGCGTCGAACACGTTCATGCCCTCGGCACGGTTGGTCTCGATCTGCACGATCAGGATCACGCCGTTCTTGGCGATCATGCCGATCAGCGCCAGGATGCCGAGGATGGCGACGAAGCCCAGCGGCCGGTTGAAGGCCAGCAAGGTGATCACCACGCCGATCAGGCCCAGCGGCATCACGCAGACCACCATCGCGAGCCGGCGGAAGCTCACCAGCAGCACCATCATGCTGGCCAGCATCAGGACGATCATGAGCGGCACCACCGCGAACACCGAGGCGCTCGATTCGGCGCTCTCTTCCGACAGGCCGCCGGTCTGGATCTTGTAGCCCTTGGGCAGTTTGGCGTCGAGTTCCTTGAACTTCGGCGCCAGCGCCTCGACCACGGTATCGGGCAGCGCGCCGTGGATCACGTCGGCCCGCACCGTCAGCGTGGGCACGCGGTTGCGGCGCCAGACCAGCGGCGACTCCTGCTCCTCGGCGAAGGTCGCGAACTGGTTCAGCGGCACCATGCGGCCGCTCGCGGTCGGCACCTGCAGCGTGCTGAGCGTCTGCAGCGACAGGCGCTCGCCGGAGCTGGCGCGCGCCACCACGTTGACCAGGTAGATGTCGTCGCGCACCTGGGTCACCGGCGTGCCGGTCACGGTGGCGTTCATGATGCCGGCCAGCGCCGCGGAGCTGATGCCGAGCTGGCGCGCCTCGTCCTGGTTGATGCGGATCTGGATCTGCCGCGCCGGCTCCATCCAGTCGAAGTTGACGTGCCGCGCCTGCGGATGCGCGCCCAGGATGCCGGCCACCTCGAGCGAGATGCGGCGCACCTCGTCCTTGTCCGGGCCCATCACGCGGTACTGCAGCGGCCAGCCCACGGGCGGGCCCAGCTCGAGCGGCGAGATCCGCGCCACGATGTCGGGGAACTGCTCGGCCAGCGCCTTCTCGAGCTTCAACTGCAGCCGGTCGCGCGACTCGAGGTCCTTGGCGACCACCACCACCTGGGCGAAGAAGGGGTTGGCCAGCTGCGCATTGAGCGTGAGGATGAAGCGCACCGCGCCGCGGCCCACGTAGGTGCTGAAGTGGTCGACGTCGGGGTCGTCCCTGAGCAGCGCCTCGAAGCGCTTGGCCTGTTCCTCGGTGGCATAGATGGAAGCGTTCTGGCGCAGGGTCAGGTCGACCGTGAGCTCGGGCCGGTCGGAGGCCGGGAAGAACTGCTGCGGCACGAAGCGCACCAGGAACATCGACACCGCGAAGGCCGCCAGCGTGAGGCCGATGGTGAGCCACCGGGCGCGGATCGCGCCGCCCAGGAAGCGGCTGAAGCCATCGAGGAACCTGCTCGGCTTGGCCACCGCGTCGGCCTTGGGCGCCTTGAGCAGGGCCTTGCCGACCAGCGGCGCGAAGATCACGGCGCCGAGCCAGGAGACGATCAGCGAGATCGCCACCACGGCGAAGATCGAGAAGGTGTATTCGCCCGCCGAGCTGCGCGCGAAGCCGATCGGCACGAAGCTGGAGATCGACACCAGCGTGCCGATCAGCATCGGCGCCGCCAGCGTGCGGTAGGCGAAGGTCGCGGCCTGGTCCTTGGTGTCGCCGGCCGCGAGCCGGTTCAGCATGGCGTCGACCGTGGTCATGGCATCGTCGACCAGCAGGGTCAGGGCGATGATCAGCGCCCCGAGCGAGACCCGGTGCAGGTCGATGTGGACCAGGTCCATGACCGCGAACACGATCGCCAGCGTGAGCGGAATCGACAGCGCCACCACCGCGCCCGGACGCACGCCCAGGCTGACGAAGCTGCACACCAGGATGATCGCGATCGCCTGCCAGAGCGAGGCCATGAAGTCGTTGATGGCGACGTCGACCGTCACCGCCTGGTCGGCCACCAGGGTGGGCTCGATGCCGTGCGGCAGGTTGGCCGTGATGTCGGCCATCTGGGCCTTGATGTTGCGGCCCAGCGCCAGGATGTCGCCGGCGTCGCGCATCGCGATCGCCAGGCCGATGGCCGGCTTGCCGTTGATGCGGAACATCGGCTGCGGCGGATCGGCGAAGCCGCGCCGCACGGTCGCGATGTCGCCCAGGCGGATGTTGCGCCCGCCCAGCACCAGGTTGACCGACTCGATGTCGCGCTCCGAATCGAAGGCGCCGGTCACGCGCATGAACATGCGCTCCTGCTCGGTGTGCAGGGTGCCGGCCGGCCGGATCACGTTCTGCGCCTGCAGCGCCTGCACGATCGCGCCGTAATCGAGCCGCAGGCCGGCCAGGCGCTCGGGCGAGAATTCGATGAAGATCTGCTCGTCCTGCGCGCCGAGCACCTCGATCTTCGAGACGTCGGGCACCTGCAGCAGCCGCGAGCGGGCCGACTCGACCTGGTCGCGCAGCTCGCGGAAAGTGAAGCCGTCGGCCGTGAAGGCATAGATGATGCCGAAGGTGTCGCCGAAGTCGTCGTTGAAGAAGGGCCCGACCACGCCCTGGGGCAGGGTCTGGCGCATGTCGCCGATGTTCTTGCGCACCTGGTACCAGATGTCGGGCACCGCGGAGGCCGGCGTGGACTGCTCGAGGTCGACGAAGATGGTCGTCTGGCCGGCCGTCGTGTAGCTGCGCACGCGGTCGAGGTGATGGGTTTCCTGCAGCGTGCGCTCGAGCCGCTCGGTGACCTGCGACAGCGTCTCGTCGACCGTGGCGCCGGGCCAGCCGGCGGCCACGATCATGGTGCGGAAGGTGAAGGCCGGGTCTTCGCCGCGCCCCAGCCGCATGAACGACAGGGTGCCCGCGACCACCGCGACGATCATCATGAAGACCACCAGCGAGCGCTTCGAGAGCGCCCACTCCGACAGGTTCGGGCCGATCACTTCGCGGCCTCGAGCCAGCGGACCTTCTGCCCCGGCCGCAACGCCTGGACGCCGGCGGTGACGATCACGTCACCCGGTGCCAGTCCCTTCGAGACCTGCACGCGGGCCGCGTCGTAGGCGCGCACCTCGACATTGCGCGGCGACACCGTGCCGGCCTTGGGGTCGACGATCCAGACCGCGGTCTGGCCGCCGCTGCGCATCAGCGCGCTGGCCGGAATGTCGAGCGCCGCCTCGGTGTCGAGCTTCATGCGGCCGGTCACGGTGCTGCCCAGGCGCATCGCGGCCGGCGGGTTGATCAGGCGCACCCGCACGGCGAAGGTGCCGGTGACCGGATCGGCGCGCGGCGACACCTCGCGCAGCTTGCCCTGGGCCGTGACGCTCGGATCGCCGCCGAGCGCCACCGTGATGTCGGGGTTGCGCGGCGCGATGTCCTTGATCTGCGCCGGAACGTCGAACACGGCGTCGATCGCGCCTTCGCGCGCCACCTGCACCACCATGCGGCCGGCCCCGACCACCTCGCCGGGCTCGGCGCCGCGCGCCGTCACCACGCCGGCGACGTCGGCCAGCAGGCGGGTGTAGCTCAGGCGGTTCTGCGCGATGTCGACCAGCGACTGGGCCGAACTGACCTGCGACTGCGTGACCTTGAGCATCGACTCGGCCTGCTCGAAGGAGGCCCGCGAGACCGCGTTCTCGGCCAGCAGGTCGCGCATCCGGTTGAAGGTGTTGCGCGCTTCGATGCCCTGCGCCTGCGCCGCGGCGAGCTGGGCCCGGGCCGACTGCAGGCTGCTGTCTTCGTTCATCTGGTCGAGCCGGGCCAGCAGCTGGCCGGGCCGGACCCGGTCGCCGATGTCGACATTGCGCTCGATCAGCCGGCCGTCGATGCGAAACGACTGGTTGACCTCGCTCTGGGCCTGCACGCGGCCCGTGAGTGACACCGAATCGCCGACGGCGCGCCGCTCGATCGTGAACACGCGGACCGGCCGGACTTCGGGTGCGGGCGCCTCCTCGGCGCGCCTGCAGGCCGACAGGGATACGAGTGCCACGACCGCCAGCAGCGTCGTTGTCCCGGACCAGATTCCAAATCGTTGGGCAGCGGATTTCACATGCACGAGCTGGCTTCCTCTTTCAATCTGGCGTCAGAAGTCGACCGGATCGCGAATGATCGGGCAGGTCATGCAATGGCCGCCCCCGCGCCCGCGGCCCAGCTCGGCCCCGACGATGGTCACCACCTCGATGCCCTGCTTGCGCAGCAGCGTGTTGGTGTAGGTGTTGCGGTCGTATGCATAAACCACGCCCGGTGACGCGCAGACCAGGTTGGCGCCGCTGTCCCACTGGGTGCGCTCGCGCTGGTAGTCGCTGCCGCCGGCCTCGACCACGCGCAGCTTCTTGAAGCCCAGCGCCTGGGCCACGACGTCGACGAAGGGCTTGTTCTCGGCATGCAGCTCGACCCCGCTCGGATGGTCGCTCGGGCGGTACGAGTAGGTGCGGGTCTGGTTCATGAAATCGGGCGCCAGCAGCACGCAGTCGCGGTCGGCGAAGGTGAACACCGTGTCCAGGTGCATCGCGGCGCGGATCTTCGGCATCGCCGCCACGATCACGCGCTCGGCCGCCCCCTTCTTGAACAGCGTGGCCGCCAGTTGGCTGATGGCCTGGCGCGAGGTGCGCTCGCTCATGCCGATCAGCACGTTGCCCTTGCCGATCGGCATCACGTCGCCGCCTTCGAGCGTCGCCAGGCCATGGTCTGCGGTCGGGTCGCCCCACCAGACGTTGACCTTGCCGGCGAAGTCCGGGTGGAACTTGTAGATCGCGGTGGTGAGGATGGTCTCCTCGTGGCGCGCCGGCCAGTACAGCGGGTTGAGCGTCACGCCGCCGTAGATCCAGCAGGTGGTGTCGCGCGTGTAGAGCGTGTTGGGCAGCGGCGGCAGCAGGTATTCGGTGACGCCGGCCGCCTCGCGCACCACCGCCAGCGCCTTGCCGCCGACCGCCTCGGGGAAGTCGTGGGTCGACAGGCCGCCGATCAGGGTCTCGGCCAGCTTGCGGTTGTCCAGGCCTTCGAGGTAGCCGCGCAGCTCGTCGATGAACCCGAGGCCGACCTGGTCGGGCACGACCTGGTTGTCGAGGATCCACTTCTTGCCTTCGGGCACCGCCACCGTCTCGGCCAGCAGGTTGTGCATCTCGACCACCTCGATGCCGCGGTCGCGCATCTTGGTGACGAAGTCGAAGTGGTCGCGCTTGGCGTTCTCGACCCACAGCACGTCGTCGAACAGCAGCTGGTCGCAGTTGCTGGGCGTCAGGCGCGAGTGGGCCAGGCCCGGTGCGCACACCATGACCTTGCGCAGCTGCCCGACCTCCGAGTGCACGCCGAACCTTGTCTCTTTCGCTTCCGTAGTCGCCATGATGACCTCCAAAAATTCCGTGGTTGACCTGGGTGTATCCAGCTTGTGTGACTAGATGGTGATGGTGCCGGTGGCCAGGCCGTAGACACCCACCACGGCGCCGGCGACGGCGACCAGGAAGATGACCCAGTCGGTGACCGTGAAGACGGTCTTGCTCTGCTCGCGCCGGGCCCAGATGTACAGCAGCGTGCCCGGCGCATAGAGCACCGCCGACAGCAGGATGAACTTGAGGCCGCCCGCGTAGATCATGAAGATGGTGTAGATCACCGCCACCGAGGCCATGATCAGGTCGCGCCTGCGCTCCTCGGGCCGCAGCTGGTAGCTCTCGCCGCGCTTGGAGATCATGAAGCCGTAGGCCGCCACGAACAGGTAAGGGATCAGGGCCATGGCGCTGGTGAGGTTCAGCATCAGCGCGAAGGCATCGCTCGAGAAATAGGTGGTGATCACCAGCAGCTGGACGATGATGTTGCTGAGCCACAGCGCGTTGGCCGGCACGCCGTTCTTGTTCTCACGGGCGAAGATTGCCGGCATGTCCCTGGTCTTGGCGGCGGTGAACAGCACCTCGGCGCAGATCAGCGACCAGGCCAGGTAGGCGCCGAGCACCGAGACGATCAGCCCGACGCTGACGAAGATCGCGCCCCAGGGACCGACCACCGCCTCCAGCACCGTGGCCATCGAGGGCTGGCGCATGCCGGCGATGTCGGCGCGCTGCAGCACCGCGTAGGGCAGCATCGACACCAGCACCATCAGGCCGGTGACGCCGATGAAGCCGATGATGGTGGCCTTGCCGACATCGGCACGCTCCTTGGCGAAGCGCGAATAGACGCTGGCGCCCTCGATGCCGAGGAAGACGAACACGGTAACCAGCATGGTCGCGCGCACCTGTTCGAAGATGCCGCCCTCCAGGCCGCCGCCGTAGAGGTTGGCGCGGAACAGGTCCAGCTTGAAGGCGAAGACGAGGATCACGAGGAACACCAGGATCGGGATGATCTTGGCCACCGTGACCACGCTGTTGATGAAGGCCGCCTGCTTGATGCCGCGCAGGATCATGAAGTGGAACAGCCAGATGCCGACCGAGGCGACCAGAATCGCGATCACCGTGTTGCCGTCGCCGAAGACCGGGAAGAAGGCGCCCAGCGTCGACTTGATCAGCACCCAGTACGAGACGTTGCCGATGCAGCTGCCGATCCAGTAGCCGAAGGCCGAGAGGAAGCCGGGGTAGTCGCCGAAGCCGGCCTTGGCATAGGCGAAGACACCGGCATCGAGGTCGGGCTTGCGTTCGGCCAGCGACTGGAACACCCGCGCCAGCATGTACATGCCGGTGCCCGCGATGAGCCATGCAATGACGGCGCCCAGTGGACCGGTCGCGTTGGCGAAGGTGCGCGGCAGGGAGAAGATCCCGGCGCCCACCATGCCGCCCACCACCATCGCGGTGAGCTGCATGCGCGACATCTTTTGGTCAGTCGAAGCCATTCCTACTCCTTGTTGTTCTGCGCGACCACCTCGAAGCCGAGCCTGCGCCTGGAGGTCGGTGCGCAGGATTGATCCGTCAATGCGCTTTGTCAAGGCGCTCACACAAGGCGCCGCGTTGCGCTCGCGCTCAGAAGCCCTTGCGGATATTCAGCCAGAATTCGGTCGCGCTGTAGTTGACGCCGATCGCGTTGCTCTGGTCCCGGATCCAGAGCACTTCGGGCCGCAGCGTCCAGGTCGGCACGAACTCCCACACCAGGTAGGCGCCGACCTCGTACAGGTTGTCCCTGCGGCGCAGCAGCACGCTGTTGTCGAGCGTGTCGGGGTGGAAGTGGATGCGGTCGATGTTGTAGGCATCGTGCTCCCACCAGACGAAGGTGCCCCAGCCCACCTTGCTGTTGACCGTGAAGTCGAGCGCGGCGGTGGCGCCGTAGAAGCTGGAGTTGCCGTCCGGCCGGCTGGTCGCGAAATGCTGGCCGCCGTGCGCGGTCAGCGTCAGGCTGCCGGCGCCGTCCAGCAGCGAATGCACCCAGCCGCCCGAGACATCGGCGCTGGTGCGGCTGCGCTCGCGCAGCCGGCCTTCGGGATAGCGGCGGCGGCGGTACTCGGCGCCCAGCGTGAGCTGGTTGTCGGCATCGACGCGATAGCGGTAGTCGGCGAACAGGCCGGCGTCGTTGCGGTAGTCGCCATCGCCGCGATAGCTGTTGCGCCCGCGGAACCCGAGCGCCAGGTTGCTCTCGCCGAACGAGCGGCTGCCGGCCAGGCGCCAGCGCAGGTCGGAGTCGTTGCGGCTCTCGGAGTTGTCGTAATAGCGGAAGCGATAGTCCAGCGTGGCGTCGATCGCGTAGTCGTTGGGCAGCGCGTAGTTCATGCCACCGCCCGCGCGGGCGTTGTAGAAGGTGTCGCGACGGTCGCCGCCGCCGAGGGCGTTGGTGCCGACGGTGTTGTTCACCTGGTAGCGCCCGACGCCGGTCTCGGCATAGCCGAAGCCGACGAGCTGCCGCTTGCCGTCCAGCGCCTGGGTCGCGGCCTGGTTGTAGATCTCGACCTGGCTCAACAGGTCGGGCGGCAGGTTGTCGAAGCGCAGGACGGTCTCGAACTCGATCTTCGCCTCGGCATACTGCCCGAGCACGTAGTAGGCGCGGCCGAGTTCAAGATGCGCGTCGACCGTGTTCGCGGGCTCGGTCCGGGCCGCCTGGACCAGCTCGCGTGCCCGCGCGGGGTCGGGGTCGGCCGCGAAGGACGCCGCGGCACCGAACAGTGCGATGGCGCCCACCAACGCGCGCAGCGCGCCATGGTGCGCCACTTC
>Ga0308175_100004190_pt1 | contig 10089 bp, 8 predicted proteins | sample PhyCR1_3_FD_203893 | JGI IMG/M metagenome (GOLD analysis project Ga0308175, IMG submission 203893) | Soil microbial communities from UC Gill Tract Community Farm, Albany, California, United States - DLSLS.C.R1 | ecosystem: Environmental > Terrestrial > Soil > Agricultural land | place: USA...
CGCCGCGGCCGCCGGCGTCGCCCGCTCGCTCGTGCACCACTACTTCGGCGGCATCCGCGGCGTCTTCCTCGCGGTCGTCGGCGACGGCGCCGCCGCCTTGGCCGCGGTCCGCACCGCCGGCCCCGAGACGCCGCTGGACGAGCGCCTGGCCCACAACGTCGCCGCGGCGCTGGACGTCGTCGCCGCCAACCGCGAGACGTGGCTGGCCGTCGCCGCCCGCAGCGCCGAGGCCTCCGACCCCGAGATCCGCGCGATCGCCGAGCTGGCCGTCGAGCGCAGCGTCGCCCGCGCCCTGGAGGTCAACAGCGACGTGCTCGACGACACGCCATCGACCCGCCTCGCCCTGCGCTGCTTCCACGCGTTCTCGACCGAGGCGACCCTCGCCTGGGTCACGGGCCGCGCGACGCGCGCGGAGGTCGAGTCGCTGCTCGTCACCACGCTGCGTCAGGTGATCCTCGCGGCCGGCTAAGTCCGTCGCTGCCAGGCCTCGGCGACCAGCGGCTCCACGAGCGCCTCGTCGGCCGCCGGCAGGTGCACGCGCACGGCGGCGAGCCGCTTGCCCCAGTGGACCGCCTCGCAGCGCTCCGGCTCGTCGGCAACGACCTGATCGATGCGGTCGCCCGGCAGCATCACGTTCAGCTGCGCGTCGGTCCACAGCGTCGCGAAGATCTTCCCGCCGACCCGGAACGACGGCCGGCCGTGGTGGTCCTGCTCGACCGCGCCGTCGAGTGACAGCGCGATCCGCCTCGCCTCGTCAGCCGTCATCCCAGCCGCGCGACATCGAAGTCCACCATCTCCCCGATCAGCTCCTCGAAGCTCACCCGCTGCTGGAAGCCCAGCACGCGGCGCGCCTTCGACGGGTTGCCGACGAGCGGGACGGCCTCGACGCCGCGGGTGAACTGCGGGTCGATGTGCACGCGGCCGGCCGGGTCGAGGCCCGCGTGGGCGAAGGCCACGTCGACCAGCTCCTGCACGGTGCGCCCGACGCCGCTGGACAGCACGTAGTCGTCGGGCGAGTCGTGGCGCAGCGCGAGCGTCGCGCCCCGCATCAGGTCGGTCGCCGCCGACCAGTCGCGCACCGCCTCCAGGTCCCCGAGCGTCAGCTCGCCGGCCAGCCCCAGCTTGATCTTCGCCACGCCCACCGACACCCGCCGCGGCACGAAGCGCTCGGGGCGCCGCGTCGACTCGTGGTTGTAGAGGATCCCCGCGACGGCGAAGACGCCGCGCGAGCGCGCCGCCGCGACCGCCTCGAACGCCTCCAGCTTCGCCTCCCCGTAGGGGTTGCGCGGCCGCTTCGGGCTCGACTCGTCCTGGGGCGAGGCCACGGCCTCTCCAAAGATCTCCGCGCTGGAGGCCACGAACACGCGGGCGCCGCCCGCCGCCTCCAGCAGAACCGACGTCGCGTCCACGATCTCCCGCCGCGTGCGCTCGGGCTCCTCGAACGACGCCGGCACGTAGGTCGGCGCGGCCAGGTGGTAGAGCTCGTCGGGCCGCGCCCCGGCCACCGCGGCCCGCAACGAAGCGTGGTCGAGCAGGTCGCCGACGAGCACGCGCACGCCGTCGGGAACGTCCGCGTCCTCCCCACGCGCCAGCCCGAACACCTCGACCCCCTCGGCGAGCAACTGCTCGGCCAGCAGGTAGCCGTCCTGGCCCGTGACCCCGGTGACGAGCGCGCGGCTCACGCGGCGGTGCCGACCGGGGCGCCCTGGATAGTTGCCGTCATGCGACCGGGAGCCGGGGCGATCGTCGTCTTCTTGGCCGCTGCCGCGGTCCTGATGCTCGAGATCCTCGCCGCGCGCATGCTCGCGCCGTATGTCGGCGTCTCGCTGAACACGTACACCGGCATCATCGGCGTCGTGCTGGCGGGGATCGCCGCCGGGACGTGGATCTTCGGCAGGCTCGCCGACAGCGTCGACCCGCGCCGCCTGCTCGGCCCGCTGCTGATCGCCGGCGGCCTGCTCGCGATGGCCTCGGGCCCGCTCGTGAAGCTCCTCGGCGAGCACGTGCGCAGCGACAGCCTGAAGGCGATCGTCGCGCTCTCCGGTGCGACGTTCTTCCTGCCGGCGTTCGTGCTCAGCGGCGTGACGCCGGTCGTCGTCAAGCAGCAGCTGGAGTCACTGGCCGCCACGGGGCGGACGGTCGGCAGGCTGTCGGGAGCGGGCACGTTCGGGGCGCTGGTCGGCACGTTCGGGACGGGATTCTTCCTGACCTCCCGCGTGCACACCCACACGATCGTCCTGGTGATCGGGATCGCGCTGGTGTGCCTCGGCGCGCTGGTGGCGTGGCGCGTCGACCCGCGCGCCTCGGTGCCGGCACTCGGGCTGGTGCTCGCCCTGTCGCTCGGCGCCGGGGTCGCCTCGTCGCGCGTGAAGGGCCCGTGCGACACCGAGAGCGCGTACTTCTGCATCAGGGTGCTCGGCGACGCGCACGAGCGCCTCCTGCAGCTCGACAACATCCCCCACTCCTCCGTCGACCTCGACGACCCGAGCCGGCTGGGCTTCCCGTACGCCCTCGCGGTTGCGGGCGTCATCGACGTGCTCCACCCGCCGCCGCAGCCGGTCCGCGCGCTGCACGTCGGCGGCGGCGCGTTCACCATGCCGCTGTATCTCGCGGCGACCCGCCCGGGCTCGTCGAGCACGGTCTTCGAGCTCGACCAGGCCGTCGTCGACACCGCCCGCGACAGGTTCGGCGTGCGCACCGGGCCACTGTTACGCGTGAAGGTCGGCGACGCGCGGCTGTCCGTCGCGAAGGCGCCGAGCGCGAGCTTCGACATCGTCATCGGCGACGCGTTCGCCAGCCGCTCGGTGCCCTGGCACCTGACGACGCGCGAGTTCCTGCGCGACGTCCACCGGTTGCTGCGCCCCGGCGGTGCGTACGCGATGAACCTGATCGACGCCGGCTCGGACTTCGCCCGCGCCGAGGCCGCAACGATGCGCACCGTCTTCGGCTCGGTCTCGATCGTCCAGGTGTTCCACAACTTCGTCCTGGTCGGCAGCGACCGGCCGCTGGACCCGTCCGAGCTGAAGCGCCGGCTGCAGGCGCACAATGTGCCCGGGCTGCCGCTGACGGGCGCCGCGGTGGATCGGTTCATCGGCGGGGCGCAGGTGCTGACCGACGACTTCGCGCCGGTGGATCAGCTGCTGACGTAGCTGTCGATCTGCGCGAGCGTGAGCGCGCGCAGATCCGCCCCGTCGCGATGGGCGACGTGCCACTCGACGATGCGCTCCAGCGCGGTGTCGAGCGTCCAGCGCGGTACCCAGCCAAGTCGCTCCCGCGCCTTCGCGGAGTCGAGCGCGAGGAAGCCGGCCTCGTGCGGGTGCGGACCGTCGTCGAGGTCCCACGCCAGCTCGCCCGGCCACAGCTCTGTGACACGGTCGACGATGTGGCGCACGGGCTTTGCGCCCTCGGCGGCCGGCCCGAAGTTCCAGCCCTCCGCGAAGGACGCATCGTCGTAGAGGCGCTCGGCCAGCGCGAGGTACCCCGACAGCGGCTCGAGCACGTGCTGCCACGGCCGTACGGCGTCCGGTCTGCGGATCGCGATCGGCGCGCCGGAGCCCGCGGCGCGCATGATGTCCGGGATCAGCCGGTCCTCGCCCCAGTCGCCGCCGCCGATCACATTGCCGGCGCGGCCGGTCGCGACGCGGAGGCCGTAGGACCGCCGCCACGCGTCGACGGCCAGCTCGGCGGCGCCCTTCGAGGACGAGTACGGGTCGTGGCCGCCCATGGCATCCGATTCGACGAACGGGCGGGGCGGGCGGGCCGAGTCGTTGTCGTAGCACTTGTCGGAGGTCACGACGACCGTCACGGGGACCTCCGTGAGGCGGACGGCGTCGAGCACGTGGATCGTGCCGTCGACGTTCACCGCCCACGTGTCCGCAGGGTCCTCGTAGGAGCGCCGGACGAACGGCTGCGCGGCGAGATGCAGGACGATGTCGGGGTTCGCTTCGGCGATCACCTGGTGGACGACGGCCGCGTCGCGCACGTCGGCCTCCACCGACCGCGCGTCGGCATCCACCCCCGCCAGCGCGTACAGCGACGGCTGGGTTGGCACGCCGGCGCTCAGGCCGGTCACCTCGGCGCCCATTGAGCTGAGCCACAGCGTCAGCCAGGCGCCCTTGAAGCCGGTGTGGCCGGTCACGAGGACCCGCCGCCCGCGCCAGAACGCGTCCGAGACGCTCACATGTCCACCTGACCGCTCACCGGACGCCCAATTCGCAACACTATGGACTGTTTCGCCAGTGCGTTCCGCGGCTAGGACCGGAGCGCAAGCGAGGATGCAAGGGCGCGACTTCTGACGCAGCGTCCCGTTTCATCCATAGCCTCCCGTCCGGGGGAGGGGTCGTACGCAGCGCTTTTCGACGATGCCCACCGACAGCTCGCCAGCCCCGATGGACGAAGCCCACGCCCTCGAGGGCGTGCAGGATGCTGCCATGCCGCCGGCATCCGTCGAGGTCCTGGGCATCCCCCTCGCGCTCACCGACTACGAGCGCACGATGGACTGGATGGACGCGACGATCGCCTCCAAGCGGCGGGGCTACGTGTGCGTCGCCGCCGTGCACACCGTGATGGTGTGCCAGGAGGACGCGGAGCTGCGCGGAGCGGTCCTGCGGTCCGACCTCACCGTCCCGGACGGCCAGCCGCTGGTCTGGGCGATGAATGCTCTGGGGCACGACCTCTCGTCGCGCGTCTACGGGCCGGAGCTGATGGAGCGCTACTGCGAGCGCTCGGCGCTGACCGGTGCACGGATGTTCCTGTACGGCGGGCGCAACCAGGGCGGGCTCGTCCAGCTCGCGCTCAACCTTCGCCGGCGCTTCCCGGGCGTGAAGATCGTCGGCGGCTACTCGCCGCCGTTCCGCGACCTGACGCCCGAGGAGGAGCAGGCGGTCGTCGACGAGATCAACCATTCGAAGGCCGACGTCGTATGGGTCGGGATCGGCGTGCCGAAGCAGGAGAAGTGGATGGCGGCTTTCCGCGATCGGCTCGATGCGCCGGTGCTCGTGGGCGTCGGCGCAGCGTTCGACTTCCATGCGGGCCTGGTGCCGCAGGCGCCGGATTGGATGCAGCGCACCGGACTCGAGTGGGCATACCGCCTGGCGCATGAGCCGCGCAGGCTCTGGAAGCGCTACGCGAAATACAACCCGGCGTTCGTGATCGGCTTCCTGCGCCAGTACCTGCGCGCCCGCTAGATAGCGTTCAGCGCAGCATGGACTACGACGTCTCCGTCATCGGGCTCGGCCGGGTCGGCCTGCCGCTCGCGCTCTGCTTCGCAGACCGCGGGCTGCGCGTGCTCGGGATCGACAACGAACCCGAGCGGCTGACCGCCGTGCGCGACGGGCGGATGCCGTTCGAGGAGACCGGCATGCAGGAGGTGCTCGACCGGGTCGGACCGCTCGACGTGACCGACCGGGCCGCCGACGCGGCGCGGGCACAGCACATCGTGATCACGCTCGGCACGCCGTCGTTCAGCCACATCGAGATCGACCTCAGCCAGATCCGGTCGGTCCTCGACGACCTCCTCGGGCACCTCGAGGCCGGCCACAGCCTGACGCTGCGCTCGACGATCGCTCCCGGTACGACCGAGTTCGTCGCGGGCTACCTGGAGAAGCACCGCGGCTTCGCGATCGGCCAGGACGTGTTCGTGGCGCACGCCCCGGAGCGCATCGCGGCGGGGAAGTTCCTCGAGGAGATCGGCACGCTGCCGTGCATCGTCGGCGGCGTCGGCGAGCGCTCCGGCGTGATCGTCGGCGAGCTGTTCTCGGTCTTCGGCGCGAGGATCGTCCAGACGACCCCCGTCCAGGCCGAGCTGGCGAAGATCTGGACCAACATCCTGCGCTACGCGATGTTCGCGCTGCCCAACCTGCTGATGATGGACTGCGATCAGTACGGCGCGAACGTCTTCGAGGTCATCGACCTGATCAACCGCGACTACCCGCGGGGCGGTATGCCCCAGCCGGGCTTCACTGCGGGGACGTGCCTGCGCAAGGACTTCGCCTTCAGCGAGGAGCGCTCACGTGCGCCGGGCATGCTGCTCGCGGTGTCGCGCGTGAACGAATCGGTGCCGCTGTTCCTCGTGCAGGGGCTGACGCGGCGGATGGGGTCGCTGAAAGGCAAGAAGGTCGCGGTGCTCGGCCTGGCTTTCAAGGCGGGCACCGACGACGAGCGCGACAGCCTGTCGCACAAGCTCATCCGCCTGCTCGAGCGCGAGCTCGCCGACGTCGCCGTGCACGACCCGCACGTCGCGACGCCCACGCAGTCGTTCGAGGAGGCGGTGATCGACGCCGACGCCGTCGTGATCGCGACGAACCACGAGGAGTTCTGCGGCCGTGACGCGCTGCGCCGGATCGCCGACGGTGCGCGCAACCAGGCGCTGATCGTCGACCCCTGGGACTGCTTCGGCGCCGCGCAGGTGTTCGCGTACGCGGACGAGATCGGCCCGGTGGCCAAGCTGCCATGAACCGTGTGCTCGTCACCGGCGGGGCCGGCACGATCGGCGCCGCCGTCGTGCGGCGGCTGCTGCGCGACCCCGACTACGAGGTGCGCGTGTCGGACCAGCGGCCGGCGCCCGACTGGATGCGCGAGGGGTGCGAGGTCCACACGGGCGATCTGCGCGAGGTCGAGCAGGCGCGGGAGGCCACGCGCGGCTGCACGCACGTAATCCACCTGGCGGCGATCGTCGGCGGGATCGCGAACTTCCACAAGCTCCCCCACACGCTGACCGAGGTCAACAACGCGCTCTACAACGCGGTCATCCGCGCGGCGCTGGACCACGACGTCTCGCGATTCGTCTACGTGTCGTCCTCGATGGTCTTCGAGCGCGCGACGGAGTTCCCGACGACCGAGGAGCACGTCCTCGACACGCCGATCCCGCAGTCGGCCTACGGGTTCTCCAAGCTGACCGGCGAGGTCTACGTGCGCGCCGCCGACGAGGAGCACGGCTTCCCGTACACGATCTGCCGCCCGTTCAACGCCTACGGTCCGGGCGAAATGCCCGAGGACGAGCCCGGGATCGCCCACGCCGTGCCCGACCTGATCCGCAAGGTGCTGAGCGGCCAGAAGCCGCTGCAGATCTTCGGCGACGGCACGCAGACACGAACGCTGACGCACATCGACGACATCGCCGACGGGATCGTGGTTGCGATGGGCTCGCCGGCGGGACTGCGCGAGGACTTCAACATCTCCGCCTCAGACGAGCGCACGGTCGCCGAGATCGCGCGGATCATCTGGGAGGAATGCGGCTCCGAGCCGGCCGCGTTCGAGCTCGAGCACCTGCCGAGCTTCGCGGTCGACGTCGTGCGCCGCTGGCCGTCGGTGGAGAAGGCCAGGCGCCTCCTGGGGTGGGAGGCGCAGATCGACGTCCGCACGGGCATCCGCCAGACGGTGGACTGGCTGCGCGGGCACGTCGAGGCGCCCGCGCAGCAGTAAGCGTCCGCTACCCGGCGGTGACCGTCCTGTTGACGGTCCTGCCGTTGCCGGCCGCGTCGGTGCCGCGGACGGACAGGGTGAGCTTCACCTTGCCCTTGACGAGGCCCTTGCGCAGGATCCGCAGCTGCTTCTTGTTGAGCTCGAGCGTGACTGTGACGGTCCTGTTGGCCGCGATCTTCCTCGAGGCCCGATTGACGATCACGACCTTGCGCTTCGTGCCCTTGCCCTTGCGGTACTTGAGGGTGATCTTCAGCGAAGCGGCCTCGTTGGAGCGGACCTTGAAGACGAGCTTCTTGGTCTTGAGCACCTTCTGGAGCTTCTTCGCCGTGATCGTGAGGTTCGGCGCGGCCTTGTCGGTCGAGGCCGAGCTGGCGGGCTCGTCGTCGGCGATGTTCAGGGTCGCGCTCGCCGGATCGCCGAGTGCGGTGCCGCCGCCCGGGTTGGACAGGCTCAGGTTCACCGTCCGGGCGCCCGTGTGGACGTTGTCGTCGACGACGGGGACCTGGAAGGCCTCGCTGGAGTCGCCGGGGGCGAACGTCAGCGTGCCGTGCGTGCCGTCCGTGCCGGCGTAGTCGACCGTCACGGGGCCGCCGAGGCCGCCGATGCGCGTCACGGTGATCGTGGCGCTGCCGGCCTTCTCGGAGACGTCGTAGGAGCCGGCGCTGAACTGCACCGGGCCGCTCTGGCCGTCGTCTGCGATGTGGAGCACCGCGGCCTTGGTGTCGCTCGGGTCGTCGTCACTGACGAAGTTCGTCAGCGCGATCGAAACCGTCTCGTCGCCCTCGACGATGCCGTCGTACACCAGCGGGATCTCGATCGTCTTCTGCGTCTCGCCGTCGGCGAAGTTCAGCGTGCCGGAGACCGCCGTGTAGTCGGCGGGCGCGTGCGCCGAGCCGTCCGTGGTCGCGTAATCGACCGAGGCGGTGCCCCCGGAGCCGCCCACGCGGCGCACCGTGATCGTGGCGTGGCCGCTGGACTCGGCGGCGTCGTAGCGCAGCGCGCTGAGCTCCAGCGTGCCGGTGCCGTCGTCGTCGAGGATCGTGACCTGGGCCGGGTTCGGATCACCGATCTGCAGGCCCGACGCGTTGGACAGCGTGACCTTGAAGTCCTCGTCGTCCTCGGGATCGGGGTCGGGGAGCAGCGAGACGTCGATCGTCTGGCTCGTCTGGCCGGCCGTGAACGTGAGCGTCCCGTTGCTGGCCGTGTAGTCCTCGCCCGCCGTGGCGTGCGTCGGGTTGGCGAGGTCCGCCGTGGCCCAATCGACGGTCGTCGTGATCGCGGCCGGTTCGCTCAGCGTCACGGTCAGCGTGGCGGTGGAGTCCGCCTCGTCGACCGTGAAGTTGGTGTTGGCGAACTGGACGCTCGGATCCGTCGTGTCGTCGTCGACGATGCTCAGGAGCGCCGTGTCGACCACGTCCGAGCCCTCCGTGAGCTGCAGGCCGATGGTCTCGTTGGCCTCCTCGGTGACGTCGTCGTCGGTGATGTCGACGTCGAAGCTGTTCGTCGTCTGGCCGGCGTTGAAGTGCAGCGTGCCCGCGGTGAGCGTGTAGTCCACGCCGCCGCCGGTGGCGGTGCCGCTGCCGTCGTCGGAGTAGCCGATGTCGGCCGCCACGTTGGTGGCGCCGCCGCGGGTGACCGTGATCGTCTTCGTGCCGGACGCGACGTCCTCGGCGACCGAATACGTGGCCTGGTCGAAGCTGAACGTCGGGAGGTCGTCGTCGACGATCGTCAGCGTCGCCGGGTTGTTCGTCCCCAGGACCGGGGGCTGCAGCGGGTTCGTGATGTTCTGCGGATTGCTGAGCGTCACGTGCAACGTCTCGTCGCCCTCGAAGTCCGAGTCGTCGGCGACGGCGACCTGGAAGCTCTTGGAGAGCTCGCCCGCGTCGAACGTCAGCGTGCCGGTGGTCGTCGTGTAGTCGGTGCCCGCGGTGGCGTGTCCGGCACCGGCTGCGAGCTGGGTCGTCGTGTAGTCGACGCTCTCGACGAGGTTCGAGGCGGCCGCACGGGTGACCGTGATCGTGGCCACGCCGGCGCCCTCGACGACGCTGTAGGTCGGGGAGCTGAAGTCGATCGTGCCGGGACCGTCGTTGTCGAGGATCCGCAGCGTGGCGGTCGTCTTGCCGGGCGGGACTGCGTCGGGCTGGCCGTTGGACAGCTTCAGCGTGAAGGTCGTGCTGGCCGCGCCGGCGGTCTGGTTGTCGACCGTGGCGACCGAGATCGTCTTGCGGGTCACGCCGACGGCGAAATTGAGCGTGCCGCTCGTGGCCGTGAAGTCACCGGGGGCGGCGGCCGTGCCGTTCTGGGTCGTGTAGTTCACGCTGGCGGGCACGCGCGTGTTGCCCGTGCGCAGGACGGTGACCGTGAAGGTGTTGCCCTCGACGGCCGTGTAGGTGGATGCGCTGAAGGCGAGCTTCACCTTCTTGGGCGCCGCGTTGGCGATGGCGGGGACGATCGCCAGCGCGAGCAGCGCGGCGACGAGGGTGAGGACTCGCGACCTCGGGGACAGCGAGGAATGACGCATTGGTTCCTTCCGTTCTCATCTGGACCGGCGGCGGCTGATGGCCCAGCCCGCCGCGCCATCGCAGGACATCCGTGCCTGCTTTCGTGGCGGGCAGCGATGGTCCTTCAAGCGGCGCGATGTGTCAAGGCGCGCCGCATCGGCTATCC
>Ga0308175_100004192_pt1 | contig 10089 bp, 2 predicted proteins | sample PhyCR1_3_FD_203893 | JGI IMG/M metagenome (GOLD analysis project Ga0308175, IMG submission 203893) | Soil microbial communities from UC Gill Tract Community Farm, Albany, California, United States - DLSLS.C.R1 | ecosystem: Environmental > Terrestrial > Soil > Agricultural land | place: USA...
CCAGCATGGTGGCCGCCGACTGACACTCCAGCGGAGCGAGCACCGTCAGATGCTTCACATACCGCCGCAGCAGGTTCACCATTCGCAGCGATGCCTGGCCGGAACCGCCGTCCGACTTTACGAACAATGACAGCCGCTCGATGCTGCCGACATTGCGCAGCAGCGCATACAGGCTGGCCACGTCGCTTTGGCAGATCGAGCCTTTGCTGGAGATCCAGTAGGTGATCACGGGTTCGCCCAAAAGATTGGAGAGCCTTTCAAGCACCGGCTGGGTACGCTCGATCAGCATCGGCGGCTTGGCTGCCGCAGGACGAATTACCGCAACTTCAGAGACAGATACAGATACAGATGGGTTAGGCAACTCGGGTACCGCTCAATATTGAATTGTCGTGAATGGCTAAATGTTAGCACGATGTTGATCTCGCCGAAACAAAATGGACCCGGCTATTCACCGGGCCCATATGCTGTTGCCAGTCGCTCTCGCCGCAAAAACATTCTGCTTGCAAACACTTGCGGTTCTGTGCGGAGCCGAACACCGCTTCACACTTTGGTAAGAGAATTCTCAATGCCTTTGTAGCTGCGGCTCGTTCGCCTCGTCTTCCTGCTCAGATCCGGGCGGTGGAATCGTCACCCTTACTGTGATCGGCGACTGCAATTGGAAGTTGATCAGCGTCTCGGTCGGAATCACCGTCTGCTGTCCGCGAGTGGCCGCGTTCACGCCGGTTCCCGCGGCGGCTCCGGCAAGGCCACCAATCGCAGCGCCCTTGCCGCCGCCCGCCAGCGCTCCGATGATTGCGCCAAACGCCGCGCCACCACCGGCCTTCGTGGCTGTGTTTTTGCCACGCGCCGCGCCTTCCTTCGTATATGCGTCTGTCACCACTGGGATTTTCTGTCCGCCGCGCTGAATCTGGGTCAGCTCAAGGCTGAGCAGAGATTGCCCCTTGAAGTGCGCAGCTTCCCGTGCATCCACGATTCGGCCAACCACCGGCGCTCCGCGCCGAAGCGCAATCACTCCCTGCGTGCCGAGATCCGCTGCCAACGCACCGTGAAATGCATCGTTCGTCTGGGCTGTCTTGCTGTCCAGCGCCTCGGTAATCCTGACCGGCACTACGGTGCCTGCCGGAATGGTCACATCCCTCACCACCGGTTGGGGCGGAGGTGGCGGGGCAGACTGGGTAGGAGGTGGAGGTGGCGTGTTGTCCGCCTGCGCGAGTTGCTGGTTCGCCGGCGTTACCGGCGCGCTCACGGATTCATCCTCGTCGCGATGATGCGCAGATCTCTTGTGGCGATCAGCTCGGGATTCTCTTTCCGTCGATCGCGCCGGGGCTTGAACTGGTTCCGGAGCAGCCGCTTGTGCGTTCTCCACAGGCGCCGGCGTTGCTGCTGCCGACTGCACAGTCAGGTTATTGATGACGGTCTTCACACCGCCGATGGTGCCGCTGTCGTTCGCGGCCAGGGAGCGCGATGCGTCGTCCGTAACCGTTCCGTTGAGTGTCGCCACTCCATTCGCCACGCTCACCTGGATGTTCTGCTGTGCAAGCGCCGATTCACCTTTGATTTTCGCCTGGATATCGCTTGCGATCTGCTGATCCGTTCGCGTCGCCGATTGCTGCGTCTTGCATCCCGCTGCCAGCCCTACAACAACAGCCAGAAGCATCAAAGCTGCCCAGCGCAACTGCATTCTCTTGAGGGTTCCCTGGTTCATCACAAACCTCTTACGAAAAGACTCGGCGGATTCGCCGGCTACCTTACATTTAGACTTTCGAGGCCCGACTTGGATGCGTTTTTCGGCCAGGATTCGCACGGGAGAACCGTTGGAATCAAGAGCACATCTGTTCAAGTCTCGACGTGCAGCTTTCCTCCCCTGAAAAAGAAAGGACCCCGCCGAAGCGAGGTCCCCATGTTTTCGGAACGGAAGCGTTACTCTGCCGCCATCTCCTCGGCTTCACCTTCCTGACGCATCATCTCGAGCTCGCGCTCTTCGGCTTCCTTCTCTGCGTGCACTTCCTGCTGGACGCGGGCTGCCGCTTCTTCCAGTTCCGGAGAGAGCTGGACGTTGCGATAGTACTCTAGGCCCGTGCCTGCCGGGATAAGCCGGCCGACGATCACGTTCTCCTTCAGGCCGCGCAGATTGTCGATCGCACCGTTGATGCTGGCTTCGGTGAGAACACGCGTCGTCTCCTGGAAGCTTGCCGCCGAGATGAAGCTGTCGGTTGAGAGCGAAGCCTTCGTGATGCCGAGCAGGAGCGGACGACCAAGTGCCGGACGACCACCCTCCCTGACGATGCGCTCGTTCTCTTCGCGGAAGCGGAAGCGATCAACCTGCTGTTCGAGCAGGAAGTTCGTGTCGCCGACTTCGTCGATGCGGACCCAGCGGAGCATCTGGCGAACAATCACTTCAATGTGCTTGTCGCTGATGGCTACGCCCTGTAGACGGTAGACTTCCTGGATTTCGTTCACCAGGTAGGCCTGCAGTTCCTTTTCACCCAGCACGGCAAGAATGTCGTGCGGGTTCAGAGGACCGTCCATGAGCGGGTCGCCAGCGCGAAGGCGTTCACCTTCCTGCACGTTGACGTGGATGCCGCGAGGAACCGAGTATTCCTTCTCGTCGCCGTTGTCAGCCGTGACGTAGATCTTGCGCTGACCCTTGGCAACTTCACCGAAGCGGACCACACCATCGATCTCGCTGATGATCGCCGTCTCGCGCGGCTTGCGGGCTTCGAACAGTTCGACCACGCGCGGCAGACCGCCCGTGATGTCCTTCGTACGCGTCGACTCCTTCGGAATCTTTGCGAGCACATCGCCCGGACCCACTTCGTCGCCATCCTGAATCATCAGGTGAGCGCCGCGAGGCAGCAGGTAGCGCTTGTGAGCCTTCGCATTCTTCACCATAAAGGCGGGCTGGCGCTTTTCATCGGCAGCATCGGCAACCACCCAACGCGAGAGGCCGGTAACTTCATCGACTTCTTCGTTGAGCGTGATGCCTTCCTGCAGATCCTTGAACTGCACCGTGCCGCCGATTTCGGTAAGAATCGCGTACGTGTACGGATCCCACTCGGCCAGCAAGTCGCCGAGCTTCACCGCCGCACCGTCCTTCACGCGAAGGCGCGCGCCATAGACCACAACGTAGCGCTCCTTTTCACGGCCGCGCTCGTCGACCACTGCGATTGAACCGGAGCGGTTCATCGACACCAGCGAGCCGTCCTTGCTTTCCACGGTGCTCAGGTTGATGAAACGCACAAAGCCGTTGTTCTTGGCATCGAGGCGCGATTTATCCTGCACACGGCTTGCGGTACCGCCCACGTGGAAGGTACGCATCGTGAGCTGCGTTCCGGGTTCGCCGATGGACTGCGCTGCGATAACGCCGCAGGTTTCGCCGAGCTCGACCATGCGGCCCGAACCGAGATTGCGTCCGTAGCACAGCCCGCAAACGCCGCGACGCGATTCGCAGGTGAGTACCGAGCGGATCTTCACCTTCTCGACACCCGCACCCTGAATCGCCGAAGCGATGTCTTCATCGATCGGCTGGTTTACTTCGACAACCACGTTGCCGTCGTAGTCCTTGATCCGCTCGAGTGAAACACGGCCGATGATACGATCGCGCATCGGCTCGATGATCTCGCCGGACTCGACAATCGAACCAACATAGATGCCTTCGCTCGTTCCGCAGTCATACTCCGTAACGATGACGTCCTGCGCAACGTCGACCAGACGCCGCGTGAGGTAGCCCGAGTCGGCGGTCTTGAGTGCCGTATCGGCCAGGCCCTTACGTGCACCGTGGGTCGAGATGAAGTACTCGAGCACCGTGAGACCTTCGCGGAAGTTTGCGGTGATTGGAGTTTCGATAACTTCGCCTGACGGCTTGGCCATCAGTCCGCGCATACCCGAGAGCTGGCGAATCTGCTGCTTCGAACCGCGGGCGCCCGAGTCGGCCATGACGTAGATCGGGTTCATGGCTCCTTCTTCGTCCGCGCGCTTCATGTTGCCGAACATCTCGTCCGCGACCTGATCGGTTACAGCCGACCACATCTGGATGACTTTGTTGGAACGCTCGCCGTTGGTGATGGCGCCGTCCATGTACTGCTTCTGGACTTCGATCACCTTGCGGTCGGCTTCTTCCACCACGGTGTACTTGCTGGCGGGGATCACCATGTCATCCAGACCAACGGACAGACCCGAACGCGTCGCGTACTGGAAGCCAAGCTGCTTGATGCGATCGAGCATGCCCACCGTCACCTCAAGTCCGAGGTTTTGGTTGCAGTAATTGACAAGCTGTCCGATGCCCTTCTTCTTGAGCAGGCCGTTGATGTAAGGCATGCCCGTGGGAAGTGCATCGTTGAGGATCACGCGGCCGACGGTGGTGTTGATGTACTCCTTGTTGAAGTCCACCGGCTCGGTATGCGTCAGATCTTGATCGTCGTAGGCAGTGGTCATGTCGAGAACCTTGCCCGTGTAGCGCAGGCGGATCGGCGTAAGCGTCTCCAGCTCCTTCGCTTCAAGAGCCATCAGGATCTCTTCAGTGCTCGAGAAGACGCGGCCTTCGCCCTTGCCGCCCTTCTTCGCCTTGGTCAGGTAATAGAGACCAAGAACCATGTCCTGAGTCGGCACGGTAATGGGCTGACCCGACGCGGGCGAAAGAATGTTGTGGGAAGCGAGCATCAAAACGCTGGCTTCGATCTGCGCTTCAGGCGATAGCGGAATGTGCACAGCCATCTGGTCGCCATCGAAGTCGGCGTTGAACGCCGTGCAAACCAGCGGGTGAATCTTGATGGCCTTGCCTTCCACCAGCACCGGCTCAAACGCCTGGATTCCGAGGCGGTGAAGCGTTGGGGCGCGGTTCAGCAGTACCGGGTGGTCCTTGATGACTTCCTCGAGGATGTCCCAGACCACCGGCTCCTGCATCTCCACCATTTCTTTTGCCTGCTTGATGGTGGTGCAGTGTCCTGTTTGCTCAAGGCGGTGATAGATGAAGGGCTTGAAGAGCTCGAGCGCCATCTTCTTCGGAAGACCGCACTGGTGCAGCTTGAGTTCGGGGCCGACCACGATGACCGAACGGCCTGAGTAGTCCACGCGCTTGCCGAGCAGGTTCTGGCGGAAGCGGCCCTGCTTGCCCTTCAGCGTGTCGGAGAGCGACTTGAGCGGGCGGTTGTTGGCGCCGCGCAGCACACGGCCACGACGGCCGTTGTCAAACAGAGCGTCGACGGCTTCCTGCAGCATGCGCTTTTCGTTGCGCACGATCACTTCAGGCGCGTGGAGGTCCATCAGCTTCTTCAACCGGTTGTTGCGGTTGATGACGCGACGATACAGATCGTTCAGATCCGAAGTCGCGAAGCGGCCGCCATCCAGCGGAACCAGCGGACGCAGCTCTGGAGGAATGACCGGCAGCACATCGAGAATCATCCAGTGAGGCTTGTTGCTCGACTTGCGGAACGCCTCGACGACCTTCAGCCGTTTCGCATATTTGATCTTCTTCTGCGCCGAGGTCTCGGTCTTCATCCGCTCGCGCAGTTCGACGCCGAGCTCATCGATCTGGACGCGCTTCAGCAGTTCCTTGATCGCTTCCGCGCCCATCATGGCCTTGAAACCCGACGGACGATACTGCTGATCGAGCTCGCGGTAACGGGCTTCGTCCTTGATGATCTCGCGCTCCTTCACGGGCGCGTCGCCCACGTCGACCACAACGTAGGACTCGAAATACAGAATGCTCTCAAGGTCGCGGAGAGAGATGTCGAGCAGGTGGCCGATACGCGATGGCAGTCCCTTGAAGAACCACACGTGCGAGCACGGCGACGCCAATTCGATGTGGCCCATGCGCTCGCGGCGCACTTTGCTGACTGTGACTTCGACGCCGCACTTGTCGCAGATCACGCCGCGGTGCTTCATGCGTTTGTACTTGCCGCAGAGACACTCCCAGTCCGTTACTGGTCCAAAAATGCGTGCGCAGAACAGACCGTCGCGCTCCGGCTTGAAGGTACGGTAGTTGATGGTTTCCGGCTTTGTGACTTCGCCGTGCGACCACGACCGGATCTTCTCCGGCGAAGCCAGCATGATGCGAATGGCGTCAAAATCAGTAATCGGGCTGGTGAGTTCAAACGGGTTTGAACGGAACAAGGCGACCCTCCTTGGCGGGCCTTCCGGCACGCGCCGCGGTATCTCCCGGGGATTCTTAGTCGGGTCCTTCCTTCCCGGGAAGCGGCGGTTACCGCTTTCAAGAAGGACACCGAAAAACTTCTAAGCTGGCGTCCGAATAAGTTTGGGTGCCCCAGGTCTCGATTCTGAGACCTGGGATCCACAAACTAGTCGTCCGCTACTGCCGCCATCGCTTCTGGCGCCGGAGCCTTCTTAATAAGGTCCGCACGCTTGATCAGTTCCACATCGAGGCAAAGTGACTGCAACTCGCGAATCAGCACGTTAAATGACTCAGGCACACCCGGCTCGATCGCCGCTTCGCCCTTGACGATGGCTTCGTAGATCTTGGTACGGCCATACACGTCGTCGGACTTGGCGGTGAGCAGTTCCTGAAGGATGTATGCAGCGCCGTAAGCTTCCAGAGCCCACACTTCCATTTCGCCAAAGCGCTGTCCACCGAACTGCGCCTTACCGCCCAGCGGCTGCTGGGTGATCAGCGAGTACGGTCCGATCGAACGAGCGTGAATCTTGTCGTCGACCAGGTGAGAGAGCTTCAACATGTAGATGTAGCCCACTGTCACCGGCTGCTCGAACTGATCGCCGGTCATTCCGTCAAAGAGCGCCGTCTTACCGGATGAAGGCAGACCCGCCGCCGCAAGCAACGACTTGATTTCGTTTTCCTTGGCGCCGTCGAACACCGCCGTGCCAAACCAGATACCGCGCTCCATGCCGTGTGTCACACGCAACAGCATCTCGTCATCCAGTTCTTCGAGCTGCCGCAGCGTTGCCGTGCCTGCGAACTCCTTGCGAAGCTGCTCGCGCACAAAGGTCACGTCGCTGTTTTGCTTGATCAGCGCCGCGATCTTTTTACCCAGAGTTGAAGCCGCCCAGCCCAGGTGCGTTTCCAGAATCTGTCCGACGTTCATACGAGAAGGAACGCCAAGCGGATTGAGAACGATCTCCACCGGGGTGCCGTCGGGCAGATACGGCATATCTTCCTCAGGAAGAATGCGCGCGATCACACCCTTGTTGCCGTGCCGGCCGGCCATCTTGTCACCGACCGAGAGCTTGCGCTTCATGGCAACGTAGACCTTGACCAGCTTGATGACGCCAGGAGGCAGCTCGTCGCCCTTCTGCAGCTTGGAGATCTTCTCGTTCGTGATCTTGCGCAGCACTTCGATCTGACGCGAGGTCATCTCTTCGATCTCGTCGATCTGCTCGTTGACGCGGGGATCCTTGTCAGCGTAGCGGATGCGCTTGAGGTTCTTGGTCGAGATGCGCTCGATGGTCTCGCGGTCCAGCAGCGCGCCCTTGGTGATCAGGCGCTTGTTGGTCCGCTCGTCGTGCAGGTCGGCCAAAACTTCCTTGTTGCCCAGAATTCCTTCCAGGCGCTTCAGACGCTCGTCCGTCAGAATTCGGATTTCGTCGCCGAGGTTCTTCTCGAGTTTGGAAATGTACTCCGCCTCGATCTGCTTGGCGCGCTCATCCTTCTCCTGCCCCTTGCGGCTGAAGATGCGGACGTCCACCACCGTGCCTTCGATGCCCGGAGGGCACGTCAGCGAGGCGTCGCGAACATCGCCGGCCTTCTCACCGAAGATGGCGCGCAGCAGCTTCTCTTCCGGAGTCAGCTGGGTCTCGCCCTTGGGCGTGACCTTGCCGACCAGAATGTCCCCGTGACCGATCTGGGCTCCGATTCGGATTACGCCGCTCTCGTCCAGATCGCGAAGTGCATGCTCTGAGACGTTCGGAATATCGCGCGTGATTTCTTCCGGTCCAAGCTTCGTGTCGCGCGCTTCGATTTCGAACTCCTCGATGTGAACCGAGGTGTAGTAATCGTCCTTCACCAGCTTCTCGCTGATCAGGATCGCGTCCTCAAAGTTGTAACCGCGCCACGGCATGAACGCCACCAGCACGTTACGTCCCAGCGCCAGCTCGCCCTGCTCGGTGCAAGGTCCGTCAGCAATGACCTGCCCCTTCACGACGCGCTCACCTTCGCGGACTACGGGTTTTTGATTGATGCAGGTGTTCTGGTTCGAGCGCTTGAACTTGATCAGCGTATAGATATCCGAACCAACTTCGCGCGACAGCTGCGTGGGATGATGTTCGCCTTCGACGCGCACGATGATGCGCTCGGAGTCCACCGAATCCACGATTCCGTTACGCTTGGCCAGCACCACAGCTCCGGAGTCGCGAGCCGTAACGCCTTCCATGCCGGTTCCCACCAGCGGAGCCTCGGCAACAAGCAGCGGTACCGACTGGCGTTGCATGTTGGCGCCCATCAGTGCGCGGTTTGCGTCGTCGTGCTCGAGGAAGGGGACCAACGAAGCGGCGACCGATACAAGCTGCTTCGGCGAGACGTCGATGTAGTCGACGTCGGTCCTGTTCACCAGCACAAAGTTGCCCTGCCGGCGAGCATTCACCAGGTCTTCCGTGATCACGCCATTCTCATTGAACTCGATGTTCGCCTGCGCGATGGTGTGCCGGTCTTCTTCCCACGCCGACAGGTAGAAGCTGTACGGGATGTAGTCGATCGTGCGCTTGCCCTGCTTTTTCAGCGTGGCATTCAGCTTGATCGCTTCGTCCTTCTCGATGTGGTCGCCCACACGCATGCCACTTTCGCCTGCGTTCACCACTTCAACGTAATCGAGGATCTTCGAGTCCTTCACCTTGCGGTAAGGCGACTCGATAAAGCCGTACTCGTTGATCCGTGCGAAGCAGCTGAGCGAGCTGATCAGGCCGATGTTCGGACCTTCCGGCGTCTCGATCGGGCAGATACGCCCGTAATGCGTCGGGTGCACGTCGCGAACTTCAAAGCCCGCGCGCTCACGGGACAAACCGCCCGGTCCAAGTGCCGACAGGCGGCGCTTGTGAGTGATTTCCGACAGCGGGTTGGTCTGATCCATGAACTGCGACAACTGCGATGATCCGAAGAACTCGCGGATCGCCGCCATGACCGGCTTCGCATTGATAAGGTCATGCGGCATGGCCGTCGAAAGCTCCTGGTACACGCTCATCTTTTCCTTGATGGCGCGCTCCATGCGCACGAGGCCGATGCGGAACTGGTTTTCCATCAGCTCGCCGACCGCGCGAACACGGCGGTTGCCAAGGTGATCGATGTCGTCCACCGAGCCGATGTTCTTGCGCAGCTTCAGCAGGTAGCGGATGGTCGCGTAGAAATCTTCGGGCGTCAGTGTCCGGTGATCGAGCTGTGTCGCGTCCTGGTTCTCATACAGCTTGATGTTGAACTTCAGACGTCCCACACGCGAGAAGTCGTACTTGCGCGGGTCGAAGAACATGCCCTCGAACAATGCGGTCGCCGTGTCCAGCGTTGGCGGATCGCCCGGCCGCAGCTTGCGGTAGATTTCGATCAGGGCCTCTTCCGGCTTGTGCACCGAATCGCGCTTCAGCGTGTTCGTGATGATGTTGCCCACATCGTCGCGCTCGGGGAAGAACACCTCGACGGTCGTCGCGCCGCTCGCCATGACCTTGTGCAGGCGGTCGGCGGTGAGTTCGACGTTAGCTTCCACGATCACTTCGCCCGTGTTGAGATCCACCACGTCAGAAGCGGTCATCGCACCATCAAGCTCAGCATTTTCGACTTCAATCTTGTCGATACCGGCAGCGCGAATTGCCTTCAGCGTGTTCGCCGTGACCTTGCGGCCGGAGTGCGCAATCTCCTCACCCTTATGCAGCACGGCATGCGCCGGCTTGGCGCCCAGCAGGTGCGTAGAGTGCTTGGGATCGGCCGGAACTGCCCACTGCAGCTTTCCGTTTTCGATGTGAATGCGATCGACCGTATAGAAGGTCTTCAAAATCTCTTCGTTTGAACGGAGCCCAAGTGCGCGCAGGAAGATCGTTCCCAGGAACTTGCGCTTGCGATCGATACGCACATACAACGTGTTCTTCTGGTCGAACTCGAACTCCACCCACGATCCGCGATAGGGAATGATCTTGCCCAGG
>Ga0308175_100004193_pt1 | contig 10089 bp, 5 predicted proteins | sample PhyCR1_3_FD_203893 | JGI IMG/M metagenome (GOLD analysis project Ga0308175, IMG submission 203893) | Soil microbial communities from UC Gill Tract Community Farm, Albany, California, United States - DLSLS.C.R1 | ecosystem: Environmental > Terrestrial > Soil > Agricultural land | place: USA...
GCATCCTGTTCGACAACGTGCACTTCTTCCGCGACAACCCGAACGTGCCGTCCGACCTGGAGCAGATGCCGCACCTGCTGCACTTCCTGCAGCACAACGGCACGGTGTTCTCCAACACCCACACGCCGATGATCGCCCACACCGCAGACGACAGCCTGACGATCTACACCGGCCTGTACGGCGACCGGCACGGCCAGCCGCTGACCAACTCCTACAAGACCTGGAACCCCGACGGCACGACCGACCCGGCCTCGTCGTTCGCCTACTGGACCGACCCCGTCTCCGACACGGCCGGCACCCCGACGGCCGGGCACGACACGGCGCCCACCATGGTCTACTCGCCGCGGACCCCGGCGCGGTCCGGCGCGACCTCGCGGCAGACCCCGGCCCCCTGGGTGCCGTTCACCCGCGCAGGCTGCAGCGTCGGCGACTTCTCCACCGCCAACATGGTGCTGGAGAGCGCGAAGGCCGACCTGCCCACCGTCTTCGGCGCCGGCTCCCCCGAGGTCGCGCAGTACGCCAACGACCCCGACTCCTTCAAGGACCAGGAGACCACCGACTACGTCGGCGTCGCCGTCCACTGCGCTCGCCACGCGGCGATCTGCACGACCGCGAAGGGACACCGCGGCGACCAGGACACCGTCAGCCCCACCGCGGTGTCCGACCGACTGCCCACCGAGCCCGGCGGCTACCACCGCTTCAAGGCGCTGTACGGCGCCAAGTACACCGCGCCGCAGCTGGGCGCCGGCACCCCGGAGGTCACCCACCACGGGTTCCCGGTGACCGACGCGAACGGTGACCTCGTCGACCTGGCCGGCAACCCGATCATGAACGAGTACTCGCACACCCCCGGCTTCCCGGGCTTCGATCCGACCGCGACCCAGTCACTGGCCTACGTGGCCGACATGCAGGAAGCGGGCATCCCGGTCACCTACGGCTACATCGCCGACCTCCACGAGGTCCTGCCCGGCGACACGAACTGCGCCAGCAACTCCAACACGAAGAACTACTCGGCGCTCGGTCCCGGTGACCCCTGCTACACGCAGAACCTCAAGGCCTACGACCGCGCCTTCGCCACCTTCTTCAAGCGGCTGAGGGCCGACGGCATCACGAAGAGGAACACCGTGTTCGAGATCGGCGCGGAGGAGAACGACCAGTTCGCCGGTGCCAACGTCGGCCGGGCGCTCCAGCCGACCCCGGCAGACTGCGACGGCGTGCAGACGCCGTGCACCTACAGCGACCAGCAGATCGGCGAGCTGCAGGTGAACGTCGACGCGCAGCTGGCCGGCACCGCCAGCAAGAGCACGCCGTTCGACCTCGAGCCCCAGGGCGCCTCGATGTACGTGCACGGCCGCCCGGGACCGGCGAACCCGGCCGTGCGGCAGCTCGAGCGCGACACCGCGGCGATGCGGGGCGACAACTACTACAGCGGCCGAACGCACCAGCACATCGTGAAGTACCAGGCCGGGAAGGTGGAGCAGCGCATCCTGCACATGCGCACCGCGGACCCGCTGCGCGAGCCGACCTACACGATGTTCCCGGTGCCCGACTACTACTTCTCGACCTCAGGCGCCGCCGAGCAGGTGACGAACGCCTACTCGTGGAACCACGGCTACTACTCACCGAACATCGACATCATCTGGTCCTCGTTCGTTGGCCCGGGCGTGGCCCGGCGGGGCATCGACGGACCCGGCCCGGCCCACGGCAACGAGGCGGTGGACCCCAACTCCACGCACACCGTGCCACAGGCGAGCAGGGTCGGCACCTGGGTCGAGGAGACCGACATCCGGCCGACGCTGCTGCACCTGGTCGGGCTGCGCGACGACTACCGCTCCGACGGCGAGGTGGTCGGCCAGGCCCTGGCACGACCTTCGCGCGCGATCCGGTCGGTGGCCCGGCTGGCCCGCGTCTACCAGCAGCTGAACTCCTCGGTCGGCGCCTTCGCCACGCACACGCTGGTCGCCGACAGCCACGCGCTGGCCGGCGGCTCGGCATCCGGCGACCAGGTCTTCACCACCACCCACCACCGGCTCGTCGCCCTCGCCCGGCACCGCGACCGGCTGGCCACCACGATGAAGGCGGTGCTCGCCCGGGCCGCCACCGGCGTGAGGCCACGACCGGGCCGGGTCCGGCACCTGGTCCGGCACGGCCACCGGCTGATCGCGCGTTCGGCCCGCCTGGCCCGGTCTGTCGGTCGCTGAGCCCGTAGGCTCGGGCGCGTGACAGCGCCAGACCCAGGGCCAGCCACCCCACCGACCGACCTGACCGTCTCCACGATCACCCCTGACGAGCACCTCGCCTTCCTGGCGTCCCGGGAGTCGGCGAGCTTCCTGCAGACGCCGGCCTGGGGCAAGGTCAAGTCGGAGTGGCGCAGCGAGTCGGTGGGCTGGCGGACCGCGAGCGACGGCCGACTCGTCGGCGCCGCGCTGGTGCTGCACCGCGAGGCGCCCGTCGTTCGACGCTCCCTCGCCTACCTGCCCGAGGGACCGGTCATCGACTGGGGGACCGAAGACCTCGGCTCGTGGCTGCGCCCGCTCGCCGCACACCTGAAGGGGCGAGGTGCCTTCGGCGTCAGGATCGGGCCGCCGGTGGTCACCCGGCGCTGGTCGGCCCAGCAGGTCAAGGACGGCATCGCCGACGACGGCGCCCGCTCGTTGACCGAGCTGCCACCGCTCGACCGCAGCCGCACCGGCGCCCGCGTGGTCTCCCAGCTGCGCGAGCTCGGCTGGCGCCCGCAGGCGGTCACCGGCGGGTTCGCCGCCGGCCAGCCGCAGTTCAACTTCGTCATCCCGCTCGTCGACGAGGACGGCGAGCCCCGCACCGAGGACGACGTGCTGGCAGGGATGAACCAGCTGTGGCGGCGCAACATCAAGAAGGCCGCCAAGGCGGGCGTCGAGGTGCGCAGGGGCGGCGTGGCCGACCTCGCCGCGTTCCACGCGCTCTATGCGCACACCGCCGAGCGTGACCACTTCACGCCCCGGCCGCTGGACTACTTCCGGCGGATGTTCGAGGCGCTCGACGCCGAGGAGCCCGGCGGTGGCCGGATCCGGGTCTACCTCGCCGAGCACGAGGGCGACCTTGTCGCCAGCACCATCTGGATCCGCGTCGGCGCGCACACGTGGTACTCCTACGGCGCCAGCTCGACCGAGAAGCGTGAGGTCCGCGGCTCCAACGCCGTGCAGTGGCAGATGGTCCGCGACGCGATCGGGCTCGGTGCCGAGGTCTACGACCTCCGCGGGATCACCGACACCCTCGACGCCGACGACTCCCACGTCGGGCTGATCCAGTTCAAGGTCGGCACCGGCGGCGAGGCCGTCGAGTACGCCGGCGAGTGGGACCTGCCGCTGAACCGCCCGCTCTACAAGGGGTTCGAGCTCTACATGAAGCGCAGGGGCTGATGGCCGGGGTCACCCTCCACGTCGACGGCGACCGCTGGCGCGCCCACCTCCGCGGGGTGCTCGAGCGACGGCCCGGCCTGGTGCCGGTCGCGAAGGGCAACGGCTACGGCTTCGGCAACGGCCGGCTGGCGCGGCGGGCCCAGTGGCTCGGCGTCGACACGATGGCGGTGGGGACCTATTCCGAGCTCGAGGACGTCGCCCAGCGGTTCGAGGGCGACGTCCTCGTGCTGAGCCCCTGGCGCCCGGGCAACGATGTGCCCGACGACCCCCGGGTCATCCACACCGTCAGCCGGGTCGACGACGTGCTCGCAGTCGCCGGCGTTCGCGACCTGCGTCACCGACCGCGCGTCGTGCTCGAGCGGATGACGTCGATGCGTCGCCATGGCTTCTCCGCGAGCGGCCTGCGCGAGGCCGCCGGGCTCGCCCACGCGGGCGGGTTGGTGCTCGCCGGTGCCGCCCTGCACCTGCCGCTGCACCCGTCGGGCACCGGCTCGCACCTGACCGAGGTCGACCGGCTGATGACCGACGTCGTCGCGGCCGGGCTGGACGGCACCGTCTGGGTCTCCCACCTGACCGTCGAGGAGCTCGCGACGCTGCACAGCCGGTGGCCGGACGCCACCTTCCGTCCGCGCGTCGGGACCGAGCTGTGGCTGGGTGACCGCGAGGCGCTGACGGTTCGGGCCAGCGTGCTCGACGTGCACCCGGTCGAGCGCGGCGAGTCGTTCGGCTACCGGGGACGGTCGGCCCCGCGCAGCGGCCACCTGGTGGTCGTCGCCGGCGGCACCGCCCACGGCGTCGGCCTGGCGGCCCCCACCGGCGAGGGCAGCCTGCGCGCCCGGGCGGCCTCGCTGGCGCGCGGAGGGCTGGACGCCGCCGGTCTCGTCCGCTCGCCCTACACGATCGGCGGGAAGCAGCGGCTCTTCGCCGAGCCGCCGCACATGCAGGCGTCGATGCTGTTCCTGCCCGCGGACGCACCCGTGCCCGGCGTGGGCGACGAGGTCGACGTGCGGGTGCGGTTCACCACCACCCACGTCGACCGGGTGGTCATCGACTGAGTGCCGGCGTGAGCGGGTCGTTGTCCAGGCACTCGGCGCTGCCGGACCCGTCGTCGCGGGCGTGGTCGTGCCACGGCCGGACCATGTCGCGCACCACCACCGCGGCCAGGTAGAGCTCGGCGACCACGCGCACCACGATCGCCGCGTCGTAGGCGGGCGACCCCTCCCCCGACGAGGACTGCAGCCAGCCACCGAGGTAGATCCACACCATGCCGAAGTAGAAGACCTCCCCGGCCTGCCAGACGATCTGGTCGCGCCAGCGGGGCCGCGCCAGGACGGCCAGCGGCAGCAGCCAGAGCACGTACTGCGGCGAGTACACCTTGTTGACCAGGAGGAACGCCACCGTCACGAGGAAGGCCACCTGCGCGACCCGCGGGGGGTGCCTCACCAGCAGCCCCAGGACGAGGATGCCCAGGCAGCAGCCGACGAAGACCAGCCACGACACCACGTTGATGGTGTGCGGGCTCGCCGCGTGGCCGCTGTCCTTGGCGACCAGCCAGAGCGAGCCGAGGTCGGGCCCGCGGTCGGAGTTGAACGTCCAGAAGACCTTCCAGCGGTCGAAGCCACCGGTGGCCCAGGCGGGGACCTGCAGCAGCAGCCAGGACACCACCGCAGCACCGATGGCGTACGACGCCCACGGGAGCCGTCTCCGCCGCAGGGCGACGACGAGGAACGCGCCGAGCAGGAACAACGGGTAGAGCTTCGTCGCCGTACCGACCCCCACCAGGACCCCCGCCCACACCGGCCGCCCCCTGGACCACGCCCAGAGCGCACCGGCGGAGGCGGCCACCGCCAGCAGGTCCCAGTTGACCAGGCCGGCCAGCAGCAGCGCCGGCGAGAGTGCGAACGCCATCGCGTCCCACGGCCGGTGCCGATGGGTCCGCGCCAGGAACCACACCGCGAGCAGTCCCGCGCAGAACAGCAGCACCGCGGTCAGCAGGAAGTAGCGGTTGATCTCGGTCGGCATCCCGGGCATGCCCCAGATGTTCGCCGGGTGGGTGGCGGCGCGGGCGCTCTCCGGCGGGCCGGTGGCGACCAGGCCGGTCAGCTCCGCAGCGGCCCAGGCGAAGTAGGCGATGCCGACCGGGTACTCCATCGGGGAGTAGCGGCCGCCGTCATCGTGGTAGGGCCACTGCCGCTCCGCGAGGCCGCGCCCGGTGTAGAGGTAGGGGATGTCGGAGTAGCACATCCGGCTGTAGCGCACGGTGTCGCTGTTCCAGTTGCTGGTGATGCACGGCGCCTTCTGCACCAGGCCGACGGCGAAGACGATCGTGAACACCGCCAGCAGCACACGCACGGGGGTCCACCACCGGTGCGGGCGACCGTGCCGGCCGACGGGGCCGCCCACGACCTCGCTCAGCGACCGGGCGACCGGGTCGGTGCGCGTGGGGGCGACCACCCGGGCCGGCCCGGGCTCAGTCATGTGGCTTGGGGCCTCCCTGGCCGTTGCCGTTGTTGCTCGGGCTGCCGCTCTCGGTCGGGAGAGTGACCGGCGAGCTGGGCGACTGGGTCGGCGACGGCGTCGGGCTCGGCGTCGGCGACGGGGTGGGCGACGGCGACGCCGTCTTGGTCGGCTTGGGCTTGGGCTGTGGCGCGTGCGTCGTCGGCGGCGGGGGCGGCGGCGTGTACGGCGCGTGCCCGCTCTCGGGGGCGCTGCGGTCGACGAACGCCGGCGGCGGGAAGCTCTGCACGGGGTAGGACTGCATGATCTTCTGCATCGCTGCGGTCCAGGTCTGGGTCGGGTAGTCGGCGCCGAAGTACGACGGCAGGTAGCCCTCCAGCGGCTGCCGGCCGTCCCCGCGGACGTACATCACGGCAGTGGCCACCTGCGGGGTGAACCCGGAGAACCACGAGGTGATCACGTGCCCCTTGTCGTCGGTCGCGGTGCCGGTCTTGCCAGCGGCGGGCCGGCCGAGCGCGAGCGCGTTCATGCCGGTGCCGTGCTGGACCACCTGCTGCATCGCGTAGCTGACGTCCCGGGAGATCGGGTTGCTGATCACGCGCTTGGGCTTCGGGTGGTTGCTGTAGAGCACCTTCCCGTCGGAGGCCCGGGTGATCTTCTTGATCAGGAACCAGTCGTGCACCTTGCCGCCGTCGGCGATCGTCGAGTAGGCGTTGGCGAGGTTCACTGGGCTGATCCGGGCGGAGCCCAGGGCGATGCCCGCCGTCGGCTTGAGCTCCTTGGTGTCCGGCACGCCCATGTCGACCGCGGTGCGGCGGATCCGGTCCGGACCGCTCGGAATCGACTCGGTCAGGTCGGCGAAGACGGTGTTGATCGACTGTTCGAGACCGTAGAGCAGGCTGACGGACGACCCGTAGTCGTTACCGCCGTACGGGCCCTCGTTGACCACCGTGCTGCCGTCCGGATAGGTGTAGGGCGAGTCGCCGTCGAAGGTGTCCTTGAGGCTGTAGCCCGCCTTGAGCCCCGCGGCCAGCGCGAACGGCTTGAACGCGGAGCCGGGCGAGTCGCTCAGCGTGGCCCAGTTGAGCTGGCTCTTCAGGTAGCTCTGGCCGCCGTAGAAGCCCAGCAGCGCACCGGTGTGCGTGTCCACCGAGGCGATCCCGACGTGCAGCTTGCGCAGGCCCGGTGGCCGCTGGCCGAGCACCGCCTGCTTGTCGGCGGCCATCACGCCCTTGTTGAAGGTGGTGGTGACCCGCAGGCCCCCGCCGTCGATCTGCTCGTCGGAGTAGCCCAGCTTGCGCAGCTCGCTCTTCACCATCGAGAGCATGAAGCCCCGCTGACCGCCGTAGGAGTTGGCGTGCTTCTCCTTGACGGTCTTCGGCAGCCGCTGGGCGGCCCGGTCGGCCTGGTCCGCGCTGATCTGCCCCATCTGGGCCATGCTGTGCAGCACGTAGGAGTAGTGCCGCAGCAGCGCCTCGGCGTGCGACTTGCCGAGGTCCGGGTCGTAGGCGGTCGGCGAGTTCAGGATCCCGGCCAGGAAGGCTGCCTGCCTCACGTTCAGGTGCTTCGCGTCGACCCCGAACCAGGACTGGGACGCCGCCTGCACGCCGTAGGCGCCCCGTCCGAAGTAGATCGTGTTCAGGTAGCCCTGCAGGATCTCCTGCTTGCTCTGCTGCTGCTGGATCTTCAGCGACAGGAACGCTTCCTTGATCTTGCGCTTCAGCGTCCGCTGCTGGGTGAGGTAGAGGATCTTGACGTACTGCTGGGTGATCGTGGAGGCACCCTGGGTCGGATTGCCCTGGGCATTGGAGAACGCCGCCCGGACGATGCCCTTGGGGTCGATGCCGTTGTTGGTCCAGAAGGTGCGGTCCTCCGCGGCGACCACGGCGTCCTTGACGTGCTGCGACATCTCCGACAGCGGCACCGAGACCCGGTTCTGGGTCGCGAACTGCCCGATCTTGTCCTTCCCGTTGCCGTAGTAGACGTACGACGCCTGGGTCTGGAACGCAGTGTTCGGGTTCGGGATCGTGGTCTTCTGGTAGGCGAAGAAGAACACCGCCACCGCGACCAGCACCAGCACGATGCCACTGACCAGCAGCCACTTGAGCACGCGCAGGGCGCGGTTCCGCCCTGACCCGCCGGCTTTCTTCGCCCCGGCTTTCTTCGCCCCGGCTTTCTTCGCCCCGGCTTTCTTCGCCCCGGGCTTCTGCCCCGACTTCGCCCCCGACTTCCGGGAGCCCCCTTGGGGCGCTCGGCGGTTGCCACTCACGGTCAGGTCACTCCACGGGTCTGTAGGGGCAGGGTCTGTAGGGGCAGGGTCTATACGAGCAGGCGTCACCCACACCGCAGCGGAGCAGGTCCAGCGATGAGCGTACGGCGCCGCCACCGGATCGCCCAACCTCTCGCCCGGTGGCATGAGGAAGGTCTCAACCAGAACTCAGGCTCGCCTCAGGGACGGGTGACAGGCTGGCCGGATTCGCGCCGGATATATCGTTGCGATAGGTTCAGGCGATAGGATCCCCCGATAGGGCGGGGCCGGGCCGACCGGATCCGACCAGACAGCGAGCAGGACAGGAGCGCGACGTGGCCAGCAAGGGCGCGACCCTCGAGCTGGCAGTCCTCGGACTGCTCCAGGAGTCGCCGCTGCACGGCTACGAGCTGCGCAAGCGGCTCAACCTGCTGCTCGGCTGGGGCCGGCTGCTCTCCTACGGCTCGCTCTACCCCGCGCTGAAGCGGATGCTCCGCGCAGGCTGGATCACCGAGGTCGCCTCGGTCTCCCCGGGCGTCTCCCGCCGGCAGCGGATCGTCTACCAGATCACGCCCCAGGGCACCAAGTTCTTCGGTGACCAGATCACCGAGTCCGGACCGGCAGCGTGGGAGGACGAGAGCTTCAACATGCGCTTCGCGTTCTTCTCCCGCACCAACGCCGACGTCCGGCTGCGGATCCTCGAGGGGCGCCGGCAGCGGCTGCAGGAGCGCCTCGACCGGGCCCGCACCACCCAGCGTGGCGGGCGCAACGGCGACCGCTACGTCACCGAGCTTCAGCGGCACTCGATCGAGTCCGTCGAACGCGAGGTGCGCTGGCTCACCGACCTCATCGACGCCGAGCGGGCCAGCGACCACAGACATCAGCTGAGAACCAGTCAGGAGTGAAGGAGAACCCATGGGATCGGTTCGAGTAGCCATCGTGGGAGTGGGCAACTGCGCCAGCTCTCTCGTCCAGGGCGTCGAGTACTACAAGGACGCCGACCCGAACGGCAACGTGCCCGGCCTGATGCACGTCCGCTTCGGTGACTACCACGTCTCGGACGTGGAGTTCGTTGCGGCGTTCGACGTCGACGCCAAGAAGGTCGGGTTCGACCTCTCCGAGGCGATCCTGAGCTCCGAGAACAACACCATCCGGATCTGCGACGTACCCCCCACGGGCATCACCGTCCAGCGTGGACACACTCTCGACGGCCTGGGCAAGTACTACCAGCAGACCATCGAGGAGGCCGAGTCCGACCCGGTCGACGTGGTCGAGGTGCTCAGGGAGACCGGCGCCGACGTGCTCGTCTCCTACCTCCCGGTGGGTTCCGAGCAGGCCGACAAGTTCTACGCCCAGTGCGCGATCGATGCCGGCGTGGCCTTCGTCAACGCGCTGCCGGTCTTCATCGCCTCCGACCCGGAGTGGGCCAGGAAGTTCGAGGACGCGGGTGTCCCGATCGTCGGCGACGACATCAAGAGCCAGGTCGGCGCGACCATCACCCACCGGGTGCTGGCCAAGCTGTTCGAGGACCGCGGCGTGGTGCTCGACCGCACCTACCAGCTCAACGTCGGCGGCAACATGGACTTCAAGAACATGCTCGAGCGCGAGCGGCTGGAGTCCAAGAAGATCTCGAAGACCCAGTCGGTCACCTCCAACCTGAAGCACGACCTCGGTGCCCGCAACGTGCACATCGGCCCGTCCGACTACGTGCAGTGGCTCGACGACCGCAAGTGGGCCTACGTGCGACTCGAGGGTCGTGCGTTCGGCGACGTCCCGCTGAACCTGGAGTACAAGCTCGAGGTCTGGGACTCCCCGAACTCGGCCGGCATCATCATCGACGCGATCCGGGCGGCGAAGATCGCCAAGGACCGCGGCATCGGTGGCCCGATCCTGTCTGCGTCGTCGTACCTCATGAAGTCCCCGCCGGTGCAGCGTCCCGACGACGAGGGCCGCGCGTCGGTGGAGGCCTTCATCCGCGGTGAGGTC
>Ga0308175_100004194_pt1 | contig 10088 bp, 9 predicted proteins | sample PhyCR1_3_FD_203893 | JGI IMG/M metagenome (GOLD analysis project Ga0308175, IMG submission 203893) | Soil microbial communities from UC Gill Tract Community Farm, Albany, California, United States - DLSLS.C.R1 | ecosystem: Environmental > Terrestrial > Soil > Agricultural land | place: USA...
GGATGCCGCGGCCGTTGCAGAGCAGCACGCCCTCGGGCACCTCGTCACGGATGTGGTCGACGCCGGCGGTGAGGGTCTGGACGACCCGCAGCCGCTTCATCCGGGCCAGCACCGCGCCGTGCCCCGGGCCGAGGTTGTACGCCGGCACGTAGAACTCGACCTCGTCCGCGGCGTCCGGCACGTCATCCGGGGTCGGCACCACCGTCTCGTAGCGCAGGTCCTCGGGCACCTCCCCCAGCTCGCCCACGTCGAACGGCAGCCACACCAGCGGTCGCGAATCAGCCATGCGGACAACCTAGTGCCGGGCTCCCGACGACGTTCACCTGAACGTCACACGTCGTTGACTGCCGGGAAGCACCGCGGGCCTAGCGTCGTGCGCACGGCAACCGGCCGCCCCTCCAGCCTCCGCGGGAGTCGACATGACGCTTCAGCAGATCCAGCGCACGCCGTGGCGACTCGTCAGCGCGGCCACCCGGTGGCACGTCACCAGCCAGCAGCAGTCGCGGCGCAACGCGCTGGTCGCCAGCACCCTGCTGACAGAGCGGCGGCGCGAGCTGCGCGAGGTCGAGGAGTTCCTCACCGAGCACGCCCGGCGGACGCGGGCGACGGCCGAGAGCGCCTGATCTGGCCCGCGGCGGCCCTTCGCGGCTCGGGCACACTGTCCGACATGGCCGCACCCCGCCGCGTCGTGCCGCTGCCCGTCCCGGGCGGCCACGAGTCGCTCCGCTTCTACGACGTCACCAGCGGTGACGGCACGCGGCTGCGGGCGTGGACCAACGACGCCGACGGGCCGAGCGTGCTGCTCTGCAACGGGCTGGGTACGAACCCGTACGCGTGGCCAGCGCTGCTCCGGTCCGACTGCGGCGTACGGGTCATCTCCTGGAACCACCGCGGCGTGGGCGGGTCCGAGCGCCCGGCCGACCGGGCCCGCGTCGACGTGACCGCCTGGGTCGAGGACGCGATGGCCGTGCTCGACGACGCCGAGGTGGAGTCCTGCCCGGTCGTGGGCTGGTCGATCGGCGTGAACACGGCCTTCGAGCTCGCCGTCGAGCACCCCGAGCGGGTGACCGGCCTGTTCGCGCTGGCCGGCGTCCCCGGCGGCACGTTCGCGTCGATGGGGGCGCCGCTGCAGATCCCGCGCTGGTTCCGGCGACCGCTGAGCATCGGGGTGGCGACCGCGCTGGAGCACACCGGCTGGGCGCTGAGCCCGGTGACCACCCGGCTGCCGGTAGGTCGGCTGGGCGCGAACCTGCTGCGGCACAGCGGGTTCATGCTGCCGAACGCCGAGACGGCGGTGGTCGAGCGGGCGACCCGGGAGTTCCTCACCACGCCCGTGCAGTGGTACATGCACCTGGCCCGCGCCGCCGCGCGGCACGACCGGGTCCGGCTGAGCCGGGTCCGGGTGCCGAGCGTGTTCGTGGCCGGCACCTACGACATCCTGGCCAGCGCCGAGGACATGCGCACCGCGAGCGAGCGGATCCCCGGGGCGCAGTACGTCGAGCTGCGCGGCTCGCACTTCCTCCAGATGGAGCGACCCGCGCAGGTGCACCGCCAGCTGCTGGCGTTCCTGGAGGCGCTCGAGGCGCTCGGCGACTGAACGTAGCCTGGTCGGCGTGAGACCGGCCCCGCTCGCCACCGCGCTCCTGGCCGTGGTCCTGACCGCCTGCTCCTCCGGCCAGGGCACCGTCACGCAGCCGAGCACGACGACCGCCCGGCCCGGGGACTCCGCCGCCAGGCCGCCGGGGCCGGGCACCCCGCACGTGGTGCGGACGCTGGCCACCGGGCTGCTGGCGCCGTGGGGCGTCACGTTCCTGCCCAACGGCAGCGCACTGGTCGGCGAGCGCGACACCACCCGGGTGCTGTCGATCTCCCACGGGAGGGTGCGGCCGGTCGGCACCGTCGCCGGCGTGCACCCGCAGGGCGAGGCGGGCCTGCTCGGTCTCGCCGCGTCCCCGCACTTCGCACGCAACCGGCTGGTCTTCGCCTACCTCACCACCGCGCAGGACAACCGCGTCGTGACCATGCGGTACGACGGGCGGCGGCTCGGACCACCCCGGCCGGTGCTCACCGGGATCCCGAACGGCTTCGTGCACGACGGCGGCCGGCTGCTGTTCGCACCGGACGGCACCCTGTTCGTGTCCACCGGCGAGACCGGGCAGGGCCGGCTCGCGCAGGACCGCAGCTCCCTGGGCGGCAAGATCCTGCGGATCACGCCGGCCGGCCGGCCCGCGCCGGGCAACCCGTGGAAGGGGTCGCGGGTCTGGACGCTGGGTCACCGCAACGTGCAGGGGCTCGCGTTCGACGGCGCCGGCCGGCTGTGGGCCACCGAGTTCGGCCAGAACACCTGGGACGAGCTGAACCGCATCCAGAAGGGCCGCAACTACGGGTGGCCGCTGGAGGAGGGACGCGGCAGCAACCCGGCGTACCGCAACCCGTACGTGCAGTGGCGCACCGCCGACGCCTCCCCCTCCGGGCTGGCCTACCTCGACGGCTCGCTGTGGGCGGGTGCCCTGCGCGGCGGACGGCTCTGGCGGGTCCCCGTGCGTCGTGACGGCACCACCGGCCGGCCCCGCGACTTCTTCGTCGGCGCCTACGGCCGGCTGCGCACCGTGGTGGCCGCACCGGGCGGGAACCTGTGGGTCACCACGAGCAACCGCGACGGCCGCGGGGACCCGGCACCGCAGGACGACCGGATCCTGGTCGTGTCACCGCGCTAGGACAGCTTCTCCAGCACCAGCTCGCGCACCCGGCCCGCGTCGGCCTGGCCACGCATCTCCTTCATCACGGCGCCGATCAGCGCCCCGGCGGCGGCCACCTTGCCGTCGCGGATCTTCGCGGCCACGTCGGGGTTCGCCTCGATCGCGCGGTCGACGGCGGCCGACAGCGCGCCCTCGTCGGAGACGACCGCGAGCCCGCGCTTCTCGACCACCTCGTCGGGCGTCCCCTCGCCGGCGAGCACGCCGTCGAAGACCTGCCGCGCGAGCTTGTCGTTGACCTTGCCCTCGTCGACGAGCGCCTGGACCCGGGCCACGTCCGCCGGGGTGACCGCCAGCTCGGCGAGGTCCACGCCCTGCTCGTTGGCGCGGCGGGCCATCTCCGAGAGCCACCACTTGCGGGCCGACGCCGGGGACGCGCCCGCGGCGATGGTCTCCTCGACCAGGCCGAGCGCGCCGGCACCGACGGTGTCGCGCATCTCCAGGTCGCTGAAGCCCCACTTCCTCTGGAGCCGGGCGCGGTGCTCGCGCGGCGGCTCGGGCAGCGCGGCCCGCAGCCGCTCCACCCACTCCCGCTCCGGCGCGATGGGGACGAGGTCCGGCTCCGGGAAGTACCGGTAGTCCTCCGCGTCGGACTTCTCCCGCCCCGAGGTGGTGATGCCGGTGTCCTCGTGCCAGTGCCGGGTCTCCTGCACGACCTTCGCCCCGGCGGACAGCACCGCCGCCTGGCGGCCGATCTCGTAGCGGACCGCCCGCTCGACCGAGCGCAGCGAGTTGACGTTCTTGGTCTCGGTGCGGGTGCCGAGCACGTCGGAGCCGGCGGGCGCCAGCGACAGGTTCACGTCGCAGCGCAGCGAGCCCTGCTCCATCCGGACGTCGGAGACGCCGAGCCCGAGCAGCAGGTCGCGCAGCTGGGCGACGTAGGCCCGGGCCACGGTGGGCGCCTGCTCGCGGGTGCCGCGGACCGGCTTGGTGACGATCTCGATGAGCGGGATGCCGGCGCGGTTGTAGTCGACCAGCGAGTAGTCGGCGCCGTGGATCCGGCCGGTGGCACCGCCCACGTGCAGCGACTTCCCGGTGTCCTCCTCCATGTGCGCGCGCTCGATCTCCACGCGCACCGTCTCGCCGTCGACGTCGACGTCCATGAACCCGTCGTACGCGATCGGCTCGTCGTACTGCGAGGTCTGGAAGTTCTTCGGCATGTCCGGGTAGAAGTAGTTCTTCCGCGCGAAGCGGCACCACGACGCGATCGAGCAGTTCAGCGCCAGCCCGATCCGGATCGCGGACTCCACCGCCGTCGCGTTGACGACCGGCATGGCGCCCGGCAGCCCGAGGCAGACCGGGCAGACCTGGGTGTTCGGCTCGGCGCCGAAGCCGGTGGCGCACGAGCAGAACATCTTGGACGCGGTGTTCAGCTCGACGTGCACCTCGAGGCCCAGGGTCGGGTCGAACCTCGCCAGCGCGTCCTCGAAAGAAAGCACCTCAGTGGTCGTCGTGGTCGTCATGCGGAGGCTCCTTCGAGGGCGGGGGCCCGGTCGAGCAGCGGCCCGCCCCAGCGGTCGGTGAGCAGCGTCTCGAGCGCGGCACCCACCCGGTAGACCCGGTCGTCGGCCAACGCGGGCGCCAGCACCTGCACGCCGGTGGGCAGGCCGTCCTCGTCGGCCAGGCCGGAGGGGACCGAGATGCCGGGGACGCCGGCGAGGTTCGCCGGGATGGTGGCCAGGTCGTTGAGGTACATCGCGACCGGGTCGTCGAGCTTCTCGCCCAGCTTGAACGCGGTCGTCGGGGCGGTCGGCGAGAGCAGCACGTCGGCCTGCTCGAACGCCGCCGCGAAGTCCCGGCTGACCAGCGTGCGGACCTTCTGCGCCTGCCCGTAGTAGGCGTCGTAGTAGCCGCTGGACAGCGCGTAGGTGCCGATGATGATCCGGCGCTTCACCTCGTCGCCGAAGCCGCGGTCGCGGGTCGCCCGCATCACCTCCTCGGCGCTCGGCGCCTCCACGCCCTCGGGCAGCACCCGCAGGCCGTAGCGCATCGCGTCGAACTTCGCGAGGTTGGAGGACGCCTCCGCCGGGAGGATGAGGTAGTAGGTCGCCAACGCGTGCACGAACGTCGGGCAGGACACCTCGACGACCTCGGCGCCGGCGTCGACCAGCAGCCGCACCGCCTCGTCGAACCGCTGCTGGACACCCGCCTGGTAGCCCTCCCCGGTCAGCTCCTTGACCACGCCCACGCGCAGCCCCTTCACGTCGCCGGTCGCGCCCTGGCGGGCGGCCTCGACGAGCGCGGGCAGCGGCCGGTCGATGGACGTCGAGTCCCGAGGGTCGTGCCCGCCGATCACCTCGTGCAGGAGCGCCGCGTCCAGCACGGTGCGGGTGACCGGGCCGGCCTGGTCGAGGGAGTTCGCCAGCGCCACCAGGCCGTAGCGGGAGACCCCGCCGTAGGTCGGCTTCACGCCCACGGTGCCGGTCACCGCTCCGGGCTGGCGGATCGAGCCGCCGGTGTCGGTGCCGACCGCCAGCGGCGCCTCGAACGCCGCGACCGCGGCCGCGGAGCCGCCCCCGGAACCCCCGGGGATCCGGCCGAGGTCCCACGGGTTGTGGGTCGGCCCGTAGGCGGAGTGCTCGGTCGAGCTGCCCATGGCGAACTCGTCCATGTTGGTCTTGCCGAGGATCGGCAGGCCGGCGGCGCGCAGGCGGGCGACCACGGTCGCGTCGTACGGCGGCACCCAGCCCTCGAGGATCCGGGAGCCGCACGTCGTGGGCAGCCCCTCGGTGGCGAGCACGTCCTTGACCGCGACCGGCACCCCGTCGAGGGCGGAGGCGGCGGTGCCGGAGGCGCGGCGCTGGTCGGCGGCGCGGGCGGCGGCCAGCGCGCCGTCGGCGTCGACGTGCAGGAAGGCGTGCACGGCGGAGTCGACCTCGGCGATCCGGTCGAGGGAGGCCTGGGTCACCTCGACGCTCGTGGTCTCGCCGGCGGCGAGGGCGTCGGCCAGCTCGGCGGCCGTGCGGCGGGTGAGGTCGCTCATGCCTCCTCCCCCAGGATCCGCGGCACCATGAAGCGCTGCTGGTCGACCGCGGGGGCCCCGGCCAGCGCCTGCTCGGCGGTCAGCCCGGGCCGGGCCACGTCCTCGCGGAAGACGTTGGTGAGCGGGAGCGCGTGCGACGTCGGGGGCACGTCGTCGGCGGCCACCTCGCTGATCGAGGCGATGGACTCCAAGATGACGGAGAGCTGGGGCGCGAGGTGGTCCAGCTCCTCCTCCGACAGGTCGATGCGCGCCAGGTCGGCGAGGTGCGACACCTCGTCGCGGCTGATGTCAGGCATGCTCGCCATCCTAGGGAACGCAGGGAGCGGCTTTTCGCCCGCGTCCCATGCGCGGAGCCCCTCCGGGCTAGAGTCGAAGGACCTATGGACGTACACCACGTGGGCGAGCACGCCCAGATGCCCGGGCAGGGCCTGCTGACCCCTGCCGAGGGCTCACCCGTCCGTGAGCGCCTGCAGCAGGCCTCCGACCGCGCGGCCTACCTGTCCCGGGTGGCCCGCGGCCTCTCCGGCGCGCTGCACACCGACCGCGCCGTCGAGCTGGTCCTGGAGATGCTGGTCGGCCCGGTCGTCGACTGGGCCCAGGTCACGCTCACCGACCGCCGGCAGCTGCGGTTCCGGGCCCGCGCGCTCGAGGGCCCGGTCGCCACGGCGGTGCGCCCGGCCGGCGGGCTCGACCCGCGCTCGAGCCTCGGCCGGACCCTGACGACGGGTCTGACCGACCTGCTGATGGTCCCCGACGGCGACGACGCCGACAGCAGCGCGCTGGCCTCCGCGGTGCCCGCCGAGGAGCTCCGCGGCTCGCTCGTCAGCATCCGCCCGATGGACATGCTGACCATCGCGCTGTCGGCCCGCGGGACGACGTACGGCGCGCTGACCATCGCCCAGCGGACCGGGATCGGCTTCGACGCGGACGCCGTCGCGTTCCTGGAGGACTTCGCGCACCGGGTCGCGGTCACCCTGGACACCACCCGGGCGCTGGCCGAGTCGCGCCGGGTGGCGGCGGTGCTCTCCCGCGACCTCGCTCCCCCGCGGCTGCCGGACCTGGCCGGCGTGGAGCTCGCGACCTACTACCGGGTGGCGTTCGAGCAGGAGGCCCTGGGCGGCGACTTCTACGACGTGCACGGCGACGACACCGAGTGGACCGCCGTGATGGGCGACGTCTGCGGCAAGGGCGTCGAGGCCGCCGTGCTGACCGGCCGGGTGCGGCAGGCGGTGCGCACCGGCGCGCTCATCGACCGCGACCCCGCGCAGGTGCTGCGGCTGGCCAACCGGGTGCTGCTCGCGGACTCCGACGAGACGTTCGTGACCGCGGTCTGCGCCCGGGGCCGCAAGGTCGGCGACGTGCTGCACCTCGACATCGCCGCCGCCGGGCACCCCGAGCCCCTCGTCGTACGCCGCGACGGGTCGGTCGAGCAGGTGCCGGCGTCCGGGACCGTCCTGGGGCTGCTGGAGGACAGCGTCTACACGGCGGTGCACGTCGAGCTGGCCGAGGGCGAGACCTGCCTGTTCTACACCGACGGCGTCCCCGAGGCGCCGGGCCTGCGCGCCCGCTTCGGCGAGGACCGGATGCGCGAGGTGCTGGAGGCGACCGGCGCCTGCCACGCCAGCGCCCAGGTCGAGAGCCTCGCGGTCGCGCTCTCCGCGCACCTGCGCGACCGCGCCCACGACGACATCGCGATCCTCGCCGTCCAGTCGAGCGCCCGGTGACCGTCGACGTCGCCTGGGACGAGGAGGTGGAGACCTACCTCGGCGCGCTCGGCAAGGGCGACCGGACCTCCGCCCTCGGCCAGGTGCGCGGCCTGCGCGGCGAGGGGCACGACGTCCTCGCGCTGATCCACCACCTCCTGGGCCCCGCGCAGCTCCGGGTCGGCGAGCTGTGGGTCTCCGACAGCTGGAGCGTCGCCCAGGAGCACGCCGCGACCGCGATCAGCGAGGCGGTGCTGACCACGCTGGCGGTCGAGCGCGAGCTGTCGTCGAGGCCCAGCCCGGACGCGCCGTCCGTGGTCGTGTCCTGCGTCGAGCAGGAGTGGCACGCGCTGCCGGCGCTGATGGTGGCCGAGCACCTGCGGGCCCAGGGCTACGCCGTGAGCTACCTGGGGGCGAACTCCTCCGCCCAGGGCCTGGTCCGGCACGTCCACGAGGTCGGCCCGCGCGCGGTGCTGCTCAGCTCCTCGCTGTCCGCGTTCCTGCCGCTGGCCCGCCGCCAGGTCGAGGCGGTCCGGGAGACCGGCACTCCCGTCGTGGTCGGCGGCTCGGCCTTCGACCTCGCGGGACACCGGGCCCGGGCCATCGGCGCCACCGCGTTCGCGCCGAGCGCGAGCGGGGTGGCCGAGCTCGTCGAGGCGCTGCCGACCGCGGTACCCCCGGCCCCTCCCCTCACCCACCCCGGCGCCGACGAGGCGTTCGTGGTGTTCGGGGACCGCGAGGCGATCGCCGACGAGGTCGCCCGCGCGGTGCTCGCCGAGGTCTCCCCGCACGCGCCCGGGTGGGTGCGGGTGCTCGAGGACCAGCTGCCGCACGTCGTCGGCAGCGTCGCCGGCGCCCTGGTCGCGGACGACCCCTCCGTCGTGCGGCACGCCCTGGCGTGGGCGGAGGTCGTGCTGACCAACCGCCAGGCGCCGGAGGGCACCGGGACCGCGCTGCGGCAGGGCCTCGCCGACGCGCTGCGCGAGCTGCCGGCCGCCTCCCGGGTGGTCGCGCCGGACGCCGCCGTCTAGGCGCGTCAACCCCCCGAGCTCGTCATTGACGGTGCCGGGGCGCCGGAGTTGGGTCGGAAGGCCGGGGGAACCCCAGACCCTGGAGACCGCATGACCGAGACCCTTGCCGCCGAGCCCGGACTCGGCGCCTCGTTCCAAGGCACCACCCTCGCTCCCCAGGACCGCGACTACGACGCGGCCCGGGCCATCTACAACGGCAGCATCGACCGGCGGCCCGCGCTCATCGTGCGACCGCACGGCGCCGCCGACGTGGCGGACGCGGTCCGCTACGCCAACGAGCGGGGACTCCGGATCTCGGTGCGCTGCGGCGGGCACGGCATCGCGGGCACGTCGCTCGTCGAGGACGGCCTGCTCCTCGACCTGTCGCCGCTCAAGGGCGTGCACGTGGACCGGGCCCGCGGGACCGCGGTGGCCCAGGCGGGTGTGCTCTGGGGCGAGTACGACCGCGACGCCGCCCTGCAGGGTGTGGCCACTCCTGGTGGCCGGGTCACCACGACCGGCGTCGGCGGCTTCTGCCTCGGCGGCGGCTACGGCTGGCTGTCCACGCTGTACGGCCTGACCTGCGACAACCTGGTCGCCGCGGACGTGGTCACGGCCGACGGGCAGCTGGTGCACGCGAGCGAGGTCGAGAACGCCGACCTGCTGTGGGGCCTGCGCGGAGCCGGTGCGAACTTCGGCGTGGTCACGTCGTACGAGCTGCGGGTGCACGAGATCCCGCCGCTGATGCTGGGCGGCATGATCGTGGTGCCCAACGACGACGAGGCGGCCGACATCATCAAGGCCTACCGCGCTCATGTCGAGCAGGCGCCCGAGCAGCTGGTGACCGCGCTGGCGACCGTGCTCGCCCCGCCGGCACCGTTCGTGCCGCCGGAGATGGTCGGCGTCCCGATGCTCGCCCTCATCGGCATGTGGATCGGCGACCCCGCGGACGCGGAGGAGCCGATGCGGCCGCTGCGGGCGCTGGGCGAGAAGGGCATGGACCTCATGGAGCCGATGCCGTACACCGCGTTCCAGGCGATGCTCGACGACTTCGCCCCGAAGGGCTGGTTCAACTACCACCGTGGTCTGCACCTGTCCGGCCTCGCCGACCAGATCATCGAGCCGTACCTCCAGGCCGGCCGGAACATCGGCTCGCCGATGACCCAGGGCATCGTCTTCCGCAACGGCGGCGCGATCGCGCGGGTCGGGGAGAACGAGACGGCGGCCGGCAACCGGCAGGCGCCGTACATGGGCCACCCGATCGCGTGCTGGGCCACCCCCGAGGAGGGCGAGCACGAGATGGAGTGGGTGCGGCAGTTCTCGGCCGCGATGGCGCCGGCCACGACCGGCCGGACCTACCTCAACTTCGAGCCGGGCACCACGATCGCGGACGTGAAGTCCGGGTTCGGCGAGGAGAAGTACGAGCGGCTGGTCGCGCTCAAGGACACCTGGGACCCGACCAACGTGTTCCGGTCGAACCACAACATCCCGCCGAGCGGCTGGACGCCCGAGGCCCGCCTGCCGGGCCAGAGCAGGAGCTGACTACTCCCCGATCTGCGCGACGTCGCGCGCCTCGTCCGGGCCGTCGGACAGCAGCACCCGGAAGCCGTCCTCGTCGAGGACCGGCACCTTGAGC
>Ga0308175_100004195_pt1 | contig 10088 bp, 11 predicted proteins | sample PhyCR1_3_FD_203893 | JGI IMG/M metagenome (GOLD analysis project Ga0308175, IMG submission 203893) | Soil microbial communities from UC Gill Tract Community Farm, Albany, California, United States - DLSLS.C.R1 | ecosystem: Environmental > Terrestrial > Soil > Agricultural land | place: USA...
GCTGTAGACCGCCATCAGCACCGTCGCGACCAGGATCTGCCCGACGCTGACGATCGAGATGATGCCGCCGAAGATCAGGAACTGGGAGACCTGGTCGACGTCGCTGGTGACCCGGGAGACGAGCGCACCGCGCCGCTCGGTGCTCTGGGTCAGCAGCGGGAGGTCGTGGACGTGCCGGAACGCCTTGATCCGCAGGGTCGCCAGGCCACGCTCGGCGCTGCGGAACAGCCGGTAGGTCATCTGGTACGACGCCAGCGCCGTCAGCAGCACCGCGACGGCCGCCAGCGTCGCGACGATCCCGGTGAACGCGAGGTCCGGCCCGCCGCGTGCCCCGACGCCACGGTCGAGGGTCTGCTGCACCGCGACGGGGACCACGATGCGGCCCAGCGTGGACAGCACCGCGAAGGCCATGGTCCCGCCGAAGCCGTCCTTGAGCTCGGGGGACAGCTCGATGCCGCGGGCGATCGTCCGCAGCGCGGAGATCGACTCGCCGCTGTCCATGCCGCTCGTGGTGCTCACCGGACCCGCGCCTGCGCGTCCGGGCCACCGGGCTCACCGGGCTCACCGGACTCACCGGGCTCGTCGGGCTCGTGCTCGTAGGCGTTGACCAGCTCCGCGTAGGAGGGGCTGCGCTCGAGCAGCTCGGCGTGCGGGCCCTGGTCCACGACCCGGCCGTCGCGCAGGTGCACGACCTCGTCCGCCAGCGCGATCGTGGCCTTGCGGTAGGCGACGACCAGCACGGTGGCGTCGGCGCGGCCGTCCCCCCGCAGCGCCGCCAGGATCCGCGCCTCGACCTCGGGGTCCACCGCCGACGTGGCGTCGTCCATCACGAGCAGCCGGGGCCGGCGGACCAGGGCCCGCGCCAGCGACAGCCGCTGCCGCTGCCCGCCGGACAGCGTCGCTCCGCGCTCCCCGAGCCGGGTGTCGAGCCCCGCGGGGAGCGCGGCGACGAACCCGTCGGCCTGGGCCTGGCGCAGTGCCTCCCAGACCCGCTCGTCGGGAAGGTCCGCACCCAGCGTCACGTTGCCGCGGACCGTGTCGTCGAACAGGAACGCCTGCTGCGGCACCAGCGCCACGTGCTCGGCCAGCGCCCCGGCCGCCAGGTCCCGAAGGTCCGCGCCGTCGAGCCGCACCTGCCCCTCGTCGGGGTCCACGAGGCGCACCAGCAGCGACGTCAGCGTGCTCTTGCCCGACGCGGTGGGGCCGACGACGGCGACGGTGCGCCCGGGGGCGACGGTGAAGGTCAGCTCGCGCAGCAGCGGCGGCCCTCCGGCGTAGGCGTAGCCGACGCCGGACACGTCGAGCCGCGCCCCCGACGACGGCCGCGACAGCACGCGCTCGCCGTACGTCATCTCCCCGGTGGCGTCCAGGACCGACGCGACCCGCGAGAAGCCCACGACGCTGCGGGGGAACTCCCCCACCAGCCAGCCGAGCGACCGGATCGGGAAGGACACGATCGTGAGCAGGTAGGCGACCGTGACGACGTTGCCGGCGTCGGTCAGCCCCCGGTCGACGCGCAGCACCCCGACGAGCAGCACCGCGAGCACCCCGAGGTTGGGCAGCGCCTCGAGGACCGGGTCGAAGGCCGCGCGGATCCGTCCGGCACGCACGTCCACGTCCCGCAGCCGGTGCGCCTTCTCCGCGAACCGCTCGGTCTCCTCCCGCTCGCGGCCGAGGCTCTTGACCACCATCGCGCCGTCGAAGGACTCGTGCGCCACCTCGCTGAGCTCGGCGCGGAGCGCCTGCGCGCGGGTCATCAGCGGCGACTGGAGACGCTGGTAGACGACGTTCGTGACGATCACCACCGGGAAGACCAGCAGCCCCACGACCGCCAGGACCATGTCGGTGAACAGCATCTGCGCGACCGCGATCACCATCATCGCCACCGTGCCGACCGCCATGGGGAGCGGCGCGATCGGTGCCCAGGCGGCCTCGACGTCGGAGTTGGCGTTCGACAGCAGCTGGCCGGTGGGGTGCTGCTGATGCCAGGACATCGGGAGCCGCAGGTACTGCCGGGTGACCGCCCGGCGGTAGTGCGCCTGCATGCGGTACTGCATGACGCCGGCGCCGAGCCGACGGGCGACGATGCCGACCGCCCGCAACAGCGCCACCGCCACGAAGAGCGCGACGATCGTCAGGAGCCCCCCGGCGCGCACGTCCCCGCGGTGGAACGCCGGCAGCAGGACGTGGTCGGTCGACCACCCCAGCACCCAGGCGTCCGCGACGGTCAGCGCCCCGAACAGCACGCTGCCGAGCGTCGAGAGCGTGAAGATCCAGGGCTCCCGCCGGATCGCGACGCCCAGCACGCGGAACCCGTCGCGCAGCGTCCCCGCGTGCGCCGGCTGGGTCGACGGGGCGGCGCTCACGGGTCCCACCCTACGATCGAGCCATGACGACTCTGGCCCGGACCGAGCGAGCGGCGCTGTGCGACCTGGCCCTCCGGCTCGGCCCCGACGCGGCCACCATGTGCCGGGGCTGGACGGTGAGGGACCTGGTGGTCCACCTCGTCGTCCGCGAGGGCAGCCCCGCCTCGGTGGGGATCGCGGTCCCGCCGCTGTCCGGCCTCACCGAGCGCGCCTACGCACGCGCCCGACGCCGTCCGTTCGAGTCCCTCGTCGAGCGGCTGCGGAGCGGGCCGCCGAGGCTCTCGCCGCTGTCGCTGCCGAAGCTCGACGAGGTCGCCAACGGGATCGAGATGTTCGTGCACCACGAGGACATGCGCCGCGGCCGGCCCGGGTGGGAGCCACGCGAGCTCGACACCGCGACCGCGGACCGGCTGTGGTCGGCCGTCGCCGGGTTCGGGCGGCGGCTGGTCGCCAAGGCACCCGTCGGCGTCGTCGCCGAGCGCGCCCCCGAGGACACGGTCGCCGTGCTGCGTGACACGGCGCCGAGCGTGACCGTGGCCGGGCCTCCCGCCGAGGTCCTCCTCTACCTGTTCGGCCGGCGGGAGGGGGCGCGGGTGCGGCTGCGCGGCAGCGAGTCCGCCGTGGCACGTCTCACCGAGACCTCCCTGGGCGTCTGAGCCCCGAGCCGCCTCCTAGTCTGGCGCCATGACCGCCACCCTCCAGCTGCTGCCGGCCGTCGACGTGGCAGGCGGCCAGGCGGTGCAGCTGGTCCAGGGCGTGGCAGGGTCGGAGAAGCGGTTCGGCGACCCCGTCGAGGCCGCCTTGAACTGGCAGCGTCGCGGCGCCGAGTGGATCCACCTCGTCGACCTCGACGCCGCCTTCGGCCGCGGGCACAACCGCGACCTGCTGGCCGAGATCGCCGGCACCGTCGACGTACAGGTCGAGATGAGCGGGGGGATCCGCGACGACGAGGCCCTGGCCGCCGCCATGGCCGCCGGCTGCCGGCGGGTCAACATCGGCACCGCCGCCCTCGAGCGGCCGGAGTGGTGCGCCGCGGCGATCGCCGAGCACGGCGACCGGGTGGCCGTCGGGCTGGACGTCCGCGGGCGCACGCTGGCCGCGCGCGGCTGGACCCGCGACGGCGGCGACCTGTACGACGTCCTGGCGCGCCTGGACCGGGAGGGCTGCGCGCGCTACGTCGTCACGGACGTGAACAAGGACGGCATGCTGCAGGGTCCCAACCTCGACCTGCTGCGGGAGGTGTGCGCCGCCACGGACCGGCCGGTCGTCGCCTCCGGTGGGATCACGGCGCTGTCGGACATCGCCGCGCTCGCGGCGCTCGTGCCGGTGGGAGTCGAGGGCGCGATCGTCGGCACCGCGCTCTACGAGGGCCGGTTCACCCTCGAGGACGCCCTCGAGCTCGTCCGGGCGCCGCGGTGAGCCTCGCGGTCAGGGTCATCCCCTGCCTCGACGTGGACGCCGGCCGCGTCGTCAAGGGCGTGAACTTCCAGCGCCTGCGCGACGCCGGGGACCCGGTCGAGCTCGCGAAGGTCTACGACGACGAGGGCGCCGACGAGCTGACATTCCTCGACATCTCCGCCTCCCACGAGGGCCGGGCCACCACGATGGGGATCGTCTCGGCGACCGCGGAGCAGGTCTTCATCCCCCTGACGGTCGGCGGCGGGGTGAGCAGCGTCGACCACGTGGACGCACTGCTGCGGGCCGGCGCTGACAAGGTCGCGGTCAACACGGCGGCGATCCGGCGCCCCGAGCTCGTGGCCGAGATCGCGGACCGCTTCGGCAACCAGGTCCTGGTCCTCTCGGTGGACGCCCGTCGGTCCGGGCCCGCGCAGCGGACCGACAGCGGGTTCGAGGTGACCACCCACGGCGGTCGCCGCAGCGCCGGCCTCGACGCCGTCGCGTGGGCGCGGCGCGCCGCCGAGCTGGGGGCCGGCGAGATCCTGCTCAACGCGATGGACGCGGACGGCACCCGCGACGGCTTCGACCTCGAGCTGCTGCGGCTGGTCCGCCGCGAGGTCGGCATCCCCGTGATCGCCTCCGGCGGCGCCGGGCTCCCCGAGCACTTCCCGGCCGCGGTCGAGGCGGGCGCCGACGCGGTCCTCGCCGCGTCGGTGTTCCACTTCGGCACCTTGCGGATCGGCGACGTCAAGGCGGCTCTCGCCGACGCCGGTCACCCGGTGAGGTAGCGGCGCCGGACGCGCCGGCACGCGCGGCGAGCGCTCAGCGCCGACGGGGCACCAGGAGCGTGACGAGGACCGGCGCGGCGAGGACACTGACGACGAGGGCGGCGAACCGCGCCGCCCAGTCCGGTCGCACCACCCAGACCACCACGTTGAGGACGACGAGCAGCGCCAGCACCGACCGGCGCTGCCGGCGGCGCCGCGCCGCCCACGTCCCCACCTGCCGGCCCGGACGGCCCTGCCTGCCCGGACGGCCCGGACGGCCCGTGACCCGGGCTCTCGCGCGCCCCAGGACGCGGCGCCGCGCGAGGCGGCGCTCCCGGCGCTCCGCCTGCGCGGCCCGCGCCGCCGCCCGCACCGCGGCCTCCCGCTCCCGCTCCGCGCGGCGGCGCGCCCGCTCCCGGCTCATCGTCGGCTCATCGGGCCAGCGTCGCGACCCAGTTCACCAGCAGCCGGTGACCCGCGTCGCCCGACTTCTCGGGGTGGAACTGCGTCGCCGACAGCGGGCCGTTCTCGACCGCGGCGACGAACCGGTCGCCGCCGGCCGAGGCCCACGTCACCAGCGGCGGCACCGTGCGACCGTTCGTCCTCAGCGTCCAGTCGCGGACGGCGTACGAGTGCACGAAGTAGAAGCGGTCGTCCGCGACGCCCTCGAACAGCCTGCTGCCCCCGGGCGCCTCGACGGTGTTCCACCCCATGTGGGGCACGACGGGCGCCTGGAGGCGCTCGACGACGCCCGGCCACTCGTCGAGGCCGGGCGTGTCCTCGCCGTGCTCGACGCCGTGCTCGAAGAGCACCTGCATGCCGACGCAGATGCCGAGGACCGCGCGCCCACCGGCCAGCCGGCGGCCGATCACCTCGTGCCCCCTCACGGCCCGGATCCCCTCGACGCACGAGCGGAAGGCGCCCACGCCGGGCACGACCAGGCCGTCGGCGTCCATGGCAGCGGTGCGGTCCGCGGTCAGCGTCACCCTGGCGCCGGCGCGCTCGAGGGCGCGGACGGCCGAGCGGGTGTTGCCGGAGCCGTAGTCGAGGACCACGACCCGGGGGGTCTCGACCGACGAGGCGGGCTCAACCAAGGAGCGAGCCCTTCGTGCTCGGAACCCCGGTCTCGCGCGGGTCGACGGCGACGGCGTCCCGCAGCGCGCGCGCCAGCGCCTTGAACTGGGCCTCGACCAGGTGGTGCGGGTCCCGCCCGGACAGCACCCGCACGTGGACGGCGATCTGCGCGTGGAACGCGAGCGTCTCCAGGACGTGCCGGGTCAGCGACCCCAGGTAGCCGACGCCGGCGGCGCCCGCGCCGCCCCCACCGCCGATCGTGACGAACGCCTGCGCCTCGGGCTCGCCGACGTGCACGCAGTAGGGCCGACCGGACACGTCGACGGCGCACTGCACGAGCGCCTCGTCGAGCGGGACGAGCGCGTCGCCGAACCGGCGGATCCCGCTCTTGTCCCCGAGGGCCCGCCGCAGCGCGTCGCCGAGGGCGATGGCCGTGTCCTCGACGCTGTGGTGCGCGTCGATGTGGGTGTCACCCTCGGTCTGCACGGTCAGGTCGACGAGCGAGTGCCGCGAGAACGAGGAGAGCATGTGGTCGTAGAACCCGACGCCGGTGTCGACGTCGTGGCGCCCGGTGCCGTCGATGTCGACCTCGACGAGGACCTTGGACTCCTTGGTGGACCGCTCGACGCGGGCGGTGCGCGCGCTGCGCGCACCCGTGGGCGTGCTCATCGAAGTACCTCCGTCAGGGCGTGCTGGAAGCAGGCCATCTCATGGGGCGTGCCGACCGAGACCCGCAGCCAGCCGTCCGGACCGGTCTCCCGGATCAGCACGCCGCGGTCCAGCAGGCCCTGCCAGACGGCGTGCCGGTCGGGGAAGGTGCCGAACAGGGCGTAGTTGGCGTCGCTGTCGGCGACCGTCAGCCCCTGTCCCCGCAACCACTCGACCGTGCGGTCCCGCTCGCGCCGCAGGTCGTCGACGCGGGCGAGCAGCTCGTCGGCGTGGCGCAGTGCCACCCGGGCGACCGCCTGGGTGACCGCGGAGAGGTGGTAGGGCAGCCGGACCACCCGCAGCGCGTCGCAGATCGCCTCCGACGCGGCGAGGTAGCCGAGCCGGGCCCCCGCCATCGCGAAGGCCTTGCTCATCGTCCGGGTCACCACGAGGTTCGGCGTCTCCGCCAGCACCTCCAGGGCGCTCGGCGTGCCCTCCCGGCGGAACTCCCCGTAGGCCTCGTCGATGACCACGACCCCCCCGTGCCCGGCCGTGGCGGCGGCCACGGCGGTCACGGTGTCCAGCGGCAGCGCCGTGCCGGTCGGGTTGTTCGGGGAGGGCAGGAGGACGACGGTCGGCTGGTGCTCCTTGACCACCGCCACGGCATGGTCCACGTCCAGGCTGAAGTCCCCCTCGCGGTGCCCGACCACCCAGCCGGTGACCGCGTCGCGGGCGTACTCGGGATACATCGAGTACGTCGGCGCGAAGGACACTGCCGTGCGACCGGGGCCGCCGAACGCCTGCAGGAGCTGCAGCATCACCTCGTTCGAGCCGTTCGCGGCCCAGACCTGCGACGGCCTCACCCCGTGCCCGAGGTAGCCGGCGAGGTCCTCGCGGAGCGAGACGAGCTCACGGTCCGGGTAGCGGTTCAGCGTCCGGGTCGCCTCGGCGACGGCGACGGCGACGTCGGCGACGACGCCCTCGCTGGGCGGGTAGGGGTTCTCGTTCACGTTGAGGGCGACCGGCACGTCGAGCTGCGGGGCGCCGTACGGCTCGATGCCGCGGAGCTCCTCGCGCAGCGGAAGGTCCATCACCTCTCCTGGACGCGTACGTCGACGGCGGCGGCGTGCCCGGGCAGGTCCTCGGCGTGCGCCAGCGTGACGACGTGCCGGGCGACGTCACGCAGCGCCCGCTCGTCGTACTCGACGACGTGCACGGCCTTGCGGAACGCCCGCACCGACAGGCCGGAGCTGTGGCAGGCGCAGCCGCCGGTCGGGAGCACGTGGTTGGAGCCCGCGCAGTAGTCGCCGAGGGAGACCGGCGCGAACGGCCCGACGAACACCGCGCCGGCGTTGCGGACCCGCCGCGCCAAGGCGGGCGCGTCGTACGTCTGGATCTCCAGGTGCTCCGCGGCATAGGCGTCGACGACCGCGAGGCCCTGCTCGAGGTCCTCGACGATGACGATCCCGGACTGGGGGCCGGACAGGGCGGTGCGCACCCGCTCGACGTGCCTGGTCGCCGACACCTGCTTGTCGAGCTCGACCTCCACCTCGTCGGCCAGCTCGGCCGAGGGGGTGACCAGCACGGCCGCGGCCATCGGGTCGTGCTCGGCCTGGCTGAGGAGGTCCGCGGCGACATGGGCGGGGTCGGCGGTGTCGTCGGCCAGGATCGCGATCTCGGTCGGCCCCGCCTCGGAGTCGATGCCGACGACGCCCTTGAGCAACCGCTTGGCGGAGACCGTGTAGATGTTGCCGGGCCCGGTGACCAGGTCGACGCGCTCGCACGGCCCCGCGCCGTAGGCGAACATCGCGACCGCCTGGGCGCCGCCGACGGCGTACACCTCCTCCACCCCGAGGAGGGCGCAGGCGGCGAGGATCGTGGGGTGCGGCAGTCCGCCGTGCGCCGCCTGCGGGGAGGACGTCAGCGCGATCGACTCCACCCCCGCGACCTGGGCGGGGACCACGTTCATCACGACGCTGGAGACCAGCGGGGCGAGGCCCCCGGGGACGTAGAGGCCGACCCTGCGGATCGGCACCATCCGCTGGGTGACCGTGCCACCGGGGACCACCTCCGTGGTCACGTCCCGCTCCAGCTCGGCCTCGCAGGTGGTCCGGAGCCGCCGCACCGACTCCTCCAGGCCGGCCCGCACGGCGGGGTCGAGCTCCTCGAGCGCCCGGTGCAGCGCGGCGGCCGGGACCGCGATGTCGGTCTGCTCGACGCCGTCGAAGCGCGCGGCGAGCTCGGCGATCGCCGCCACGCCCCGCTGCCGGACCGCGTCGCAGATCGGCCGCACCGTCTCCAGCGCCGCCTCGACGTCGACGTCGGCACGCGGCACCACGTCCCGGTAGTCGGCGACGCCGCGGCCCCTGAGGTCGGTTCGGCGGATCATGCCCGAAGTCTAGGGCGGATCCGGCCGCGCCCCGGACGGTGGTTCACGACGGGCGACGGCCGCCGGATCCCCTATGTTGGCGACGTGCCCGAGCAGCTCCCCGTCTTCCCCCTGAACACGGTCGTGTTCCCCGGGGTGACGTTGCCGCTGCACGTGTTCGAGGACCGCTACCGTGCGCTCGTCCACCACCTCCTGACGATCCCGGACAAGTCGATGCGGCTGTTCGGCATCGTCGCGATCAGGGAGGGCTACGAGGTCGGCACCCCGCACGCGTCGCTCGTGCAGTCCGTGCACCGGGTCGGCTGCGTCGTGCAGATGACCTCCGTGGAGCCCTACGAGGACGGCGGCTTCGACATCGAGGTCGTCGGCCGGCAGCGGTTGCGGCTGGAGGGGATGGACACCTCGGGGAGCTACCTCGTCGGGGACGTGGAGCTGCTCGCCGAGCGCACCGCCAAGGGCCGCGACGTGACCCACGAGGCCGGGCGCACCCTCGCGACGTTCGAGGAGTACCGCAGCCGGCTGTCGCGGATGCGTGGCGGGACGGTCCTCGAGGGCGACCTCCCCGAGGACCCGGAGTACCTGTCCTACGCCCTGGCCGCGACCTGCCTGCTCACCCTCCAGGAGCGCCAGGACCTGCTCGAGGCCGACACGGCCCTGGACCGGCTGGTGCTGCTGCGGCACGCCCTGCTCGAGGAGATGCGTGCGATGCGGGCGATCCCGTCGCTGCCGGCCACCGAGGTGGCCCGCACCGGCTGGTCCCCCAACTAGCGGTGGCCGCCCGGCGGGGAACGGGAGGCACCCCGGCGACGGTGGCACTGACCCGTGCCGGCGTCGCGTTCACCGAGCACCCCTACTCCCACGACCCGGGCGCCGCGTCGTACGGCGTCGAGGCGGCCGACGTGCTCGGGCTCGATCCCCGGCAGGTCCTCAAGACGCTGCTCGCCTCCGTCGACGGGCGGACGGTCGTCGGCGTGGTGCCGGTCTCCGGGCAGCTCGACCTCAAGGCGCTGGCGTCGGCCGCGGGCGGGAAGCGAGCGACGATGGCGGACCCGGCCGTGGCCGAGCGCATGACCGGGTACGTCGTCGGCGGGATCTCCCCGGTCGGGCAGAGGCGGGCGTTGCCCACCGTCGTGGACGAGTCGGCGCTGGGCTTCGACATCGTGTACGTCTCCGGCGGCCGCCGGGGCCTCGACCTCGGCCTCGCGCCGGCGGACCTGGTCCGGGTCACCCGGGCGACGGTCGCGGCGATCGGGCGGCCCGGGTGACCGACGGGCAGCGCGCCGGGTCCCGGGCAGGGCCGCGTGCGGAGTGGGCTCTCCGGCTCGCCGACGTTCGGAGAGGCCGTCGTCGGGGTACCGGTGAGGGCGACATGCGGTCGTACGGGAGGGACGGATGAAAGCACAGCTCGGCCTGCTGCTGGCAGGGGTGGCTCTTGCGGGCGCCGCG
>Ga0308175_100004197_pt1 | contig 10086 bp, 10 predicted proteins | sample PhyCR1_3_FD_203893 | JGI IMG/M metagenome (GOLD analysis project Ga0308175, IMG submission 203893) | Soil microbial communities from UC Gill Tract Community Farm, Albany, California, United States - DLSLS.C.R1 | ecosystem: Environmental > Terrestrial > Soil > Agricultural land | place: USA...
GCCGGAGACGATCGCCGACCGGGTGCGGCGGGCGCTGGACGACGTCGACGCGGACAAGCTGATGCTCTCCAGCGACTGCGGCCTCAAGTACCTGCCCCGCGAGTCGGCGGCCGGCAAGATGCGCTCCCTCGCGCAGGCCGCGGCACTGCTCCGCGCCGAGCTGTAGCCCGGCGAGCGGATTCGCGTGCCGCCGTGTCTACTCGGGGGGCGACGGTCCGTCCCGTGCCGTTGCGGCCGTCCCCCCCACCACGAGGAGACGACCCGATGGACCTGCCCGACGAGCTGATCGACCTGATGCGCCGGCCGAGCACCTGCTTCGTCGCCACCACGATGCCCGACGGGTCACCCCAGATGACCCAGACGTGGATCGACACCGACGGCGAGCACGTGCTCATCAACACCGTCCAGGGCTTCCAGAAGGTCCGGAACGTCGGCCGCGACCCGCGCGTCGCCCTGAGCGTCTCCGACCCCGCGAATCCCAGCCGCTACTTCGCCGTCCGCGGTCGGGTTGTCGACGTGACCACCGACGGCGCCGCCGACCACATCGAGACCCTGGCCCAGCGCTACCTCGGCGGCCCGTACCCCTGGTTCGGCGGCCGGGACCAGGTCCGCCTGCTGCTCAGGATCGCCCCGGACAAGATCCACGCCATGGGGTGAGCCGGGCGGCCGGACTCACACCGGCTCGGGCGACTGGGCCGGGCGCGTCAGACGAACGGCGGCCGCGGCCGCGACCGCCACCAGGCCCAGCGTGAGGATCGCGGTTCCGAGGCTGTCGAACGCGCCGGTCAGGGCGAGCACCAGGAGCGGGCAGAAGAACTGGCCGATGAAGAACGCCGACGTCCAGATGCCCGTGCCCCGGCCGCGCTGCTCGAAGGCCAGCGGCGCCAGTGCCCAGGTCAGGAGCGACGGCAGGATCAGGCCGTTGCCGAACCCCGTGACCACCGCGAAGAGGACGACCAGCGGCAGGGACGACGCCAGGCCCATCCCTATCAAGCCGACCCCGGACAGACCGAAGGCCAGCGGCACGGTGACGACCGGGCCGTGCTTCGCCAGCCGGCCGAACAGGAACCCGCCGACCGCCGTCCCGAGGGACGCGATCGCGCTGGCGGCACCGATCGTGGCCGTCGACTCCACCCCGATGTCGTCGAGCTTGAAGGAGAGCTCGACGATCAGCACGTAGAAGATGAGGCCGCCCAGCAGCGTGACGCCGACCGGGGCGGCCAACGTCCGCCAGGGCAGCGGGGCGAGCTTCTCGGTGCGCGCCGCCGCCTGGGCCCGCGGCGCCGGCTGCCAGACGAAGCGGGCGGCGAGGAACGCCAGCGGCAGGCTGACCAGGTAGAGCCAGAAGGGTGCGCGCCAATCCTGCGCGCCGAGGGCGCCGCCGACGCCGAAGAAGACGGTCGCGGCGACCGTCGTGAAGACCACCTGCAGGCCGAAGTACTTCTCGCGCTGCGACCCGTGGAAGTAGTCGGCCAGCAGCGTGGTGCAGCAGGTCATGATCGCGGCCTCGGTGAGCCCGACGAGCACCCGGCTCACCACGATCAGCTGCAGCGACGGCAGCCACACCGGTGCCGTCCCGACGATCGCGTAGACCACCAGAGCGGTGACCAGCAGCCGCTTGCGGCCGAGCCGGTCGACGAGGCGGCCGGCGAAGGTCGCCGTCAGTCCGATGACGAGGGCCGGGGCGGTCAGCACGATCGGGGTCAGCGCCTTGACGCCGGCAGTGTCGGCGAACGCGTCCTCGATCCGCGGCAGCACAGGCGCCAGCAGTACCGCGCCGAGCACGGCCAGGCAGCTGGAGAAGAGCAGGACCAGCGCCTGCGCGCGACCGGCGGGCCGGCCGGTCGCGGGGTCGACGGCGACCTCACCGGCCAGCGGTTCCTCCAGGGCACGGATGGAACGGACGGTCTCCGACACGAGCAGCTCCGACAGGTAGGGACGCCGATCTCGGTGACCGGCGTCACGGCCTGAGCAGTGTGAGGAGTGACCCGTCGGAGCGGAAATCACTAGTTCTGACCTCCGCTATCGACGAGGTCTATACCGATGCGGCGTCACCCACCGCCAGGCGCGTCGCGCGCACGACGACGTCCCGGAGGTAGGCGTGCTCCGGGTCGTCGTCGAAGGCCGGGTGCCACCACATCGCCTCGACCAACTGGCCCACCTCCACCGGTGGAGCGAGAGCACGGATGCCGAGGTTCAGCGGGAGCAGTTCCGCCAGCCGTCGCTGCAGCAACGCGATCCGGCCGCTGCCGGCCACGAGACCCGGCACGGTGAGGAAGTTCTCGGTGACGATCGCGACGTTCAGCTCGATGCCGCGCATGCGCATCTGCCGGGCGGCCGGCGTTGCGGCCGTCGGTCCGTGGAAGGTGACCACCCACGGCAGGGTGCGCAGGTGGTCGACCGTCAACCCCTCCTCGACGTCGGCGTTGTCGGACGACACGAGGCAGACCCACTCGTCCTGGTAGAGGTCGCGGTGGGACAGGTCGGAGACGAAACCGTGCGGCAGGACCAGGAGGTCGGTGCTCAGCAGAACCTGCTCGGCCCGGTCGACCGAGGACGGGGTGTTGGCGATGAAGCGCAGGCGGGCGTTGGGCGCCTCCTCGGCCAGCAGCGCGGCGATGCGGTCGCCGAGCACTGCTACGCCGTAGTCGCTGATCAGCAGCGAGAACTCCCGGGTGGACGACGCCGGGTCGAATTCCGTCTGCGCGTCGAAGACACGCTCCACACCGGTGAGCGCCAGACGGGCCAGCTCGCGCAGCTGCACGGCCAGCGGCGTCAGCCGGTACTCGTTACCGGCGCGCGAGAGTAGTTCGTCACCGAAGTGCCGTCGCAGCCGGGCGAGCGAGGCCGACAGCGCCGGCTGGCTGAGCCCCATGCGCGCCGCGGCCCGCGTGACGCTGCGCTCCTGGAGCAGGGCGTCCAGCGACACCAGCAGGTTGAGGTCCAGGCTGGCCAGGTTCACCACAGCAGTATCAACCCCGTCGATGCCCAGCATCAGACATCTCGTCTTCCCTCACCCATGTGGGCCACCGCACTGTGGGAGCGTGCCCGGGACCACAGAACCCCTCGACCGCCGCGACCCCGAGGGGGCCATCGCCGCGGCGGCCAAGCGCTGCTCCAACTGGGGCCGCTGGGGCGAGGACGACGTCCTCGGCACCCTGAACTTCCTCGACGAGGCCAAGCGGGTGGAGGGGGCGCGCCTCGTGCGGCGCGGCGTCAGCTTCTCCCTCTCCCAGTCCTTCGACATGAACGGCCCCCAGAAGGGCTGGCGCCGTCGGACCAACCCGGTGCACACCATGCTCGACACCGGCACCGACGCCGAGCGCGGCAACCAGGGCTTCCCGCACGGCATCGGCGGCGCGGACGACGTCATCGCCATGCCGCTGCAGGCCTCCACGCAGTGGGACGGCCTGGGCCACATCTTCGACCACGGCCATGCCTGGAACGGCCGCCGGGCCGGCGACGTCGTCACCAGCGAGGGCGACAACACGACCGGCATCGAGACGGTCGCCGCGCTCATCGCCGGCAGAGGCGTGCTGCTCGACGTGGGACGGGCCATCGGCGACGACGGCGAACTGCCCGACGGCTTCGCCATCACCACCGAGCACCTCGAGGCGACGATCGCCGCCCAGGGCGAGTCGGCCCGCGTGGGCCGCGGCGACCTGCTGCTGGTGCGCACCGGCCGGCTGGCTCGTGCCCGGCGGGAGGGCTGGGGCGACTACGCCGGCGGCGACTCCCCCGGCCTGTCGTTCACCACCGCCGACTGGCTGCACGACAGCGAGATCGCCGGCATCGCCACCGACACCTGGGGTTTCGAGGTGCGGCCCAACGAGTTCGACGTCGCCTTCCAGCCGCTCCACCAGGTCTGCATCCCGAACATGGGGCTGTTCCTGGGCGAGATGTGGGACCTCGACGCGCTCGCCGCCGACTGTGCCGCCGACGGCCGCTACGACTTCTGGCTCACCGCCGCGCCCCTGCCCGTGACCGGCGCCGTGGGTGCTCCGGTCAACCCGATCGCCGTCAAGTAGGAGCCCGCAGATGCCCGCCGTGAACAACGTCCTCGTGGTCGGCGCCGGCTTGGCCGGCGCCGGTGTCGCGATCCACCTCGCCTCGCGCGGCGTGGCTGTCGACCTCATCGAGATCAAGCCCGAGGTCGCCGCGCTCGGCTCCGGCATCACGCTGCAGGGCAACGCACTGCGTGAGCTCAAGGCGCTCGGCGTCTGGGACCAGGTCGAGGCCGCCGGCTACGCGTTCGACGTCACCGGCATCCGCGCACCCGACCCGGCCGGCAGCATCGTGGCCGAGATCCCGGACGCCAAGACCGGCGGCCCCGACCTGCCCGCGGCCATGGGCATGCCGCGGCCGGACCTGGCCCGCATCCTGGCCGATCGCGCCACCGAGGTCGGGGTGAAGCTGCGTCTGGGCACCACCTTCACCGAGCTGTCGCAGGACGACGGTGCTGAGGGTGGGGGCGTCGACGTCACCTTCTCCGATGCCTCGACCGGCCGGTACGACCTCGTCGTCGGCGCGGACGGCGTCCGCTCCTGGACCCGCCGCGCCCTGGGTATCGACCTGGAGACGACGTCGGTCGGCATGGGCATCTGGCGCGTCTTCGGCCCGCGCCCCGACAGCGTGACCCGGACCGACCTGTACTACGGCGGTCCGTCCTTCATCGCCGGCTACTGCCCGACCGGCGAGGACTCGCTCTACGCCTACATCGTGGAGGCGGCGCAGGACCGCTCGACGCTGTCGCCCGACGAGCAGCTCGCCACCATGAAGGAGCTGTCGCGGGCCTACCACGGTCCCTGGGACGAGATCCGGGAGAACCTGACCGACCCCGGCAAGGTCAACTACACCTGGTTCGAGACCCACGTGCTGCCCGCGCCGTGGAACCGCGGCCGGGTCGTGCTGATCGGCGACGCCGCGCACACCTGCCCGCCCACCATCGCCCAGGGCGGCGCGATGGCCCTCGAGGACGCCGTCGTCCTCGCCGAACTGCTGACCGAGGGCGACGCCCTCGACCAGGAGCTGTGGAACGCGTTCACCGCCCGCCGCTACGAGCGCGCGAAGACCGTCGTCGACGCCTCCAACCAGCTCGCCCAGTGGCAGCTCGACCACGTCCAGGGCGACATCCCGAGCCTCATGCGCTCGATCGCCGTCCTCACCAGCCAGCCCGCATAGCCGTCACCGGCACTTATGGCCATAAGTGCCGTTCTGGAACAGAGAGCCATCACCATGACCCAGCGCCTGATCACGCATCTGCGGCACGTCGACCTGGCCGTGCCGGACTTCGACAAGCAGCTCGACTTCTACTCCGGCATCTGGGGTCTCACCCCCGAGCACACCGACTCCGGGCTGGCATTCCTGGCCGCCGAAGGGTCGCCGGAGCAGTACATCGTCCGGCTGCGCGAGGCCGCCGACAAGCGGATCGACCTGATCTCCTTCGGCGCCGCCACCGCCGCCGACGTCGACACCCTGGCCGGTCAGCTCGCGGCCGACGGCGTCCGGCTGGTCGGCGAGCCCGGCACCCTGCAGACCCCCGGCGGCGGCTACGGCTTCCGGTTCTTCGACAACGAGGGCCGGACGATCGAGATCAGCTCCGACGTCGAGGTGCGGCAGCACCGCACGATCGAGGAGGGCGAGTCGATCCCCGTGCGGCTCTCGCACGTCGTCCTCAACTCGGCCGACCCCGAGGGCACGGTCGCGTTCTACGACAAGCACCTGGGCTTCGCGCTGTCGGACACGCTCATGCACCCGCGGATGGGCAACATGATGTGGTTCCTGCGCACCAACGCCTGGCATCACAGCATGGCGATCGCCCGCGGCCCGCACCCCTCGCTGCACCACGCCTCGTTCGAGATGCGCGGCATCGACGAGTACATGCGCGGCACCGGGCGGCTGCTGCGCGCCGGCGTGGAGAAAATCTGGGGCCCAGGCCGGCACATGGCCGGCAACAACACCTTCAGCTACTTCCTCGACCCGCACGGCAACACCGTCGAGTACACGACCGAGCTGGAGGTCCTCGACGAGGACACCTGGCACCCGCACGTCTACGACTTCAGCAACCCCGAGGTCAGCGACCAGTGGGGCACCGCCAACGCGATGAACGAGTTCGTGGCGCAGAAGTCGTTCAACGACCCCGACAAGGGTCTGTTCGTCGCTCCCCCGGTCTGATGCGGTTCGCGACCTGGGACGACGGCGGGATCCTCACCGCCGGGGTCGTCGGCGAGCACGGGCTGCACGCCCTGCCGCCCGACGTCACCGTGCTCGACCTGGTGCGGGCCGGGCTGCCGACCGCCCGCGACGCGGGGCTGGCGGCGCTGTCCGCGCCGCCGGTGCCGCTGGCCGAGGTGCGGCTGCTGCCGCCGCTGCAGGCACCGACGGTGCGCGACTTCGTCGCGTTCGAGGAGCACGTCGAGGGCGTCCGCAAGGCCATCGACGGCGTCGCGGGCGTGGTCGACGAGTGGTACCAGGCGCCGACCTTCTACTTCACCAATCCGTACGCGCTCATCGGCGCCCACGACGACGTCGCGGTGCCGCCGGGGTCGCAGCGGTTCGACTTCGAGCTCGAGGTCGCCGTCGTGGTGGGGAAGGACGGCGCGTCGCTGACACCCGACCAGGCCCGCGACCACGTCTTCGGCTACACGATCCTCAACGACTGGTCGGCCCGCGACCTGCAGGCCCGTGAGATGAAGGTCAACCTCGGCCCGGCCAAGGGCAAGGACTCCGCGACCACGCTCGGCCCCTGGCTGGTCACCGCCGACGAGCTCGAGCCCTACCGGGACGACGACGGCTTCCTGGCGCTGGACCTGCGGGTGTCGGTCAACGACGTCGAGATCGGCCAGGACCTCCTGTCGAACATGGGCTGGCCCTTCGAGGAGTTGATCTCGTACGCCTCCCGCGGCACCGAGGTGCGCGCCGGTGACGTGCTCGGCTCGGGCACCTGCGGGAACGGCGGCTGCCTCGCCGAACTCTGGGGACGGCTCGGCGACCAGGCACCGCCCCCGCTGCGGCCCGGTGACGTCGTCGAGATGACCGTCGAGGGGATCGGCACGATCCGCAACCGGGTCGTCCCGGGGGTCGAGCTGCCGCCGGTCGCCGCCGCGCGGCCGAGGCCGCGGACCCGGAAGCGATGAATCGGGTCGCGGGCAAGGTCGTGGTCGTCACCGGCGCCGGCCAGGGGCAGGGCGCCGCCGAGGCGCGGCTCCTGGCCGCCGAGGGTGCGACGGTGATCGGCTGCGACCTGAAGCCGGAGCCCGCGGAACCTCTTCCCGGCGTCGACTACCGGCAGCTCGACGTCACCGACGCCCAGGCGTGGGCGGCGATGGCTTCCGGCCTCGACCGGGTCGACGGCCTGGTGGCCAACGCCGGCGTCACCTGGCGCGCCCGGCTGGCCGACCTCGACCCGGCCGACCTGGCAAGAGTCAGCGAGGTCAACGTGACGGGCACCCTGCTCGGCATCCAGGCGCTCACGCCGCTGATGACCGACGGCGGCTCGATCGTCGTCGTCGGCTCGGTGGCCGCCCTGACCGGGCACTTCCCGATCGCCTACACCGCGTCGAAGTGGGGGCTGCGTGGCCTGGCCAAGGCGGCGTGCCTGGAGCTCGGCCCGCGCGGCATCCGGGTCAACACCGTTCATCCGGGCTACATCGAGACGCCGATGACCGCGTCGGCCGCGCCCGCGTTCCGCGACGCCAACGTCGCCGAGACGCCGCTCGGCCGCACCGGCACCGTCGACGAGGTCGCCCCGCTCGTGCTCTTCCTCGTCAGCGACGAGGGCTCCTTCATCACCGGCGCGGAGATCCCCGTCGACGGCGGCCTGACCGCCCACGGCGGCGTGAAGTCGATCAGCGACGCCGTCCGCCACATCTGAGAGGAACCACCGTGTTCGAGTACTTCCCCGAAGGGCCCTACACCTACAACCTCAGCGTCGTCGCCACGCTCAACTCCGGCGGGCTGATCGACGAGGTGGACCGGGCCTGCCGGCGGATCACCGAGGCGGCCGCCGCCGGCGAGGACGCCGGGACGCCGGTGTTCCTCCAGGCGTGGAGGGACCTCACCGACCAGCTGGTCGGGCAGGCCGAGGACGCGGAGAAGGCCGGGCACACCCGCACCGCCGGACAGCTGTACTTCCGCGCGAGCAACTACCTGTCCCAGGCCGAGCGGATGCTCGCGCACTCCGACCCGAACCGGGTGCCGACCTACAAGCGGCTGCTGGAGCTGGCGCAGAAGGCCTTCGACCTGCACAGCCCGAGCGTCTCGCGGGTGGAGATCCCCTACGAGGGCACCACGCTGCCGGCCTACTTCAGCCAGGCGCCCGCCGACGGCCCCTCCCCCGTGATCGTCCTGGTCAACGGGCTGGACTCCACCAAGGAGCACATGTACAGCTCGAACCACTGGGCGGAGCTCGCAGCCCGCGGCATCTCCTGCCTCATGCTCGACCAGCCCGGAACCGGTGAGGCGCTGCGGCTGCAGGGGCTGACCGCCCGCATCGACACCGAGGCGTGGGCCGGCGCGGCGGTGGACTGGCTGGAGACGCGGGACGACGTCGACGCGAGCCGGATCGGCATCGTCGGCTGGTCGCTCGGCGGCTACTACGCGCCGCGAGCTGCGGCCTTCGAGAAGCGGTTCGCGCTCTGCGTGGCCTGGGGCGCGAACCACGACTGGGGTGCGGTGCAGCGCCGGCGCAAGGAGCGCGAGGGCGAGCGCCCGGTACCGCACTACTGGGACCACGTGCTCTGGGTCTGGGGCAAGGACGGTGACGAGCACCACCTCGACGCCTTCCTGGACTTCGCAGACGACGTCAACCTGGACGGCGTCGTGGAGCAGATCACCGTCCCGTTCCTGATCGCGCACGGTGCCAACGACCGGCAGATCCCCGTGGCGATGGCGCACCGGTCCTACGAGCAGGCGGTCAGTTCCCCCAAGCGGGAACTGCGCGTCTTCACGCCCGAGGAGGGCGCGACCGAGCACATCGGCCTGGACCACCTGCCCCACGTCAGCACCTTCATCGCCGACTGGGTCGCCGACACGTTCGCGGAGATCGCGCGATGACGCAGCGCATGCTCTTCCTGAGCCTGCCCGTGCAGGACCTGCCGACCGCGCGGGCCTTCTACGAGGGCCTCGGCTTCCGGATCAACGAGTACTCCTCCGACGACCGGACGGCGTCCGTCGTCGTGGACGAGAACATCATCGTCACGCTGCAGACCCACGACCGCTTCGCCGAGATCGGCGGCGCGGAGGCGGGTGATCCCTCCCGGCCGACGGCCGTGCCCTGCCTGACCGTCGAGGGCCGCGCAGAGGTCGACGAGCTGGTGGCGAGGGCGATCGCGGTGGGCGGCCGGGAGTGGCGCCCCGCCCGCGCGGAGGAGGCGCGCTACACCGGCAGCTTCACCGACCCCGACGGCAACGTGTGGCAGGTCCTCTGGCTCGACCAGCTCCACGTGGTGAACTGACCGGCCGACGCCGCCGGCCATCAGGCTGGACAGGGAGCTCAGGGCCGTCGCGGATCGACGTGGATCTTGGGTCCCGGCCCGGCGACGTCGGGGCGCTCCCCGGCCAGGACGGCGCCGACGGCATCGAGACCGACGGTGGCCGCCACGAGCGGCCGGGGGTCCACCTCGCCCCGGGCGTACGAGGCGATGGTGCCCTCGAGCCCCGGTGAGGCGGAGAGGATGCCGACGGCGGTGACGTCCTTGAGCAGCAGGGCACGGGTGTCGAGCGTGCTGGGACTGCCGGAGATGCCGATGTAGACCACCCGCCCTCCCGGTTCGACGACGTCGAGCGCGAGCGCGGGCAGATGAGCCGCGTTCGAGGCCTCCACCACGGCGTCGAACGGGAGATCCGGGAGCGTGTCCTCGGTCCACGTGTGCTCGAACCCGAGGCTGCGGGCGAAGGCGAGGGATCGGTCCGACCGGCCGAGCAGGTGTACGTCGGCACCGGCAGCGCGGGCGAACATCGCGACCAGCAGCCCGATCGTCCCCGGCCCCGTGACCAGGACGAGTTCCCCCGGATGCAGGTCACCGGCCTGCACGGCCCGGAGGGCGTTCCCGCCGGGCTCCACGAGGGCTCCCAGGACCTCGTCGA
>Ga0308175_100004198_pt1 | contig 10086 bp, 3 predicted proteins | sample PhyCR1_3_FD_203893 | JGI IMG/M metagenome (GOLD analysis project Ga0308175, IMG submission 203893) | Soil microbial communities from UC Gill Tract Community Farm, Albany, California, United States - DLSLS.C.R1 | ecosystem: Environmental > Terrestrial > Soil > Agricultural land | place: USA...
TTCACGGGCAGCCTGATGGCCATGGGGAAGTTACAGGAGATCCTGCCTTCACGCCCGCTGGTCTATCGCAATCAGAACGCGATCAACTTCGTGCTCTTCGCGATCGCTCTCGGCCTGGGCGTGCGCATCATCATGGCGCCGACGGATATCGGGCTGTTCCCGATTTTCGCGGGCCTTTCGTTGCTCTTTGGCGTGCTGCTGATTATCCCTATTGGCGGCGCCGACATGCCCACGGTGATCGCATTACTGAATTCATACGCGGGCCTCTCGGCGTGCGCGATGGGCTTCGCACTCGACAATAAGCTGCTGGTCATCGCGGGCGCGCTCGATGGGTCGAGCGGCCTGATTCTGTCCATCATCATGTGCAAGGCGATGAACCGCTCGTTCACCAACGTATTGTTCGGCGCCTTCGGGCAGGTGCAAACGTCCGCGGCCAAGGTGGAGCAGCGCTCCTACCGGTCGGCGAGCGCGGAGGAGGCTGCGTCGATCCTCGAGGCGGCCTCGAGCGTGATCATCATTCCCGGATACGGGCTTGCTGTGGCGCAGGCGCAGCACAAAATTCGCGAACTCTTCGACAATCTGACGCGGCGCGGCGTCGAGGTGAAGTTCGCGATCCACCCGGTTGCAGGACGGATGCCGGGGCACATGAATGTCCTACTCGCCGAAGCCGACATTCCGTACGATCGCCTGGTGGAGATGGACGAGATCAACGGCGAATTTCCGCAATGCGACGTGGCCCTGGTGATCGGGGCGAACGACGTGACGAATCCCGCGGCGCGCAGCGATAAGTCCAGCCCGATTTACGGCATGCCGATTCTCGATGTCGATAAGGCTCATACCGTGATGGTGATTAAGCGGTCGATGAATCCCGGCTTCGCAGGCATCGACAATGATTTGTATTACATGGATAAGACGCTGATGCTGTTCGGAGACGCGAAGGCATTCGTGGCGGAGATGCTCAAGGAAATGCCGGCGGCAGCGGTCCGGTGACTGCGCGGCGTTCAATTCCCGCAGAGACGCAAAGACGCAGAGAAAACGCAGAGAAGACACTTGCGTTCACAGCAGAAGTGGCCACGGGAACAATGCAGCCACTTATCTTGGTGCTCTCTGCGCTTCCTCTGCGCCTTTGCGTCTCTGCGGGGGATCAACAGGCCCGAACGCAACGTTGATGTCCATTTAGAAAGGTAGCTTCGGACCTCCCGGGATGACTTCGAAATCCGCGGTCCGCACGGCGAAGGCGCCCGTGCTGTCCAAGCCCCTCACTTCCAAGGTGTACATTCCGGGCGGCAAATTCTCGTGCGGCATGCGCAAGCCGGCGGCGACGATCGGACTGCCCGGCTTTACGAAGCTTTCCAGCGGCACCTTGCCGGAATCCACTTTCACTTCCTGCGTCTTGGGGTCCAGCACTCGAAGTTGTGCCCCGATCTGCGGCGCCTTGTCCCCGAGCAGCGCTCCATCGTAGACCTCAAAATAGATGTACGCTTTATCCGACGTGGCGAAGCGCGAGGTGCCCGTGGGTGTGAACTGATACGGGCCCGCCACCAGCGGCGCGCGCCCCTCCAGCAGCAGCGCATCCAAGCTTGCATCGGCATCGCTCGATTTCGAAATCGTTTTGCTGAACGCCACTCCGCTGATGGCGAATTGCTTGGGGTCGTACGGGTTGATCACCAGGGGCGATTCCAGCTTGCCGTAACTTCCCTCCCCCGCTTCGAACACCAGCTTGAAATTGTACGTGCCGCTGGCGATGTCGAACTGGTTCTCATAATGCATCGGCTTTTCCTTGAACAGGTTGGCTTGCGTCTGACTGTCGAAGTCCAGCACCACGGCGTCACTAAAACGTGCGCCCACGCTGCCATCCGGTTTATACGCGATGCCCAGGATGTTGACCGTTGAATGGAATTTGCCTTTCACTTTTTCAAACTTGAAGGACTGGGCCGGGATTTCCATCGCCACGGCTACGCGCGCGGTGTTCGGCCCCGTATAGAAGAAGGGCGCGCGAAGAGCGGCTGCGACCGTGCCGTTACCGGTGGCGTCCGCCTTGCTCTGCAGAGTCTTCTCGACGGGATTGCCGGCCAGCACATCCTTTGGCTTCACGTTGCAGTATCCGGCGCGCGAGCGTACCTGCGTGCCGCTGGTCTTTTCCAGTTTCACCTTCAGTGAATGGCAGCTTCCTGCCTGGGATTCGGGCGGCGTGTAGCCCAAAATGTAGTACGCATTCAGTTCCTTGCCGATCTTCTGCAGGTTGCCCAGTATGTCGTTGCTGTTGTTCACCACGAAGCCGCCGGTGCCATTGGCCAGCATGTACATCACCTGCTGATTGTCGGTGGCATTGCGCATTTCGGGATTGTTGCGAGTTCCGAAGGGATCGTTGCGATTGAAGGGATCGTTGTTGGGGTTGTTGTTGTTATTGTTATTGAACCCACCGTTATTGTTATTGTTCATGGGGTTGTTATTGCCAAAACCGGGGTTGGTGTTCCCTCCCCGGCCGCCCGCCCCAATGCCACCAGCGCCAGCGCCGGCGCCCGCTCCGGGGCTTCCGATCCCGCCGCCGGGCGCGCCGGTGCTGCCTCCCGCCGCGCCCGCGCTGCCGCCCGTCGTGCCACCAGTGGCCGGAGCCGGGCTACCGCGCCCCGCGCCCACACCAGCCGCCTGGAACAACGCGACGTTGCGCAGCAACTGGACCGGAGCGAGCGCGATGCCGTTGGCGCGCAATGCCGCACCCGGAATACCAGGCGCCGCATCGAGCGACGCGCGTCCGCGGCCGCCCGGCATAGACATATCGTCAAAGGTACGATTGCCAGCAACGCCACGCACGTCGATGGCATAGATCGCTACGTTACTCTTATTGCAAGCGTCGATAACGGCCGTGGCTTCCGATCGCACTTCGTTGGTAAGCGGGAAGCCCGAGGTGAAGAGCACCAGGCTCTTGCGCCCTGGTACTTCACCCATGTTCTTGGCGAGAGTGCGGATGGAAAGCAACAGGCTGCGCGAATTGTAATCGTTCACGCCCGCGCCCGAATTCATGCCGGGGAAACCGCCGACCGCCGAGCCGGCATTGCCCAGCCGCGCCATATCCGGCCCCGGCGTCAAGCCAGTGGATCGGATGCTGCCCACAACCTGCTTCAACTTGTCCATGTCCGACGTGAAGTTCTGCGCCAGTTGGAAGGCCACGGAAAAGTTGGCCACGGCCATTAAACGGTCCGGTCCTGCATTACTCTCGATGAACTTGGTGGCGGCCTGCCGCGCCTGTACCTGCTCGCCCGCCGACATGGTGGAATTGTCAAAGAAGAGCATGATGTAGCGTTTCTGGCCGAACGGGCTGTTGGGGTCGCTTCCGGTGGAAAACGACTTCACCTGCTGTTCCTTGTTGTCTTCCCACACGCGGAAGTTCTTCATTTCGAGGTCGTCGACATAGACCCCTTTCTTGCCGGTGACGACAACGTCGACCAGAACCATCTTGGTCTCCGTGCGGATGACAGTCGGCTCCGCCGGCTGCTGAGCCATTGCCGCGGCGGCCAGGAGCAGGAAACCACTCACTGCGATCGTGCTTTTGAACTGCATGGTTGCACCTCTTAATTCGGTATCTCGACAGCGCCGTTGCGCGCCGTCATCAACTGCCCTTCTTTGTCCCGCACTACCAGGCGGACGGCGTACGCGCCCGGTTTCAATTCGAAATCGGACTGGATGTTTACTCCGCCGCCCAACTTCTCCGCCAGCGTCTTATCCAATAGTCGCAACTCAATCGTTTTGCTGGACCCGGTGATGTGCACGCCGTTGCGGTCGAAGACTGCCGTCGCCACTGTCAGATCGTCGCAATTGCGTTCGCCATCGCGGCGGAAAGGCAGGCGTCGTACATCGACCTTCGCTACCAGCGAAAGACGCGGCGCGCCGTCTTTGCCCTTGCCAATTTCGGTCACCAATTCCACCGGAAGGTCCTGCACTTCCGCGCGCGAAAACATCGCATCGTCCATCTCGCGCTTGGCGATCTCCTCGGGTTTTTCCGTTTCGCGCGGCGAGTAGTAACCGCGCCGGGCCGAGATGGTGGTACCGCTCTTTCCCTTCAACTGGACTTTGAGCGCGTGATAACTGCCGTCCGGCTTCAAATCCGCCGGCGCAAAACCGAGCAGGTAATAATACTCAGGCGCGGCGGCCGTGCGCTGCATTCCGCCATCCACGTCGTTGGTGTTTTGTACGAACGTGCCGCCGGTTGCCGCAGCCATTTCATCCATTACTGCGGCTTGCTGGCGACTGCCTTCGCGCTCCATCTGCTGAAGCACCTGCTCCACCTGCGGCGCTCCCGCGGTGCGGCGCGCCATATCGGGCAAATCCGTGTACAGTCCGCGCGCATCCAACGCATTCACCACGATGCCGGCGCGCGCCGCACGATCCATGATTCGGCTCTTATCGCTGGCATGTTCGGCGAAGGTCAGGAAGCCGCCGGAAACCATCAAGATGGTGCGCTGGCCGGGCATGACAGACATGCGCTGCACCGTTCCCTCCAGCGAGTGCAGAGCGGCGCGGGTATCCAGATCTCCCATGGTGTATTCGCGATAAGCGGCGCTGCGCACCCGGTATTCGGCGGTCTCCACATCCTTGACGTTGCCACAGATCATGACGTCGGCGATGGCTGCGTCCAACACGGGTTGCGAGTTTTGATTGCGGATCTGGTCGGCCATGTAATAGGTCATCAGCGGACAGCCGACGATCCCGGCCGACGATCGCGGATGCGTGCGCAGTTTGCCGAGAGCGGAACGCAGGCGATCGCGATTATCGGTGAAGTCCAACGTGTTCTGGCCCGAGGTGGTGTAGATGGCCACGCGATCCGTGGTTCGCAGGCTGCGCTCGATCTGGCGGCGGGCAGCGTCGCGCGAGCGGATCAAATCGGCGGGCGCGAGGTGAAGGTCATCGAAGAAGTAGGCGAGGAATCGCTCAGGGACTTCGGCCGGGGCCGGGGCCTTCGACTTTGTCGCGGCAGGTGTTGTGGCCGGTTCCACTCGCACCGGCGCTGAGCGCTCCATGGAGAAGCTGAGGATTGCCTGAGGTTTGCCGCGGTCGAAGAGTTGGAAGTCCTCCGCCTTCAATCCTCCGACCGCATTGCCCCTCTGGTCGCGGACCACCACTGGCACCGGCACAAGGCTCACCTTCGACTTGAAGGTCACCGTTTCGTCCGCGGGCGCAGTTTGGGCGAGCACGAGCCGCATGCAAAACAAACCCAGCCAGGCGTCGCGCAAAGCTCGGCTCATAAATGGCCCTTAATACGGAATCTCCACGGTGCCGTTCTGTGCCGTCATCATCTGGCCCTCGGCGTCTCTCACCACCAGGCGTACGGAGTAAGTGCCGGGCTTCACGTCGAAGCTGCTGCGGATGGTCAGCCCATTGCCCAAGCGCTTCTCCACAGTCTCGTCCAGCAGCTTCATGTCGATGCGCTTTTGAATTCCAGTGGAGTACACGCCGTTGCGATCGAAGAGGCCGGCCACAATCGTCAACTCGTCGCAGTTCCGGTCATTCTCTCTGCGGAACTTCAATTTTCTGGCGTCCACTTTCACCAGCACGGAGATGCGGGCCGCGTCGTCGCCGGACTTGAAGAATTGCGTGTGCAACTCCACCGGGATGTCGTTCATTTCCTCCCGCGAGAACAGCGCTTCTTCGATTTCGCGCTTAGCCTGTTCGGCGGCGCTTTCCAACTGCCTCGGCGCATAGTACCCGAGGCGCGCGGAGAGACTCACATCTTTGATGTTCTTCAGTGTGACCTTCAGCGAATGAAAGCTGCCGTCGAGCTTCAGATTCTGCGGGGAGAAGGAAAGCAGGTAGTAATACTCCGGCGCGGTGGCCAGACGCGCAAAGCCGGCATCCAGATCGTTGTTGTTTTCAAACAGGGTCGCGCCCGTGCCCGAGGCCAATTCCGCCAGCACGTCGCTCTCCGCGCGTTTCGACTCCCGCTCCAGGCGCTGCGTCACCATTTCGGACTGCAGGTTGTTCACCCGCCGCGTGATATCGGGAGTGTCCGTGTATAGGCCGCGCGCATCCAAGGCATTGATCAGCACGTTGGCTTTGACCGCGCGGTCCATGATGTCGCTTTCCAGCGTCTTGTGCTCCACCAGCGTGATGAACCCACCGGACACCAGAATGATCGACCGCTGCCCCGGCATGGCCGCCATGCGGCGGACAATCTGTTGAATCACTCCGAGGTTCAGTCGCGTTTCGTGGTCGCCTAGGTTCATCTCGGTCTGGGCGGCTTGTTGCGCGATCCGCACCGCCTGATCGTGATCCTGTACAGGGTCCAGGCTCATGCAGGAGATCACTTCCTGCGCCGCACTTTCAAGCACGGACCCGTCATGCTTGTTCTCAATCTGGTCGGCCATGTAGTACGTCATGTTGGGGCACGTGCGCGTCCCCTGCCCCGTCACCGGCCGCATGCGCAGTTTTGCGAGAGCGTCGTGAAGCAGCGCCTTGTCGTCGGTAAAGTCCTGCTCTGTCTGCCCCGAGGTCGTATAGATGGCCGCTCGATCGGTATTCCGAAGCGCGGTATCGATGTGCCTGCGGGCGGCATCGCGCGAGCGTGCCAGATCTTCGAACTTCATGTGGATGTCGTCGAAGAGGTAGGCGACGAAGCGGTCCGGAAGGTCCTCTGGCGGCTTTTCATCCAGCAGGCCATCGGGGCCCTTCGGCTTGTCGCCGTTGACCTTGGTGAAGCGATTACCGGCGCGTTCCATGGAGAATCGCGCGATGTACTGCAACTTGCCCTTGTCGAAGAGTTGGAAGTCTTCCTGCTTGAGATTGCCGACGGCGTTGCCTTTGCGGTCCCTGACCACGACGGGCACCACCACGAGGTTGACCCGCGCGCGAAAGACTGCGGCTTCGTCGCGGGTGGACATTTCGGCCACCGGTTTCAGGGGTGTAGCCGGAGTTGCAGTGGCGGGTGAGGATCGCGCAGCCGGAGCCGCCGGAGCGGGTGCAGCAGTCTGTGCCGGTGCCACACACCTGCCCAGTAAAATCACCGCCGAAACCCGAATCCACGCCAGCGACATAAGATAGACCCGCAGTGTATAGGCCATCATAAGCCATCGAGACTACAACTACAATCGGCGGATGTGGTAAAAACCGTCTAATTTGAGCGCTTTACGTCACGTTAACAGATCTGCTATTCTCCCCCCTATGGGGAAAAGAGGTTTGTTCGTATTCGCGCTATTCGCGTTGCTGTGCGCAGCCGCGTTTGGGCAAGGTACAACGTCCCGCGTTCTCGGGACCGTGTTGGATGGCAGCGGCGCCGTCGTGCCTGAAGCGTCGGTGAAGCTTATGAACGAAGGGACCGGCATCACCTTCGAGACAAAATCGTCATCCGCCGGCACCTACGCCTTTGAAGCCGTGCAACCGGGCAGCTACCAACTGGATGTCGAGGGCAAAGGCTTTCGCCGGTTTACCTCGAAGAACAACGTGGTAAACATCGGTCAGCCCGCCACGATTAACGTAAGACTGGAAGTGGGCGCGACGGTGGAAACCGTGGAGGTGCAGGCTTCGGCGGAGTCCGTACAGACCAGCAACTCCGGCAATTACGGCAACCTCATTTCCAGCCAGGCGGTAAAAGATTTGCCGATCGTAGGCTCGCGCGGGCGGAATCCGCTAGACCTGGTGATCACCCAGCCGGGCGTAGTATCTGGTGCGCCCACGGGCGGTGGCATTCACGTTCACGGCGCACGCGATCGCTCCTGGAACTATACGCTGGACGGCATCGACGTGAACGATTCCAGCCAGGGCGGCAGCAACACCACCAGCTTCCGCGTCAATCCGGACATGCTGGAAGAGATGCGCGTGCTCACCGGCAATAGCACAGCTGAGAACGGACGCAACAGCGGCGGTCAGGTGGCCATGGTCACCCGCGGAGGCACCAACCAGCTGCACGGTGAAGCCTTCGAGTTTTACCGGACGCCGCGCCTCAACGCCAACGAGTGGGAAAACAACCTCGACAATCTGGGCAAGGCGCAGCTGCAGCAGCACATCTTCGGCGGCAGTATCTCGGGACCGATCGTCAAGAACAAGACCTTCTTCTTCGGCCAGGTGCAGGCATTGCGCGCACGCAGCAGCCGCGGCGTGACGCGCACCGTGTACACGGCCACGGCGCGGACTGGCCTTCTTCGCTACGTAAAGGGCGGCCGCAATCAACCCGCGGGCTCCGCAACGGCGTCGGTGGATGCGGCCGGCAATCCCCTGCCCGGCCTGAGCATCGGTACTTACGACGTCGCGCAGAACGACCCGCAGCATCTGGGCCTCGATCCCACAGTGGCGGCAGAACTCAAGAATATGCCGCTTCCCAATCTCTTTACCTGGGCCAGCGGCGACGGGCTCAATACTGCCGGCTACATTTTCAGCGCCCAGGCTTCCGAACGGCAGCACGATCAGACGATCAAGATCGACCAGATCCTGGGCGGTAAGAACACGGTTTATGGCCGGGTGGTGTGGGGACGCGACGACAGCCTGTGCGACGTGACGAACGGCGGCCAGCCGATCTTTCCCGGCGGTCCCTGCCAGGTCAATACGCTGCGCGGTCCGCGCAATTTCGCTGTCAACTGGCGCTATACACCGACCAGCCGCATGACCAACGAATTCGTGCTCGGGCAGAATCGTTACGATCCTATCTTCGGCCAGCCCGAGTCCATCGATAAGATCTCCTTCGTGGGGCCCTCCGCCGCGGGACCCAACACAGGGACCACCCCCGTGGACAACGCCCGCCAGTATTATTTCGGCAACTCGCGCGTGGTCAGCACCTGGCAGTTTGTAGATAACTTCGCTTACTTCCGCGGCGCTCACAATTTCAAGTTCGGCGGTAACTTCCGGCGCGTCCGCGAAGAAGACATCCGCGGAAGCGTGGCCGGCCTCAACGCTGCCCCGGAGGTCAACTTCTCCACCACCATTAACACGGTCGACCCGGCCGCGTTTGGTCTTGCGAACCTGACTGACCTCAACACCGCATTCGACCGTCCGCTCTTCCAATCCAATATCAATTACCTTTTGGGACGCGTCGGTCAGTACGACCGCGGCTTCGTCGCCGATGGCGACAATTGGACGAAAAACACGTTCCTCTTCGACACGCGCTATCCCGAATACGAGATGTACGCGCAGGACACCTGGAAGGCCCGTCCCAACCTGACCATTGACCTGGGCTTGCGCTACGAAATCCGTCTTTCGCCGAGCACTCCCAAGAACGACATCCGTGTGCCGAATATAGCGATGGTGGCCGGCGCTGCGCCCACTACGTCGGCAACGTGGGTTCCGGGCAAGATGTTCAAGAACCAGCTCGGCAATTGGGGACCTTCCATCGGCTTCGCGTGGGATCCTTTCAAGACTGGGAAGACCAGCGTGCGCGGAAACTACCGTATGGCGTACGACCGCATCAACACCTTCGTCATCGCCTCCAGCATCCTGGTGAATTCGCCGGGCTCAGCCTTCGCGGCCATCAATACCGATTTCGGCCAGAGTGGCGGACGCCTCGCCAATCTCCCGGCGCTCAACCCGCCGGCGTCCAAGCCGAGCGCTCTCTACCAGCCAGCGGCCTATTCTTCGGCGACGAATACCGTGGTCGACCCGAATCTGAAGACGCCGCGGACGCACCAATGGGCGCTCAACATTCAGCGCGAGATCGCGCCCAACACGATCATCGATATCGCCTATATCGGCCGACGCGGCACGCACCTGCTGGGCGCATACAACGTCAACCAGGCGCAGATCTACAGCAATGGGTTCCTGGACGCGTTCAACGTGGTGAAGGCCGGTGGCGATTCCCCGCTGATGAACTCCCTGCTATCCAAGGATACGCGTCTCAATGCGGGTGAGACGGGCTCGCAGATGGTGCGCCGCCTCTTTGCTTCCAACCTGACGCTGAACTCGGTGGGTGCGCTCGCCGGTTCCATCGCGACTCGCCTGCAGAGCGGCGTGTCCGTGACCGCGCAGTCCGCAAACCAGCCGTTCTTCTTCATCCCGTTCCCGCAATACAGCACGTTGAACGTGATCGATTCGAACGACTTCTCCACGTACAACGGCCTGGAAGCGCAGATCACCCGGCGCCTGTCGCGCGGCATCTCCTTCAACGCG
>Ga0308175_100004199_pt1 | contig 10085 bp, 7 predicted proteins | sample PhyCR1_3_FD_203893 | JGI IMG/M metagenome (GOLD analysis project Ga0308175, IMG submission 203893) | Soil microbial communities from UC Gill Tract Community Farm, Albany, California, United States - DLSLS.C.R1 | ecosystem: Environmental > Terrestrial > Soil > Agricultural land | place: USA...
TCCGTACATCGAATCCGGCGCGCTCCGGGTGGTGGACCGCCAACCCCGGCACGAGATGCCGGCCTTCCTCGCGATGGCCGACGTGCTGGTGTCCGCCCGCGCCTACGGCGGCAATCTGCCGCTCAAGATCTTCGACTACCTCGCGGCCAGCCGGCCGATCGTCGCCACCGATATCCCGACCCACCGCACGGTGCTGTCGGAGGAGCGCGCCGTACTCGTGCCACCCAGCACCGAGGCACTCGCCAACGGCATCCTGAGCGTCCTGGCCGACCCCGAACGCGGCCGACGGCTCGCGGCCGCGGGCCGGGAGTACGCCAAGACCCACCTCGGCTGGAGCCGGTTCGTACGGTCGGTGGCTGAGCTCTACGACGAGGTGGAGCGGCATGCCGTCGCCTGACGCGGCGCTTCAGACCGCGTCCGTCATCATCCCGGCCCGCAACGAAGCCCACACCATTGCGCGGCTGATCCAGGCCGTGCTCGGGCAGACCCCGCCCGACTGGAACGTCGAGGTCGTGCTGGTCGACGACGGCTCGACCGACGACACCGCCGCGGTCGCCCGCGCCGCCGGGGCGCGGGTGCTGGAGCTGGGTTCGCGCGCCGGAGGCGGCAACCCGGCCGTGGGGCGCAACCGCGGCGCCAGGGCCGCCGCCGGCGACCCCCTGATCTTCCTCGATGCCGACTGCCTGCCGGGACCGGGCTGGCTGGCTCGCCTCCTCGCGGGCCACCAGGCCGGCGCCACCGTGGTGGGCGGGTCGCTCGACCTGCCCGACGGGCTCTCGTTCATGGCCAGGTGCGACTACTACTGCGGCTGGTACCACGTGCACTCGCGCCGCCCGGGCGGCGAGGTGCCCAATCATCCGCCCGGCAACGTGAGCGTCCGGCGGGAGGCGTTCGCGGGAACCACCGGCTTCACCGAGCAGCAGCCCGTGGCCTATGCCCACGAGGAGCTGGCCTGGCAATCGGCCGTGCTGGATCGGGGCGGGCGGATCGTGTTCGACCCCCACGCTGTCGTCTACCACTACAATCGACCCGGCTTCCGCAATCTGCTCCGCCGCAATTATCGGTGGGGGTTCAGCGCCATCGAGAGCAAGGCGCAGAGCCGTTCGGCGCGGTTCTCCTGGGTTTACCGTTATCCGGCGCTCCTGGTGGGGGCCGGGCTCCCGCTGGCCGTGGGCAGCACCGGCTACATCCTCTGGTGCTGGCTCAAGGCCGGCGTGCTCGAGCCGCTGCTCATGGCCCCGATGATTCTGGCCGCGCGGCTCGCCTACTCGGCCGGACTGGTGGCAGGCGGCATCCGCTGGATGCGGTTCGGTCCGGCGGCGATAGAGGCGCGTCCGCGATGGGAGTAGCCAACGGCAACCCCCAGGTGTCCGTGGTCATGCCCTGCCTCAACGAGGAAGCGGCGATCGGACCCTGCATCGAGAAGATCCACCGAACCTTCGCGGCCGCCGCCATCGACGGCGAGATCGTGGTGTGCGACAACGGCTCGACCGACGCCTCGGTGTCCATCGCCGAGCGCATGGGCGCGCGGGTGGTACATCAACCGCTCCGGGGCTATGGCAACGCCTATCTCAAGGGCTTTGCCAACGCCCGCGGGCGCTATCTCGTCATGGGCGACGCCGACGACACCTACGATTTCACCATGATTCCGCAGTTCGTGCAGGCCCTGGACCACGAGCGCTTCGAGTTCGTTACCGGGAGCCGCTACCTGGGTGGCGGCGACGCGAACATCACCGCGCTGCACCGCTGGTTCGGCAACCCGGCGCTCACCCGCATCCTCAACCTGCTGTTCGGCACCCGGTACACCGACGTGTACTGCGGCTTCCGGGCATTCCCCCGGACCGCGTACGACGAAATCCGGCCCGTGAGCCCCGGCATGGAGTTCAACCTCGAGCTGGCGATCAACGCCGGCCTGGCGGGCCTCCGCACCAAGGAGATTCCGATCGTCCTGGCGCCCCGGAAAGGCGAATCCAAGCTCCGGACCTTCCGGGACGGCTGGCGCAGCCTCCGTATGATGCTGCTCTACTCGCCCAACAAGCTGTTTCTGGCTCCCGGCGCGCTTCTCCTCGGCCTCGGGCTCCTCATTCATGTAGCGGTACTGCTGGGTCTGGTGCATTTCGGGGGGCGGCCGGCATCCGGCGTCACGGCGGTGTTCGCCACCATCTTCAGCGTCATCGGGTTCGAGATCTTGAGCCTGGGCCTTCACGCCAAGACCTACTCGTGGAGCCGGCGCTTCGATCGGGACAATCGCGCCTTGGCCTCGTTCTATCACCATTTCACGCTGGAAACCGGCCTGCTGCTCGGCGGCGGACTGGTGCTGGCCGGCGGTGCCATCCTGGTGGCCGTCCTGATCGAGTGGTTCCGGTCCGATCTCCTTCCGCTGCCGCATCCTGAATGGGTGTCCTTCGCGGCGACGCTGGTGATTGTCGGCTGCAGTACCCTGTTCTCCTCGCTGTTCATCTCCGCCATGTCGATGAGCCGGCCGCAGGACGCTGCGTGACGGCGGTCCGGGCACCGGCGGCGGTGCTCGCGGCGCTTCTCCTGCTGGTGGCGGCGTTCGGGCTCCGGGTCGGGGCCGCCGTGCGACCGGGGCTGTGGGCGGACGAGATCTTCTCGCTGGCCGTAGCCACGGGACACAGCCTGGAGCACCCCGCCGCGCAGGCCGACCCCTCGAGGGGTGACTTCGTGCAGGCCACCGACGCGGTGTCGCCTGCGACGTATCGCCGCTACGCCGAATTGGACGCGCCACCCGCGGGATTCGCTCGAGTCATTCGCGCGGTGCTGCTCTCCGACACGAGTCCGCCGCTCTATTACCTGCTGCTCAACGCGTGGACCCGGGGACTGGGCCCGTCGGATGCCGCGCTCAGAATGTTCTCGATCTGGTGGGCGGCGGCATCGCTGCCATTCGCCTGGCTTATCGGACGACGACTGGCCGGCGAGTTTGCCGCGTGGTCGGCGTGCCTGCTTCTCTCCTTTGCACCGGTGGCGACCTTCTATTCGCTCGAGGGGCGGATGTACGCCATGGTCGGCTGCCTGATCCTGGTCTTCCTCTGGCTCACCCTTCGACTCGCCGACGATCACCCGTCCCTGATCCAGGCGCTCTGGGTGGCGGTGGGCGCCGCGGGGCTGCTGACGCATTACTTCTTCGCGTTTCCGTGGGTGGCCTGCGTGGGATGGCTGCTGTGGATCGGGGCAGTCGGTCGGAAGCGTGTTGCCCTGCTCACGGCGGCTAGCCTAGGTCTGGTTGCGCCGTGGTTCACCCTGCTGCCAACCAGCCTCGCGCGGTGGCGGGTGACGGGCGACTGGCTCAGCGGCGAGCTGATCTGGCCCAACGCCGTGCTCGAGCCGATCCGGCTGTCGGCCAGGCTGCTCGGTGCGAGCTCCGATCTCGTCGGGTGGCAGCAAGGCCACCTCGCGCTGCTCGCGATCTTCGCGGCCGTGGTGGTGGTTCTCGCGGCCACCGGCACGGCCAGAACGATGCTCGCGCGCCCGCTCCTGCTTCTGTGGGCCTGCTGGATCGCCGTGGCCGCGGGCCCGCTGGTGTTCGACCTCGCACGCCACACGACGACCTCGACCATTCCCCGCTATTTCCTCGGCGGGCTCCCCGCGGCTATCCTGCTCGGCGCCGTGGCGATCAGCCGGCTGCCGCGCCCCGCCTCCGTGGCGGTGATCGCCGCCATCCTGCTGACCTGGCTGCCAGGCACCTGGAAGGCCACGCGGGCGCGCGTGCCTCGGCCGAATGAGCCGTACACGCTGCTGGACCGGCGGCTCGAGACCTGGGCCGCGCCGGGCGACGTAGTGCTGGTCCGCTCGGTTCCTACGGGTGTGATCGGCGTGACCCGCTATCTCGAGAAGGACATCCCCATCGTCGCCTGGGTAGCCCAGCTCGGGACGCGGAGGATTCCCGCCGACCTCGAGCGTGTGCTGCGGGGCCGCCGAAGGGTGGCGGTCGCTTCGATTCACACGGTCGGCGCCGAGGACGATGTCGAGCGCTGGCTGAGCGCGAACGCTCGCCTGCTCGGGCGCGAGACGTTTCCCTGGTCGAGCGCCGAGATCCGTTACTTCGTTCCTCGCGAAGGCGAAACCTTCTTCCCGTCGCTGGCCGGCCGTTGGGAATGACTCCGGCCTCGGATTATCTTGGCCCCATGCCGCAAACCGGCACGGCGCCCGTCACCACCATCCGCCCGCCGAGAGGGTGGGCGCCACTCGACGTTCGCGAGTACCTTGGCGCGCACGAGCTGCTCTACTTCCTGGTCCTCCGTAATCTCAAGCTGCGCTACAAGCAGACCCTGCTCGGGGCCGCCTGGGCGGTGCTTCAGCCGCTGCTCACCATGGCGGTGTTCACGGTGGTTTTCGGACGACTGGCGCGGCTCAGCTCGGATGGCCTCCCGTACGAGGTGTTCGCACTCGCGGCGCTGGTGCCCTGGACCTATTTCGCCAATGCCCTGGCGCAGGCCGGCAACAGCCTGGTGGACCAGCAGCAGCTTCTCACCAAGATCTACTTTCCCCGGCTTCTGCTGCCGCTCGCGGCGGTGCTCGCGGGTCTGGTCGACCTGGCGATCTCGTTCGTCATGCTGCTCGTGGTGCTGGCGTGGTTCGGTGTCGAACCGTCCCCACGCCTCGTCGCGGCGCCGGCGTTCGCACTGCTCGCTACCGCGGCGGCGTTCGCTCCCGGGCTCTGGCTGGCTGCGCTCAACGTGCGGTATCGCGACGTGCGCTATGTCATTCCCTTCCTGGTGCAGATCTGGCTGTTCGCGACGCCGGTGGCCTACTCGGGCAGCCTGGTTCCCGAGCGCTGGCGGCCGTTGTATGGCTTGAACCCGATGGTGGGCGTGGTCGACGGGTTCCGGTGGATGATCGCGCCCACGGCGTCATTCCCCGCGACCGAGCTGGCGGCCGGCGCCCTGGCCGTGGCGTTGGTGCTCCTGGCTGGCCTGTTCGTCTTCCGGCGAATGGAACAGTCCTTCGCCGATGTGGTCTGAGCGATGCCACTCGCACTGTCCCGCGCTTCCCGGAGCCACCCATGAGCCGGCCGGCGATCCGGGTCGAGCGACTGGGCAAGCAGTACCGCATCGGCCAGGCGCGCGGCCCCAAGACCCTGCGGGAGGACCTCGCCGACCTGGCCCGCCGGCCCTTCCGCCGGAACGGCGCGGCCGAGCCGCGCACCGTCTGGGCCTTGCGCGAGGTATCGCTGGAGGTGGCGCGGGGCGAGGTGGTGGGCATCATCGGGGGCAACGGGGCCGGGAAGAGCACGCTGCTCAAGATCCTCTCGCGCATCGTGACACCCACCGAAGGCCTGGCCGAGATTACCGGGCGCGTCGGGTCGCTGCTGGAGGCGGGGACCGGGTTTCACTCGGAGCTCACCGGGCGGGAAAACGTCTACATGAGCGGAGCGATCCTCGGCATGCGAAAAGCCGAGATCGACCGCAAGTTCGACGAGATCGTCGCGTTCGCCGACATCGGGCCGTTTCTCGACACGCCGGTCAAACGCTACTCCAGCGGGATGCAGGTCCGGCTGGCCTTCGCGGTGGCAGCGCACCTCGAGCCCGAGGTGCTCATCGTGGACGAGGTGCTGGCGGTGGGCGACACTGAGTTCCAGAAGAAATGCCTCGGCCGCATGCGGGACGTCTCACGTGGCGATGGCCGCACGGTGCTGTTCGTGAGCCACAACATGGAGGCGGTGCAGCGGCTGTGCGGTCGGGCTGTCCTCCTGGAGCGCGGTCGCGTCGCGGCTGCCGGCCCGACGGGACCCATCGTGGCACAGTATCTGGCCCGCAACGAGTCACCCACCGCGGCGGGCGCGTGGATCGATCTGTCGGGCGTGGACCGGAGCGGAAGCGGCATCGCACGGGTGCAGCAGGCCCGCTATCGGAGCGAGGGTGGCCCGGACGGTCAGCCGTATCCCGACGGCCCGCTCACGGTGACGCTGAGTATCGAGGTCACCGCGGCGTGCACCGTTCCCAGCGTGGCCGTGACGCTGTACGACACCCAGGGCACCAAGCTGGTGAACGCGGATACGCTGCTGGTCGGCCGAACCCTCCGGCTCGAGCCCGGCCTGCACCAGCTCACGCTGCGCATCCCGGAGGTGCACCTCAACCCGGGCGTCTATCAGATAGGATTCTGGATCGCCGGGCCGCTGGGCGCGATCTACGACTTCGTCCCGTCGGGATGCGACATGGAAGTGGTTGCCTGGCAACCGGCGGGCCCCGGCGGACCGATCCACGACGATGGCCTGGTCACCTGCCGGCTCGAGCTGCTCGACGGCGACTAACCGCGCACCAGGTCCCGCACCTCCGCGGTCCACAGGGCCAGGAACAGCGATCGTCGCAGGGCATCCGCGGGCGGCGGGCCGGCCGCGTCCGCCTCGGCATGCCGGAAGTCAGAATGCGCGTGGATGAGCCAGACCAGCGCCCGCAACGGTGCGAGGCTCGCCTGATCGAGCCCCATGCCCCGGGTATAGCGTTCGAGGCTGCTTCGTCGCACCGCGCCAGTGGCGCTCGAGCCATCCAGCGACCGGACGAACGAGGCGACGCGCTGCTCCCGGCTTCGAGCGCGCTCAGCGCTGAACGACGCGTAGCCCAGGAAGTACAGCAGATCGAGCGCCGGCAGCCCCTCCACTTCACCGGACTCCCAGTCCAGCACCGCCAGGCCTCCGTCCGGCCCGACCAGCACATTCCAGGGGCCGAAATCGCGCTGTTCCGGCACCGACGGCAGATCCCCGATGCGGCGTGCGATGGCCGCGCCGGCCCGAAGCAGACCGGGATCGGCCACCCTGCCAAAGGCTCGCTCGAATCGATCCAGGGCCGGCTCGACGATCGCCTCGCGCCAGTGAGCCGCGGGCCGGAGGCGCGAGCCCCGGCCCACCTCGACGAGCCAGTCGGTGGCGCGCTCGGCCCACGCCGCGAAATTGCCCGCCTCGATCAGACCCTCGAGCGCGCGGCCGGGCAGCGCGGTCTCGACGATCATCGGTACGCCGTCGCACTCCCGCCGAAACAGCAGGCGCGGGACGCCGGCCGGCCTGTGGGAACCCGCGCCCTCGAGCGCGCCGGCTGTCGCGCGGAAGTCCATGCGCTCGAGGACGTCGGCCTCACGGCGGATGCCCTCGGCCGCCTCGGGCACCCGCGGGGCCTTGATCGCCACCACCGGCGCGTCGTGAGGCTCGGCAAACGCCAGCAGCACGACTTTGCTCACGCTCCGGGGACCGCCGGTCGCGAGAAGCAGCGAGAGCCGGTCGGGCCGATCGCGGAGGCCCCAGGTTGGCCACTCGGCCTGGAGCATTGAGCGCAGGCCCGACTCCGAGCCGCCCCCCGGGACGGTTGCGATGACATGGAGCGACCCGCCGAGCCGCCCACGCAAGGCATCGCGGCCACGTCCCACTGCCTCGGCTCCGAGCCTCCGCACCCGCCCGCCGCGGAGCCGCGCGCGGGCGCGCACGAACGCCTCGGCGCCGGGCGCGTCGAGCGGAATCCAGTAGGCGGGCAAGCGGGCAGAGCGCGGCCAGCGACGGTAGCAGGTGATCGTTTCGAACCCAGCCGCTCGAAGCGCCGCCTCGACCCGCGGCACCTGGCCGGCGGTGGCTGGCCATTCGGCGTAGCACGTTCCGCCGGGAACGAGGGCCGCGCGGATCTCCCGCAGGGCGGCCGCGTCGGGTGCCTCCGCCACGGCGAGGTCACAGTCCTCGCTTTCGGCCTCGGTCACCACCTGACCCGCAATCTCCGCCACCGCCTCAGCGAGCGCGCGGCCCGTGCGGCAAAGGACTCGGCGCGGCTGCGGGGAGGGCAGCAGGAAACGCCAGTCGACCAGGCGCAGCCGCTCGTTTCGCGCTTCCTCGGCCGAGTGCTCGGTCACGCGCCACCCGCCTCGCCCAGGGCCTCATCGTAGATCCGCATGACCTCTCGGGCCGTCGCATCCGCCGAGAACGCGCGCTCGACCCGCGCCCTCCCGGCGGTGGCGAGCCGCTGCGCGAGCGCGGGATCGCCCATCAGCCGGCGGATCGCCGCGGCGAGCGCGGCAGGGTCGCGCGGTGGCACCAGCAGGCCGGTGACTTGGTGAGTGATGGCTTCGTCGGTGCCGCCGATCGCCGTCGCGATCACCGGCCGCTCGGCGGCCATAGCCTCGAGCACCGACACGGGCAGCCCCTCGAACAGCGATGGCAGCACCGCCAGATCGGCCGCGGCCAGCAGCTCGGGCACGTCGGTGCGCTCGCCCAGGAACACGCAACGGTCGGAGACGTGCTGCTCGCGGGCCTGAGTCTCGAGCTCGCGGCGCAGCGGACCATCGCCCGCGAGGACGAAGGTGGCGCCCGGTGTCTCAGCGGCGGCCGCGATGAGGAAGGTGTGCCCCTTCTGCGGGTGAAGGCGCGCCGGAGTCAGCACCAGGTAATCGGGCCGGCCGTTGAGCAACGAAGCACGGAGCTCGAGCTGCCGGGGTACGGCGCTCGGCACCCGGACGGCGTTGTGTACCACCGCCAGTCGGCGGTCCGGCACACCGAGCTGCCGGGCATAGCAGCGCCGAACCTCCTCGGACACGGCGATGATGCGGCGATAGGCCCGGAGCACCCAGCGGGGCTGCGCGGTGCCGTCGGGAGGGAGAAACAGCTGCGCCGTGCCGACGATGGCCGGCACCCGGGCCAGCCAGGCCGCGAGCACCCCGTGCTTGCAGGCGAAGGGCCAGCTCAGGTGCGCGTGGACGACCGCGGGGTTTTCGCGGCGGAAGAGTCGCCGGAGCCGGTCGACCCCGGCGATCCGCGCACCCCGTTGGACCCGCGGGACCGCGTGGGTGGGAATGTTCATCTGCTCGGCGCGCTCGGCCAACCGGCCGATGCTCGGGCCGGGATGGTACACCAGTGTCGGCGCCCAGCGCGTACGGTCCAGCGAGGCCATGAGATGCAGCGCGGCTTCCTCGGTGCCGCCATACACCTCGCTGTCTAGATAGTGGATCACCCGCCGGCTCACGGGCGGCCCGCCGCCGGACTTCGAACCACCTCGGCCAGCGCACGTACCATCCGCTGGTGATAGGCCTGAGCGAACTCCAGCCCGGACGCTGCCAACGCGGCGGCCCGTGTGGAATCCAGCAGCAGCCCGGCCACCTGCTCGGCGTAGTCTTCCGGCTCGCTCGCCTGCAGGAAGGCGTGGCCGGCTCCATCCTCCAGGCCGCGGCCTCCCGATGCGGTGGTGACCAGTGGGCGGCCGTGCAGCAGCGCATCCACGGACTTGATGCTGAGGCCGGTGCCGAACTGCTGGGGGTTGATGACGACCGCCGCCTGCCGGTACACATCGCTCAACCGGTCGACGAAGCCGAGACGCCTGAGCCCCGGCGCTGCGCTCCGAATTCGCCGGCCGATGCCGCCGGCCAGCCAAAGCTCGGCGCCGGCCACCCGCCGCCGCACCGCGGGCAGCACGCGCTCGAGAAACCAGGTGACCCCGTGCACGTTGATGCCCATGGGACCGCCTACGAACAGCACCACGGGTGGCACCGGACCCACCGGCGACGTCAGGCTCGCTGCGGGGTCCACCGGCGCCAGGTGGCCGACTACCCTGACCGGGCTGCGGGTGAGCGACTGGAAATGCCGCGCGTCCCATTCCTGAATCGCGAGCACCGCATCCGCGCGGTTGAGCGCCTTGGCCTCTTCGCTGCGGCTGGTCGAAAAGAATTCGTTGGCCTGGCCATGTTCGCGGTAGAGCCGGAATCGGTCAGAGAACACGTCGTGCGTGTCGATGATCTTTCGGATCGGTCCGGCGGCATCGTCGAGCAACTTGGCGTAAAACACGTACGAGAGGATGACGGTATCGAAGCGGCCTCGCCGGGTCACTTCGGCCAGGCAGAGCGCCGCCTCAGGGTCGTGGTAACTGTCCACCGGAAGATCGAGATGCAGGGCCTTGCCCACGATACGCACGACTTTTCTGCGGCCTCGTCCGAGGAAGCTGCGCGGCGTGAGGCTGCGGCAGATGTGCAGCCGCTCGCCCCACGCCTGCCGCAGGGGGTGATCGTCCATGCGGAGCGGCTGCTGGAGGTGGAGAAAATGTACCTGGTGTCCCAGCCGCTCGAGTGCCGAGGCCATATAGCGCACGCGCGCGCTGGCGCCG
>Ga0308175_100004200_pt1 | contig 10084 bp, 11 predicted proteins | sample PhyCR1_3_FD_203893 | JGI IMG/M metagenome (GOLD analysis project Ga0308175, IMG submission 203893) | Soil microbial communities from UC Gill Tract Community Farm, Albany, California, United States - DLSLS.C.R1 | ecosystem: Environmental > Terrestrial > Soil > Agricultural land | place: USA...
GCCCTTCATGCCCGCCTGCGCATGACCGGGGACTTCGCAGATGTAGGTGTAGGTGCCGGCGGCGTAGGTCGCGGTGAACGAGTCCTTGCCGTTCGGGGTGATCGGCGTCTTGCCCTTGCCCGCGATCGCAATGTTGTGCGGCACGCCGGAGGTGTTGGCGAAGTTGATCGTGATCTTGCCCGCGGGCGCGCTCGCCTTCGACGCCGTGAACAGCAGCTGGCCGCCCGGGTCGGCGTCGATCGTCAGCGCGCCGTTCTTCGCGACCGCGTCCTTGCCGGCGGCGGAGGGGACGGCCGACGCGAGCAGGCCGGTGTCCTTGCCGGGCTGGGCGACGACCGATGCCACGTACGTGGCGACGTTGTCGGCGTCCTGACCCTCCACGAGCTTGGCGGGCATGATGCCGCCGTGCTCCTTGCTGCGGTTGGGGTACTCGATCTGCTTCTTGATGACGCCCCGGATCGCGGACTCGCCGAAGCCGTCCTTCTCGGCGCGCTGGAAGGCCTCGTCGAGGTTCGGGCCTGTCGTGCCCTTCGTCCCCGCGCGCTGGAGCACGTGGCAGGAGCCGCACTTCTTGACGAACAGCTGCTTGCCGGCGACAACGTCGGCGTCGTCGCCCGCGCCGCCGCAGCCGGCGGCGATCAGCGCCACGGGCAGCAGAGCGGCCAGGATGGGGGCACGGCTCATCACGGCGCGGAACTCTATCCACTGGTGCGGAGGCATGGTCGCGCCACGGTCAGGGGGATGGCAGCTCGTCCAGCCTGCCCTCGGCCGCGGCGATCACGCCGTCCGCGACGCCCTCCCACGAGTAGCGCTCCCGGGCGACGCGGACGAGCGCGTCGCGGGTGGCCGCGCGCAGCTCCGCGGGCGCCTGGAGCCAATCCACGAGCCGCTGCGCGAGCCCCCGGACGTCGCCCGCGGGGAAGCTCAGCAGCCGCCGAGCGCCCGCCGGCACCGCGTCCGCGAGGGTGCGGGTCACCTCGGCCAGCCCCGAGTGGTCTGAGGAGAGCGGCAGCGCCCCGCACGCGGCGGCCTCGGCCGCGACCATGCCGAACGCCTCGGGGAAGGTGCTGGGGACGACCTGGGCCTCCGCCAGTGCCAGCAGCGGCGCCAGCTCGGAGTGGTCCAGGCGCCCGGTCAGCAGCACCCGGTCCGGCAGCTCCCGCGCGGCGAGCAGGTAGTCCTCGCCCACCGTGTCCAGGAACGCGAGCAGGTGGCGCAGCGGAGCCCGCGGCCCGCCCTCGGCCGCGCGGCCCTCGACCGCCATTGCCCGGACCGCGTCGAGGTCGCCGGCCGCCAGCGCAGCGAGCAGGCGCTCCAGCGCCGCCCGGTAGGCGCCGAAGCCGACGATCACCAGCCGTGCATCGGGGACCTGCTCCAGCACGAGCGGCCAGGCGGCCGCCAGCAGGTCGACGCCCTTCGAGACGATCAGCTTGCCGACGAACAGGACGTGGCGGTCCTGCGGGCGCAGCGTGCGCAGCGCGGCGGCGGCGGCCCGCGCGTCACGGCTGAACGCCGACTCGACGGCGCTGGCCGGCTCGTGCTCCAGCTCGTCCGCCAGCGCGGCCACGCGCGCCGCCGCGTCCGGCCGCGGCCGGAACTCCGCGACGTCGACGCCCGGCGGCCCGAGGCGCGTCTTCGCCGGCAGCTGCGGGTCGCCCATCGCCTCCCAGAGGCTCTCGGCGGTGTGACGCGAGCCGACGAGGACCGTGCGCGCCTTCGCCAGGCCCTCGCGCGCGTAGGGCAGGAAGCGCTCCGGGTCGCGCTTGACGACGTACTCCAGCGCGCTGCCGTGGATCTTCGCCGCGAAGGGCACCGAGTCCCCCAGCGCCCGCGCCAGCACCACCGGCCCCATGACGAGGTGGTTGGCCAGTGCGATGTCGTGCGGCCGCGCCGCGCAGATCTCGCGCACCGCCTCGACGTTCAGGGCCAGGTAGCGCTCGATCTCCGCGTCGGAGATCTCGAGGAACGTGCGCGCCTCCACGCCCTCGTAGCGATCGGCCACGTAGACCGGCAGCAGGCCGCCGATGTCGGGCTTGAAATGGGTGACGGCCGGCGGAAGATGCAGGGATTTTGCGTGCGGCTCCTGCGAAACCAACGAGATCTCGTGGCCTTGTTGTGCAAAAGCTGCGCAAAGTCTCGCGTTGTAGACGTTTGAACCCGTTCCCCCCAGTAGAAAGCCATGCCAGACGAGGACGCGCACCGGTCGCACACTAGGCGACGGGGGAGGTGCGGTCCCGCACGGACGCAAGGTTGAACCACCACATGCCTCCCCTTCAGAGCGCTCGCGCGCGCGACGGCCGGGTCCTGCTGGCAAGCAGCAGTTCCCACACCCAGGCCACCCTGCGCGCGATGCTCGCCGGTTGCGACGCCGTGACCGAGATCACCGAGGCGTGGTCGCTTCCCGAGGCCTGCGGCCTGTCGCGAGCAGCGGACCTCGTCCTCCTCGAGGCGACCGAGGCCGGCCGCCTCGGCGTCACCGCCGCGCTGGAGGGCCTGCGGGCTGCCGGCGCCCCCGCCGTGATCGTCGTCGCCGCCGACTCCGACCCGGAGATCGTGCGCAACTCATTGCACGCCGGCGCCGTCAGCTTCGCGCTGACGTGGTCGGACCTGCGCGCGCTGCACGCCACGGTCGCCGCGGCGCTCGACGGCCAGGGCCTCGTCGCGACCGAGGTCGTCCAGCCCGCGCTCGAGCGCGCCCACGGGCGCATGCGCGCGGTCGTGGAGAGCCTGGCGCTCGCGGTCGAGGCGAAGGACAGCGTGACGAGCCGCCACCTGCGCTCGGTCACGGAGCTCGCGGTCCAGCTGGCGGCCCAGATCGACCCGGACATCGCGGAGTCCGACGAGTTCCGCTACGGCTGCCTGCTGCACGACGTCGGCAAGATCGGCGTGCCGGAGCGGATCCTCTCCAAGCCGGGCCCGCTGGACGACGACGAGTGGGTCGTCATGCGCAGCCACCCGGACACGGGCGCGCGGGTCGTGGAGCCGCTCGGCCTCCCCCAGACGGTCGTCGACATCGTGCGCCACCACCATGAGCGCTGGGACGGGCTCGGGTACCCCGACGGGCTGGCGGGCGAGGAGATCCCGCTCGCCGCCCGCATCTTCGCGGTCTGCGACGCGCTGGACGCGATGACGTCCGAGCGCCCGTATCGCGATCCGCTGCCGCACTCGATCGCCTATGCGCGCGTGCGCCGGGAGGCCGGTCGGCAGTTCGACCCCGCGGTCATCGGCGCGCTGGAGCGGGGCGTCCTGCGCGGCGAGATCGAGCTTGGGGGACAAGCGACCTCGTTCCACTCGCCGGCGACGCGTTCGCGCCGGCGGCGGGTGGGCGGGGCGGCTGCGCTGCCGTCGCGCGCCGCCGTCGGCCGCGCCTTGTAGTCTCCCGGGCGATGTCCATCGCCCAGCGATACCGCCTGCGCACGCCCTCGACGGGGCGCGAGATCATCATCGAGGCCGAGCCGGGGAAGGTCTACCGCGACCGCGAAACCGGCGAGGAGCTCGAGGTGCTCGGCAGGGTCCTGCCGCTCGCGCCGTCGACGTCGAAGCTGCCCTGGGCGGTCGAGAACCTGCGGATCTGCAACTGGTGCGACCAGCTCGCCCAGAAGGACCTCAACGACTGCCCGCACTGCGGGCGCCGGATGGCACCGCTCACGCGGTCCTGAGGCGCTTCATGAGCTCTCGGCGAGCAGCACTCGTCCTCGCATGCGCGGCCCTCAGCGGCCTGGCGCTCGGCGCCTGCGGCGGCAGCGACTCGCTCGTGGACTCGGTGCCGAAGTCCACGCCGGACCTGACGGTGCCCAGCAACGGCACCGGCCTGCCGCCCGCGCAGACGACGGCGACGACCGGCACGACCGCGACGACGGACACCACCGCGACGACCACGACCGGCGCGGCGGCCCCCGTCTCCCCCACCACGCAGGCGGCGCCCGCGGCACCACAGACCGGCGGCACGCCCTCGGGCGGCACCACGACGCCCGCTCAGACGACGCCGAGCAACAGCGGCGGCACGCCCGCCGGCGGGTTCAGCGACTTCTGCAAGCAGAACCCCGGCGCTTGCGGCCAATAGGGCGGCCGAACGGCCAGTAGGCCGCTACCGCTTCGTCTTGGGCGCGACCGGGTCCGGGATGAACGTCGCGCTGTAGGTCAGGCGCGCGCCGCGGTACAGGCAGTAGTACTGCGCCAGCGAGGTGGCGCCGGTCTGCGCGGTCTGCTTGGAGGTCTCGTCACAGGTGCCCTTGCTGCGCGAGGCGCGCCAGGACGTGTCGGTCGGCAGGTTGACGGCCAGCGACGGGACCCAGGTCGGCGTCGTGAGTGCGACGACGTAGCCCTTCTTCACCGGGATCGAGCGATCCAGCGCGAACTGGACGGACGTGCCGAAGTAGGGCGCCAGCTTCTCGGCCTGGCCCTGCCCGACGACGCGGTAGCGCAGCTTGGCGCCCGGCCGCAGGATCGTGATCTGGGCGGTCGCGGCGCCGCCGAGGTTGTCGTCGAAGAACTTGATCTGCTTCTTGCCCGGCTTGCCCAGCGTGATCGACCAGGCGACGATGCGCCCGGCGCGCGGGATCACGTGGGTGCCGCGCTTGGTGCCGATCTTGGCCTGGTAGCCGGTCGTGCGGGTGAGCGCGTAGCAGGGCTTGGCGGGGCAGGCGGGCGTCGCGGCCGGCTGGGCGTCGCCGATCTCCGTGAGCTTGGCCGGGGCGATGGCCGGGAGGGCGAGAGCAGCGCTGGCGACGGCGGCGTAGGTGGCGTGCTTGAGTCGCATTGTCCAGCATTGAACACGACGTACCGGCGGCTGTTGCGGTCGCCGGGTGTTCGCCCGCGGACAGGAAGTTGCGCGTGCAATAGAGTCACGCGGCCATGCCGGCCATCGAGGTACAAGGGCTCGAGCGCGAGTTCAAGGGCGGGCTGCGCGCCGTCGACGGGATCGACCTGGAGGTCGCCGCGGGCGAGGTCTACGGCTTCCTGGGCCCCAACGGGGCGGGCAAGACCACGACGGTGCGGATGCTCGTGACGCTGCTGCGGCCCACCGGCGGCCGCGCGCTCGTCGCGGGCCACGACGTCGCGACCGAGCCGCACCTCGTCCGCAAGCGGATCGGCGTCGCCCTGCAGGAGGCGGCGCTCGACATGCTGATGACCGGGCGCGAGCTCATGGAGCTGCAGGCGACGCTGCACGGCATCCCCCCGCGCGAGGTGCGCGACCGCGCGGCGGACCTGATCGGGCGCGTCGGGCTCAGCCGGGCGGCCGAGCGGCGCGTCGGCACGTACTCGGGCGGCATGCGCCGGCGGCTGGACCTGGCGATGGCACTGATCCACGCCCCCGAGGTGCTGTTCCTCGACGAGCCGACCACCGGCCTGGACCCCACGAGCCGCATCACGCTCTGGGAGGAGGTCCGGCGGCTGCGCGACGAGGGCACGACGGTGTTCCTGACGACGCAGTACCTCGAGGAGGCCGACCAGCTCGCCGACCGCGTCGGCATCATCAGCGCCGGGCGGATCGTCGCCGAGGGCACGCCTGCCGCGCTGAAGGCCGAGGTCGGCCGCCCGCACCTGGACCTGACGCTGTCCGAGGACGCCGACCTGGACCGCGCGCGCGAGGTGCTCGCGGGCTTCGGTGACCACCGGCCGGCGTCCGAGGGCTGCCATTTCTCGATCGCGGTCGCCGGCGGGGCGACCGAGATCGCGCCGGTCGTTCGCGCGCTCGACGAGGCCGGCTTCATGGTCGCGTCGCTCGAGCTCGTGCAGCCGACGCTCGACGACGTCTTCGTCGAGAAGACCGGCCACCACCTCGAGGGAGCCGACACCGCGGCGCCGCCGGCCGCGCCGGCGCAGGAGGCGCCGGTCGCCGACGAGGCGCTGGCCTGATGGCCCTGCGCGCCGCGCTGGCGCTCGCGCGCCGCTCGCTTCGCACCACGCTGCGCCGCCCCCAGTTCCTCGCGCCGCTGCTGATCTTCCCGTCGCTGTTCCTGGCGATCAACACCGGCGGCCTGCACCGCAGCACCGACCTGCCGGGCTTCCCCCACGTGCACGGCTTCCTGGACTTCCAGCTGTCGGCGGCGATGTGCCAGTCGCTGATGCTCGGCGGCGTCGGCGCCGGGATCGCGACGGCGCTGGAGATCGAGGGCGGCTTCTTCGACCGGCTCGTCGCCTCCCCCATCCCCCGCGTGTCGATCCCGCTCGGGCGGATCATGGCCGGCTCGGTCATCGCCGCCGTCCAGGTCGTGTACTTCCTGGCGCTGGGGCTGATCTTCGGCGCCCACATCGCGGCGGGCGTGCCGGGCGTGCTGCTGGTGCTGGTGATCGGGATCGCCACCGGGACCGGGTTCGCCGCGCTCGGCGTGATGCTGGCGCTGCGCGCGCGCAGCGCGTCGACCGTCCAGGGGATCTTCCCGCTGGTGTTCGTCGTGCTCTTCATCAGCTCGGCGTTCTTCCCGCGCAAGCTGCTCTCGCACCCGGCCGACTGGGTCGCCGCCTACAACCCGCTCAGCTACGTCGCGGACGGCATCCGCGACCCGATCATCTCCTCGATCACGGCATCGACCGTGCTCGAGGGCCTGGCGGCGGCGACGGGGATCGCCGCGGCGGGCATCGCGCTGTCGGTCGTCGCACTGCGGGGAAGGCTGCGCGAGGCGTGAGACAGTCCATGCGCGTCATCGGCGCCCTCTCGCGGCGCGCGCTCAACGAGATCCTGCGTGTGCCGGGCGCGGCGATCCCGGGCATCCTCGCGCCCACGATCTTCCTGATCGGCCTGTCCGGCGCGTTCGGCAAGGCCGCGCAGCTGCCGGGCTTCGGCGCCGACGACTTCCGGACGTTCATCGTGCCCGTGAGCATCCTGCAGGGCGCGGGCTTCACCGGCGCGGCAACCGGCGTGAACCTCGCGCGCGACATCGAGCAGGGCTGGTTCGACCGGCTGCTCGTCTGCCCGGCCCCGCGCGTGACGCTCCTGGCGGGCATCGTCTCGTCGGCGGCGCTGCGCTCGCTGCTGCCGGCGTCGTTCGTGTTCGTCGTGGCCGAGGCCATCGGCGCGCACTGGCCCGGCGTCGACGGCCTGCTGATCGCCTTCGTCCTGGCGATGGGCCTGGCGACCGTGATGGCCTTCTGGTCGACGATCATCGCGCTGCGCTTCCGGACGCAGCAGGCGGCGCCGCTGATGCAGGTGGCGAACTTCATCGCCGTGCTGTTCACCACCGCCTACGCGCCGAAGGACCTGCTCGCCGGCTGGCTGAAGTCGATCGCCGCGATCAACCCGGTGACGCAGGTGCTCGACGGAGCGCGCCAGGGGTTCGTCGGCGCCGTGACCTGGCACGACACGTGGCCGGCGCTGCTGGCGATCGTCTGCCTGCAGCTCGCGCTCGGCTCGCTGGCCGTGCGCAGCATGCGCCGCTACGGGATCTAGCGCCGGCGCAGGCGGAAGCGCGCGGTGTCGCCGTCGCCGGGCGCGCTGTCCATGCAGGTGATGCGATCGCACCCGGCGGCGACCGTCTCGCCGGCGAAGTCGATCTTCGCCGGCCTCCCGACGCGCGACTGACCGAAGCGCAGCGTGATGTTGCGCGAGCTCGAGCGGCTGACGTGCGCCGCGCCGACGCGCACGGGCGTCGTGCCCTCGCGCTCCTGCAGGACCGAGCCGTCGAAGCCCTTGCCGTCCTTGCCGGCGGTCGCGCAGACGAGGTAGTCCGGCGGCGCGCCGCCCGCCTTCGTCTTCGTCCACAGCCGCAGGCAGACCGAGCCCGGGATCCCGTCCTTGGCGACCATCGACTTGGACGAGAACGCCGCCGCGGTCGTGAGCGAGCCGCGCAGCTCGCCGTTGGAGGCGCGCCCGAGCGACACGCGCACGAGGTCCGCCGGGTTCTTCACGACGTCACCGGACGGGTCCTTGACCACGCGCGTCTTCGGCGTGAAGGTCGCCGCGGCGATCGCGAGCACTGCGGCCGACTTAACGGCCCACATACGTGGCCTTTCCCGGCCCGTCGGTCAGGAACGACTCGACCGCGTTCTTCAGGTCCTCCGTGGCGAACAGCGCGCCAGAGAGCTCCGGCACGACCGCGTCGGCCGCGCGCGCGCCGCCCTCCTTCTGGGCCTGGATGATCCGCTTGGTCGCCGCGTGCGCGACGGTCGGCCCGTTGGCGAGCCTGCGGGCCAGCTCGCGCGAGCGCTCCTCGAACTCGGCGTCGGGCCAGACCATGTTCACCACGCCCCAGTCGCTGAGCGTGCTCGCCGGGTAGAGGTCGCCGGTCATGACGAACTCGCGTGCGCGGGCGGGCCCGGCGCGCTCTGCCAGCCGCTGCGGGCCGCCCATCGACGGCGTCAGGCCGACACGCACCTCGACCAGGCCGAACTGCGCGCCCTCGGCCGCCACGAGCAGGTCGCAGGCCAGCGCGATCTCCAGACCCCACGTCAGGCAGAGGGCGTGGGCGGCGAAGATCACCGGGAACGGCAGGTCCTCGATGCCCTGCACGAGCTCGAAGCCGCGCCGCCACAGGTCGCCGCCGCTCTGCGGGTCGAGGTCCTTGAAGAGGTTGACGTCGACGCCGCCGGTCCAGACGCGGCCCTCGGCGCGCAGGAGCAGGCCGCGGGGGCGCTCCGTGGCGAGATGGCGGATCGCGGCGTGCAGGCCGTCGTCGACCTCGCGGTCGAAGAGGTTCAGCGGCGGCTTGGAGATCGTCAGCACGGCGAGCGGGCCGTCCTGCTCCAGGGTCCAGGGGCCGAAGTCGGTCACGCGCGCAGCGCCTCCGCGGCCTCGTCGAGCCGTTCGCCGCCGCCGCCGGGCGTCCAGGGCAGGCGCACCGTGTCATACGAGTAGCGCGGCATCACGTGCATGTGGAAATGGAACACGGTCTGCCAGGCGACCGAGCCGCACGAGTTGATCAGGTTGACGCCCTCGGCGCCGAGCGCCTCGGGCATGCGCTTCGCAAGCCGCTGGGCCGCCTGGACCACGGCCGCCAGATCGCCCGGATCGATCTCGAGCAGGTCCTTCGAGTGCTCCTTCGGGATGACGAGCGCGTGGCCGTGCGTTCCCGGGTTGATGTCCATGAACGTGATCGTCCGGTCGTCCTCGTCGATCTTCCTGGCGGGGAGCTCGCCGGCGACGATCTTGCAGAAGATGCAATCGGAGTCGGAGGCCATGGGGCGCAGGCTACCCGGTAGCCTGCGGCGCCCTCATGGCCGTCGCGCAAGCAGCCATCCGGCACCTGGAGACGATCGAGCGCGGCACCGCCTCGCCCGGGGAGCGCGAGGCCGCCGACTGGATCGCCGAGCGCCTGCGTTCGCTCGGCGCCGACGCTCATACGGAGTCCGAGCAGGTCCACGGCGGCTACTGGATCCCGGTCGGCGCGCCGGCCGCCGCGGCGGCCGGGCTTGCGCTGCTGGCGCTGCGGGGAGGCGCGGTGGCGCGGCTCGCCGCCCTGGCGGGCGGAACGGTGGCGACGGCTTCGATCCTCGACGACATCAGCGGCGGCCCGCAGGTCTCGCGCCGCGCGCTGCCCAAGCAGGAGTCGCGCAACGTCGTGGCGGTCGCGGGCGACCCGGACGGCGCGCACACGCTCGTGCTCGTCGCCCACCACGACGCGGGCCACGGCGGCGCGGTCTTCGACCACTCCGCCGCCGACAGGATCGAGGAGCGCTGGCCCGGGTTCATCGGGCGGTTCAACACCTACCCGCCGATCATGTGGCCGACGATCGCGGGCCCGCTCTTCACCACGCTGGGCGCACTGACCGGCTCGCGAAAGCTGCTGGGCGCGGGCGCGGCTTTCGGCCTCGGCACCGCCGGCGCGATGGCCGACATCGCGCGCTCGCCGGTCTCGCCCGGCGCCAGCGACAACCTGTCGGCGGTCGCGGTGCTGCTCGGCGTGGCCGAGGCGCTGCGCGACGAGCCGCTCGACGGCGTCCGCGTGCTCCTGGTCTCGACCGGCAGCGAGGAGTCGTTCATGGAGGGCATGCGGCGCTTCATGGAGCGCTGGGAACCCGGCCTCCCGCGGGAGAGCACCACGGTCGTCTGCCTCGAGACCCTGGGCTGCCCGCGCCTGTCCCTGATCGAGGGCGAGGGCATGGCCTGGATGACCGACTACCCCCAGGCCACGCGCGACCTCGTCGC
>Ga0308175_100004202_pt1 | contig 10084 bp, 4 predicted proteins | sample PhyCR1_3_FD_203893 | JGI IMG/M metagenome (GOLD analysis project Ga0308175, IMG submission 203893) | Soil microbial communities from UC Gill Tract Community Farm, Albany, California, United States - DLSLS.C.R1 | ecosystem: Environmental > Terrestrial > Soil > Agricultural land | place: USA...
CGGGTCCAGCACCAACTTCCTGAAGGACGCCGCCACCAAGGCCGAGGTCCTGCCGTACCTCACCACAACGGACCACGTCCGCGTCGGCTCGCCCGCTACGTTCACCACCAACGTGGTGCTCGGCTATGCCAACAACTCCTGGAAGCTGCAGCCGCTGACCCACCTGACCGACGCCAACAAGGCCACGGTGCAGCCGGCCAGTTTCGGCGCCACCCGCACGGAGGCTCCGGCACCCGTGGGCGGCAACGTCAAGATCGCCTCCTTCAACGTCCTGAACTACTTCCCCACCACCGGGGACACCCTGTCGGGCTGCACGTTCTACGAGGACCGGGACGGCAACCCGATCACGGTCCGCGGCGGCTGTGACGCCCGCGGGGCTGCCAACGCCGAGAACTTCCAGCGCCAGCAGGACAAGATCGTCTCCGCCATCACCAGGTCCGGCGCCGACGTCGTGACCCTGATGGAAGTCGAGAACTCCGCGCAGTTCGGCAAGAACCGGGACGCTGCCCTGGCCAGGCTGGTGGAAGCCCTCAACATCCCCAGCCCTGGTATCTGGGACTACGTCCGCTCCCCCGCCAACGCTCCGCCGCTGGCTGACGAGGACATGATCCGCACCGCGTTCATTTTCAAGAAGGCCGTGGCCGAACCCGTAGGTGAATCCGTCATCCACAACGACACCGTGGCCTTTGCGAGCGCCCGCAAGCCGTTGGCCCAGGTCTTCAAGCCTGTGGGCGGCGGAGCCGGCACGGAATTCATCGCCATCGCCAACCACTTCAAGTCCAAGGGCTCGGCTGCTACCCCGGACGACACCGACAAGGGCCAGGGCGCCTCGAACCTTGCCCGCACTGCGCAGGCGCAGTCCCTGCTTGCCTTCTCCGACGAACTGCAGAAGTCCAAGGGCACCGACAAGGTGTTCCTGGCCGGCGACTTCAACTCCTACGGCAAAGAAGACCCGATCAACGTCCTGACCGCCGCGGGCTATGTCAACCAGGACGACAAGGCCCGCAACGCCGACGGCTCAGCCAAGCACTCCTACCTGTTCGGCGGCCTGGTGGGGTCCCTGGACCACATTCTTGCCTCTCCGGCAGCCAATGCCGTGGTCACCGGGGCCGACATCTGGAACATCAACTCCGTGGAATCCGTGGCGCTGGAATACAGCCGCTACAACAGCAACATCACCAACTACTACGCCCCGGACCAGTTCCGTGCCAGCGACCACGACCCCGTGGTGGTCGGCCTGGACCTGGCGTCCACACCTGCCACCGTTGACCTCAACCTCCTGAACATCAACGACTTCCACGGCAGGATCGACACCAACACGGTCCAGTTCGCCGGCACCATCGAGAAGTTGCGGGCCGCGGCCGCCCCCGGCGCCACCGCGTTCCTGTCCGCCGGTGACAACATCGGCGCTTCCCTGTTCGCCTCGGCAGTTGCCAAGGACCAGCCCACCATCGATGTACTCAATGCACTGGAACTGAAGGCGTCTGCCGTGGGCAACCACGAGTTCGACGGCGGCTGGGCGGACCTGCGGGACCGCGTCGTCGCGGGTGGCACCAACGCCAAGTTCCCCTACCTGGGTGCGAACGTCTACAGGAAGGGCACCACCGAACCGGTGCTGCCCGAGTACACGGTGCTGGACCTGAACGGCGTCAAGGTCGCCGTGATCGGCACCGTCACCCAGGAGGTCCCGTCCCTGGTGACACCGGCCGGCATCGCCGACCTCGACTTTGGGGACCCGGTGGACGCCATCAACCGGGTGGCCGCAAAGATCACGGCGGACAAGCTGGCCGACGTGATCATCGTGGAAGATCACGACGGCGCCGTCTCAGGTGTGGTGGAAGGCGCCACACTGGAGCAGGAAGTGGCAGCCGGCGGCCCGTTCGCGAAGCTGGTCACCGAAACGTCTCCCGAGGTGGATGCGATCTTCACCGGCCACACGCACAAGGAATACGCCTGGGAGGCACCCGTTCCCGGCGCAGCGGGCAAGACCCGTCCCATCGTGCAGACCGGAAACTACGGCGAGAATGTGGGCCAGATCCAGCTGACCGTGGACAGCGCCAGCAAGGAGGTGACGGCGTACAAGGCCGGTAACGTCAAACGCACCACGGACGCCGCCGCTGGCCTGGTCGCCGCGTACCCGCGCGTGGCCGCCGTCGATGCCATCGTCAAGAAGGCCCTGGCGGACGCGGCCGTGGTTGGCAACCAGCCCATCGGATCGGTCACCAAGGACATCACCACGGCCTTCACCACCGATGCCACCGGCACCCCAAAGCGCGATGACCGCGGCAGCGAATCCACCCTGGGCAACCTGGTGGCCGACTCCCTGCTCTCTTCCCTGCAGCCGGCTGAGCTCGGCGGCGCGGAAATCGGCGTCGTCAATCCCGGCGGCCTGCGCAACGAGCTGTACTACGCTCCGGACGGCACCATCACCTACGCCGAGGCCAATGCGGTGCTGCCGTTTGTGAACAACCTGTGGACCACGTCCCTGACCGGTGCGCAGTTCAAGACCCTGCTGGAGCAGCAGTGGCAGACCAACCCGGACGGCACGGTTCCCAACCGCGCGTACCTGCAGCTGGGCCTGTCGAAGAACGTGAACTACACCTACGACGGCACCCGGGCCGCCGGGGACCGCATCACCTCGGTTCGGGTGAACGGTGAACTGCTGGACCCGGCCAGGTCCTACCGGGTAGGCACGTTCAGCTTCCTGGCAACCGGCGGCGACAACTTCCGGATCTTCACGGAGGGTACCAACACCCGGGATTCCGGACTGGTGGACCGGGACGCGTGGATCGGCTACCTCCAGAAGAGCGGCCCTGTGTCTCCGGACTTCGCACGGCGTTCGGTGGCGGTCACCAACACCACGCCAGACGGGGTGAAGCCCGGCGAAGCAATCACGCTGGCCGTCTCCAAACTTGACCTGACCTCCCTCGGCAGCCCGGTGAACACGGCCTTGGAGGCTTCGTTCACCGACGCCGCGGGCAAGGTCACCCCGCTGGGCACAGTACCGGTGGCCGCCGGTACAGCCTCGGTGAACCTGGCCGTCCCGGCCGGGGCGGCGGAGGGTACGGCAACCCTGGTGCTCACCGCCGTCGAGTCCGGCACCGTGGTGAAGGTGGCCGTACTGGTGGGGGCCGTTACGCCGGCGCAGCCGATCTGTGTTCCGCCGGTCAAGCCCACCCGTCCCGCTGACGTCAGGGGCCAGGCGAACTACGGCCAGGCCATGGCCGCCTACCGCGCCTGCCTGCGCGGCTAATCAACGGCACGCGGTGGCACTGCCACCCTGGCGCCGCATCAGCAACGCCCGTTCGCCAAAGGTGAGCGGGCGTTGCTGTTCTACCTGTCAAAGGTGAGCGGGCGTCTGGTCAGCGCTGCAGGATCGCGGCCGCGATCTCGTCCGCATCGCGGAGGGTGCGCTGGCCGCTGCGGTACGCGGGCCCGCCGGGTTGGACGGCCTCGGCGGCGATGGCGGTACCCCACTGGGCCGACGACAACTGCAGCCCCAGCGCGAAGAGGCCCTCGGTCACCGACCCGTTGGCAGCAACCGGGCGGTACGGGTGCGGTTCCACGTCCAGGCCGGTGGACTCGACCGGGGCACCTTCGGCGGTCATCATGAGCTTGGGCCGCACCAGCCCATCGGACAGCAGCTGCTCCAATACCGGTGAATCGTTGGCCGAGACCCGGTTGCCGGGGGCCAGCGCCTCCACCATGGTCCGCGCAGTGGCCGGCGGGCCCGCCACCCACGGCGAGGAAGCCGTGAACAGCGCGGACTTGCGGTCCACCCGGAATTTAGGGTCCGGCCCCACAAAGCTGACCACCCCGGCCCTTGCCAGGGCCGCGAGCTGCTCGGACCGCAGCGCCGGGGGTCCGCTGGCCAGGCCTTCCACGAACGACTCAAACCAGCCACGCAGGCCGGCGACCCATGACTCGTCGGTGATGCCGCCGTCGGCCACTGCCGTCTTCAGGACGGCGCGCCCGTGGTGCAGCGCGCCGATGGCCATCTTGACCGGGTCGTCCTCGCCCAGTGCCGAGCGGCGCGCATCATCAAGCAGGAACTCCACGACGGCGGCATCATGCACCCTGCGGGACTCAAAGGAACGCCCTGCCAGTGGAGCCGCGAGCCCCGGCAGGTCCAGGCGGTGCCGGGGCCCTACGTGGACGGCCAGGACGCTCTCGACGCTGTCCTCCCAGTTCGCGGCGCTGTGCGCGTGCGGCCGCAGGGCCTCCTCCAGCGCTGCGAGGAACGCGGGCGCATCGGGCACCGCGCCGGGCTGCGAGCGCACCAGTGTTGTGTAGTAGGCCCACAGGGCGTCGCGGTGCAGCAGCGGCCACAGGTCGTGGTCGAAGGAAGGGCGGATCCCGGCCTTCGCCAGCCGTTCGATGGCGGCCTCGGTGAGGTAGCGGAGCGTGATGGAGGAAGCGTAGTAGCCGTCCAGTGCAGCCTTTGCCCGGTACGGGGTTCCGCGCCGGGAGGCTGCGATGATCAGGGGTTCCTGGCCGGAGGCTTCGTACTCCAGGCCTTTGCCGTTGGACACGAACTTGCCGCCGCGGCCTTCGGTGAGCTGGCCCATGGTGTCGAAGAAGTTCAGGCCCATGCCGCGGACCAGGACCGGCTCGCCGGCAGGGACCCGGGACCAGTCCACGTCCGCCGGGATGGCGGGGGGAAAGTACTGCAGGTCCAGTTGTCCGGCGGCGGCCTGCAGCTCCCGCTGTTCAGGATTCAGCCGGGAGGGGATGTGCCCCAGGGCCAGCACCACGGACCTGGCGCGGATGGTCGCCCCGGTGGCCAGGCCGACGTCGAACATTCCGTCCCCCACGGGACGCACCGACAGTGCGGACGTTTCGTGGAATTCGATCGTGACGCCGTCGGGGGCCGTGCCCAGCAATTCCTCCAGTGTGCAGCGCAGGTAGCGGCCGTAGAGGGCGCGGCTGGGAAAATCATTCGATCCCAGTACCGCCAGCTCCGCCCGTTCCCCGGCTGTGAGGGCCGGCAGCGGGTCCCGCTGCTGCCTGGCCCGCCACTGGTCAAACGTGGTGCCGGCAATCGGCGGGGGAAGGGACGGATCCTCGGGAACCAGGGTGGGGTAGAAAGACTGGGTGTTCATGAGGAACAGCCGGGACTGACCCGGTTGCCACACGTGGCCGGGGCCTGCCGGGTAGGGGTCCACGACGTCGATGTGCAGCCGTGCATTCTGGTTGCCGGGGACGGCAGTGTGGGCGAGCAGCCGCTCCAGCACGCTGGTGCCACGGGGGCCGGCACCGATGATGACAGCCCGGTTGCTCTGCGATAATTCCACGCCATACAGCGTACGGGCTGGAAGCGGAGTGCGCGCCCGGCCGCTTGACTTGCCAGCCATGGGGGATGTTGTTTGGATGGGGCGCATGACCACCACAGCAGCTGATCAAGCGTCCGTTCCCGGTCCCGGCCGGGACACCTCCGGCACCAATGCCCGGGAAACAGCGCCGGAACCCGTCGACGAGAATGTGTGGCTGGAGGACATCTACGGCGAGGAACAGCTGGCCTGGGTCAAGGAGCAGAACTCCCGCACCGAGGACCTGCTGGGAGACGACGGCTACGCGGAGCTGGAGGCCGGCATCCTGGAAGTCCTGGACTCCACTGACCGGATCGCCATGGTGGGCAAGCGCGGCGACTGGTACTACAACTTCTGGCGCGACCAGCAGAACCCTAAGGGCCTGTGGCGCCGGACCACCTGGGAAAGCTACTGCACGGACTCCCCGGAATGGGACGTCCTGCTGGATGTCGACGAGCTGTCCCGCACCGAAGGCGAGGAGTGGGTGTTCCACGGCGCCACGTTCCTGCGCCCCGCATCCGGCGAGCCCTACCGCCTCGCGCTGCTTGCCCTCTCCCCCGACGGCGGTGACGCCAACCGCTACCGCGAGTTCGACGTCGAGGCGCGCGGCTTTGTTGATCCGGCGCGCGGCGGCTTTGACCTCCCCACCGCCAAAGGCAACGTGTCCTGGCTGGATGCCGAGACCCTGCTGGTTGCCTCCACCGCGGACGGGCTGCCCAAGACCGCGTCCTCCTACGCGCGGACGGCCGTGACGCTCAAGCGCGGAGAGTCCCTGGCTGCGGCGCCACGCCTGTTCGAGGTGGCGGAAGACCACATGATGGCGGTGGCAGCGCACGACTCCACGCCCGGCTTTGAGCGGACCTTCGCCGTGGACTACATCGATTTCTTCAACCGCACCAACTTTGTGCTGCGGGACGGATCCTGGGTACAGATCGACGTTCCCACCGACGTCAACGTCAGCGCCCACCGGGAATGGGTGCTCTTCCGTCCGCAGCAGGACTGGGTCCTGGACGGCACCACGTATCCTTCCGGGTCCCTGCTTGCCGCCAACTTCGAGGACTACCTCGCCGGCAGCCGCGACCTCACGGTCCTGTTCACCCCCGATGCGCACACCTCCCTGCAGTCCTGGAGCTGGACCCGGGATTTCCTCGTGCTCAACCTCCTCAAGGACGTCTCCTCCGAGATCCGGGTGCTGGACCCGTCCCGGCCTTCCGGCGCGGATGGCGGTTGGGCGGCTAGCGTCCTGGACGCCTGCCCGCCGCTGCATGATGTGAACGCCTACGCCGTGGATGACGAGGATGAGGGGCCGGCCGACGGCGGCGCGGGCGATGATTTCTGGCTCATCGCCACGGGCTTCACTACCCCCACCACTCTGATGCGCGGAACGCTGGAACGCGGCACGTTTGAGCCAAGCACCGGGGAGGACGGCAGTGCCGGGACGTCCGGCGTGGTGAGCCGGCACGCGGTGGTCAAGACCTCGCCGTCGTTCTTTGCCGACCGTGACTATGAAGTGGAGCAGCACTTCGCCGTGTCCGACGACGGCACCCGGGTCCCGTACTTCCAGGTGGCGCCGCGCGGGCTGGCTTTGGACGGGCAGAACCCCACCCAGCTGTCCGGCTATGGCGGGTTCGAGGTGTCGCGGACGCCCGCCTACAGCGGCACCGTGGGCCGGGCCTGGCTGGAGCGGCGGACCACGCTCTCGGACGGCAGCGACGGGAAGGCCCCCCACTCACGCGGCGGGGTGTACGTGGTGGCGAACATCCGGGGCGGCGGCGAATACGGCCCGGCCTGGCATCGGGCCGCGTTGAAGGAAAACCGGCACCGCGCCTACGAGGACTTCGCAGCAGTGGCGCGGGACCTCATCTCCCGCGGTGTCACCTCGCCGCGGCGGCTGGGCTGCGTAGGCGGCTCCAATGGCGGACTCCTGGTGGGAAACATGCTCACCCGCTACCCGGAACTGTTCCGGGCCGTCTCCTGCGGGGTTCCGCTGCTGGACATGCGCCGCTACACCAGGCTCTCCGCCGGGCACTCGTGGATTGCCGAGTACGGAGACCCTGATGTTCCCGAACAGTGGGAGTACATCAGGACCTTCTCGCCGTACCACCTGCTCAAGGACGCCGTGGAGTACCCGGAGACCTTCATCTGGACTGCGACCTCCGACGACCGGGTAGGCCCTGTGCAGGCGCGGAAGATGGCCGCCCGGATGCTGGCCATGGGCATCCCGAACGTGTGGTTCCACGAGGCCCTGGAGGGTGGCCACGCCGGCGCCTCCGACAACCGGCAGGCTGCTGCCCTGCAGGCCCGCAGCCAGCACTTCCTCTGGAAAGCGCTGGCGGGCTGACCGCCATGGCACCCGGGCTGGCGGTGCGGCGGGCCAGCGCCGGGGACATAGAGCGGCTGGTCCGGGTGCACGTCCGCTGCTGGCAGGAGACCTACCGGGGTCTTGGCTTGGGCGCCCTTTTGCTGGACGCGGCCATCGGCTCCAGGGCGGCGAGCCTCTGGGTGGCAGCCGCCAACAGCCGGGCCATCGGTTTCTACCGCCGCTTCGGCTTTGCACCGGACGGCGCAGCGGACGTCCTGCCGGAGTGGGAGGACCTCCCGGAGATCCGAATGGTCCGCCCGGCGCAGGGCTGACCCCGCAGCACCCGCACGCGTTTACCGGGGCGGAGCCTGTGATGGGCACCGTTTTGCACTGCATGGCCGGATCTGCGTATCCTTGGTGGGCTAGTAATAGCAACTGGAGACGTGCCAGAGCGGCCGAATGGACTTCACTGCTAATGAAGGGTCGGGGTTAAACTCGACCGGGGGTTCAAATCCCCCCGTCTCCGCGTTTGGCCCCGGTCCCCTGGACCGGGGCCTTTTGCGTTTCCGGGGCATACTGGAACGCGCTGTCCGGCCACTGGACGCGGAGGGCGCGGGCCGCTGCCGCGGTGGCAGGATTAGCCCATGGCGGCACGCAGCAACCCACACCACCCGGACGGCGTTCATATGGCCTGGAATCCGCGCCTGGCGCTCCTGGTGGCGGCAGCGTTCTTCATGGAATTCCTGGACGGCACGGTCCTGACCACGGCCATCCCCAGCATTTCAGCGGATTTCGCCATCCCCGCGGCCGACGTCAACATCACCATGACTGCCTACCTGCTGACAGTGGCCATCGGCATTCCCCTCAGCGGCTGGCTGGCGGAACGGTTTGGTGCCAGGCGGATCTTTGGCACGGCCATCGCGGTATTCACCCTCTCGTCCCTGGCCTGCGCCCTCAGCCAGGACCTGGTGACGCTGACCCTGAGCCGCATTGCCCAGGGTGCTGGCGGCGCCATGATGGTGCCGGTGGGAACCCTGGTGGTGCTGCGGGGCACCCCGAAGGCCGAGCTGCTGCGCGCCACCGCATTCCTGGTGTGGCCCGGGCTCCTGGCACCGGTCCTCGCCCCACTCGTGGGTGGGGCGCTCACCACGTATCTCTCGTGGCACTGGATCTTCCTGGTGAACCTTCCACTCGGCGTTGCCGCGTTCGTGGCCTCACTGCGGCTGGTTCCGGCGGTAGCCGGGGATCCCGACCGACGGCTGGACTGGCCCGGAATGGCCCTGACCACGGTGGGGGTGGGTGCGCTGGTGGCCGGCCTGGAGCTCGCCAGCAGCCACCCGGAACTGCCCTGGGCCGGAATCAGCGCCCTGGCCGGGGTAGCAGCACTCACCGGCGCCGTCCTCTGGATGCGCCGGGCTCCCCATCCCCTGTTCAACCTGCAGGTCTTCCGCACCAGGACGTTCCGGGCCATGGCCACGGGCGGGTTCATCTACCGGGTCACCATCAGCTCGGTCCCGTTCCTGCTGCCGCTGATGTTCCAGGAAGGATTTGGCTGGTCGCCGCTCCAGGCCGGGGCCCTGGTGGCAGCGGTGTTCATCGGCAACATCGGGATTAAACCCGCTACCACCCCGCTGATCCGGAAATTCGGCTTCAAGGCAATGCTGGTGTTTGCCTCGCTGGCCTCAGCCGTTACCTTTGCCCTCTGCGCCCTGATGACGCCGGAAACGCCCGTGGCTTTGATGGCCGCGCTGCTGGTGTGCAGCGGCGCCTTCCGCTCCATCGGCTTTTCGGCCTACGCCTCGGTCCAGTACGCAGACATTCCCCCCGCCCAGCTCACGTCGGCCAACACTGTTTCCGCAACGCTGGTGCAGCTTGGCACGGGTTCCGGCATCGCCATAGCCGCCCTGCTGATCCGAAGCTTCGACGGCCTGGGATCCGCGGCCCAGGATCCGGCCGGCCCTTTCCGCGGCGCATTCCTGGTAATGGCCGTCCTGATGCTGGCCAGCACCGCGGACAGCATCCTGCTCCCGCGGCATGCCGGGGCAGCAGTCAGCCGGCCTGGGCCAGCACCAGGGGCAGCACCGCTCCCGCCCCGGCCTGCCGAAGGGCGCGCCCCGCAACGGTGAGGGTCCACCGGCTGTCCGTGAGGTCGTCGATCAGCATCACCGGCTGTCCGTGGATGGACTGCAGGGCGGCTTGGAGCTCAGGGCCCACCACCAGCCGGTCCCATACCCCCGCCAGCCGGTAGGCGCTGTTGCCACCGCGGCCCCCAGTGGGCCCGCCATGCGCCAGCTGCAGCTCGCCGAGGTAGGGAATGCGCCCGATCTCGGAGATGCCCCTTGCCAACGAGCCGACGAGCTGCGGCTTGCTGCGGGACGGTACCCCCACAATGGCGGCCGGCCTGCCCGCCCCACTCCATCCGGGGTTCCGGCCATCGCCGGTCCCCCACTCGCGCAGTACCTGCACGCAGGCC
>Ga0308175_100004204_pt1 | contig 10083 bp, 6 predicted proteins | sample PhyCR1_3_FD_203893 | JGI IMG/M metagenome (GOLD analysis project Ga0308175, IMG submission 203893) | Soil microbial communities from UC Gill Tract Community Farm, Albany, California, United States - DLSLS.C.R1 | ecosystem: Environmental > Terrestrial > Soil > Agricultural land | place: USA...
AGCGACTCGGCGGCATCGAAGCGCTGGTAGTCGGCCTCGAACGAGCTCGACGCTCCCTGGAAGGCGACGTACTGGTCGAGGACTCCCTGCGGGCCGTCAGCACCCGCCATGGCGTGCAGCGTGGTGAGGTTGCCGCCGTCCTGGTAGGACTGGGCGACCAGTGCGCCGATCCGGTCGCGCTGGGCGGCGACGGTCCGCTGCGCCCCGGCGGCGGCTGTCCGCGCCGCGCGCAGCTTGTCCTTGGCCTGCTGGAGCCGCCAGAGGGCTCCGTTGTAGGCCTCGGAGGCCTGCTCCGCACGGGTGGCGGCGCTCTCCAGGCGTTGGTTGGCCAGGAGGAGCCGGGCCTTGATCCGACCGACGTCCTCGGCCTTGCGGCGGGCCGAGGCCCTCGCGTCAACCACCTGCTGCTGCGAGGGGTACGCCGTGGCCGGGTGCGGGTGGTGAGCGGCGCCGGTCGAGGATCCGTTGCCCGGTTTGCCGAGCGCGGGACCCGCACCCGGGCCGGCCGACAGGGCCAGGGCCACGCAGAGGGTCAGGACCGCCAGGGGAGCTCCCGCCCGCCCGTGGAGTCGTCGCACTCGTACACCTTTCGTCTGGCCGTCGAGCCGCTTCCCTTCGGCTCGTCGACCGCCGCAGCGCCGCGTCGGTTCGGGCGCTGGCCCTCCCACGACCAGCGACCGACCCGACCCGGGCGGGCCACCCGAGTGGTACCGCGCCAGGAACGCTAATCCCCATCAGTCACAAAAGGAACAGTTTCACCAGAAAAAACTTCTGCCCCAGGGCGTGTCGCCTTGACAAAACACATAGATGTAATTCAACGCGGAGAGGCCCTGAGCGGCGCGCTGGCGGGGATTCTCGACCGGTGCCGACAACGGCCCGGGAGAAAGGAAAAGGTCCCGCCCCATTGGGAGGTTGGGGCGGGACCGGCGACCGTGTCCCATTGGGAGGTTGGGGCACGGTCGCGAGGTGAAGAGTATCGGAGCGACGACGGTGCAGACGGTGACGAGGTCACCGCGCTCGGCGCCGGTCCGATGTCGAGATCCCCCCGGACCTCTCTCTCTGCTGCCAGCGTACGCGACCCGACTGGGGGAGGACAGCCGCCCAGGCAAGCCAGATGCAGATGGCCCGAAGTGACTACGACGAGCTGACCGGTGCCGCCAGCTCGTGGTCGTTGCCGCCGTCGTCGAGCGGCACGCCCGCGGTCGAGGTCGTCGGCCGCGAGGAGCGCCCGCGCCGTTCGAACCGCTGGCCGGTGGCCAACCCGCCCAGCCACACCGACAGGAGCGCGATGAGGGCACCGGCCACGTCGTCGGCGATGTAGTGCCACCCGAAGTAGAGCGTCGACACCACGGTCAGGCCGAAGTAGACCCACATGGTCCGGCGGATCCAGCTATGGCGCACGGTGTAGTGGGTGACCAGAGCGAGGGTCAGGATGATCCCCACGTGCAGGGAGGCGAAGCCGGCGACGCTCTGGATGGCGTCGGTGTTGAGCGGCCCGTAGATCGTCTCGGCACGGGATGCGGCCAAGGAACGCTGCATGTCCGAGACGCTGGTGTGGGCGAGGTCGGAGTACAGCCAGACGTACCAGAAGGCCGGCCCGACCGTCGGCAGCAGGTAGTAGCTCACCGTGCCGAAGGCCCACGCGAGGCACTGCGCAGTGGCGTACCAGTAGCCGTAGGAGATGTTGCGCGACCAGACCAGGTAGACGACCAGGGACAGCGGCGAGACGGGCAGGAACAGCAGGTACACCGCCGCCAGCACCTGGGCGGCGACGTTCTCACCGAGCAGGTGGTGCAGGACGATCGCCGGCTCGTGACCGAACATGATCGCCTTGTCGATGCTGTGCAGGAGCGGGTCGTGGAGCTGACCGCCGATCTTGGGCAGGAAGTTCTTGAGGTTCCGGTAGCTGACGTAGGTGACGTAGAAGCTGCCGATCCCGATGGCCACCAGGGCGATCCGCTCACGGGTCCAGTGCTCGTGGACGAGCCGCCGCGCCTGCGACCAGAACGTGCTCGGGTGGCGCCGGGCGCGCCACAACCCTCGAGGCAGGATGTCGAGCACGAACGCCCCGGAGAGCAGCAGCGGCATGCGTAACCAGCCCGGTCCCAGCGAGCCGTCGGGGTCCCGCAGCCCCTCCCCGACCGAGATGCTCGCGACCACGGCGACGACTCCCATCATCAGGGCGACCCCCACGAGGAGGCCGTACGCGCGCCGATTCACAACGCGACAGTCTAGGGGGTCCTCGCCGCGGCTCCGGGGCCCTCGAGCAGGGCCGCCCGGGTGAGGTCGACAGCCAGCGGTACGACGCTCCCGACGCCGGGCGCGGGGGCACCGGCCGAGGGCAGGTCGGCCACGGCGTCGACACGTCCCACGCCTGCGACCTCGACTGCCAGCCGAACCACTTCGGGGGTCGCGCGCTCCTCGAGGACCCGTCCTCGCAGGCCTCCTTCGACGCTGTCACCGACGGCCCGAAGAGCCGAGCGGCGCAGGGCGACCGGCCCCTTCGCGGTGGAGCCGCCGGCTCGTAGCACGACCTCGGCGGCGGTTCCGTCGAGGACGGTGGCGTAGCCGAGGAAGCGCGCCGCCTCGGCGTCGGCCGGGTGGTGCCACACCTGCTCCACGCCCCCCTGCTGGACGATCCTCCCGTCTCTCATCAGCGCCATCCGGTCGGCGACCGCGAAGGCCTCCTCCTGGTCGTGGGTCACGAACAGGGCGGTGGTTCCGGCGGTCGCGAGGATCTCGCGCAGGTCGCCCGCGAGCCGTTCCCGGAGCGTGCGGTCGAGCGCCGAGAGGGGCTCGTCGAGCAGAAGCAGGCGAGGGTCGACGGCGAGGGCGCGAGCCAGCGCCACCCGTTGCCGCTCGCCCCCGGAGAGGCCGGTGGTGGACCGACCGCCGAACCCCGGCAGCCCCACGAGCTCGAGGAGCTCCTCGACGCGGCGGGCCACCTCACGCGCCGGCCGGCGCCGCAGCCGGAGGGCGTAGCCGACGTTCCCCGCGACGCTCTGCTGCGGGAAGAGCTGGCCGTCCTGGAACATCAGGGCGAAGCCACGACGGTGCGTCGGCGTGCCGGCGAGGTCGCGTCCGCCGTACGACACGGAGCCGGAGGCGAGGGGTTCCAAGCCCGCCACCGCGCGCAGCAGGGTCGACTTCCCGCAGCCGGAGGGCCCCAGCACGGCCATCACCTGCCCGGCCTCGAGGTCGAGGCTCACCCCGTCGACGGCGGCGAGGGCTGCACCCTCGAACCGCACCGTGAGGTCTCGCAGGCTCAGCATCAGAAGGCTCCTACCGAGCCCAGACGCAGTCGTTCGACGACCGCCATGACGACGACCGTCACCGCTCCGAGGAGGACGGAGGCCGCCAGGGCCATGCCGAAGTTCGCCTCCCCCGGGCGGGAGACCAGCTGGTAGATCACCACCGGCAGGGTGGGCCGCTCGGGGCGGGCCAGGAAGCTGGTCGCTCCGAACTCACCCAGGGAGACGGCGAAGGCGAAGCCGGCGGCAGCGAGGGTCGGCCGCCAGACGAGCGGTGCGTCGACGGTCAGCAGCACCCGCAGGGGGGACGCACCCAGAGAAGCGGCGGCCTGGCGCTGGCGCGGCTCGACGGACCGGAGCACCGGAGACAGGGTGCGCACGACGAGCGGCAGGGCCACGAGCGCCTGCGCGACCGGCACCAGGAGCCCGGACGTGCGCAGGTCGAGCGGCGGGCGGTCGAGGGTGACCAGGAACCCGAAGCCGAGGGTGACCGCGGAGACGCCGAGCGGAAGGGCGAAGGCAGCGTCGAGGACGGCCAGCCATCGTCGACCCGCCGGCCAACGCGGTCGCAGGCTCACCACGACCGAGACGAGGAACCCGAGCACCAGTGCCACCAGGGTCGCGTCGACGGCGATGCGCCAGGAGTTGGCCAGCGCGGTCGTCGCCGGCACGAGCAGGGCGCCGCCCCCCGACCCGGCGAGCGCGCGGTAGTGGCCCAGCCCCCAGCCGCCCTCGACCCGGAGCGACCGGACGACCAGCGCGGCCAGCGGCGCAGCGACCAGCGCCAGGGCCACGAGCGACATCGCCATCACAGGCACATCGCGGCGACGGGGTCTCCTCGTGCTTTCGCGCTCCCCCACCCGATCGAGCGACTGCTCGCGTCGGGCCCGGGTGCGCTGCGCGACGTACAGCAGAAGCGAGACGACCAGCAGCTGGAGCACCGAGAGGGCGGCTGCGGCGCGCAGGTCGAGCAGCTGGGTGGTGAGCAGGTAGATCTCGGTCTCGACCGTGGCGTGGCGCACGCCGCCCAACGTGAGCACCACCCCGAACGACGTGGCGCAGAACAGGAACACGACACTCGCCGAGGCGACGACCGCCGGGGCGAGTGCCGGAAGCGTGACGGTGCGCAGCACCTGCCACGGGTTCGCGCCGAGCGCCGCCGCGGCCTCCTCCCGGCGCGGGTCGAGCCCCTCCCACAGCGCGCCCACGGTGCGGACGACGACGGCGAGGTTGAAGAACACCATGGCCGCCACGATCGCCATGGGGGTCCCGTCCAGGTGCAGACCGCCGAGAGCTCCCGACGACGACAGCAGCGTCCGGAAGGCGACTCCCACCACGACCGTTGGCATGACGAAGGGCATCAGGACGAACGCCCGCAGGAGCCGACGGCCCGGGAAGCGGAGGCGGAACAGCACGAACGTCACCGGGAGACCGAGGAGCACCGTGACTGCCGTGGCGGCACTCGACGACCACACGGTGAACCACAGCACCCGGTGCACCTGCTCACGCCCCAGGACGTCCAGGACGGAGCCGACGCCGAGGTGTCCGTCGACCACGAAGCCGCGCCCCACCATCCCGGCCACCGGCAGCACGAAGAAGACGCCGAGGACGCCGAGCGGCAGCGCGGCAAGAGCCGCCACCGCGGCGACGCCCCGCGCCCGGCTCCTCATCGCCACGGCTCGCGCTCCGCCCTCACCCGCTGGTGAGGTCGCTCCACCGGCGCAACCACTCGTCGCGGTGCGTGGCGATCTCGCGTGGCGGGAGACTGAAGGGCTTGGGCGCGACCTTGGCGTAGCGGGCCCACGCAGGGGGGAGCTTCGCGTGCTGGTCGACCGGGAACACGTACATGTTGTCCGGCAGGGCCTCCTGGAAGGCACGCTGGGTCATGAAGTCGACGAACGCCTTGGCCCCCTGGCTGTCGGCCGCACCCGCGAGCACCCCGGCGTACTCCACCTGGCGGAAGCAGGTGTCGAGCAGGCTGCTGGTCGTCGGGCGGCCGCCGCCCTTGGGGATGGTGAACGGTGGCGACGACGCGTAGGACAGCACGATGGGCCGGTCACCGTTGCCGCCACCGGCGGTGAAGTCCACCTCGTAGGCGTCGGACCAGCCGGCAGTGATCTTCGTGCCGTTGTCCATGAGCCGGTGCCAGTACGCCGGCCAGCGGTCGCCGTACGCCTTGATGGTGGCGAGCAGGAAGGCCAGGCCGGGTGACGACGTGGACGCGGCCGGTGTCACGAACAGGTCCTTGTAGGCCGGGTCGGCGAGGTCTGCAAGCGTCCGAGGCGGTGTGACCTTGTGACGGGCGAACCAGCCGTCGTCGATGTTGACGCACACGTCCCCGTAGTCGATGGGGGTCAGCTGGGCGTCGCCCTTCGCGTCACCGAGCTCGTACCTCGCCGCAGATGGCGGCTCGTCACTCGGCGAGTAGCTGGCCAGGATCCCTTCGTCGACCGCCCGTGAGGCGAAGGTGTTGTCGATGCCGAAGACCGCGTCGGCGATGGGTGACCCCTTGGTCAGCACGAGCTTGTTGGTCAGCTGGCCGGCGTCCCCGTTCGTGACGATCTTGACCCGGTAGCCGCTCTCGGCGGTGAACCGGGCGAGCACCTTCTTCGACATCGCCCACGAGTCGTGGGTCGCGACCACGACCGTCTTGCCGCCTGCGCCCGGGGAGGGGTCGCCGACCGCGCAGCCGGCCACCAGGCCGGTCGCGGTCAGCAGTCCGACCAGTCCGAGGAGGGTCGTGGACCTCCGTGGCCGGCGCTGGGCTGTGCTCGTCATGCTGGGTCTCCCGCTCGATCTGGGAGGGGACCGCGGAGGCGGTCGAGACTCGACTTCCTTCGCCGGTGCTAACCGGAATCAGGTTCGAGGGTCTGCGGACGGTCCCGCACTCTCAGCGCCCGGCGGCGCTCCCCTGTCGTTGCGCCCACCGTACTCCGCCCCTGGCGGGCGGCTGACGTCAGCCGAGGTGCCCACGCACGCTGGCGTGCCCCTTCAACAGGTTGCGCGCGATGGTGCGCCGCTGGATCTCGTCGGTGCCCTCGTAGATCCGCAGCAGCCGCAGCTCGCGGTACCAGCGCTCGATCGGAAGCTCTCGGGTGTAGCCCATGCCACCGTGGACCTGGAGGACGCGGTCGACGATCTCGTTGGCGTAGCGGCCGCCGTAGAGCTTGGCCATCGACTGGCCCTGCCGCGAGTCGAGCCCGGCGTCGACCTGCCAGGCGGCGGCCAGGACCAGCCAACGCAGCGCCTCGATCTCGACAGCCGAGTCGGCGATCATCCACTGGATGGCCTGCCGGTCCGCGATCGGCTTGCCGAAGGTCTCACGGGTCCGCGCGTGCTCCATGGCCATGTCGACCAGGCGTTCGCAGGCCCCGAGCGCCCGGGCGGGGAGCATGTAGCGTCCCTTGCCGATCCAGCGCATCGCGAGCTCGAAGCCGTTCCCCTCCTCCCCCAGGATCGCGCTGTGCGGCACGCGGACGTTGTCGAACACCAGGGCCGCCGGCCCCCACTCGCCCATCGTGTCGATGTACTCGGACTTCCAACCCTGGTCCCGGTCGACCAGGAAGCAGGTGACCCCGCCGTCGGCCCCCTTGTCGGGGTCCGTCACCGCGAAGACCATGCAGAAGTCGGCCTCGTTGCCGCCCGTGATGAACGTCTTCTCACCGTTGATCACCCACTCGTCACCCTCGCGGACCGCCTTGGTGCGGATGGCGCGGGCATCCGAGCCGGCTCCCGGCTCGGTGATCGCGAAGCAGCTCTTGCGCGCTCCGCTGATGGTGGGCTCGAGATAGGTCTTCTTCTGCTCGTCGTTGGCGAGGTAGAGGATGTTGTCGGCGTCTCCGGCGAACCGGAACGGCACGAACGAGCGCCCCAGCTCGACCTCGACGAGAGCGCTCATCACGGCTCCCAGCCCCATGCCGCCGTACTCCTCGGGAGTGTGCACGCCGAAGAAACCGGACTGCTTGGCCTTGTCCTGCAGGCGTTCGAGGTCCTCCGAGGGCAGCCCCGGCTCGTGGTTGCGCTCGCGAGCCAGCACGTCGGGCTCGAGGGGGACGATCTCCTTGCGCACGAAGGTACGCACCCAGTCGCGGATCTCGCGTTCCTCGTCGGACAGGGTCAGGTCCATGTGCGCTCCTGCGTCGTATCCGTCTCGTGCTCCCGGCGGGTGCAGTTCTTCGCACCCTAGCCCGCGTCGATAGCCTCGCCTGATGCGCAGCTTCCGGCACCCCGTGCTGACCTCGATGATCGCGCAGTGATGGCAGCTTCGCTCTTCGACCGGATCCGGACGCCGTTCTGGCTGGCACGCCTCGTCGGCCTGGTCGGTGGGGTGACCCTGGTCAGCGCCGTGCTGCCGAGCATCCGGGAGCGGACCGAGATCATCACCGGGCTCATCCCCGCGGTGTTCCCGGCGGCGGCGGCGACGGGCTCCGCGGCCGCCGGCCTGGTGCTGATCGTGGTGTCTCGAGCCCTGCGCCGGGGCAAGCACCGCGCCTGGCTCGTCGCCACCGTCCTCGCGGCGGTCGCCACGATCCTGCACATCGTCAAGGGCTTGGACTACGAGGAGGCGACCCTCACCTTCCTCCTGTTCCTGCTGCTGCTCACGGCGGGCCCGCAGTTCACGGCGAAGCCGGACCCGCGGTCGTCGGGACGCGTGATCTCGGTGCTGGTCCTCGGCACCCTGGTCGCGACCGTCCTCGGCTGGCTCTGGCTCGCGGTGGACGCAGACGGCGAGGCTCCGGGGACCACGACCGCGCAACGCATCAGCCAGGCCTTCCTCGGTCTCGTGGGGATCACCGGGCCGGTCCGCTTCACCGATGGTGGCGACGGCGACCGCGCCGCGATTGCGCTGGTCGTGCTGGGAGCGTCGGTGCTGGGCCTGGCGATCTTCGTGGCGCTCGCCCCCGCCGACGGACCACATGTGCTGAGCGCCGAGGAGGAGGAGCACCTGCGTGCCCTGCTCGACCGTTGGGGCGACATCGACTCGCTGTCCTACTTCGCGACCCGCGACGACCGCTCGGTGATCTTCTCGCAGACCGGCAAGGCGGCGATCACCTACCGCGTGGTGGGAAGCGTCTCGCTCGCGGCAGGTGACCCGCTCGGGGACCCGGAGGCATGGCCCGGAGCGCTCGCCGCCTGGCTCGCCGAGGCGAAGTCGTTCGGGTGGGTGCCTGCGGTGCTCGCGGCGAGCGAGCGGGGCGCCGAGGCCTACCACCGGGTGGGGCTGGACGCGCTCGAGCTGGGCGACGAGGCGATCCTGCACGTGGCCGACTTCTCCCTGGAGGGCCGCAGCATGCGTGGGGTGCGACAGGCGGTGTCCCGCTGTGCCCGCGCCGGCCTGACCGTGTCCACGCACCGCATCGCGGACCTGGACGAGGCGACCCTCGCCGTGCTCCGCGACCGGGTGGAGGCGTGGCGGGACGGCACCGTCGAACGCGGCTTCTCGATGGCGCTCGGACGCTTCGGCGACCGTGCGGACGGGCAGGCGGTGGTAGCGCTCTGCCGGGACTCCGAGGGGGAGCCCCGCGGGCTGCTGCACTTCGTGCCCTGGGGCGCCGAGGGCCTCTCACTCGACCTGATGCGACGTGACCGCGATGCCGAGAACGGCATCGTGGAGCAGATGGTCGCCACGCTGATGTCGGAGGCGTCGACGCTGGGGGTCCGGAGGGTGTCCCTCAACTTCGCGGTCTTCCGGAGCGTCTTCGCGCGAGGTGAGCGCCTCGGTGCCGGCCCCGTGCTGCGGATCTGGCGCTCGACCCTGCTCTGGGCATCGCGGTTCTGGCAGATCGAGTCGCTCTACCGGGCCAACGCGAAGTACCAGCCTGAGTGGGTGCCGCGGTTCGTGTGCTTCCGCTCGTCCGCGGACCTTCCCAGGGTGAGCGTCGCGGCCCTTCGAGCCGAGGCCTTCATCGTCGCGCCGCGGTGGGTCCAGCGGCGGTTCGTCCGTTCGTCCTGACACCGCGGGTGTCGCCGGCCCGTCGAGGGGGTACAGCCGCGGTGCCGCTCCGGAAGCGTGCCCTGCTCTCTCGCAGAGGGAGACAGCGGGTTCACAGATCTTGTAACAGTGAGTTACGTTTGTTTCGAGAGCGAGGTGACCAGATGGCCGCACCGGCACTGAACTGGCAGCGAGTGCGCGACATGGCGCAACGTCTGACCACGCCGCTGCACCCGGACGACTACCTGTCGATGATCAACCCCCTCTGGTCGGCCCGTGAGCTGCGCGGGCGGATCGAGCGGGTCGTCCCCGAGACGGACGACGCGGCAACCCTCGTCATCAAGCCCGGGTGGGGCTGGTCGTTCGACCACCAGGCGGGTCAGTACATCGGGATCGGCGTCGAGGTCGACGGGCGCTTCCACTGGCGGTCGTACTCGCTGAGCTCGGTGCCGGTCCGCGACAAGTCGCTGCTGACCATCACCGTGCGGGCGATGCCCGAAGGCTTCTTGTCCGACCACCTCGTGCGCGGCCTCGAGCCCGGCACGATCGTGCGGCTGGCTGCACCCGCAGGCGAGTTCACCCTGCCCGACCCCCCGCCGAAGAAGATGCTCTTCCTGGTCGGCGGCAGCGGGATCACGCCGGTGATGTCGATGCTGCGCACGCTCGACCGGCGGGAGACCATGTCGGACGTCGTGCTGGTGTACTCCTCGCCCGACGAGGACCGGATGATCTTCCGCGACGAGCTGCGGGAGCTGCACCACAAGCACGACTCGTTGCACGTGGTCGAGCGGTTCACCGACAGCGAGGGCATCTTCGAGCTCGAGACGGACCTGGAGAAGGCCTGTCCCGACTGGCGCGAGCGCGGCACCTGGGCCTGCGGACCCACCCCCATGCTCGACG
>Ga0308175_100004205_pt1 | contig 10082 bp, 9 predicted proteins | sample PhyCR1_3_FD_203893 | JGI IMG/M metagenome (GOLD analysis project Ga0308175, IMG submission 203893) | Soil microbial communities from UC Gill Tract Community Farm, Albany, California, United States - DLSLS.C.R1 | ecosystem: Environmental > Terrestrial > Soil > Agricultural land | place: USA...
CCTTGACGCGCTCCCACCCACCCAGCCGCCAAAGCGTGGGCGACGGAAAGAAAAGGTGGGCAGAGAAGAAGAAGAAACCCAATCTCAGAGCTTGACAACCGGGACCCTCATAGAAGCCCTGGGCTAGATTCTCCCGGCCCGTTGGGCCGGTGGGTTCTCGTCGAGGCTCTGTGCCAGGGGCTTCTCCGGCCCTGTCCGTAGAGCCGGAGAGGTCAAAGAATGGGAGGCGCGCCGTTGGGCACGACGTCCGGGGTGACGGTCGCGATTCGGGCTCGCTTTTCGACGGCCGCTGAGCGGAGCATGGAGAGCGCCGCGTAGAGGACGACTCCGACGACCAGCCACCTTAGCGCGGCGAGCGGCAGCGATTTCACGATGAAGGCCGCGATAAGCACGGCCGGCACGCCGGCCAGCCCGAGGCCGAGCGTCGTGCGCAGGCTGTAGCACCTGCTGCGGATGAAGCGCACGCTGCCCACCGGCATGAGGAAGGCGCAGGAGCCCATCATGATGGGGAACGCGCTCTGCGGGCTCATGCCGAGCAGGCTGACGAGGATCATGCACGGCGCGTAGAGGCCGACGCCGACCTCCATGAGCATGCCGAGGACGAAGTTGCCGCCGAGGGCCGCGGCGAGCTTCCATCCCGCGAGCCCCTGCGCCTCGCCCCCCGACGGGGTCAGGTTGAAGATCTGCATCAGGAAGATCGCCGCCGCCGCCAGCAGGGCGAAGCCCATCCCGATCTGGATCTTGCGCCGGGGCGCGTCGGCCACGAATCCCGCGCCGAGCCACGAGCCGAGGACCGCGGCCCCGATCATCAGCACGAGGGTCCGCAGGTCGACGGTGACGATGGCGATGAAGATGAAGGCCTGGGCGATGGTCGGCAGCGTGTATCCCACGTTCAGCGTGCCCGGGATCTTCTCGTCCGCGACCAGGCCGCGCAGCTTGAGCACCGCGGTCGTCGGCGCGAAGGAGCCGATCCCCAGCGTATCGAAGAAACAGGCCACGAATCCCAGGACCAGATCCAAGAAGCTGGGAGCCAATCGGGACTCGCCGCTGGCCCGCGCCCGGAGCGCAGCGGCCACCAGGACGGCGATGTAGAGGGCACCGAAGACGCCGAGGCCGACGAAGAGCGCGAGCTTCATGGTTGGAGGACTATAGCGGATCGGGCCGTCTCCCGCGAGACATCACAAGCTGCCGCATGCCGTCCACGAAGCCATGGGCCACGTCCACCTCGGACTCGTCGAGGACGAGCCGGGTCGCCCTCTCCATGTTGAACCAGGGGATCGCGGGATAAAGATGGTGGATGTTGTGGAAGCTCGTGCCGTGGGCGCCGAAGAGACGGAACCACAGGCCGCGCATCTCCCGCGTGCCGGTGCGCGGGCAGTTGTAGTGGCCGAGCATGTCGTCCCAGAAGAAGAGGATCGGAAAGACCGTGAAACGCGGCAGGAGCCAGTACCAGAGCAGCAGATCGAGCCGGCCGGCGATGAGGAAGACCGCAATGGCGCAAATCCAGAACGCCGCCACCGGATTGCGGTAGGCCGGGTCGCGCCAGCGCTTCGAGGTCAGGACCTCTCGGAGATCCGCGAGCTGCAACGGCCCGAGGAACGGCCGGAGCCACAGGAACCGGATCATATATCGCCGGTCGTGCCGTCGCGCCGGGTCGAGGCCGTAGCCCGTGCCCCAGGTCAGAGTATCCGCCGGGCTGTAGGTGCGGTGGTGATCCATGTGATCGTCCCGGTCGGCGGCGATCGTGGTCGTGAGGGGGAGCGAATAGAGGAGCTGAAGCCTTGAATTCCACGCCTTGCGCGTGAAGAGGTTGTTGTGGATGGCGTGGTGGTGGATCTCGAACATCGCGTTCATCTGCCGGGCGATCACAATCATGGCGAGGGGGATCAGCCACGGACGGAAAAACGTTTCGCTCACCGCCGCCGCCAGGAAGACCACGCTCCAGTCGACAGCGATCGTCAGGAAAGCCCGCGCGTCGCTGCGGCGGGAGAGGCCGCGGAGGGTGGCGCGGACGTCAGGAATCACAGATTTGAGCACAACTTTAAATTATATCACAACCATCCCGCGAGCCCTGCGCCGCACGCCTTCTTGACGATTCTCGAAGCGTGGAGTACAAAGGGACAAAGTCAGAAACATGCCGGCTCCGTCCTGCCACGATCCCGCGCTCCGGTTTCGGGCGATGAGGAATCGGGTGGCCAGGGTGGTGGCGGGGGAGGAAGCTCCATGAGCCTCGACACGATGGCGGCGCCGGACACCCTGAGCCGGTCGCTTCAATCTTCGTCCATCGACCTCTCGCGGCTCCGCGGGGAGTATGGGCCGCTCCTCGAGCTCGTTCGGCTGGTGATCGGGGTGGTGCCCAACTGCGACTCCCTGCTCGCCATCTGGCCCACCGGGTTCCGGAGCTACAACCTGCTGGTGCCGAATCTCCTCAATCTGCCCTTCTCGGTCTGGGGTTGGGGACCGCCGGTGGTGCCTCTCGGGCTGGCTCTCTATACCGCGAGCTGGACGGCGCGCTGCTCCTATTGCACCGCTCACACCTGCGCCTTCACCCTCCGCCGCGGCACGCCGCCCGAAGCGCTGGCCGGGAGGCGCTCTCCGGCCGAGAGCGCGGCCGTGGCCGCGGCCGAGACGCTGGCGAGCATCCCCTGCGCCTTCACGCGCGAGCACCGGGAGGAGCTCCTCCGTCATTTTTCCCCCCGGGGCGCCGAGGGGATCGCCCTCGGGGTCGCCATGATGGGCTTCCTCAACAAATTCATGGATGCCGTGGGAGTCGATCTGGAAGAGGCCGCCGTGGAAGAGGTCTCGCCCGTCCTTCTCCCGACCGGATGGACCACCGGCAAGCACCGGGTCGCCACCGAGACGGACCCCGTGTTCCAGCCGCGTCCGGGCGGCCGGGACACGCTGGCCACCAAGCTGGCCTTCCTGCGCTACGTGCCGGCCGCTCTGAAGCTCGAAGGGGGCTGGACCCGCGGGGTGCCGCCGCGCTGGCCCGCCGTGGGAGCCTATCTGGAAGAGCGGACCGGCCATGATTTCCCGCTGCTCGGCAAGGTGGAAAGCAAGCGGGCGGTCAAGGCGATCACCACCGTCCTGCGGGACAACCTGGACCCGGCGGAGAGCCGGCTCGGCCTGCCGGTCAAGATCCTCGCCGGTCTCGTCTACGCCACCGTGGTGGGCAACGGGACGCTCGCGGCCGAGGCCCGGAAGCTGGCCCTGCGGACGAGCCCGCCCGTGGCCGAGGAGACGCTTCAAGGGGTGGCCCGGTTCGCCGCCGGGCCTCCGGAGAGCGACGGCGGAATCGAAGCCGCGCGCATCTCGCTGGCGTCGCTCCCCGGGCTCGACGGCAAGGCGGCCCTGGCGCTCCTCCTGGCGAAAGCGGTCTCCCCGAGCCCGGCCACGGTGCCGCCGGCGCTCCTCGCCGAGGTCGCGGAAGGCCTCTCTCCCGAGGCGCAGATCGAGCTGGTGGTGTGGGTGTCGATCCAGCAGATGCTGCACCGGCTGGGGGGCTTCCTCGACGCGTAGCGACAGGCCCGGTATTATGGGCGAGATCCAATGGGCGAAGTCCAAATGGGCGAGGTCCAACACGGCTGGCACGCCAAGGGAGTTGAACGGGAATGAGCTCTGAGATGGTGACCGTCTTCGTTCCTTCCGATCCTGGCGAGCAGGCTCTGATCGAATCGATTCTCGATGAGGCGGAGATCGATTATGTCTCGGAGAATTCCCAAACGCAGAATCTGTTTGGGGTCGGTCAGATTGGCGGCTATAGCCTCGTGGTGGGGCCGATTCAGATTCAGGTCGCCAAGGAGGAGGCGGAGCGGGCCCGGCGGCTCATCGAAGAGGCGGTCGACGTCTCCGCCCAGGGCGCCCTGCCCACGGAGCTGGAAAGCGATTCGACGGAGGACGAGACTGTCGGTTCGAGCCACGATCCGGCTTCCCGCTATGCCACGTACAGCATGATCTGGTCGATCCTGTCGTTGGGAGGAGTGGGCTCAGTGATCGCCATCCTGTTCGGTATCCGTGCGCTGCGCCTGATGCGCCATCCATCGCGCCATTTGCGGGTCAAGGCGATTTTTGGTCTCGTCCTGGGGGTTAACGGTCTGCTGGCCTGGCTCTTGTACTGGAGCTTTCCTTATCTGGAATCTTGGTAAACGGGGCAGAGGGTCTTCCCGCGCTAGAATCCGTTCGACCGACAAGGAGACGAGATGACGCGAAGGACGATCTGTCCACTGGGAGCCCTCCTGCTCGCCGCCCTGCTGGCCGGCGCTGTCTTGGCCCAAGCGCAGGAGGCGGTCCACAAGGCTCCGGACCCGGCTCTGGTCGAGCGGGCGCGCAGGCTGCTGAGCCAGGTGCCGCTCGTCGATGGCCACAACGATCTTCCTTGGGAGTATCGCAAGCGGGTCCAGAACCACATGGAGAAGATCGATCTGCGGGCGGGGACCGCGAAGCTCGATCCTCCCATGCACACCGACATCCCGCGCCTGCGCCAGGGGGGGCTCGGCGGCCAGTTCTGGTCGGTCTACATCCCGGTCGAGATCCAGGGGGCGGACGCCATTCAGGCGACGCTGGAGCAGATCGACGACGTCCACCGGCTGGTCGAGCGCTATCCCGATACCTTCGAGCTGGCGCTCACGGCGGACGACGTGGTCCGGATCCACAAGGCGGGGCGCATCGCCTCGCTGATCGGCATGGAGGGGGGGCATTCGATCCACGACTCGCTCGCCGCCCTGCGCCAGCTCTACGCCGCGGGCGCCCGCTACATGACGCTCACCCATTCCAGCAACACCGACTGGGCCGACTCGGCGACCGACGCCCCCAAGCACGGCGGCCTCACCCGCTTCGGCGAGGAGGTGGTGCGCGAGATGAACCGGCTCGGCATGCTGGTCGACCTCTCGCACGTGTCGCCGGAGACGATGCGGAAGGCGATCGCCGTCTCGGCGGCGCCGGTGATCTTCTCCCACTCCTCGGCCCGGGCCCTGGACGACCATCCGCGCAACGTGCCGGACGACGTCCTCCGCCTGCTGCCCAAGAACGGCGGGGTGGTGATGGTGACCTTCGTCCCCTCCTTCGCCTCCGAGGCGGTGCGGGGGTGGAACGCTATGAACGACGCCGAGGAGGCGCGTCTGAAGGCGCTCTATCCGGGCGATCCCGAGCGGGTGAAGCGCGAGGCCGAGGCCTGGCGCAAGCAGCACCCCGCGCCGCGGGCCACCCTCGAGCAGGTGGCGGACCACGTCGAGCACGTGCGGCAGGTGGCAGGGATCGATCACGTGGGGATCGGCTCGGATTTCGACGGCATCGAGAGCGTCCCGCTCGGGCTGGAGAGCGTGGCCGATTATCCGAACCTCTTCGCCGAGCTGATGCGGCGCGGCTGGAGCGACGAGGATCTCGGCAAGCTCGCGGGCGGCAACGTGCTGCGCGTCTTCCACGAGGCCGAGGGGGTGGCGGCGCGGCTGCGCAAGGAGCGGCCGGCTTCGGATGTTCTGATCGAGGAGGTGGATGGGGCCCCCGCCCCGAAACCTCACCCCTAGCCCCTCTCCCGGACGGCGGGAGGGCGATGGAAGAGGGGCCAGGGGTGAGGCTCCGGGCGGGGGAGAGGCACGCCTTTTGCTGGCGTCCCACCTTTCGGCGGGGAGCTCCTGAGTCGTCGCAACCCCCGCCAAGGGGGGTGCGGGTCATGCGGCGAGCGGTTCTCTTCTCTCTCCTGTCCTTCGGTTTCAACCTTCTCGCGGCCTCCGCGCTGCGGGCTCAAGATTCATCATCCCAGGCTTGGCTGGACGACGTCGATCCCCTGATCACGCCGCGCGAGCGCGAGGTCTATCTCTCGCTCAAGGCTCCGGCGGATCGCGAGGCCTTCGTCCAGCGCTTCTGGCAGATGCGCGATCCCTATCCCGAGACTCCGCGCAACGAGGCGCGGGAGCGGTGGGAGGAGCGGCTGCGGGAGGCCAGGGAGCGCTGGAGCGATCCCAGGGACGACCGCCGGCGGGTCTTCCTGCTCAACGGCGAGCCCGGCGAGGTGTTCCAGAGCCGTTGCGCCGGCGAGATTCTGCAGGTCTGGACCTACGAGCCGCAGTTCCAGATCCGCTATCGCACGACGCTCGTCTTCCACCTCGACGGCAACCGTCCGGCCCGGCTCTGGCGCTCCGGGGACACGCCGAATCTCGCCTCGCCCGATCTGGAAGAGTGCGCCGCCGACGCTCAGATGGCTGAGGCGGCGACCTGGATCCGGCGGGTTGGCCGGGAGGCCTACAAGGTGGTGGTGGAGCGGGCGGTCGCCAGCCCGAAGCCGCGGGAGTGGGTCGCCGGCTTCAAGCCCGCGGCTCCTGCCTTCCGTCCCGCCGCCAGAGCCCTGCCGGCCCGCCTGGACATCGATTTCCCCGGACGGCAGGGGGACGGGCTGGTCCGCATCCTGGTGGCTCCCGGCGATCCCTCCAACCAGGTGGCCCGGATTCTGGAGGGCTCGCGGGAGCTGTACGTCTCCGGCCGCATCTTGCGGGGGAGCGAGATGGTGGACAGCTTCCGCTACCGGTTCGACTCGCCGCCCAAGGCGGTGGGAGCCAGGCCGTTCGCCTTCGAGCGCCACCTGGTGCCAGGCGAATACAAGCTGGAGGTCCAGCTCGACGATCCCGGCGCGGGGAGCTCCTTCGTGGGGGAGCGCGATCTGGCCGTGCCGAGCCTTTCAGCGGCCTTGAGCGCTCCCGCCGTCGTTCCGGCCGCCATGGTGGCTCCGGTCCGTCCGGCGCCGGCGGTCTCTCCCGAGGTCCGGCGCCTGTTCGCCGAGGCGGACGCCGCGTTGGCGGCCCCCCGTCCGGGGCTGCGCATCGTGCCGCCTGGCGGCAAGCTGATCGCGGGCGTCCAGCCGTTCGAGGTGCGGGTGGACCGCGCCGCGGGGCTCCCCGACGGGGAGCAGATCGAGCGCGTGGCCTTCACCCTGGACGGCCGGCCGCTGCTGACGCGCAATCATCCTCCGTTCGTGGCCGAGATCGATCTCGGCCGCACGCCGCGCGGCCACAAGCTCGCCGCCGAGGGGCTGAATCCCAGGGGGGAGGTCCTGGCCCGGGACGAGCTGGAGCTGAATTCCGGCGGCCAGCGCTTCGCCGTGCGGCTGATCGAGCCTCAGCCGGGCAAGGTCTACCATCAGAGCCTGCGGGCCCAGGTGCGGGTCGAGGCCCCCGAGGATCAGGCGCTCGACCGTGTCGAGCTCTATCTCGGCGATTCGCGGGTGGCGACGCTCTACCAGCCGCCGTTCACACAGCCGCTCGTCCTGCCCGAATCGGCGGGCGTGGGGTTCGTGCGCGCCGTGGCCTATCTGGCCGACGGCACCTCGGCGGAGGACGTGGCCCTGCTCAACGCTCCCATGGCGCCCGAGAAGATGGACATCCGTCTCGTCGAGCTCTACACGAACGTGGTCGATCGGGCGGGCCGGCCGGTCGAGGGGATCGGCGCCCAGGATCTTCAGGTGACCGAGGACGGCGTGCGGCAGCCGGTGCGCCAGGTCGAGCGGGTCGAGGATGCCCCTCTGCGCCTGGTGACGCTGATCGACAACTCGGCCTCCATGCTCCCCCGGCTGGAGCCGACGCGGCGGGCGGCGCTCCAGTTCCTGCGCTCGACGCTGCGGCCTCGCGATCAGGCGGCGGTGATCACCTTCAACCGCTCTCCGCGCATCGCGGTGGGGCTCACCTCGGACGTCACGGCGTTAGAGGAAGGCCTCTCCAGCCTGGCCGCGGACGAGGAGACCTCGCTCTACGACAGCCTGATCTTCGCCCTCGATTATCTCGGCGGATCGCAAGGGCAACGGGCGGTGCTGCTGCTCTCCGACGGCGAGGACCACACCAGCTCCTTCCGTTTCGCGGACGCCCTCGAATGCGCCCGCCGGGCCGGCGTCGCCGTCTATACGATCGGGATCGATCTGCCGCGGGAAGGGGCGCGCGACCAGCTCGCCAGGCTGGCGGCGGAGACCGGTGGAAGGAGCTTCTTCGTCCGGGGGACGGACGGGCTCGACGGCGCCTATCAGGAGATCCAGCGCGACCTGCGCTCGCGCTATCGCATCTCCTACCAGTCGAGCAACACCAAGCCGGGCGAGGCCTTCCGGGCCGTCCGGGTGGAGGTGGCGCGGCCGGGGGTGGAGGCGCGGACGATCAGCGGGTATTACCCCTGAACCCTCACCCCTGCCCCTCTCCCGTCCCCTCCCCCCTCCCTCACCGGGAGAGGGGAACCGCCCGCCCAAGAAACCCCGAAGGGGTCTTCTCCCTCTTCTCCCGGGCGAGGGAGGGGGGAGGGGACGGGAGAAGAGGGCCGGGGTGATGAGGGCCTACGCCCCCACGTGCACCAGCAACTTGCGGGCGCCGGAATGGTGGCGGTGCTCCCAGAGGTAGATCCCCTGCCAGGTGCCGAGGCCGAGGTCGCCGTCGAGGATGGGGATCGAGAGCGAGGTGGCGGTGAGCGCCGCCTTGATGTGCGAGGGCATGTCGTCCGGCCCCTCGGCGGTGTGGGTGTAGAGGGGATCGCGCTCGGGGACGAGGCGGTTGAGCCAGGTCTCCAGGTCGCGGCGGGCCGAGGGATCGGCGTTCTCCTGGATGGTCAGGCTCGCCGAGGTGTGCTGGATGAAGACCGTGCAGAGCCCCTCCCGCACCCCGCTCTCGCGCACGGCCGCGCGCACCTCGCCGGTCACCTCGTGAAGCCCCTGGCCGGAGACGCGAAGAGAGAGCCGCTTCACCATCGGGCCGGACGATAGCACGCGGCTCTATTTCTTTTTGGCCGGCCCCTTCTCCTGGATCGATTCGAGGAAGACGGTCAGTTGATGGACCTTGGTCCGGACGTCCGCCTCGTTGCCGGTCCGCTCCAGGAAGGCCTGACCCCAGACCGGCATCTCGCGGTCGCCGTGGGCGAGCACGTCCGCGCGGCCGTCGATGATCTGGTGCATCCGGTCGACGGGGAAGGTGCCGCCGTTCTGCTGGCTGATCTGCGTCAGGTCGGCCGGACGCACTTTCATCAGCTCCGCCAGGCGGCCGTTCCCCTTTCCCGATTCGCCGTGGCAATTCTGACAATAGACGCGGTAGGAGACCTTGCCGAAGGCGATGGCGTCCTGCCGCTCCTGCTGGTTTTCCTGGGCTCCGGACCTCCTCGCCGCGAAGACGAGCGCCGCGAGCACGGTGAGGATCAGGACCAGGACCTTCCAGGGTGTTCTCATGGGGAGCCTCCTTTGAGGCTCAAAGTAACCGCGCAAGCCGCGCGCGCCAATACGCCCGGGGGCGGTTGGCGGCTACCCTCGGGGGTGGGCCGGCGGAGCGGCGAGCTCCTGAAGCAACATTTTCATTCCCGCCAGGATCTCGTCCGGCTCGTCGATGCGAAGCGCTTCGAAGCAGCGCCGTTGATGGGCGGCATCTCCCAGGAACGCGGTCAGTGCTTTGCGCAGATCGTCCCGCGCCGCGGCCTTGTACGCGGGCTCGACCTTGGCCCAGGCGCAGTCCGGGACGGGACCGATCTTCCGCCGGAGGGCGCCGAGATCGATCAGGTCCCGCGAAAATACCTGACGGTCCGCCCAGCGGTCGGAATTCGCCAGCAGCTTCTCGGCAAAGCAGTCGTCGATCGCGAGACAGTCCACGGGAGACCAGTCCGGCCTCACCCCCGCGTCGAGCTCGATCCGGGCCTCCCGGATGAGCTCCACCCGCATCAGGCCCCCCTCGACCTGGACGGGGAAGCGGATTCCGTACTGATCGATCCGCATCTCGCGCGGCAGGTGAAGATCCCGCAGAGCATCCGCCGTGAAGAGGGAGTCATAGCCGCGGGACGATGCCTGAAACCGCAGCTCCGCGTACCCCTCCGCGTCCGAGCAGAGGAAGTCGACGTCGAGGGATTCGCGGTATTCGCCGAGCTCCAGGACGATCCGGGTCCCGCCGCCGAAGAGGAACCGGCAACGGGCGAGGAGGCCGGCATTGAAGGCCGAGACGAGCTCCAGGACCTTGCGGTGGCGCTCACGCCGGAACATCGAGGTAGCTTCCATAGCGCTGGATCAGCTCCCGGATGAACCGCCACTCGTCCGGAGACGGATCGGCCAGCACCCCCTGATAGCGCCAGCCGGCCTCGTAGCG
>Ga0308175_100004206_pt1 | contig 10082 bp, 11 predicted proteins | sample PhyCR1_3_FD_203893 | JGI IMG/M metagenome (GOLD analysis project Ga0308175, IMG submission 203893) | Soil microbial communities from UC Gill Tract Community Farm, Albany, California, United States - DLSLS.C.R1 | ecosystem: Environmental > Terrestrial > Soil > Agricultural land | place: USA...
GGACTGACCAGCGCAGTACTGGCTCCAGCCGGCGCCGTGAATTGGGTTGGCAACGGTGGCCCGTCGCATGGCAACTTCGGCGCGACAGTCGGCGGTGTGGCGCTCGGCTACGGTGCTCTGTACTTCGCGCTGCCCGCTGCGTTCAAGGTGAAACCGGCGCCCCTCAAGATCGCCGCGATCGTCGCAGCGTTCGCGTTGCCTGCCGTTGGCGGAACGGTCGCTTACAACGCGACGCGGAAGTAGTCGACCTCGGGAGTCGTCCTGAGCAGCTCTCTCTTCCAGTCATCCTGAGGAGCTCTCCCTTCCAGTCATCCTGAGGAGCTCTCCCTCCAGTCATCCTGAGGAGCGACGCGACGAAGGACCGCTATCGAGCTAACGCAGTTCACCGCAGTTGCGACTCTACCCGTCCTTGCGATCGATCTCGAGGCGTTCCTTTCTGAGGTCCGCGTCGATGACCTTCGTATCCTCCACGACCTTTTTGCGAATCACGACGACCTCTTTCACCACAGGCCGTCGCTCGACGACGAGCTTCTCCTCGACGATCGGGACTTTGATGATCTGTTCCCCATCTGCCGTACGCTCGACGGTGGCGCTCGTCGATTGCGCAACGGCGGGACCCGCGGAAGCGGGCGCCGGCGACGCAGGCTGGCGATCATCCGCGCCGAGTGACGCGAACGCACTGGGAGACAGGTCGGTGAACACGGCTCGCTGGCGTGCGTCGATCAACACATCCTCGATCGGGAAGACGACCTCCGGAGGCCCACCGCCGCGAGTCGCTTTAGAGATTACTAACGCCCGCACTTCGTCCGTCCCCGTGTCGACGAGGATTTCCTGAATCGTCCCCAGCTGCGTTCCGGCTCGATCGAACAGCCCCCAGCCGCGAATGTCCGGCTCTCCCGGCGCCAGGCGAAAGCCGTGCGCTTCGCTCAGCGCCGCGAGTCGTTGATGTCCGTGACGAGCGTGTGACGACATGTGAGTCTCCTTTGCCAGCCGCACGCGGCGGAGGTTGATCTTGCGCGCCTCCGCCGCGTGGGGCTCGGTGAACTAGAGTCGGCCTGGTCGGTCCGTCGGGTCAGGGCCCGGTCGCGACGCGGGGTTTCCGTCGACCCGGTCCTTCAGGTCGTCGACGGCATCGGCGACGCCTTTCCCGGCACGACGCGCCCCACTGGCGGCGCGATCCGCGCCGCGCTCGGCCCTGTCCGCAACGAGATCGTCGTCGACGTCGAGGCGCTCGCGACGCACTTCACCCTCGACGACGCGCTCGTCCGTGACAGCATGCTTGCGAAGAACAACCTCTTCCTTCGCGACCGCGCGCTTTTCCGTGATGACCTCCTCGGCCATCAACGGGACGCGGATCTCCTGCTCGCCGATATCCACGTTCCCAGCCGTTTCGGCGGAGACGGGATGACGCTCGACCGTGACTTCCTCGTGCGTGACTGGAACGGTCTTCCGCACATGCTCGGTCTCCACGACCTTGCGCGCGGCGACTTCGCCGGCTTGTACCTGCCGCTTCCCGACGACGAGCTCCTCCTCCGAGAGGATAAGTCGCGCATCGCGCGCGCGTTCACCTCCGCGGTCGGCGTAGAAGCGGCCTTGGTCGTACAGATCTTCGTCACGAAGGTCGCGCGACGTACGGGCTCCAAGGATGCGCGACTCGTAGTTGTCGTCGATGACGCGAGGGTCACCCTCGTAATCCGGAAGATTCTTGATCTCGTCCTTCGTCAGCCCGGAGACCCAAACGACATTGTTCCGTGCGTCGACCTGTGCCGCGCCGATCGGCAGCAACACGTGTCGCCGATTGAAGAATCCGCCCAACTCCAGGTCGAGGTAGCGGATTCCCCCCTCGCTCGTGTAGACCAGATCGTTGACTCGCCCCACCTTGTCGTCGTCAGCGCGCGTCCGAACCTCGTAGCCGCGAACATCGGCGAGTTCGTCGGGAAAGCGCGCGCCCTGAGTCTGTGAAAGTGCTGAATACGCCATCGATCCTCCAATGCAGCGAATGTGTACCCGTCGCGAAAAACGCCGGGAGCCGCACTGAATTCGCAACAAGCATTCCCTGGGTCCTGCCCCTCCGCTCGACGATCCCTACAGCGGAGCAGCGCGAACAGTAGCGCGCCGCTCGCCTTCGTCGCGCTGGCCAAGGAACTCGCCGACGGACGCGAGTGACTCGATGTGGTCGCAGAGGATCTTGAACGTCGCCATCAGTGGAACGGCGATGAACGCGCCGGCGATGCCCCAGATCCAGAACCAGAACGCGAGGCCGATGAACAGCGCGACGGGGTTGAGCGACAGCCGGTGTCCGAGCAACAACGGACTGACGACGTTCCCCTGTATGAGATTGATCATGAGGAAACTCGCGGGGACGAGCAGCGCGTGGGCGATGCTGTCGAACGTCGTGAGCGCGGCGATGCCGAGAATGACGACCATCGCGAGCGCGCCGAGATACGGGATGAACTCGAGGAGAGCGACGAGCGCGCCCCACAGCGCGGGATTCGGCATTCCCCACAGATACATGACGCCCGCGACGACGGCGCCCTCGGTGAGATTGACCAGAGTGGTCGTGAACAGATAGGTGGAAATGGAGGCCTCGGTCGCGCGCGCGATCTGCACGGCCTTCCGCTTGTCACGGAGGTTGGGCAGGACCTTTATCAATTTCTGAAGAAAGAGGTCGCCGGCCGCGAGCAGGAAGTAGAGCAGGATCAGGACTTCGAGAATGCTCGCGACCGACCGCTGCGTCGTGCCGAAGACGCGCGACGCGAGACTCGGTCCCTGGACAATGACTTCAGCGGGCTTTTTGGGAGCAGATGCTCCACCGGTTGCGGCTGTCGCGGCGGCTGCGACTTGTTCGGCGGTCTTCGACGCACGCTGAAAGGGCCGAACGATCTTCGCGAGCTTCGCGTCGGCGGTTTTGAGCGTCGCCGGCGCGCTGGCAGCCCAGTCCCGGATCGCGCCGGAGAGACCAAAGACGCCCGTGCCCAGCAGCCCGAGAATCGCGAGGATGACCACGGCGGCGCTGAGCGGGGGTGGAATCCGCACCCGCCCGAACCATCGCACCACCGGGCTCAGAAGGAAGTTCAAGAGGAGCGCGAACACGATCGGCAGCAGAAATTCGCGGGAGAAGTACAACGTGTACAACACGGCGAGCACGCTGAGGACCGTGAGCTCGATGGAGTGCGTGCGAGGCTTCTCGATGGCCGCGCCAGTCCGCGACAGATCGGGCGGCGCGGCTTGAGCGTCCACGGGCGTCGCGCGTGCGGTGACGTCGACGTCCGGTCTCAGGATCGAATCGTCGTCCATGCTCTTCCCGGTCATTGCTGCTCCGATTGCCCGGCGCTTGCCGCCGAAAAGGACCCGAATTTGCGATCTAGATCACAAAGGCATCCGCAAACATACCGACCGATACGCTTCCCGCAGGAGATTGGTAATGACAGTGCGACGATTGATTCTGGCCGCCGGCGTTCTTCTCCCGGTGCTCGGGGCGTGTTCCGTTCCATTCAGGAGCGGTGGCGACAAGAAATCGGAATGTGATCGGATGGCCGCGGAGGCGATTCAAACGAAAGACATCACGAGGGCGCGAGAGCTGTCGGCCGGGGCGAGCGCCTGCTACGCGCGACTCGCTCAGTAATGGGCTGGGACGACGATCGCCGGCGTCATCCTGGTGACCGAGGGACGGAGGACGTGCCTTCCAGGGAGTCCAAATCGAGCGCGAGCTGCTCTCCGGCGAGCCGCTGCGCGGTCACTTCCTCGTAAACCTCCTTCTGGCCGCCGCGCCCGTAGTGCCCGTAACTCACGCCGTGGCGTTCGCAGATCGCCCGCATCTTCATTCGCAGCGACTCGCTGTACTGCGCACTGACGTGATCGTCGAAGGCATAGGTCGCGTAGTACCGCTTCGCGAGATGCGGAAACTCCTTCTCGATCAAGGGCAGATAGCGAGCCTTGGCTGACGAGCGCAGACGTAGTGCACACGCGTTGACGTACGACGCGCCGTGCTCTCCGACCGTTCGAATGAGCGTGTCGAGCTGCTCGTCGCCATCGGTGATGGCCGGCAACACCGGCATGACGTTGATGCCGGTCTCGATGTCGTTCGCGCGCAGTCGCGCGAGCGCCCGCACGCGCGATTCCGGCGTCGGCGCGCGCGGCTCGAGGCGCCGCGCGAGATCACGATCCGTCGTGATGAGCGACAGATGCACGGTCAACGACGAAATTCGATTGATCCGCTTCAGGACATCGATGTCGCGCGTGATCAGCGGACTTTTGGTGATGATGCAAATGGAGAGGCCGGGATGATCCGCGAGAACTTCGAGCACCGACCTCGTGACTCGGAATCGTCGTTCCGCCGGTTGAAACGGATCAGTGGCCGTTCCGATGACAATCGATTCGCCGTTCAACAGCGCAAGATGCTTCTCCGATCCATGACGCAGCGTTCGCCTCAGAACCTCGGCCGCGTTTTGCTTGACGAAGATCCGCCGCTCGAACGCGAGCCACGGCGGAAGCGTGTCTCTGGCCTGCTGGAGATCTTCGTGATCGGGATTCGCCGTGGCGTTTCGATCGAGCACCCACCGGTGGGCATAGCGCGCGTAGCAGTACGCGCACCCGAATGCGCACCCGATGTACGGGTTCACCGACCAGAACCCCATCTGCGTGACGTCGGTGCTGTTGAGCACTGACCGAGCGACGGTCCCGTAGTAGCGGATGTCCTTCTGCTCGCCGACCATCGGCAACGCGCTGCCGAGAGTCTTTTTGTCGAAGAGCGCTGCCTGCTCGAACCGCGCTGCCTGCCCTGACCGTTTCATCCACCGCCGCCCAGCGAAACCGGATCAGGAGACTACCGAACAAATCCCGAAAACTCAAGGCGTCAGGTTCAATCCGACATCCGTCCGGCCGTCGATGCGCGGGCGGAGAAAGAAGTGCGCGTAGTGTTCGTTGCGCGATATCCGAATCGTATGCAGCGCCGCGATTCCTCCAAAGAGCAGCGTCGATTGCGTCCGCGTCATCCCGTGCATGCGCGCCATGAACTCGATGTCGCTCACCGACCCTTGGCGTCCGATGGTGAGGTAGAAGACCGTCGTTCCGATACCTCCGGCGAGCATGCCTCGTTCGAAGGCGCCGCCCCGATGGTGCGGGATATCGAGAATTCCCTCGTCGATCAGCGACTGCATCGTCAGCCCGGCGGCCGAAAACAAGAATTGTTTGTGCGGCTCGAGGTGCGAGTCGATTCCGGAGTAGATGGTCGGCCGAAGCTTGTCGAACCCGAACGTCGGAGAGTTGCCGATGATCAGTGCCGCCGCGATGTGGGCGGACTCGTGGAGCAAGACGCTGGTGACCGCGCCGGCCGTCAGCTTCGGCCAATAGTTCGGGGAGAGCCTCACCGAATCGGCTTCCTGCGCGGCGAGCGACGCCGGCAGGATAGCCGCGAGCGCGAACCGGACGCCGAGTCGTTCAAGAGTTCGACGAGATCTCACAATGGCTCGCGACGGCTTGGAGGTGTAGAATCATCGCGACTCGAACATCCTCGAACTCCATTTTGCATGCGACAGAAACTCTCAGATCTCGAGATCCAGCGTGCGCTCGGCGGACTCGCCGGCTGGTCGCGTCGAGGAGATACGTTGGTGAAGACGTACACGTTCGCTCGCTTCGGCGAAGGGATTGCGTTTGTTGGACGGGTCGCGAAAGTCGCTGACGAGATGGACCACCATCCCGACATCGACATCCGATATACGAAAGTGACGATGTCATTGTCGACCCATGATGCCGGCGGAATCACCCACAGCGACCTCGATCTCGCGCAGAAGATCGAAAGCGCGGCGCGGCAAGCGGATTAGAGTCCGCTAAAGAGGTCGTCGTCCATCGCGTTCGGCTGTGGAGTGCCGGCGGCGAACGCGTAATACTCGTAGTCGAGGAGCACGTCGTTGACGAACAGGTCGTAGGCATACTGTTGCGTCCTGTGCTCCCTGAACGCCGCGAGCTTCTTGTCGAGCCACGGACGGTTGTCGATCGCGACCGTTGCCGGCACGCTCTCCAGCTTGAGACGCGGATCCTTGTGCGGGTATTCCCACGCGTGGAAATAGAGCCGCTGCGCCGCGTGCGGCTGAAGGCCCGATTCCACTTGTTCCGGGTATGCGGTCTTCAGCCCCGAGAGAAAGAACGCGGCCATGACGACGCGCGACATCGCACGATGATCGCGATGCCCGGTCGGCGCGCCTTCCGGTCCGAAGCCGAGGACGATCGTCGGTTTCGTCCTGCGCAGAAACGCCACGACGTCCCCGATGAGCTTCGTTGGTTCGAGCTCCTGGAGCGCCCCATCCGTGTATCCGCCGAGCTCGATCGACTCGATGCCGAGGACACTCGCGGCCGATCGCAGCTCGTCCTGTCTGATTCGCGCGAGCTCTTCGCGAGACGAAACGGGGACGCCGGAAGATTTTCCGGCGTCCCCGTTCGTTGCACAAAACAGATCAGTGCCGATGCCCGCCGCGCAGTACTTCGCGATCGTGCCGCCGGTGCAAAAAGTCTCGTCGTCAGGATGTGCGAAGACGACCGCGATTCGGCGGAGCAATTATCGGCGTCGGTTGCCCAGCAAGCTGAGAATGAACATGAACATGTTGAGGAGGTCGAGATAGATCGCGACCGTCGCCAGCACATAGTCGTCCGGCGTGTACGCGCCGGACCGAAGGATGCGCCACGTGTCGAACACGAGGAGTCCCGCGAAAATCATGACGCCAATCGCCGAGATCCAGAGCGCGCCGGCCGCGCCCCCGATGAACATGTTCAGGAGCGAGGCGACGATGAGGACGATCACGCCGACCATGAGGAAGCTGCCCCACGCGCTGAAGTCACGCTTGCTGACGAGCGCGTACAACGTCAGAACGGCGAAGGCCGCAAAGGTCAGCGCCCCGGCCTGCATCGCGACGCCGGGAGAGCTCCGTTCGGCGAAATACAGAATCGGCGCGATGTAGACCCCTTCGACGAAGGCGAAGAGGAAGGTCAGGATGATGTTCTTCGGGAACACGCGCGCCGACCGCTGCGCCATGAACAACGGCGCGATGACGGCGATGAACGCGAGGAACGGATGCCGGGCCACCGACATCAGCAGCGTTTCCTGCGTGAACGCGAAGGCCGCGCCCGCCATCGTGACGAGAACGCTGAGAAACACCAGCCCGTATGTGCGCTTGACGAGGGTCGCGCGCTCGGCACCGGTTTGGACCGCAACTGATGGTGCGTAGGAAAAGCCCATGGTGAGCTTGGACTCCGTTGGAGTGATCTATGTGCGAATAATACCCGCGGCACCAATCACGGTGCCAGGAATGTGGGAGCGGCTAGTGGGCGAGCGGTCCCTTGAACCTGGTTACGAACACCGAGCCCACTACCGCGCGGAATTTCGCCGGTCATCGGGATGTCCCGATCTGCCCCTGTAAGTGTCGGCCGAGCCGCGACCTAGCCGTTGTCCTCAGTCCGAGACTGCTCCAAACGGTGCCACTTGTCGACGGGATGTCGACTCGGATCAGCCGGCGGTTACGTCAAGCTGAAACTCGGCGACGAACCTTATCGGTGTTTCAGCTCGACGTTGCCGTTGATGGTCGAAATCTGAATGCGGGGCCCGCCGGGCTTCCCGATGTGCGTTCGGAGTCGCTTCGAGTCGATTCGGCCGCTGATCGTCATCTCGAAGTTCGTGTTCAGCGAGCCGTTCAAGGTGTGAAGGTTGACGTCGGCGCCGAAGTCGTTGCCAAACTCGACGCTGACGTTTCCGGTGATCGTCTTGAACTCCATCGGCGCGTCGGAGTCGACCTTCCCGAGCCGCGCTCGGACATCGCCGTTGATGTTGTTCGCGTTGACCGGACCACCGGAAGTCGTGACGTCGATGTCGCCGTTGATCGTGCCGGCGCTGACCTCCGCGGTCGCGCCGTCGACGGTCACCGTCCCGTTGATCGTGTTCACGCCGACTTTCACGCCGCGTGGAACGAGCACCCGGAACTCGACGCTGACGTCGTTGTTGCGCATTCCGCGGTCGTTGTCGTCGCCGCGCGACTCGTACGAGTGCTCGTCGCAGGACGATCGCTCGCCCCACAGCGCGCAAATCAGCACGCTCTCGTTGCCCGGACCGAACTTCTTGGTCTCGAAGCGGACGGAGTTGGGGTCGCCGCGTCGCCACCGCTTCGTCGCGGTGACTTCGACATTGTCGCCAGTTGCGGCGCCGACGGTGATCGAGCCGCTGAGGTTACGAATGCGGATCCAACGGCCCGCGGGTACGCGGCCGGACCAGTTGAAGGGTTCGGTCTGTTGGGCGCCGGCCGTCAGCGCCAGAGTCGAAACGAGGACGAACGTTCGAAGGAGCATGGGAAATCTGTGGCGGAGACTGGTTCTCGAAGAGGGGCCGGAGGTCCGGGGGCCGGGCCAGGGCGGAATCGGAACGCTGCGCTTTTATCACATAAAACCACAACTCCGAATCATCAGGCACCCGGCACCTGGTCTCTGTCTACCTCGCTGCTCTCAACTTCACGTTCCCGCTTACCGTCGAGAAGTCGAGCCGGCGTCCGCCGCGGCCGATCGTCGCGCGCATCGACCGACGATCCATCCGCCCGTTGCCGACCGTCATCGCATAGTCGCTGTCGATCCCGCCGCTGACCGTCGACATGGAAAGATCGGCGTCCAGCTGACGGGGAAGATCGAGCGTAATGTCGCCGCTGACGCTGTGGAACGTCAGATCGCCGCGGCCCGTGAGCTCCTGGATGCTGACCTCGACGTCGCCGCTCACCGAGTTCGCGTAGACCGAGCTTGCGCGGAGCCGGTCGAGCTTCACGTTGCCGCTCACGGAGTTCGCACGAACCTCGCCCGTGGCGCCCGTGATCGAGATGTTGCCGCTGACCGCGTTCGCCGAGACGGTGAGGTTGGTCGGGACAGAAATCTCGAGGTCCATTCGGACATCGTTCCAGTCGCGATCTCCGCGATTGTTGCGGCTCTCGGAGTGCATGCCGCGGTCGTCGCAGTAGGAGTCCTCGTTGGGCAGCACGCAGACGACGATGCCGTGCGACGTCTGTTGTACGTCCGCTTTGATGCGCTCGAAATTGCCCGTGCCGCGCTTCACGCCAACGACTTCGACGCGGCCGTTCGACGACGGCAGGACGGTGATGTCGCCGTTGATGTTGTTGATCGAAACCTCGTTGCCGGCGGGGAGTGCCTTCTCCCAGCGAAAGTCATTTCGCTGAGCGCCCGCGGCGCTCGCGAGCACGGACAGCAGTGCGACTGAGGCGAATCGACGTGTCATGGTCGTGGTCCTGGTGGGTGGTTTACCGGCGCGTGCTCGCGCCTCGTCCGTTGGAACTGATGGTGATGTCGCCGCTGAAGGTTTCGGCGATGATACGTGCCGCGCCGCTTCCGATCTCGAAGGTGAAGCGCTTCGCGTTGAGAGTCCCGATGCGCTGCTGGCCCGGCTTGAGGGTGATGGGGAATTGACTGTCGATGGCTCCATTCCAGGTGGCGACGCTGAGCTGCGCACTCGCGTCGCGCTGAACGCGAAGGCGGATATCGCCCGAATGCGACGACAGCTCGTAGCGGCCGTTCGAATCGACGAGCCCATCGAACGTCACGTCGCCGCTCGTCGTCTTCGCACGCACCGACTTCGACGTCACGCCGATGAGGTCGATGCCCCCGCTCACGGTGCTCGCGTCGACCGTCCCGCGAATATCCTGAAGCTTGATCTCGCCGCTGATTGCTTCGAGATGTGCGTCGCCGGTGATGTCGCTGGCCTGCAAATGCCCCGAGAACGTGCTGAGGTCGACTCGAGCAGTGGCGTCGTCCACCTCGACGCTTCCGTTGTCGGAGTGTCCTTCGACGGGACCTCGCGTTCCGCGGACCGACACTTGTCCCGAGTGCGTCGACGCCGTGACGCGCACGCCCACCGGCACCGAAATCTCGACGCTGCCTTCGCCGCGCCGGGCGTTGACGTTCAGCGTCATGCGATTGGATGACGCTTCGATGCGAATGTTTTCGCTGCCGGCGCTCGTCCGAAGCTGGATCTGATCGCGTGACCACCCGACGACCGTGATGCTGCCGTTCGTCGCGGAGACGTTGACGGTTCCGTTTCGATC
>Ga0308175_100004207_pt1 | contig 10082 bp, 7 predicted proteins | sample PhyCR1_3_FD_203893 | JGI IMG/M metagenome (GOLD analysis project Ga0308175, IMG submission 203893) | Soil microbial communities from UC Gill Tract Community Farm, Albany, California, United States - DLSLS.C.R1 | ecosystem: Environmental > Terrestrial > Soil > Agricultural land | place: USA...
TGAGGAAATAGACCTTACAGGCACTTACAGCCTAACCAAGCAAATCCTTTTTGAAGGCGGCTATAGTCACTTCTTTGCAACACCACTACTTACTGCTGCTACTGTTAAGAATGTTCCCAATGCAAAACAAAATGCAGACTGGGCTTACCTGATGGTAATAATTAAACCGGAGTTCCTGATGAAATAATCAGCGCTCCTTTATTTACCTCATTCATCTATAAACAACTCCATATTTTATGAATACTACATCCACACAACCACTCCATAAACTAAAAATATTCAGTCTTAAAGGTGTGCAAATGCGCACATTTCATACTACCTGGATAATGTTCTTTGTATGCTTCTTCGGCTGGTTTGGGTTAGCTCCGTTAATGCCAACCATCCGCGAAGAACTGCATTTGACCAAAGAGCAGGTGGGTAACCTTATTATTGTTTCTGTTTCATCTACCGTTATTGCCCGCCTAGTGATTGGTAAGCTGTGCGATACATGGGGACCACGTAAAGCTGCTATACGCCTGCTGCTGGTGGGAGCATTACCGGTAATGCTGGTGGGATTGGCAAAAGACTATACCACTTTCTTATTGTTCCGTGCGGCAATCGGTATTATAGGCGCTTCCTTCGTTATTACGCAGTTCCATACTTCCATGATGTTTGCGCCCAATGTAAAAGGTACTGCCAATGCAGTGGCCGGTGGATGGGGCAATCTTGGTGGTGGCGTAACTAATATGGTGATGCCACTAATATTTGCAGCTATTGTAGGAATGGGCTTTACAAAAGGAGAAGCCTGGCGCTATGCGATGATCGTTCCCGGTGTAATGATGCTGATCGTTGCTTTCCTATATCATAAGTTTACAAAAGACACCCCTGCCGGTAACTATGATGAGATCGGCAGGACCAACACTACCCGCACCAGGACTGATTACAGTGTACTGAAAGACTGGCGCATTTGGGCGCTGACAATGGCGTATGCGATGTGTTTTGGTATGGAAATCACGTTTGACAATGTAGCCTCCTTGCATTTTACCGATACCTTCAAATTGTCACAATCATCCGCAGGCTTTTGTGCGGGTGTATTTGGTTTTATGAACTTGTTTGCCCGTGCATTGGGGGGTATTATCTCCGATAAAACAGGCAAGAAATGGGGTATGCAGGGTAAAGGAATTTTCTTAGCACTTGCATTGTTGCTTGAAGGTATTGGACTCCTCCTGTTTGCACATGCAAGCACCCTGGTATTTGCAATAGGTATGATGCTCTCTTTTGCCTTATTCCTTAAAATGGCAAATGGGGCAACCTATGGTATTGTGCCCTTTGTGGATGAAAAGAATGTAGGCCTGATCAGTGGTATAGTTGGCGCCGGTGGCAACTTTGGTGGTATGTTGTTCGGCTTCCTGTTCAAGTCTGCTACTATTACGTATGCCGAGGCATTTACTTATATAGGGTATGCTATTATCGCTACTTCCGTTATTGTTTTCGTTACCCGTTTCTATAAAGTAAAGGCCGTAGAACCAGCAGTGACTGCAGCGCCAGAAATAGCGCTGGCATAGGCTGGTTACCGGATGCCAGTTTCTGGTTACTGGTATCCGGTTCTCTTTATCAGTAAAACATGTAAACAGCATTAAATTACCGGACACCGGCAACTTCCAACCGGTATCCGGTAACAAACTAAATTCTTCTCATGTCAACCTCTTTTAAAACTACTTGCTGTTATTGTGGTGTAGGCTGCGGAGTGGTCGTGCACAAAGAGCGTAATGGCAACCTGCATGTAGAAGGTGATAAAGACCACCCGGTAAACAGGGGCATGCTGTGCAGTAAAGGCATGAACCTGCACTATACCGTGATGAATACCAGCGACCGGTTGCTGTACCCGGAAATGCGGTATAATAAAGTTATGCGACGGCAGCGAGTATCATGGGATGCAGCACTACAGAGAACGGCTGCTGTTTTCAAGACCTTTATAGATAAGTATGGGCCAGATTCGGTGGCATTTTATGCATCGGGGCAATGCCTGACTGAAGAGTATTATGTAGTAAACAAACTCATCAAAGGGTTTATTGGCAGCAATAATATTGATACCAATTCGCGCCTGTGCATGAGCAGTGCTGTGGTAGCTTATAAGATGAGTTTGGGTGATGATAGTGTGCCTGTTAGCTATGACGATATTGCGCTTGCAGATTGTTTGTTTGTGGCAGGTGCCAACCCGGCTTGGTGTCATCCCATCATCTGGCGAAGGGTAGAAGCTGCGCGGGCTGCTAACCCTCATTTAAAAATTATTGTAAGCGACCCGCGCAATACCCAAACCTGTGCTTATGCTGACGTGCACTTGCAAATAAAGCCGGGGACTGATATTGTATTACATCATGCTATCGGAAGATTATTGCTGGAGGAAGGAGCTATTGATGTTGCATTTATAAAGAACCATACAGAGGGCTTTGAAGCATATAAACAAAAAGTAATGGAGCGCACTGTTGAGGAAGCAGCAGTAATATGCGATGTGCCCGAGGGAAAACTGCGTGAGGCAGCCGGTTATATAGCTAAGGCGAAAGGCTTTATAACCATGTGGACGATGGGATTGAACCAAAGTGTGATTGGGGTAAATAAGAACCTGAGCCTTATTAATCTTAACCTCATTACCGGACACATTGGCAAGCCAGGGAGTGGCCCATTTTCTTTAACCGGACAGCCTAATGCGATGGGTGGGAGAGAGGTTGGCGGGATGGCTACGATGCTTTCGGCGCACCGCAACTTAGCAAGTGAAGCAGACCGAATATTCATGCAGCAGTTTTGGGGAGGTACTACTATCAGCCCCAAGGCAGGCTATACTGCAACTGAAATGTTTGACGCTTTGAATGACGGCAGGTTAAAGGCTATCTGGATAATGGGTTCCAATCCACTGGTGAGCCTGCCGGATGTACGCATAGCAGAAGAAGGCTTAAAGAAAGCCAAGTTTGTAGTAGTGCAGGAAGTGAGCAATAAGCCAGAAACACTTAAGTATGCCGATGTAGTACTGCCTGCTGCAGCATGGGCAGAAAAGGAAGGCACGATGACTAATGCAGAACGACGCATTACCTATTTGCACAAGATAGTAGATGCGCCCGGTGAAGCATTGCCCGATGCAGCAATCATTTGTCGCTTCGCCAAAGCCATGGAATATCATGGGTTTGATTATAATAATTCCTCGGAGATTTATGATGAGCATTGTCGCTCCACAAAAGATACCAACATTGATATTAGCAGCTTAAGCTATGAGGTGCTGAAAGAGAACCGTAGTATTCAATATCCTTATAAAGAAGATAAAGAAGAGACCCCACGGTTGTTTACAGATAAACAGTTTTATACGCCCTCTAAAAAAGCCATCATACATGCAGTTAGTGATGTAAACGAATCGGAGTCAACGACCGCTGACTTACCGCTTATTTTAACCACCGGCCGCATACGAGATCAGTGGCATACTATGACCAAGACTGGTAAGGTAAGCAAACTCAAAAGGCATATAGCGCAGTCCTTTTTAGAAATACACCCCGATGATGCAGCAGAAAGAGGTATTGAAGATAATAACCTGGTAGAGATCACTAATAGTCGTGGAAATGTAAGGGTAAAGGCAAAGTTGACCACTGATATAAAGAGAGGTGTTGTTTTTCTGCCTATGCACTGGGGGAAGGTGTTAAACTCTGATTTAAACCGGGCGAATAACCTTACCAATAACTTATTGGATCCAAAGAGCAAGCAACCTGATTTCAAATTTTCTGCAGTACAGGTACAGCTTTACAGGAAGCAGAAGCAAAAGATTGTAGTGATAGGAGCAGGTGCAGGTGCTTATGGCTTTGTAAAGAGCTACCGGTCATTGAATACAAGCGACGAGATTGTTATATTCAGTAAAGAAGATTTCCCTTTTTATAACCGCGTAATGCTGCCTGACTACATCAGCGGGGCTCAGCATTGGATGCAATTGGTAAAGATGAAGGATGAGGAAGAGAATGGCTATGGCATTACGCTCCACCGTGGAAATAGTATTGAGCAAGTTGACAGAAAAAACAAACTATTGACCGACAGTAAAGGCCATGTGCATACATACGATGTACTGATCATAGCAACTGGCAGCCGCCCTGCTGTACTGAAAGACCTGCCCAATATGCAGGGAGTGTTTACAATGCGCAGTCGCATGGATGCTGACCTGTTTAAAGCGCATGTACAGCCGGCTAATGGTAAAGTGGTAATTATTGGTGCGGGCTTGCTGGGTATTGAGATGGCGGCTTCGCTGCGGGAGGTAGGTGTAGAAGTATGTGTCATACAACGAAGCTCCAAGCTGATGGACAGGCAACTGGATGCAATTGGCAGCCAGTTATTGCAGGAGGAGTTAACAGAAAGAGGAATTGAGATTTTTTATAATGATGAGATTGAACGGTTGGTAGGGAATAATTGTGTAAAAGGTATCCGGCTAAAGAGTGGCAGAGAGATAGGCTGCCAGGCAGTTATAATGGCTATTGGTACTTTACCTAACGTTGAATTGGCTAAAGCATGCGGCTTAGATTGCAAGCGGGGTGTGGTGGTAGATGAATACCTGATGACGAATGATCCCTCGGTATATGCTATTGGTGAAGCGGCAGAGTTTAAGGGGACTATTTATGGTATTACTGCTGCAGCAGAGCAGCAGGCAGAGATAGTAGCCAGGCATATCAGCGGCGATATCAGCCAGTACTATGAAGGCTCGCTGATGATGAATATCCTGAAGATGCATGGTACTGAATTGTGTTCATTAGGTATGGCAGAAGCACCGGCAAATGATCCGGCGTATGAGGAAGTGATTTTTATAGATAAAGCAAAGCGGTATTATAAGAAGTGCATTATCCATAAAGATGTAATGGTGGGTGCTATTTTGATAGGCGATAAGACCGAGTTCCTGGAGTTCAAAGAGCTTATCCAGCATAAAACCGAATTGAGCGAAAAGCGCCTGGAGCTATTACGCTCCGGTAAAAAGGCTGTGCCGGTCTTAGGTAAGCTGGTATGCTCCTGTAATAATGTGGGCGAGGAAAATATTGCCGGTAAAGTAAAAGAAGGGTGTACTGATTTCAAGACATTGTGCCATGCTTCCGGTGCAGGTTTGGGGTGCGGCAGTTGCCGGCCGGAAGTACAAAAAATATTGGAAGCCATGCAGGCTGCCACTGAACTGATCGAGATGCCTTTCGTAGCATAATTTATATACCTAACTATGGCATTAACACAAACAGTGTGTATCAATTTTAAAGGAGGGATCATATCTCCGGGATACCTGAAAGAGGTGCTGAAACTGGCTGCTGATGCAAGGGTAAATACGGTGCATTTTGGCTTGCGCCAGCAATTAATTATGGAGGTGCCTGTTAACCACTTTAATGCATTTGACAAAGCATGCACGGAAAGTCAAATACACTACACGATAAAGAAGGACGCACTGCCTAATATCGTTAGCTCATATTCGGCAACAAGCATCTTTTCAGGCGATACCTGGTTGCGTGAGGGGGTATTTAAAGATGTATTCAACTTATTCGATTATGCACCTCAGCTAAAGATCAATATATGCGATAGCACACAGCAGTTAGTACCTTTCTTCACAGGTCACATCAACTGGATATCTTCACCATCTCCACACTTCTGGTATTTGTACATAAGAGTTCCAAAAACACAAACAGCCTTATGTTGGCGTGAACTTATTTATACCAATGATATTGCTGCAGTATCTAAGCAGTTAGAGCGGTTGATGCTAGCTGGTACAACTGATGAAACAGGCTTGTACCTGAAGGTGAAAAATGCTGTATCATACACTGTTAAGCCTGTTGATAAAACATTGCAGTTGCAGGCATTTTCACTGCCTTATTATGAAGGACTGAATAAAGAAAATAACACCTGGTGGCTGGGTATTTACCGTCGCGAAGAAGCATTTACTATTGCCTTTTTAAAAGACGTATGCGATGTGTGTTTACAAACCAAAATAGGAGAGCTATATACGACTCCCTGGAAGAGCCTGATCATAAAAAGCATTGAAGGGAATCACCGGGTGTTATGGAATAAAGTATTGGGTAAACACCGCATTAATGTGCGGCATGCTGCCAACGAATTGAACTGGCAGGTGGAAGATGAGGAAGGATTGATCATAAAGCGGCTCATCATCCGGCATTTTGATAAGGAAGATGTGCGCACACAGGGATTATGTTTTGCTGTGCAAACAAAACCATACAGCAGCTTATTTGGTTCTGTTATCATCAGGAAGGAGCAGGTAAAAAATCCGCATCGCTTACGATCACTGGACCGATACAGTATTTTATATAAAGAAGGCTTCAATCCTAATTCCGCTCCATTGATCCTCTTCAGGGAGAGTATAGAAAAGGAGTATTTGGGTATTTATCTTGTTTCCTTGTTCAAATACTATTATGAGCAAGAAGATGGCACGCCTGATTTTATTCAACAACCTGTTGTAACAAATATCACTGCAGAAGAAAAGTCCCTGGCAGTAGTTTATCAATGCAGGCATTGCTTTACCGTTTACGAAGAGGCCTGTGGCGATGAGGAACAGGGTATTACCGCGGGTACAGCCTTCACTGCACTACCTATAGATTATAGGTGCCCTACTTGTGAAGCAGCTAAAGATGATTTTACAGCGGTAGATAGAATGAGTTTACAATTGGCTTATTAACCGCAAAGACATGAAGACGCTGAAAGTTTTATAGACATGTTCTGCGTACCTCTGTGCTTTAACTGGTTAAAAGATTTATTTATAATATTCTCTGCGTCTTCGTGTCTTTGGGGTTATTATTTTTTATCGGAATGCCCTAAGCTTTTTTCCGGATTAACCCTGTCTCTTATCAGTTGCTTTAACTCTTTTATCTCAGGAAATCTGCCTTGTTCTTTACGGTCAAAGACCTTTTCTTCATTGATGTAAATGATATAGCGACCGCTTATTGCTGCAGGCTGCAGGGTAACGCCTTTCAGGTCATCGGCAAATGTGGTGAGCAACTCCTGCGCCATGTAAGCAGCACGTAACAGCCAGCCGCATTTGGGACAATATTCAATGGTAATAAGTGGCTTCATAGAAGTGATTATGTTTTATATAAAGGATAAAGGACTGCAACTTTATTTTTGATTGATCACTGTTTCAATAATGATGAACTGAGACTCCTCCAAACATTCAATATCTATGGAGGAGGTATCCCAGATACCTAATGCATCTCCCTTCTGCAGTGTAATACCGCCAATGCGAACGCTGCCTTCAATAGTGTGTACAAACAGGCATTTATTGAGTGGATTGAAGGCATAATGTGTGTTGATATCCCTTTCAGCATGTCCAAGCGACAGCTTTGCATTCTGATTGATCCAGCAGTGCGCAAGCCCTTCTTCGCCGGAGACAATAGTGGTAAGTTTATTCTTTCTTCTCTCTAATGGAAAGCTGCGGAACTGGTAGCGTGGCGTAATGTTTTGTAGTTTAGGCTGGATCCATATCTGCAGGAAGTTGACTTCTTCCTCGCCTATATTATATTCTTCGTGACGTAAGCCACTACCTGCACTCATGATCTGCACACCCCCTTCCTCTATTACGGTGCTATAGCCAAGTGTATCTTTATGGTTCATTTTGCCCTTCAGCAATACCGAAATAATCTCCATGTTCACATGCGGGTGTATGCCAAAGCCTTTACCCGGCTGCAGGTAATCATCGTTGAAGGTAATGAGCGTACCAAAGGCGCTTTTAACCGGGTTGGAGTAATCGCTAAAGCTAAAATGGAAATTGCTCCTAAGCCAGCCCTGGTCTTTAACGCCGCGCTCGGATGCAGCAAAGAATTGTGTTTGCATAATGGTATTGGTTTATTGATGTACAGGTATGCCTTTTAAAATCTGGTTCGCTTGGTTCAACTCATCCTCATTGATGGTATGCCCCATGTTGTTATAGATCTTTTCGGTAACTGCGGCACCCATATTTTGTAAGATATTGGTAGTAGCATACACTCTTTCTACCGGCACATGAAAATCGGGATTGCTGCTGCCAATGAAGACAGGGGTGGAGGCAAAGTTACCGGTATAGTTTTCAGGATAGATTTTATCTCCAATTAGTCCGCCGGTAAAGGCAATAATGCCGCCATATCTGGTAGCATTCCTGGCTGCAAATTCCAGCGTTAAACAAGCGCCCTGGGAGAAGCCGAGCAGGTAAATATGCTCATTAGCTATACCTGCTTTATTGAGGTATGCAACGGTCTCTTTTACTATGTTCAAAGCGGAAGATAACCATGGCTCGTTCTGTGCCGGAGGCGCTAAGAAGGAGTATGGATACCACGTATTGTTAGTAGCCTGTGGTGCTACCAATGCAAAGTCCTGTACATCCAGGTACTCAGCCAGTGAGAGGATATCCTGTGCATGGGCGCCACGGCCATGCAGCATGATGAGTGCTTTGCTGGCTGATGATAAGTTGACACCCGCGGTGATTATATTTTTTGTGTGCATGATACTAAGTTTTTAAGACCCGGATATTTACGGATGACCCGAATTGCACGAATTATCGGGAACACGGATGGCATAGATTGAAGCCCGGATAAATAGCATTAAACCAATTCGTGTAATTCGTGCAATTTGTGTTGGATCAATTCGTGCTTGGTTATCTATACTTTTCTGCATTGAAGCTAACGGGTGTAACTACCTTTTCTATTTCAGAGCGGTAAGGCTCGTACTGGGCAGGTAATTTCAATGCTTCGCCTAAGTGTTGCTGGTCTTCGTCTATTGCAAAGCCGGGACCTGCTGTAGCAATTTCAAATAATACTCCACCCGGCTCGCGGAAATAGATAGAAGTAAAGTATTGCCTGTCGAGTACCGGTGTTGGATTAAGCATGCGTTGCGCAATCTTTATTCTTGCCTGTTCCTGGGTAGTTGCATCAGGCGTGCTGAAAGCAATATGGTGCACGGTACCGTTTCCACCCAGGCCACGCAGGCTATCGGGCGAGCATAAGATATCTATATAATTGCCGGGAGCATCCGTAGCTGCAAAACGGAAGCGGTTGCCTTTCTCTGCTATAAGCTTGTGGTCCATCTGCTCGGTAAGCAAACCAGCAGTACGCTCGTAACCTTCTTCCCACAACTCTACATTGTAAAAGCCCTTGATAGCATACGCTGCCGGGATATGCCCGTAGGTAAAGCCAGGACGTTTATCGGTGTCATTAAATACCAATTCCAGTCCCAGGCCATCATGGTCTTCGAAGTAAATAACAGCCTCACTGCCAAAGCGGTCCTGGGCAGGTTTATAGTTGATATTAAACTGCTTTAAACGCTGTTGCCAGTAGCCGATGCTTTCCAGCGGGACAGAGAAGGTAGTAGTATTGAGCATGCCCTTGCCATGGCGCCCGCTTTGGACATTGCCATAAGGAAAGAACGTAAGGATGCTGCCAGGCAGTCCCTGTTCGTCGCCATAATAGAAATGGTATACTTCAGGAGCATCAAAGTTTACGGTCTTCTTTACCAGCCGTAAGCCTAAGATACCTGCGTAGAAATCTATATTTTTTTGTGCATTGCCGGCTATTGCCGTTACGTGGTGAATTCCTGTGACTAATTGTGACATATAAGTCCTTTTAAATTTTATAAGATACCAAAGCCGTGTAATACATTGTACAGCTTATGTAAAAGTTGTACGGCACGGTAGCGGTGGATGTTCTTCAATCTGTTTTGTTTCATACAAAGCTACGATAGTAGCACAGCCCTGCCTATTGAGGTGGGTTAATAAATAGTATTGATGTACATCAAGAAGTAAGCTACGGGCTTTTAGCTTTGAGTAGTAATACTCTTTTCAATTGGTTGGCCCTAAGGTCGCGGACTCCGGGAGATCTCGCAGTGTCCGTGACCTGCAGGCCTTATATACACGCTGCTCAAGGTTGGCCCACCAGTTAACAGCTTGCAGCTTATATAAGCTTATCTATTTGTAGCCGGTAGTAAGATAAAAGTTGCAGGTATAATAGTAGTGTATTCCAAACTGGAGCGGGGAGACTTACCTGCATAGGCCTATAGTTCAGGTACCTTCTTCATACACTATTTTACAATAGAGTATCTTCTTTACAGGCATTAACGAAAAGCCATTTGCC
>Ga0308175_100004208_pt1 | contig 10081 bp, 8 predicted proteins | sample PhyCR1_3_FD_203893 | JGI IMG/M metagenome (GOLD analysis project Ga0308175, IMG submission 203893) | Soil microbial communities from UC Gill Tract Community Farm, Albany, California, United States - DLSLS.C.R1 | ecosystem: Environmental > Terrestrial > Soil > Agricultural land | place: USA...
ACGTCGATGTCGTGGGTTTGGACGAAGCTCTCTCGGGGCTCGCCGAGATCGACCCGCGCCAGGGGCGGATCGTCGAGCTGCGGTTCTTCATGGGCTTGAGCCATGAGGAGATCGCGGACATCCTGGACATCTCCGTGACCACGGTCAAGAGGGAATGGCGGACGGCCCGCCTCTGGCTCTACCGGGAGCTGAGCCGGAAATAGGCGAGCCGTTCCAGGGCCGTCTCTCGCGTTTCAGGTAGACGGACAATACGACAGGAGCCGGGGGCTCCGGAGGAACGGTGACACCTGAGCGTTGGCAGCAGATCAAGGCCGTTCTGGAGGGTGCCCTGGAGCGGGAAGGGTCCGAGCGGGCCAGCTTCGTCGAGGCCGCCTGCCAGGGGGACGACGAGCTCCGCCGCGAGGTGGAGTCGCTGGCCGCCTCCGAGACGGAGATCGGCGACTTTATCGAGACTCCCGTCTTCCGCATCCGGCTGGACGAGGTGGAGCCTCTCGCCGTGGGGCAGCGCATCGGCGCCTGGCGGATCGTACGCGAGATCGGCCGGGGGGGCATGGGCGCGGTCTACCTGGCGGAACGGGCCGACCAGGAATTCGAGCAGCGAGTGGCCATCAAGGTCGTCCGGCGCGGCATGGACACGGACGAGATCGTCCGCCGCTTCCGCTCCGAGCGCCAGATCCTCGCCCATCTGGACCACCCGAACATCGCCAAGTTGTTCGACGGCGGAACCACCGAGGATGGCCGCCCATACTTCGTCATGGAGCACGTCGAGGGGCGGCCGATCGACCAATTCTGCGCCGAGCGGAAGCTGCCCGTCCGCGAGCGGCTGGAGCTGTTCCGGCAGGCCTGCGCGGCCATCCACTTCGCCCATCAGAACCTGATCGTCCACCGCGACCTCAAGCCGGCCAACATCCTGGTGACGGCCGACGGGGTCCCGAAGCTGCTCGACTTCGGGATCGCCAAGCTCCTCGATCCCACCCAGGAGCCGCTCGCCCTCACCCGGCTCGACCTGCGTCCCATGACCCCCGAGTACGCCAGCCCCGAGCAGGTCCGGGGGGAGCCGATCACGACGGCGAGCGACGTCTATTCGCTGGGCGTCCTCCTGTATCGCCTGCTGACCGGCCAGCGGCCGTATCGGCCGACGACGGACCCGCAGGCGCTGGCCGACGCCATCTGCAAGACGGAGCCCGTGCGGCCCAGCAGCGTGATCGCGCGGGCGGGGGAGGTCAAACCCCCCGATGCTGAGACGAGGCTCCTGCGCCGCCAGTTGGCCGGCGACCTGGACAACATCGTTCTCATGGCGATGCGGAAGGATCCGCAGCGCCGGTACGCCTCGGCGGATCAGCTTTCGAACGACATCGAGCGCCACCTCCAGGGATTGCCGGTCATCGCCCGCAAGGACACCCTTGGATACAGGACGCGGAAATTCGTGGGGCGGCACAAAGTGGGCGTCCCTGTGGTCGCCGCCACCCTGTTGCTGATCGTGGGGTTCAGCATCACCGTAACCCTGCTCTGGCAGCGCTCGGAGCGGGCGCGGGAGCGGGCTCAGGCGGTATTGGGTTTCCTGGAGGAGCTCTTCTCAGCTCCTGATCCCAAAAAGTCTCGCGGGGAGGCGATTACGGTCCAAGAGATGCTGGATCAGGGGGCACGGGAGATGGACCGGAGCTTCACGGCGCAGCCGGAGGTTCGGGCCGACCTGATGAGCACAATAGGAAAAGCCTACCTGGGCCTCGGATCATGGGATCAGGCGAAACAGTCGTTCGCGGTCGCGCTCGACCTACACCGGAAAACGCACCGGCAGGATGACCCACGGATTGCGGATGACCTTCACAATCTGGCTTCGGCGCTGCGCCATCTGGGGAATGACTCTGCGGCCGAGCCTCTCATCCGCCAGGCGCTCGACCTCCAACGTCAGCGGGGAGATACGAAGAGCATTGACTACGCGAGGGGAGTGACCAACCTCGCCGCTATCCTCGAAGCCAAGGGGGATCTCGACCAGGCCGAGAGGCTTAACCAGGAAGCTCTGGCAATCAAGAAGGCGCTCCCCAAAGTCTACGATCAGGATATCGCCGTCAGCCTGAATAATCTGGGAAATGTGGCCCAGGAGCGGGGTGATTTCTCCACGGCCCAAAACTATTACCAGGAATCCCTGACAATCCGTCGCAGGCTCGCCAAGGGGCAGCCGGATCCGGATGTAGCCACCGCCCTGCTCAATCTGGGGGCCCTTCTGCAGGATCGGGGAAATCTGGTGGGCGCCGAGGCTGCTTACCAGGAAGCGCTGAGTCTGCGTCGAAAGCTTTATCCAGGTCCCAATCCAAACGTGGCATCGGTCCTCAATAATCTTGGCTACCTTCTCCAGACGCGCGGCGACCTCGCGGGCGCGGAGCGCTGTTTTCGGGAAGCTCTGTCGATCGCTGATCAGAAGCTCCCACGCGTTCATCAGAACCGGGCAATTTTCCTGAGGAACCTTGCCTCGGTCCTGGTGTCCGAGAGGAGGGCCGCCGAAGCTGAGCCCCTGGCGGGGGAGGCCCTCACAATCTTTAAGACCAAGACGCCGAAGTCCTGGCGTGTCCCTGATACCGAGAGTGTTCTCGGAGGCTGTCTGACCGTCCTCGGCCGATTTCCGGAGGCCGAGCAACTGCTCCTGGAGAGCTATTCAGCCCTCCTGAAGGACAAGGGGGACGGCGCCAAGCACGCGGCGGAGGCGCGGCAGCGGATCGTCGACCTCTATATGGCCTGGGGAAAGCCGGAGCGGCTGGCGGCCTACCGGACACAGCTCTGATACCGGGTAGTGGTATCCTAGTACTGACCGTGGACGACCCGGACTCTAGAATCGAAGCGACCTCGACGCTCCGCCAGCGGATCGTCGACCTCCTGGGGACGGGGGAGTGGGGATTCGAGGAGCTGCGGCGGGAGCTGGAAGCCCCGGCACGCCTCCTGGAAGAGGATCTCCGCCACGTCGAGCGGAGCCTCCGGCGGGGCTCCGAGCGGCTGCGCATCGATCCCTCCCGCTGCCTCTCCTGCGGCTTCGTCTTCCGCGAGCGCGCCACCCGCCACCTCCACGCCCCCAGCCGCTGCCCCCGCTGCCGCAGCGAGCGCATCACCGATCCCCGGTTTCATATCGCATAACAACATATTGTGGAATGCCTCTTGCAGTGAGCAAGAGGCATAAGCGGCGCGGGCCCATGGGGGGCTCGCGCCCCAAACAGCCGGCCGGGGTGGTTTTCCGGCCGCGGTAGATCGGCAACTCCGTCGTGTGGTTGCGATCGTGGAAACGGAGGTAGTGCTATGAATCTGAAAAAGACAGCTCTCTGCGCGGCGGCCCTGCTGGGGCTCGGGCTGCTCGCACAGCCGGCGAAGGCAACGGACTTCGGCATCTTCGGCGCCTATCAGGACACCCAGGACGCGGGCCATGGGTACGGCGGCGGCGTGAAGCTCGACTTCGCCCGTTTCATCACCCTGCGGGCCACCTACCTGGGCGACATCACGTCCGGCACCCGCTTCACCAACAGCAACGATCTCAAGCTGCGGGTGCTGCCGCTGGAGGCGGGCCTGCAGTACAAGTTCCAGCCGGACGCCAACTTCTCCCCCTATCTGGGCGGCGGCGCCAGCTACTTCATCCTCAACCCCAATCATGGGGACACCAACAACGAGCTCGGCTGGTTCGCGGTGGCCGGGGCCGACATCAAGACCCAGCACAGCTTCGGAGTGACGCTGGAGGCCATCTACCGCAGCGTCGACGCCACGGTGCGTGAGAACGTCCCGTCCGGCACCACCACCATCTCCGAGAAGGTCCCGCTGCAGCTCCGCGGGTTCGGCGCCAACGCCGGCCTGGTCTGGCACTTCTAGGCTCTCTTTCCCGTCCAGAGGTGAATTTCCGCGGTGGGCGCGCATGTCACGTCCACCGCGGTTCTGTATATACTCTCCCTGCTTCGGCGGTACGCCTCGGTTCTCCAACCGCATCGACTCGACTCGACTCTCAAGGAGGGGCTCTCATGAGGAAGCTCACGACCGTCCTGCTGATCGCGCTGGCCGCGGCGGCCTTCGCGTCCGTGCCGGGCCGGGCCATCCGCTGCACGGTGGACGAGGTGCCGGCGGCGACGCTGCTGCTGCCGTATTTCGAGGTGGATTTCGGCAAGCCGAACGGGGTCAGCACCCTGCTCTCGATCAACAACGCCTCGGCCACGGCGGTGCTGGCGCACGTGGTGGTCTGGTCGGACCTCTCGGTGCCGGTCTTCGACTTCAACATCTACCTGACGGGCTACGACGTGCAGACGATCAGCCTGCGCGACCTCTTCACCGGCTGGATGCCGCAGACCGCCTCGGCGGGGCAGGACCCGACCGACACGATCTCGCCCAAGGGGGCGTTCTCCCAGGACATCAACTTCGCGAGCTGCAACGGGCTGCTGCCGCCGCCGAGTCCGCTGCCGCCCGATTTCGTCAGCCACCTGCAACTGTCGCTGACCGGCAAGCCCTCGCCGGTCTTCGGCGGCCTCTGCGCCGGGCGCGACCTGGGGGACAACATCGGCCGCGGCTACATCACGGTCGACACGGTCAACAACTGCACCCTCCGCTTTCCGGGGGACGCCGGCTACTTCGGCCCCGGGGGGACGGGGGACGCGACCGACCAGAACGTGCTCTGGGGGGACTACTTCTACGTCGACGAGAGCCAGAATTACGCCTCCGGCAACCCGCTGGTCCACGTCGAGGCGAGCGCCACCGACGCCGAGACGTCGCTCCCCGGCCAGTACACCTTCTACGGCCGCTATGTGGGCTGGACGGCCGCCGACAACCGGGAGCCGCTGGCCACCAGCTTCGCCAGCCGCTTCGTCACCCACGGCACCTTCGACGGCGGCACCGACCTGATCGTCTGGCGCGATTCGAAGGTCAACCAGGGTCCCTTCACCTGCCCCGTCGCGCCGGGGGCGCGGCCGGCCTGGTATCCGCTGGGGCAGGAGGCGATCGTGATCTTCGACGAAGCCGAGCACCCGCAGGTGCCGCAGACCTTCCCGGTCTCGCCGCAGCCGCCGCAGGCGAGCCTGCTGCCGTTCCCCGCCGAGGCGCAGCGCACCGCGGTCGGCGGCGCGGGCCTGCCGGTGCCCTATGACTTCGGCTGGCTCTACCTGAACCTCAACACCTTCGTTACGGCGGCCGGCAACAATCCGCCCGAGGACCCCCGCGCGGCCCAGGCCTGGGTCGCCATCGAGATGAAGGCGCAGGGGCGGTTCAGCGTCGGCTACGACGCCGTCCAGCTCGACAGCGCCTGCCAGGCCGCGCACTTCGTGCCGGGGCTCTAGCGAAGTGTTTTTCTCTCCCCGGGAGCCCTCCCCGCTCCCGGGGTTTTGGTGTACCATTCGCCCAGAGTCACGGTTCTATATCCACAATCTGCGCAAGGAGGGTAGGTAATGAGGCACCGCGTGCTGTGTGTGTTCCTGCTATGCCTGTTGGCCGTCGCCGGCTCGGCCGCCTGGGCCACGATCTGCGACATGGGGGTGCAGCCGTCCGCCACGCTGCTGCTGCCCTACTTCGAGGTCGACCTCGGAGACACCACCGGCCAGACCACGCTGTTCTCGATCAACAACGCGTCGGCCACCGCGGTGCTGGCGCACGTGGTGGTGTGGTCCGACCTGTCGGTGCCGGTGCTCGACTTCAACATCTATCTCACCGGCTACGACGTACAGACGATCAACCTGCGGGACATCCTGACCCAGGGGAAGCTGCCGCAGACCGCCTCCGACGGGCAGGATCCGACCGACACGATCTCCCCGCAGGGGGGGTTCTCGCAGGACATCACCTTCGCGAGCTGCAACGGGCTGCTGCCGCCGCCGACCCTGCCGGCGGACTTCATCGGCCACCTCCAGGCCTCGCTGACCGGCCAGGCCTCGGCCGTCCTGGGCGGCTGCGCCGGCCTCAACCACGGGGACAACATCGCCCGCGGCTACGTGACGGTCGATACGGTCAACAACTGCACCCTGCGCTTCCCGGCCGATCCCGGCTACTTCATCGCGGGCGGCGCGGGGGACGCCACCAACCAGAACGTGCTCTGGGGGGACTTCTTCTACGTCAACTCCGGGCAGAACTTCGCCAGCGGCAATACCCTGGTGCACATCGAGGCGTCGCCGGGCAGCGGCACCAGCTCGTTCAACACCTATCCGGCTCCGGGCAGCCCGGAGACCACGGTCGCCGGCCAGTACACCTTCTACGGCCGCTATGTGAACTGGACGGCGGCGGACAACCGTGAGCCGCTGGCCACCAACTTCGCCAGCCGCTTCCTCACCGGCGGCACCTTCACCGGCGGCACGAGCATCATCGCCTGGCGCGACTCCAAGATTGTTCAGAATTCCTTTCCCTGCCACAACCTGCCGCTCTGGTTCCCGCTCGGCGAGGAGGGGATCGTGATCTTCGACGAGCAGGAGCATCCGCAGGTGGCGCAGACCTTCCCGGTCTCGCCGCAGCCGCAGCAGCAGGGGCTGATCCCCTTCCCGGCCGAGGCGCAGCGCACCCTGGTCGGCGGCGAGGATCTGCCGGTGCCCTACGACTTCGGCTGGCTCTACCTCAACCTGAACACCACGGTGGGGGTGCCGCCGGCCAACGTCAGCCCGCCGGAGGATCCCGCCGCGGCCCAGGCGTGGGTGACCACCGAGATGGACGCCAACGGCCGTTTCAGCGTCGGCTTCGAGGCGGTCCGGCTCGACAGCGCCTGCAACGCGCTGCACTTCGTCCCGTCGGCCCCATGATTCAGTCGTAGATCCCGTCCGCGTACCACGCGCCGGTCGCGCGCTCCCGGTAGATCCGGTAGAGCCCGCGGCCGGCGACCTCCACGTCCCAGTAGTCCCGCCCCGCCGGATCGTCGGCCCACCACTCCTCCTCGAGCCCCCAGGGGCCGGAGGCGACCTTCACCGCCCCCTCGACGCGCGGGCGTCTCTCCTCCTCGGCGCGCGGGGTGGAGCGGATCTCGACCGGCGGCGCCCCGGGATCCCCCTCGTCCGCGCTCGCGGTCAGGACCTCGATCTCGACCGGCGGCCGGAGCACCCGCACGGCGAGGAGCCCGCGGCCGGCGCGCGGCTCGCGGCGGGTCTCCGGCGGCGGCGGCGGGGAGAAGTCGACGAGGGCGAAGCGCTCCGGGCGGTGGCCGTCCACCGGCCGCGGGGAGCCGACGCGGTCGGCGCCGAGCAGGGCGAAGAGGCGGGCGAGGGTGGCGGCGAGCCTGTCGGGGGAGAGGGCCGCCGGGCCGTAGAGCGAGAGCTGCGCCTCGCGCGGCCGGTCGGGGTGGGCGATGAAGGTGAAGCCGGCCACCGGCGCGCCCGGGGGGCGGGCCTCGAGCTCCAGGCGCGCCAGGGTGAGCAGGGTCTTGACGTCGCGGGTGGGCGCCGGCAGGTCGATCGCGCGCGACTGGAAGCCGTCGGGCTCCAGGCGCATCTGGATCTCCAGGCGCAGGCAGGCGAAGCCGCGCGACTCCAGGCGCTGGCAGAGACGGTCGAGCGCCGCCCGGCCGACGAACAGGAAGGGCTCCAGGGCCACCAGCGGCCATTCGAGGCTCATCCCCTCGTGGAAGGCCGGCGGCGGCTCACGAGGCATGAGCGGCCGGGGGTCGAGCCCGCGGGCGGTGGAGTGGAGCTCGCGGCCGAGGCGGCCGAGCCGGCTGGCGACGCGCGACGGCGGGAGCTTCGCGAAGTCCCCCACCGAGCGCACCCCCCAGCGCTCCAGGGTCTCGGCGACGTCCACCTCCGGAGCGAGCCGCTGGAGGGGGAGCGGAGCGAGGAAGGAGGCCTCCTCCCCGGCGGTCACGATCACCGGCGGATCGGGGAGCCCGGAGGCCACCCGCGCCGCCAGCTTGCTGGAGGCGATCCCCACCCGCGCCGGCAGCCCCGCCGCCTCGGCGGCATTCATCAGCGCGCGACCCATCTCGAGCTCGGGGGAGGGGCCCGGATAGTGGCGCTCGATGCCGTCGGCGTCCAGATAGGCGATCCCCTCGCCCGCGTCCTCGACGCGCGGCGAGAACCCCTCCGCCACCTCCAGCAGCGCCTCCTGGGCCGCCCGCTCGCAGTCGGCGTCGCGCGGCCGGGCCACCAGCTTGGGACAGAGGGCGCGCGCCTGCGGCAGGGTGAGGCCGGGCCGCAGGCCGGCCGAGCGGGCGAGACGGGTGGCCGCCACCACGCGGGCGGCGTTGCCGTTCCCCTCCACCACCGCCAGCGCCTCCCGGGTCAGCTCGGGCTCGCTGCGCAGCCGGGCGGCCAGGGGGAAGAGAGGGAGGTAGAGGCAGGCGATGCGCGGCATGGTGAGGCGGAGCGGCTAGGCGAAAAGGGACAGGGACAGGGACTTCAGGGACACCAGGGACTCCAGGGACAAGAAAGAAAATCCGCTTTCTGCTTTGCCTTTCATGTCCCTGTTATCCCTGAAGTCCCTGTCCCTTGTTTGGCTTTCCGGCTAAGCCGAAGCTACCCGGAGCAGAGGCCGCTCCCGGAGAGCCGGTGCCGCCGCCGGCAGGGCCGGACGGCGCGGCGGCAGGGAGGGGCGCGGCAGGTCCTCCACGACCAGCCGGAAGTCCTCGCTCTGTCCAGGGAGCCGGCCGCGGCATTTCTCCAGCTCGACGCGGCCGGTGAGACCGGCGAGCAGGCGGGGCGAGCCCCCCTCCCCCCGCCAGGCGGCGTGGCCGCGGCCGGCCTGCAGCACCGCGGCGGCGGCCGTGCCGGTCACCCGGTAGGGCGAGCCCACCAGCAGGACCGCGTCGTGCGCGCGGGCCGCCCGGGCGAGGCGCAGCCAGGCGGCCTCGACCCCCCGGCCGCCGCGCACCGGCGGCATCCCGAGGTCGAGCGCCACCAGGGGGAAGCCACCGGTGAGCAGCATCTCGGCCGCCGCCAGGGCCTCCTTGAGCCGCGCCGGCCGCGCCCAGAGCAGCCGCGAGAGGTCGACCCCCAGGGCCGCCGCCGATTCGGGGTCGAGGTTGTCTCCGAGATCGACCAGGGCCGCGGCCTCGCCCACGCCGGTGGCCGCGGCGAGCGCCGCCAGCAGGGTGGAGAAGCGGCCGCTGGTGCGGGAGCCGACCAGCTCCACGAGCTGGCCGCGCGGCAGGCCGCCGTCCAGGAGGCGGTCGAGCACGGGGACGGCGGTGGCGAAGGCCCCCTCGCCGGCGGCGTCCCGCAGCTCCCGGTCGAGCTCGCGGGCGCTGCGGAGCCGGCCGCGGAGCTCCTCCGGCAGCACCGCCCGCAGACGGCGCAGAGCCGCCGTCCCAGGGATCGGTTTTTCGAGTATCGTCTGTGTCAGCGGCTCGGCCATCGGTCTCTCCCGCATCGCCAATATAAAGCGGTAGAAAGGCGTAAGTCAAATCAAATGAGATACTTGCAATGAGTAATCGCGCCGCTTTCCCGATCCGTTCCGAAAGGTTATCTGATCGATTCTCGCGACGCGCCGCGGGCGCCGATTCCCCCCGGGCGTGCTTTGTGGTGCCGGGCGCGAACTTCTCCCCGCCGCCGTCACGAAGTAGAATTCCGCCGCGATGAACGTTTCCGGCGTGCGACGGGAGTACGGAGCGGCGGGGCTCTCGGAGGAGGACCTCGCCGCGGACCCCATCGAGCAGCTTCGCGTCTGGCTGGACCAGGCGCGGGACGCCTATCCGGAAGAATTCACCTCGATGACGCTGGCCACGGCGGACCGCGAGGGGTGGCCGTCGGCGCGCGTGGTGCTGCTCAAGGGGCTCGACGAGCGGGGGCTGGTCTTCTACACCAACTACGACAGCCGCAAGGGGCGGGAGCTCGAGGAGAACCCGCGCGCCGCCCTGGTCTTCTACTGGCCCGCCTTCGAACGGCAGATCCGGATCGAGGGGACGGTCGAGAGGACCTCGCGCGAGGAGTCGGAGGAGTACTTCCTCTCCCGCCCGCTCGGCTCGCGGCTGGGGGCGTGGGCCTCCCCCCAGAGCCGGCCGATCGCCGGGCGCGGCGAGCTCGAGCGGCGGCTGCGCGAGGTGGAGGAGCGCTTCGGCGAGGAGGTGCCGCTTCCCGAGAGCTGGGGCGGCTACCGGGTGCGGCCCGAGACGGTCGAATTCTGGCAGGGGCGCCCCAGCCGGCTGCACGACCGCCTGCGCTAC
>Ga0308175_100004210_pt1 | contig 10081 bp, 9 predicted proteins | sample PhyCR1_3_FD_203893 | JGI IMG/M metagenome (GOLD analysis project Ga0308175, IMG submission 203893) | Soil microbial communities from UC Gill Tract Community Farm, Albany, California, United States - DLSLS.C.R1 | ecosystem: Environmental > Terrestrial > Soil > Agricultural land | place: USA...
TAACGCCCTGCTCGAAGCAGCCAAGCAGGCCATCAATAGCCCGCTCATGGAAGAAGGCGGAGTGCATGGCGCGCGCGGCGTTCTGATCAATATCACGGCTTCGAGCCAGCTCGGAATCCACGATGTCCACGAAGCGTGCAGCCTGATCCGAACGGCGACGCAGAATGACGACGTGCAGATCAACTTCGGTGTTGTGCTCGACGAGAAGATGGGCGCGAGCGTCAAAATCACAGTGATTGCAACTGGCTTTCATCGGGACAGCCTGCCCGAGATCGATCGTCGGAATCCGCACTTTCCGTTTACCGTCACTACGTCGCCGGAGCCTGCTCAGCATGAAGTTCCGCCCGCTCCTGAGCCCGAGCCGGAGATTGTGGTCCAGACTGCTCCGGTGAGCGAGCCGGTTGCGGACGAACCTCCGGTGGATGATTTCGACACGCCGGCGTTCCTGCGGCGGCAGCGGCGGATGGTGCAGTAAGGTCTTCTGGTGGGAGAAGGGCGGGTTCGGGGACCCGCCCCTTTTTGTTTTGGCGGCCTGCGCTCGCGGGCCTCGGGTTAGAACGAACCTACAACTCGCTAGAGACTCTTTCGTAGGAGCCAGATGCCAATCGCCACTTCGGCGACGCAGGCAACGCGTGTCAGGCGCGGTCGTTCGGCGAAGGCCTCCAGCGTGTTGCGCAGTGGGGACGGTCCAACTTCCAGAAGGCGAAGATAGCGGCGCGGCCAGATGAATCCCGCCAAACCGTCTCCAACGAGCAAAAAACCTCCCGAGGCACGTGAAAAATTCATAGCAGTTCTCTAAATAAGAGACGCGTGCGGCTCGACATCGAAACAGAGTTTTGTGCCGTCAGCTTCCGCTAGGATGAGACAGAGTCCATGCACATCCTGCTCATCGAAGATGACAGCCGGCTCTCTGCATTGTTACGGGACGGACTCGAAGAGGAAGGTCATCGAGTCACCTGCGCTCGCGATGGCGCCATCGGGTATGCGACGGCAAGCCATGCGGGCTTCGACGTCATCATTCTCGACGTGGCGCTTCCGCGCATGGATGGCTATACCGTGGCCAGGCGCTTGAGGGCGGCTGGAGATAAGACGCCCATCCTGATGCTGACGGCAAGAGACAGTGTTCCTGACATGGTGAAAGGACTCGATGGCGGCGCCGACGATTACCTCACCAAGCCGTTCGCATTTGAAGTACTCCTTGCCAGACTGCGGGCCGTCAGCCGGCGGGGACCGATCCCCACGTCTATTTTGTTGAAAGTGGGCGACCTCCAGATGGATACGGCGACGCGGGACGTGCGCCGGGCTTCGCGGCCGATTGGATTGACGCCGCGCGAGTATAGCCTGCTCGAATTGCTCATGCGGAATGCCGGCCGACCACTGAGTCGCGGTGCCATTCTCGAGCGTGTCTGGGGCTTTGAGTCGGAGGTGGAAGAGAACACGCTCGAAGCGTTCATTAAGCTCCTTCGACAGAAGGTTGAGGTCGGGCTGGAGCCGAAGCTGATCCATACGGTGCGCGGTATCGGCTACTGTCTGCGGGCGCCGGAAGGTTGAGCCGTATGTATTCGATCCGAACGCGTCTGGCGCTTTGGTACGCGTCCGCGCTGGCTGTCGGACTGGTCCTGTTCGGCGCAGCGATCTGGGTGTCGACGTGGCAAAGTCTGCGAACGGAAGCGGACCGATCGTTGTCCATCGAACACGGACACCTCGCCCAGTTCCTTCGCGAGCAGTTGAAGGACGCGCGGGTGAACTTACGGGAAGAACTCGCCGAGTTTGCGCAGGCGCTTCCGGACGGAACAAGCATGGAAGCCCGGTCGCTTGCAGGTGTGTCGATTTACTCGGACGCGCCTTCGTTTCCCTGGGCGAAAACGCATGGCGGAAAAGAGCTGCGCCCGGGTGTTCTCACCTGGAAGGGCGACCGATACCAGTTCCTCCTCAGCCCGATCGACGTGGAGGATCTCCATTTCAACGTGGTGTTCGCTTTGTCTCTGCGAGCGATGGACAGGACGCTCGAGCGCCTGTTCTGGCTGACCGTCGCTTCGATACCGGCTGTCCTGCTGCTTGCCTGCTCCGGTGGTATCTGGCTCAGCCGGCGAGCCCTGAAACCTGTCGATGAGATCACCAAAGCGGCGAGAAGTATCGGGATTGAGGATCTCTCAAAGAGACTGGCCGTGCCCAGGACGGGCGACGAGTTGCAGCGGCTATCCGAAACCTGGAATGAGATGCTGGCGCGGCTCGAGGACGCATTTGGGAGACTCTCGCGTTTCACGGCCGACGCCTCACATGAATTGCGAACTCCACTCGCTGTGATTCGCAGCACAGCCGAGATTGCCGGTCGGCGCTCGCGCAGCGAAGGGGCATACCGCTCCGCTTTGAGCGCGATCGCGAACGAGTCAGAACGGATGACGGCCCTGATTGACGATCTGCTGTTTCTTGCGCGCTGCGATGCGAACAATCTTGATCTGCCGATGGGGCTGGTGGCGATCGACCAGGTACTCCGGGATGCCCAAACGCTGTTATTGCCGGCCGCCGCAGCTCGCAATATTCAGTTGCAGGTAGCGGCCGCTGAGCCGGGCTGCAGAGTCTGGGGCAATGAGGCGGCGATTCGCCGGCTGGTGCTGATCCTGGGTGACAATGCGATCAAGTACTCGCACGACGGCGGATCCGTCCAATTGACGGCTGAGTGCGGAGGCGATCAGGTCTACCTGCGTGTCCAGGACAGGGGCATCGGGATCCCTCATTCCGACCTCCCGTTTGTGTTCCAACGTTTTTATCGGGGAGGCAACGCGCGTGAGGGCGGCAACAACGGCTTCGGGCTTGGGCTGGCGCTCGCAACCGGTATTGCCGAGCGCCACCGCTCGGCTGTGCGTGTCACCAGTTCGCCCGAAACGGGATCCTCCTTCGAGGTAGCGTTCCATCGGTGGCCCGAGTAGCGCCGCACTGCCTAGGAGCGGGCCGGGGCGTTTTCCGGCTCGTGTGTGTAGCTGCCACGGCCGCTGACACGGTGCATCACGCGGTCCAGGCCGTCCGACAGAGAAGCGAACAGCCCTTTCTCCTCGAGAAAGACACGCAGCTGTTCATTTAAGCCGCCCTTGGTCGCATGACTTTCCGCAATCTCCGCGAACGACTCGGTTGAATGATCAGCCGCGTCCACAATCCCGGCGAGCAGGGCTTTCACATAGTTCCGGGCTTCGAGTCCGTCGAGCCCGTGCGCGCTAAGCCAAGACGTGGTTGTCTGCGCGAGAGCGGCATACGAAGCAACTACAGCAGTAGCGGTGCTCATGGCGCTGAACTGCGCTTCATCACTCACCGGGAGGGCTGATCCGAGAATGTCGAAGAGTCCGTTCACCTCCGGGTCGCTCGGATAGAGAACCGTGACGCCACGACGTTGCGTGACAGTGGGCAACGGGATCGATTTGACGACCGTGTGCGCAGGCGTAACGAGTTCGAGCAGATGCTGCCGCGGGAGAGCAGCGATGGCGCTGACGACGCGATGGTCGGCGCGGAAGCGCAGCTGGGAGATGATTTCGGCGGCTGCTTGCGGCCGGACGGTGAGGAGGATGAGATCACTTCCGTCGAGAACGTCCTGATTGGACTGGCCCACTCTGATGGCGGGGAACTCCCCTCTGAGTTGAGCCGCGACCGCGGCATTCCTGGGCGATAACGTAATCGAGCCGTCGAAAGCCGGAGCGGTCATCAGACCTCGGACGATCGCGGAAGCGATCTTGCCGGTTCCTACCAGTCCTAGCCTTGTCACCGTTCAAGATTCGCATACACGGGAACGCCGTATACTAATCCGTTTGCCGGCTCCATTCCGCGATTTCGTCTCATCTCCACGCACAAGCGTACTCTTCGCAAAGATTTTGGCTGCGGCGACTGTGGCACTCGGGGTGGCAGCAGTAGTGACTTCGATATGGATCATCATTCGAACCTACAGCCCCGTTCTGTTTTGGGATCAGTGGGAAGTCCTGCGTACTCTTGCCAACAGCGGCGGTCACCCGTCGCTTCGGGATTTCTGGTCGCAGCACAACGAACACCGGGTCGTTACGGGACGCTTGTTGGATTTCGCCGATCTGTTCCTGTTCGGCGGGCGCAATGTGAGCCTGTTCGTCGAGATCGTTGTTCTCCAGCTTTGTCACCTCGCCCTTCTGCTCTGGGTGGTCCGCCGCTTCGGCTCGTTGCCGAGGACGGTGTACGTCACGCTTGCGGGTTTCCTGACGTACTGTCTGTTTTCGCCCATCCAGATCGAGAACTTCATCTGGGCCTTCCAGACGGTGTTCATCCTGACCAGCCTGTCCGCAACCGCCTGCTGTGCCGCGGCACTCTGCCACCATGAGCGGGCCACAAGTGGCGGAGGGCGCGGTACGAGCGCCTATCTCTTTCTCGCTATCGCCTGGGCGTTCATCGGGGAGATCACCGAGGCGCACGGTTTGATCACTTGGGCCGCGCTGTTGTTTCTGGCTTTTGCGCTCAGTTGGTCTCGCCGCGATAAGGTGATCGCCGCTGCGGCTGCGTGCGTAGCGATTGCAGCCTATCTGATCGGGTATCGGTCGCCTGATCCGCCGGAGGTACTGCGGGACGCACTGAGCCACCCGGCGAAGGTGTTGCACTTTGTCGTCGTGTATCTCGCGAGGAGCTGGGATGGGCATCTTCCGTCCGGCTCGGTTTGGCCCTCCGTTTCGGAATCCGTTACGTTTCTGGTGATTGCGATGACGTTTGGCTGCGCAGTATGGTGCTTGCGCAGACCACGCCGGTTCTCGCCGCTTCAGATTGCGATGCTGGCAAATCTGCTGTTCGGCCTCGGGACGGCAGCCATGACGGCGGTCGGCCGGCTGCAATACGGTGGTCTTCAGGCCGCGATGGCGATCCGTTATCAAACGCCTGCTCTGGTCTTCTGGGGCTCGCTCGCAATTTTCCTCGCGTCTGAGGTGGACTGGAGGCCGCCAAAACGGTTGCTGGTTGCGCAAGTGGCGCTGCTCATTATGGCCCTTGCCGGTGGCGCGCGCTGGTATGAAATGGGCCACTTTGCCGAAGCACGTCAGTACGGAGATGAACTCGCCTGGAACGCGATCATCCGGGGGCAGTTTACCGATCCTGTCGTACGCCACGTCTATTTCGACCCTCCACGGCTGTCGCCGCTTGTGGCGTTCCTGCAAGGTCACGGCTGGGGTCCCGCCGGAGCAATCACTTCATTTGCGCGGCTTCAGACGGACAGCCGTAGTCCACAGATTCAGGGCTATCGCGTCCAGGCACACGCCTGCTTCGGCCACTGGGATCAGGCTTGGCGATCCGGGTTGACGAGCGTGTTCGTGAATGGGTGGGGTCTGAGTCAGTTAGCCGGCGAGGTGCCGCATCGCGTCGCTTTCGCCGCCCGCGACGGGAAGATCATCTCGTATGCCGGCGTAAATACGGTACGCGCCGATGTCGCCGCCCGGTATCCGGCTGCCAAAGGTGTACGGGCAGGATGGGAAACGAACTTAAGCGTGCCCGGGGACGGGATGTATCACGTGTTTCTGCTGTTCGACAATGCCGGTGTGGCTTGTCCTTTACCCGGTGAACTGCGGATCGCGCATTACCCCGTCTTCTGACCTCGGTGCCGTCCCTACTCTCCCATCAGCTGCAGAACGACGTTGCGCCGGTGGGAAACGGAACGATGCTCGAAGACGTATAACCCCTGCCACGTGCCGAGCGCGAGGCGTCCACCGACAAACGGAATGGTGAGACTGGTCTGCGTAAGCGCGGAGCGGATGTGCGATGTCATGTCGTCGGGCCCTTCGGCCATGTGGCGGAAGTCAATGGCGTCTTCGGGAACGAGATGTTCAAAGAAATCGCGCATGTCAAGCGTCACATCGGGGTCCGCGTTCTCCTGGATCACGAGCGAACAGGACGTGTGCTGGACGAAGGCGGTAAACAGTCCGTTGCTGACGGCCGTTTTCGAAGCCCAATCTGCTGCAGCTTTCGTGAACGGGTAGAGTCCTTTGCCTCTTGTCGAAACGGTCAGGGTTGTGTTGAGGATCACGCGCGCAGCTCGTAGGTGAGAGATCCTCAACCGGAGCGACGTTACTCGACGGTTACGCTCTTGGCGAGATTTCTTGGCTGATCAACATCGCAGCCACGGCGTACGGCAATGTGGTACGCGAGCAACTGCATCGGTATCATCTCGAGCAGCGGCAGCAGAAGCTCGCGCGTGACCGGGATGGTGATGAGGTAATCGGCCATCTTCGCGACTTCTTCATCGCCTTCGCAGGCAATGGCGATCACGACGCCGCTACGCGCTTTTACTTCCTGGATATTGGACAGCGTCTTCTCGTAGTGGACCTGACTCTCTTCGGAGAGCGGATCGCGCGTGGCGAGGACGACAACGGGAAGATTTTCGTCGATCAGCGCATTCGGCCCATGCTTCATCTCGCCCGCCGGGTAACCCTCGGCGTGGATGTACGAGATTTCCTTCAGCTTCAACGCGCCTTCGAGAGCAATGGGGAAGTGGATGCCGCGGCCGAGATAGAGAAAATCCTGCGCCTTCGACAGGTTCTTCGCCATGTCCTCGTAGATCTCGGAACTCCCGAGCACCTGTTCGAGTTTGCCGGGGATCTGCGCGAGTTCCTGTACCAGAGTGGATGACGCTTTCGCGTCGAGCGTGCCCCGAACCTGCCCCATGTACATGCCGAGGACAATGAGAGCGGTGATTTGCGAGGTGAAGGCCTTAGTCGAGGCCACTCCGATCTCGGGGCCGGCGTGGGTCAGCAGTGTTCCCCCGGCTTCGCGCGTGATCATGGATCCGACGACGTTGCAGATGGCAAGAGTTTTCGAGCCTTTGGCCTTCGCTTCCCGCAGCGCGGCGAGTGTATCTGCCGTTTCGCCCGATTGCGAGATGACTACGGTCAGCGTATTCGGCGGAATGATGGGATCGCGATAGCGGAACTCGCTGCCGTAATCGACTTCGACGGGCACGCGTGCGAGTCGCTCGATGATGAACTTGCCCGCCAGGCCTGCGTGCCAGCTGGTACCGCAGGCAACGATCTTGACCTGTTGAAACTGTCGGAAATCCGCTTCCGAGATATCGACTTCGTCGAGAAAGACCCGGCCGCTTTCCTGCCCGATGCGACCGATTAGTGTGTCCTTGACGGCGCGCGGCTGCTCAAAAATCTCTTTGAGCATGAAGTGCTTGTAGCCGCCCTTTTCCGCCGAGATCGGATCCCAGAGGATGTGCGAGAGGGCCCGTTGCACTTTACGGCCGTCGAAGTCGGTGAGGGTGATGCCTTCGGGGGTAAGGATGGCTACGTCACCGTCGTTCAGGAAAATCATGTCCCGCGTATGGTTCAGAATCGCGGGCACGTCGGAAGCGACGAAAAATTCACCCTTGCCTAATCCGACCACTACGGGAGGTCCCGAGCGCGCGGCAACAATCTTGCTCGGATCGGAGGTGGCGATCACGCTCACCGCAAACACACCGGAGATATCCTTCAGAGCTTTGCGAACCGCGTCTTCGAGGCTCGCGCCTGCCAGGTACTTCTCGACGAGATGCGCAAGCACCTCTGTGTCGGTCTCCGTTTTGAACTTGTGGCCCTCGGCCGTGAGTTGCTTGCGAAGCTGAAGGTAGTTTTCGACGATGCCGTTGTGAACGACCACAACCTGGCCGGTGCAATCGCGGTGCGGGTGAGCATTCTCTTCCGTAGGCCGGCCGTGGGTAGCCCATCGGGTATGCCCGATGCCATACAGCCCGGACAGCGGGTTGGTGCGGATGACTTCTTCCAAATTACAGAGCTTGCCCGAAGCCCGGCGCACTTCGAGGCACTTTGCATCGGAGAAAACCGCTACACCCGCAGAGTCATACCCCCGGTATTCGAGCCGCCGCAGACCGTCTACGATCACGGGAACTGCTTCCCGGCCGCCAATGTAGCCGACTATTCCGCACATATTAAAGTTAAGTGGGTCACTTGCCTATTCCGTCTAACACTTCCACGCGGTAATCTTCGATCACCCCGTTCGACAGAACATCGCGAGCAATATCCTCAAGATCCTTAACGGCGGCTTGGCCCGGAACTTGATCGTCTATCTCTAATTCGAAGTACTTGCCCTGTCTTACGGATAGTACCTGCCGATGACCAAGACTATTCAGCGCTGAGCGGATCGTCTGGCCCTGAGGATCCAGAACGGACGGCTTCAGCGTCACGTAAACGCGGGCTTTCATTTGTATCTCCTATTGTAGGCGGAGGGCGATTGGCCCAAATTGGCGGGGGTTCCGAAACATTTTAGAAGAAAATGTATCGGCTTCACCGTCCGTCTGTTATAACGTTACAGAGCAGGCACTTCGGGTTTAGCCAGGCGGAGAATACCATCGTAAAAATCTGCATATTGGCGAGCAGCAGTGCGGGGAACTCGACCTTCGTCGCAAGCGAGCGAACCCGGATCCTGGTCGACGCGGGCCTGAGCCGGCGCGAAATCGCGAAGCGCCTCGCGGCCATCGGCGAAAGCGTTGACGATCTGGACGCGATTCTGGTGACGCACGAGCATTGCGATCATGTCAGCGGTCTCGCTGCCCTGGCGAGAAAAGCTTGCCGGCGGGTTCCTGTTTATATGACGGACGGCACCGCGCAATCCGTCGATTGGGAAGGCAACGGACCGCCCGTGGAAGTATTCGGAGCGGGCCGGTCGTTTACCGTCGGGGATTTCGATGTTTCCAGTTTCACGATCCCGCACGATGCGATGGATCCCGTGGGCTACACGCTCTGCTGTTGCGGCGTAAAGATCGCGATTGCGACCGACCTCGGGTATATCACTGAATCTCTTCGCATCCACCTGCGCGGAACCGATGTTGTGATCCTCGAATCGAATCACGATCTCGAGATGCTGCGCGTCGGACCTTATCCGTGGTCCGTGAAGCAGCGCGTGATGAGCCGCCGGGGCCACCTGTCGAACGAAGTCGCGGCCGATTTCATCGCGCGTGATCTCGATACGTCCGTATCCACGCTGATCCTCGGCCACATCAGCGAGCACAACAACCATCCTGAACTCGTGCGCGGCCTGGGGACCAAAGCCCTTCACGGCCGCACGTTGTTCACTAAGCTGGTCGTTGCTGAACCGGGCGTGCAATCCGAAGTTTTCTGTTACTAGCTCGTTCCGATAGGCCGGTCCTTCACAATGGGTGGTGAATGATTGCGCGCTACACCCGGCCCGAAATGGGCCGCATCTGGAGTGACCAGCATAAATATGAGTGCTGGCTTGCCGTGGAACTCGCGGCTTCGGAAGCACTGTCTGAGATGGGCGAAGTGCCCGCCGAAGCGGCCCGTGCACTGCGCGTCCATGCCCGGCCCGATCTGAAGAGGATCGAAGCCATCGAGCGGGAAGTCCGGCACGATGTGATCGCGTTTACCACCGCAGTGGCCGAGTCCATGGCTGCGGCGGGCGTTTCCGAAGCAGCCCGCTGGTTCCACTACGGCATGACCTCGAACGATGTGGTGGACACCGCGCAGGCTCTCCAGATTAAAGACGCCTCGGCGGTCATACGCAAGAGCCTTGCGGAACTCTCGGAGGCCCTGAAAGCACGTGCCTTTGAGCACAAGCACACCGTCCAGATCGGCCGTACCCACGGTATCCATGCTGAGCCGATTACCTTCGGGCTGAAACTCGCGTTGTGGTGGGACGAGCTCGAACGCCATCGGAAGCGCTTTGACCTTGCGGCCGAAGAGATACGGGTCGGCAAACTGTCAGGCGCTGTCGGCACGTTTGCCCACATCGATCCGGCGGCGGAACAACGCATTTGCGAGCGGCTCGGGCTGCGCCCGGCGCCCATTACGTCCCAGGTGATTTCGCGGGATTTACATGCGAACTACGTGGCGACCCTGGCTGGAATTGGATCCACCCTGGACAAATTTGCCACGGAAATCCGGCATCTGCAGCGCACGGAGGTGCGGGAAGCGGAAGAGCCGTTCGCCGAAGGCCAGAAGGGGTCGTCCGCTATGCCCCACAAGCGGAATCCCATTGTTTGTGAACAGATTTCCGGGCTCGCCCGCCTCCTCCGTTCGAACGCGCAGGCGGCATTCGAGAACGTTCCGCTCTGGCACGAACGGGATATCTCGCACTC
>Ga0308175_100004211_pt1 | contig 10079 bp, 7 predicted proteins | sample PhyCR1_3_FD_203893 | JGI IMG/M metagenome (GOLD analysis project Ga0308175, IMG submission 203893) | Soil microbial communities from UC Gill Tract Community Farm, Albany, California, United States - DLSLS.C.R1 | ecosystem: Environmental > Terrestrial > Soil > Agricultural land | place: USA...
GGCAGAAGGGCGCGGCCCTACGTTCTGGCGCACTTTAGATGAAGCGGCTGAAAGCGATGAGATTCGCGAATACCTGGAACAGGAATTTCCGGGGCTCGCCGGACAGGTGCCGCAAGGCGTGGACCGGCGAAGTCTTCTCAAAGTCATGGCGGCGTCCCTCTTCATGGCAGGCGCGGCGGCATGCACGAAGCAGCCCAAAGAACTGATCGTCCCCTACGTCCGACAGCCAGAAAACGTCATCCCTGGCCTGCCTTTGTTCTACGCAACAGCAATGCCGCTGCATGGGTATGCGCGTGGATTGCTTGTTGAGAGCCACCTGAACCGGCCAACCAAGATCGAGGGCAACCCAGACCATCCCGCCAGCCTTGGAGCTACCGGGATCTTCGAACAAGCCTCGATTCTGAATTTGTACGATCCGGACCGCGCTCAGGGCGTCCTGCACCTAGGCCGACTGAGTCTCGGGGGCGAGTTCACCAGCGCGCTCATTCTGGAGAAGGAGGCGCTCGATTACAGAAATGGCGAGGGATTCGCGATCCTTACCGGAGCAACCACCTCGCCGACGCTTCTCGATCAGATGGCCCAGTTGCGCAAAAACTGGCCGAATGCACGATGGTCGGTCCATGAACCCGCTGTGAGTCCAGTGCCCTCGAACGCGGCGCGAAAGATTGCGGGCCGGAAGGCCAGTATCGTATATGACCTTTCACAGGCCGATGTGATTGTAAGTCTTGAAAGCGATTTTTTGAACACCGGAGCGGCAGCGCTCGCCTATGCGCGCCAATTTTCGAGACGCCGTAACGTGGATGGCACAGTGCGACCGTGCCGCTTATACGTCCTGGAATCGTCACCGTCGGTTAGCGGTTCTGTGGCCGACCATCGCTTTCCGGTAAGGAGCAGCGATATACCGACTCTTGCTTACTTGCTCGCCAAATCGGCCGGCGTTAACACACCGGTTTCTCTCGATAGTGGACCGGGATGGCTCAGCGCAATTGCCGAGGATCTCCGGAACTCGAAGGGCCGGTGTGTCGTCATTCCCGGGGAGTATCAGCCCGAGAGTGTTCATCTTGCTGCGTTCGAAATCAACAGAGCACTGGGAAATGTCGGCAAGACGGTAAATCTGTTGGAGGGCGTGGAGCCTGACGGGACCCAAACTATCGAAGACCTCACCAATGATTTAAACGGGGGCAGAGTAGAGGTCCTGGTGATCATGGGACCGAATCCGGTTTATACGGCTCCGGCATCGTTGGGCTTTGCGGATGCGATTCGAAAGGCCCGCCTTGTCGTGCGCTTAGGAGCGTTCAACGACGAGACCGCGCGGTGGAGCCATTGGCAGATTCCGGAATCACACTATCTGGAAACTTGGTCGGACTCTCGTGCCTTTAATGGGGTTGCCACAATTCAACAGCCGCTCATCGAACCTCTCTATCAGAGCAAGTCTGCGCACGAAGTACTTGCGATTTTGCTGGGACGCCCGGACCAAAGCTCGCATGACATCGTAAAGGGCTACTGGGAGAGTCACTCCAAGGGCGTTCCCTTCGAGACATTCTGGAAACGATCCCTGCACGACGGTGTGGTTGCGGGTACTGCGGTCAACGCGATTGATACTCAGAAGCTTCCGGCCATCAACCTTCCCCCGCTTTCAGCGCGATCACAAGACGCCCTGGAAGTCGTGTTCAGACCCGATCCGACCATTGACGACGGCAGCTATGCCAATAACGGCTGGCTGCAGGAACTCCCCAAGCCGCAGAGCAAGATGACTTGGGACAACGTGATCTCCATCGGCCCGCTGGCGGCAACTCGACTCAAGGTCTCAATGGGCGATGTCCTCCGGGTGACTGCGAACGGAAAACACGTGGAGGGCCCTGCCTGGATTCTGCCTGGGCACGCGGATGGCTCCGTGACGGTAACGTTCGGATATGGCCGCGAGGTTTCGGGGCGCGTGGGTACAAAGATTGGTTACAACGCGTACTCCATTCAGACCGCAGCCGAGCCGTTTCTCACCGCAAATGGCAGCATAGCCAAAACAGGAAAAACCTATCGGCTAGCAAACGTTCAAGAGACGCAAACGATGGCCGGTCGCGATCCCGTTCGCTCAATCGACCTCGCCGAATACCTGAAACGCCCGGACTTCCCGACAGAAGAGCCCGAAAATAAGCCGCAACCAGACGCCCACAGTTTGTACCATCCCGAGGAGTTCCCCTACACGGGTTACAAGTGGGGCATGGCTATCGACTTGAATGTCTGTACCGGTTGCAGCGCTTGCATCATCGCTTGCCAGTCTGAAAACAACATTGCCGTCGTAGGTAAGGATCAGGTCGCTCGAGGGCGCCATATGCATTGGATTCGAGTTGACCGGTATTACTCCGGCAGTCTTGACGAACCGGCGGTTCTCAATCAACCGGTGCCGTGCATGCACTGCGAGGACGCACCGTGTGAATTGGTGTGCCCGGTCGGTGCGACAGTTCACAGTAATGAGGGCATCAACCAGATGGTTTACAACCGCTGTGTCGGAACTCGCTACTGCTCCAACAATTGTCCGTACAAGGTCAGGCGATTCAACTTCTATCTGTACTCGGATTGGCAAACGCCCAGTATGTACGGCGCCCGCAACCCGGATGTGACAGTGCGCAGTCGCGGCGTGATGGAGAAGTGTACGTATTGTATTCAGCGAATTCAAGAAACGAAGATTCGCACGGAGAAGGAAGGGCGTCGCGTGCAAGACGGCGAGATCGTCACGGCGTGCCAGCAAGTCTGTCCCACGGAGGCCATCGTCTTTGGCGACCTGAACGATCCGAACAGTCGCGTCAGCAAAATGCAGGCGCTGCATCGGACCTACGGATTGTTATCCGATTTGGGAACTCGTCCACGCACGAAGTATCTCGGCTCCGTTAGAAACGTAAACGAAGCGCTACGAGGTTCGAATGGAACTAAAGAATCCTGAAGAGGAAATTCTCGAGCGAAATGTACCGGTGGTTGATCCCGGGCCTGATTCCGTCCTGGGACCGGGTCACGATTACGCGTCGGTAACTGACCGGATCTCGGGTGTCGTCTATCTGCCTCTAACGAAGGCGCCGAAGAACTGGCTCATTGGGGCGTTTATCGCCTTCTGTTTTGTGAACCTGTTCATGGTGGCCGTCGGGTGGCTGTTCTATCGAGGCGTTGGAATTTGGGGCATCAATATTCCGATCGGCTGGGGCTTTGCCATCGTCAACTTTGTCTGGTGGATTGGTATCGGTCATGCCGGCACGCTGATCTCAGCGATTCTGTTCCTGCTAAAGCAGGATTGGCGAACATCGATCAACCGATTTTCGGAGGCGATGACACTGTTCGCCGTCGCCTGCGCGGGCATGTTCCCGATTCTCCACCTGGGACGCCCGTGGCTCGCTTACTGGCTCTTTCCATATCCCAATTCGATGAAAATCTGGCCGCAACCGCGCAGCCCGTTGGAATGGGACGTCTTTGCGGTCTCCACGTATGCGACGGTCTCTCTTGTCTTTTGGTACATAGGTCTCATTCCAGATCTTGCCAGCATGCGTGACAATGCTCCCCGACTCTGGGTGAGGCGGGCCTACGGCGTTCTGGCCCTGGGGTGGCGCGGATCGGCGATTCACTGGCATCGGTACCAGAAGGCTTATCTGCTGCTGGCGGGTTTGGCGACGCCGCTGGTGCTCTCGGTGCACACCATTGTCAGCTTCGATTTTGCAATCAGCCTCATCCCCGGCTGGCATACAACTATATTTCCGCCCTACTTCGTTGCGGGAGCTATCTATTCCGGATTTGGCATGGTGCTGACGCTTATCATTCCTTTGCGCTCCTGGTACAAGTTGCAGGACATCATTACCTTGCGTCACATTGATGCAGCCGCGAAGTTAATGCTCGGCACCGGGCTGATCGTCGCGTATGGCTACTCGATGGAGGCGTTCTTTGCCTGGTACAGCGGAGACCAATATGAAGGGTTCATGTACTGGAATCGCATGACGGGCCCGTATGGACCTGTCTACGCATTGTTGATCTTGTGCAACATCGCACTCCCGCAGGCGCTATGGTCACGGAGAGTGAGACACAGTCTGCTCCTGGTATGGATCATCTCCCTCATTGTCAATGTCGGCATGTGGCTGGAGCGGTTTGTCATTGTCGTCACCAGTCTGCATCGTGATTTTCTGCCTTCTTCGTGGGGAATATACATTCCGACTAAATGGGATGTGGCCACCTACGCGGGCACGCTTGGATTTTTCATGTTCCTGATCTTTTTGTTTGTGCGCTTGCTACCTTCGATTTCAATCTTCGAGGTGCGCGAAGTGGTTCATCATCAGGAGCACGCAGAGGAGGCTGTTGCATGAGCATCGAATCGCATCGGACTTCCTCGATCTACGGAGCGATGGCCGAGTTTACGACGCCAGAGGATCTCCTGGCTGCAGCTGAGGAGGCCTACGCGCACGGATTTCGGCGCATGGATGCGTACTCGCCTATGCCGATCGAAGGCTTAGCCGAGGTGATTGGCTACAAGCGCAACTGGGTAGCGTTTTGCGTTCTGATGGGCGGGATCTTTGGAGCAGCGGGCGGCTATTACCTGCTCTATTGGATCACTGTAATCGCCTATCCGATCAACGTCGGGGGCCGCCCATTGCATAGCTGGCCCGAGTACATCCCCATCACATTCGAGTGCATGATATTGGCGGCCTCACTGACCGCACTTGTGAGCATGCTCGCGTTCAACGGATTGCCCCAGCCATATCATCCCGTCTTTAACGTCCCCGAGTTTGACCGCGCATCGAAGGACAGGTTCTTTCTGTGCATCGAATCGACGGATCCCAAGTTTCGAACCGAGGATACGCTGCGTTTTCTGCGCAACATCGGCGGAAGCGAGGTGTCGATTGTTCCAGCGTAGTGCAGTCGCGCTTGCCATCTTGGCTTTCGTTGTTTGCGCCACGGCCTGCCGGCAGGACATGCACAACCAACCCCGCTACAAGCCGCTGGCCGCGACAGATTTCTTTGGAGATGGACGCGCGGCCAGACCGGCCATTGACGATACCGTCGCACGCGGACAGTTGCAGGTGGATGGGCCCCGGTACACCGGAAAGGAAAACGGAAAGGACATCGATTACTTTCCCATTCAGATCACACGAGCAGACCTGGCGCGCGGGCGGGAGCGGTTTGAAATCTTCTGTACCCCGTGCCATGGCCGACTGGGAGATGGCCACGGAATGATTGTCAGCCGGGGATTGCAGCAGCCTCCCACCTATCATGATGACCGTTTGCGAAATGGGCCGGTCGGGCATTTCTTCGACGTAATGACAAACGGATATGGTGCGATGTATCCTTATGCATCGCGTGTTTCGGTCGACGATCGTTGGCGCATTGCGGCCTATATTCGAGCACTGCAACTGAGTCAGAATGCACCGCGCGAATTAGCGGGTAGCTACGGCACCCAGAAAGCGGGAGGTGCCGAATGAGCCTTCATCGGACAAACGTGCCAGTACCGGAAATACGGCTCGGCGCACAAGCGGCTCGCGTCGAGAGGGCGGCGGGACTCGCAGGGGCTATTGGCATTCTTTTGTGTTTCGTGGCATTCTTTTTTGACCGTAACCGGCTTTTTCAATCCTACCTGTTCGCCTTTACCTACTGGGGCGGCTTCGCAATCGGCGGCTTGGGTGTCCTGCTGATGAACAACGTGGTGGGGGGCCGGTGGGGTGTGACAACACGCCAATTCCTGATCGGAGCTGTGCGTACTTTGCCGCTCGTCCTGCTGCTGTTCTTGCCACTTCTCTTTGGATTGAACGAAATTTATCCCTGGGCGCGGCCTGACCTGGTAAAGAACAGCGCTTTTCTACAGCACAAACAGGGATACTTGAATGTTCCTTTTTTTATCCTGCGGGTCGTACTTTATTTCAGCATTTGGCTGTTCTGGGGATATCGCGTGAACCGAATGGCCGACCGGCAGGACGAGACCGGTGACGTGACCCTGAGGGAACGCATGCGAGCGTTCAGCGCGCCGGGACTCCTGATATTTGTGCTGACTGCCAGCTTTGCGTACATCGATTGGGTTCTCTCCACCGATGTCGAGTTCTACTCAACCATTTACGGTGCGATGATCTTGATAGGCGATGTCTTGCAGTCGTTCGCATTGACGATTGTTGTACTCGTCCTTGCGTCGCGGGAAGACCGATTTGGCGGTCGGGTAAATGCGTCTTTATTGCACGACCTTGGCAATCTTATGTTTGCCTTCACAATCTTCTGGACGTATCTATCGGCATCGCAGCTGATTATTGTCTGGCCCGCGAACTTACCACAGGAAATCGGCTGGTACCTCGTGCGCGTACGCGGTGGTTGGAAGGTGTTGGCAGCGGGAATAGCGCTTGTCATGTTCGCCATTCCATTTCTTGCTCTCTTGTCCCAGACACGCAAGCGCGATCCCATCCGCCTTATGCGTGTTGCGATTTGGATTCTCCTTGCCCGCGTCGTCGATATCTTCTGGATTGTGGAACCGACATTCCGAACCAAGGGATTTGCTTTGTACTGGACAGATTTCGCCGCGTTTATCGGCATCGGCGGAATCTGGATTTACGTTTATCTGGGGCAGCTTCGGAAGCGGCCGCTGTTACCACTGCGTGATCCCCGTGTTGCTCAACCACTACCGGAGGCGGCCACATGAGCCAGGACCTTCAATCGCAGGACTTAACCGTATCCCATGAAAAACGCCCGGAGTTGCCGCCGGCAGCGTCGCACGGGGGTGTCCAGTTTGAGGAAACGGATACCAACGTACGCACGATAGTGGTTTCGCTGGTAATCATCGGCGCGATGCTGCTAGTAACGCTCACCGTCACGATCGTAGTTCAGCAATACTTAAGAATCACGAATCCTAGAGGAGACTTGCCATCCCCGCTCTCTCCGGCTCGTGTAATTCCGCCGGGGCCGCTGCTGGACGTGCACCCAGCAGAGACGTATCCCCTGGTTCGCCAGCATGAGGACGAGATTCTTAGTGGGTATGGAACGGACGGGAAGGGGCATCTCCACGTTCCGATAGATCGTGCGATGGACGCGATCGTGTCGAAGCTGCCAGTCCGCCCGAATGCGCCCATGGGCACCAATACACCCGGTGGTCTGGATCGCCGTTTTTCGGGTAGCTTACGGGAGGCGCCGGGATCCAACCATGGCGTTGAAATCCAGGGAGAAATCCAAAAACATGCTCAGCCGTAGTCTCCTCCTCAGCGCGTGCCTTTTGATTTCGTGCGCCTCGTCTGCATTCGCTCAGTACGGCCGCCCCAATGTCACCAAGGGCGTTGGGATTGATCAGAAGCTGAACGCTCCTGTTCCCTTGGATCTGTTCTTCCATGACGAGAGCGGTCAGTCGATTCCTCTGCGGACGTACTTCGGCGATAAGCCGGTTGTCCTGGCGCTGGTTTACTACAGGTGTCCAAACCTCTGTAATTTGACATTGACCGAAATGGTGCACAGCCTCCATCGTGTTGCGTTGGAACCGGGCCGCGATTACAACGTGGTCGCGGTCAGCATTGACCCCTCGGAAACGCCAGCTCTAGCCTCTGAAAAGAAGAGCAACTACGCGAAAGAGTTCGGCCGGGCGTCCTTTAATGAAGGCTGGCATTTCTTGACAGGATCGCAGGATTCCATTTCCCGGCTTGCCGACGCCGTCGGGTTCCGGTACCGCTGGGACGAACCTACCCATCAGTTCGTACATGCTGGCGGAATCATGGTGGCAACGCCCGAAGGCAAGCTTTCTCGGTACTTCTATGGCATTCGTTATGCCTCTGCCGATTTGCGTTTGGCTTTAGTGGATGCATCGCAACACAAAATCGGTTCCGTAGCCGACTATGTCCTGCTCTTCTGCTATCACTACGATCCTACGCAGGGCAAGTACTCGCTAGCGATTATCAACGTGCTGAAGCTTGCCGCCGGCGTGACACTGGTGGCTCTAGCGGGGCTTCTTTTCTTCCTGATGCGGCATAAGGGGGTTCAGCATGCTACCTGATTTATGGCTTTTTGCCGACCTGAGCAGCATTCCCCTATTCCCGACCGCCGCCTCCCGGCAGGCGGAACAGGTTGACCTTCTTTATTTCTTTATCTCTTTCGTCTGCATCGTCATGACGGTGCTGATATTTGCACTGATCATCTACTTCGCGTACCGTTATCGCCGCCAAGCCAACCCCAAACCAACTCAGATTGAAGGGTCGACGCGGCTGGAAGTTGCGTGGACAGTCCTTCCATTCCTGATCATGCTGATTATGTTTGCCTGGGGAGCGCAGATTTACTTTGCCGCGCAGGAGCCGCCGCTAAATGCAATGGAAATTTTCGTCACTGGCAAGCAATGGATGTGGAAGGTTCAATATCCGAATGGCGGACGTGAAATCAACGAGTTGCATGTACCCACTGGCCAGCCTGTAAAGCTCACGATGGCATCGGAAGATGTCATCCACAGCTTTTCAATACCAGCCTTCCGAATCAGGCACGACGTGATGCCAGGACACTACAACAATCTCTCGTTCACGGCCTCGAAACCGGGTCGTTATCGCATCTTCTGCACGGAGTACTGCGGCAATCAGCATGCATCCATGGGAGGATGGATAACCGTAATGACCCCGCAGGATTACATGACCTGGGCTGCGGGCGGCAGTGCGCAGGGAACACTCGCCGAGGTAGGACAGACGCTTTTTCAGCAGCACGGCTGCGCCAGTTGCCATCTGCTCGATCAGCAGGGCCGTTGTCCGAACCTGCGGGGCCTCTACCGCAAGCCGGTGCAACTGAACGACGGTACTACCGTCATTGCTGACGAGGCGTATCTGCGGGAATCGATCTTGGAACCGAACAACAGGATAGCGGCCTCTTTCCAATCGGACATAATGCCCAACTTCAAAGGGCAGCTAACTGAGGAAGAGGTGATTCAACTAATCGCATACATCAAGTCTCTTTCTCCAAGCACGCCTTCTTCTCAGCAGGGAAGCCAACAGTTACCGGTCGTTATCGCCCCAATAACCGGAAGTTTGCCCGGCAACCCACAAGGAAAGTAAACGATCACGAGGAACAGTATTTATGGCAACAGTGGCACAACAAGTTCCGGCCGTAATGGCGGAAGAAAACTACCTCAACGTAGACCACACGTGGAAGAGCTGGCTTTTCACTACCGATCACAAGCGCATCGCCATCTTGTATCTGATTTCTATCACGCTGATGTTCTTCATTGGGGGGCTCTTCGCCGTACTGTTCCGCATCAACCTGCTCTCGCCTACCGGCATATTTCCAGCGGAAATCTACAACCGGCTGTTCTCAATGCACGGTATTGTCATGGTGTTCTTTTTCCTGGTTCCGTCCATACCGGCGACGTTAGGGAACTTTCTCGTGCCAATTATGATCGGCGCGAAGGACCTTGCCTTCCCAAGAATGAATCTCGCAAGCTGGTACATCTACAGCATCGGGGCACTGTTCACGCTGTATGCAATTGTGCGCGGCGGCGTCGATACGGGCTGGACGATGTACACGCCCTACAGCAGTACTTACAGCAATTCCTACGTTCTTGCAGCTGCTGGGGGCATCTTTATCGCCGGCTTTTCTTCCATACTAACCGGCCTTAACTTTGTGGTCACAATTCACAAGATGCGTGCGCCCGGTATGACGTGGTCGAGGCTCCCGTTGTTTATCTGGTCAAACTACGCCACGGCGCTCATTCAAGTATTAGGAACACCGGTATTGGCAATCACGATCGTACTCCTGGCGTTGGAAAGGATCGCACATGTCGGCATATTTGATCCGAACATCGGGGGCGATCCAATCCTGTTTCAACATCTATTCTGGTTTTACTCCCATCCCGCCGTCTACATTATGATCCTGCCCGGTATGGGCGTCGTTAGCGAACTTATTTCCTGTTTTGCACGAAAGCGTGTCTTTGGCTACACGGCCGTGGCCGCTTCCAGCATGGCGATTGCGGTCCTCAGCTTCGTGGTTTGGGGACACCACATGTTCGTTACCGGAGATAGTGAATACACAAGTCTAGCCTTCTCGCTGCTCAGCTTTGTTGTGGCGATTCCTTCCGCTGTCAAGGTCTTCAACTGGACGGCCACCATGTACAAGGG
>Ga0308175_100004212_pt1 | contig 10079 bp, 10 predicted proteins | sample PhyCR1_3_FD_203893 | JGI IMG/M metagenome (GOLD analysis project Ga0308175, IMG submission 203893) | Soil microbial communities from UC Gill Tract Community Farm, Albany, California, United States - DLSLS.C.R1 | ecosystem: Environmental > Terrestrial > Soil > Agricultural land | place: USA...
TGGCCGACCTAGAGATGGAGATCCGTGAATCGGTGGCGGAGCTCGCCGCCGAGATAAAGGCCGACGTGCGCGGCGCGGCCGGCGATCTGCGGCGCGAGATGCGCGCCGCCGCCTCCGAGGCCCGCCGGGGCCCCGGGAAGAACGGCGGCGAGGCGGGGCCCCTCGGAGAGAGCGGCGACCTCGATGACAAGGAGGCCTGGCGGGCCGCCAAGGAGGAGATGCGCCGGGTCAAGCAGGAGTGGAAGGAACAGGCCCGCCGCGCCAAGGACGAGAGCCGCCGGGCCCGCGAGGAGGCCCAGCGGGCCCGCCACCAGGCCCAGGAGGCCCAGGCGCGGGCGCGGGCCCAGGCGCAGGAGGAGATGCAGCGCATCGCTCACCGGGTCCAGGAGCGCGTGCAGGACCACTTCACCCGCGGCGACTGGCCGACCGGTGTACGTGAGGGCCTGACCGAACTCGCCAAGGAGTTCGGTGAGTTCGGGAAGGAGTACGGCAAGGAGTTCGGGAAGGAGTTCGGCAAGGACCGGGGCTTCGGCCGCACCGCGGAGGGCGCGGGCACCGGCCCGCGCAAGTCGGCCGCCGCGGCGCCGGAGTACTCCATGCCCCCGGAGGACTTCCCGGCCGAGTACGAACCGTCCTGGGCGCATGAGGCCCCCACCGGCGACCCGGCCCGCGACCTGGACCGCCTGCTGGACCGCTTCCGCGACGACATCCGCGACGCGGCCCGCGACCACGGCGTCACCGCAGACCAGCTCCAGGACGCCCGCCGGCACCTGTCGGCGGCGGCGGCCCGCATCGGCGCGATACTGCGCCGCCCGAGGGTCTGACCCGCCGGCGGCCGGGGCCCGCACGGTGGCGTGCCCCGGCCCTCACCGGGCCACGCCGCCGACGGGCACGATCACTCGTTCGTCAGGACGATCTTCCCGAACTGCTCTCCCGACGCCAGCCGTTCGAAGCCCTCGCGGGCCCGGTCCAGCGGCAGGATCTCGTCGATGACGGGGCGTACGCCGGTGGCGGCGCAGAAGGAGAGCAGGTCCTCCAGCTCATCCTTGGTGCCCATGGTGGAGCCGACGACCTTCAGCTCGAGGAAGAAGATCCGGGTCAGTTCGGCGTGCGAGGGACGGTCACCGCTGGTGGCGCCGGAGATCACGAGCGTGCCCCCGGGCCGCAGGGACTTCACCGAGTGGGACCAGGTGGCGGCGCCCACGGTCTCGATGACGGCGTCCACGCGCTGCGGCAGCCGGGCTCCCGACTCCACCGCCTCGACCGCGCCGAGCTCCAGCGCCCGCTTCCGCTTGGCCTCGTCCCGGCTGGTCGCGAAGACCCGCAGTCCGGCCGCCTTGCCCAGCACGATCGCGGCCGTGGCGACACCACCGCCGGCGCCCTGCACGAGGACCGAGTCACCGGGCCGTACCCCGGCGTTGGTGAACAGCATCCGGTAGGCCGTCAGCCAGGCCGTCGGCAGACACGCGGCCTCGGCGAAGGACAGCTCCTTCGGCTTGGGCAGGATGTTCCAGGTCGGCACGGCGACCTGCTCGGCGAACGTGCCCTGGTAGCGCTCGGTGAGGATGGAGCGGGGCTCCTTGGGGCCGACCCCGTGGCCGCTCTGCCCGATGACGGAGTGCAGGACGACCTCGTTGCCGTCCTCGTCGATCCCGGCGGCGTCGCAGCCGAGGATCATCGGCAGCTTGTCCTCGGCGAGGCCCACACCGCGCAGGGACCAGAGGTCGTGGTGGTTGAGGGAGGCGGCGCGGACGTTCACGGTGCTCCAGCCGGGCCGGGCCTCGGGGGCCGGACGCTCCCCCAACTCGAGTCCGTTGAGCGGCTGGTCGCGGTCGATTCGGGCGGCGTAGGCAGCGAACATGGGCTCGACGATAGGTGCGCCGTGCAGCCGGCGGAACCGCGGGGGGCTGTGACACATGCCCTCTTGCGCAAGGGCACCCGACCGGCGCAGCCCGGCGCGCGGCTACGGGCAGCACCACCAACACCGCCCTGGAGAGCACCCGGCCGGGTGGGCGGGAGGCCCGGAGGCCCGAAGGCCGGGCAGAAGGATGGCCCCGCCCGAACGGGCGGGGCCATCCGACGCGACGTCAGCGACGGGCGACGCCCGCGGCCCGGGCGGCGGCCGCCACCGCCGCCGTCACCGCGGGAGCGACCCGCTCGTCGAACGGCGACGGGATGACGTAGTCGGCGGCGAGATCATCGCCCACGACGGCGGCCAGCGCCTCCGCGGCGGCGATCTTCATGCCCTCGGTGATCCGCGTGGCCCGCACCTGCAGCGCGCCCGCGAAGATCCCGGGGAAGGCCAGCACGTTGTTGATCTGGTTCGGGAAGTCCGAGCGCCCGGTCGCGACGACCGCCGCGTACTTGTGCGCCACCTCCGGGTGCACCTCCGGGTTCGGGTTGGCCATCGCGAACACGAAGGCACCCTCGGCCATGGAGGCGACCGCCGCCTCCGCGACCGTACCGCCGGAGACGCCGATGAACACGTCCGCACCCGCCAGGGCGTCCTCCAGCGACCCGGTGACACCGGCCTTGTTGGTGAAGGAGGCGAGCTCGCGCTTGACCGGCGTCAGGTCCTCCCGGCCGGCCGACACGACGCCCTTGCGGTCCGCCACCGCCACGTCCCCGATGCCGGCCTCGACCAGCATCTTGGCGATGGCGACACCGGCCGCGCCGGCGCCCGAGATGACGGCCCGAAGCTGCCCGATCTCGCGGCCGCTCAGCCGGGCCGCGTTGCGCAGCGCCGCGAGCGTCACGACGGCCGTGCCGTGCTGGTCGTCGTGGAAGACCGGGATGTCCAGGCGTTCCTGCAGCCGGCGCTCGATCTCGAAGCACCGGGGCGCCGAGATGTCCTCGAGGTTCACTCCGCCGAACGAGGGAGCGAGCCGGACCACGGTCTCGACGATGTCGTCGACGTCCGTGCAGGCGAGCGCGATGGGCACCGCGTCGACTCCGCCGAACTGCTTGAACAGGATCGCCTTGCCCTCCATCACGGGGAGGGACGCCTCGGGACCGATGTCCCCGAGGCCGAGCACGGCCGTGCCGTCGGTCACGACGGCGACCACCGAGGACTTCCATGTGTAGTCGTTGACCAGTTCCGGCTGCTCCGCGATCGCGGTGCACACGCGCGCGACGCCGGGCGTGTACGCGAGGGAAAGGTCGTCCTTGTCGCGGACCGGAACGGTGGCCTGCACGGCCATCTTGCCGCCGCGATGGAGCGCGAACGCCGGATCGAAGGAATCGAGGGGCTCGGCCCCGTCCTGATCCGTTGTGTTGTCGCTGCGAGGATTGACGATCTCCGCTGCCACTTTGTCTTACCCCTTAGGTATGCATGGTTTGAGGGTCGACCACTCCTGGTGAGGGGTGGGCGGGCACCGCGCAGGCCCGGTTACCGATACGTACGAGCGGCTACGCGACGGGCGCGCCGCACACGCGCCCTGAGCCCCGGATGAGGGGTGTAAAGAACCTTCTTACCGGACGGACGGCGCTGACGACGAGTCCATTAGGTGCAAGGTCACATCTGGGAACCAGAAAGCCACACGGGGGTGACACGCCGCTGACAGGACGGTCACGCGATTGGCAAGAGCCCTGCTGGATGGGAAAAACCACGATCTTGGCCGACCACATGGTGAGACGGATAGAAATTCTTGCGGCCGGAGGCCGGGATCCCCGCAGATGGTCCGGGTTGTGGGGCCGGGGAGGGGTTGTCCTGACGGGGTTGGAGGATCACCCGTTATCCGATTTTGACATTGCGACTCCCCTGGATGGGCTAACCCGAATGGCAAGATGCCGTAAACCCACGAGGTCGCGACACCCGAAGCTGTGTGTTTCCGTCGACCCATCGGCACCTCTTTCCACCCGCCGGAGGAACCACCATGACCGCAAGCTCCACCCGTCGTACGACCGCCGCGCGCTCCCGGCTAGCTGCGGTCGGTGCGATCGCGGTCGCAGGCGCCCTGCTGCTCACCGGCTGCGGTGACCAGACCAAGGACAGCGGCAACGACTCCGGCAGCTCGTCCGCCGGCAGCGCCCCGCTGGCCGGCAAGCTGCCCAAGGACATCCGCAGCAGCGGCGTCGTCAGGGTCGGGTCGGACATCGCGTACGCCCCGGTCGAGTACAAGGACAACTCCGGCAACGTCGTCGGTCTCGACCCCGACCTGGCGGCGGCCCTGGGCAAGCAGCTCGGGGTGAAGTTCCAGTTCGAGAACGGCACCTTCGACGGCCTGCTCACCGGTCTGCGCTCGGACCGCTACGACATGGCGATGTCGGCCATGACGGACAACAAGAACCGTCAGGAGGGCGTCGACCCCGACACCGGCAAGAAGGTCGGCGAGGGCGTCGACTTCGTGGACTACCTGACCGCCGGTGTCTCCATCTACACCCGCAAGGGCGACACCAAGTCCATCACGACCTGGGAAGACCTCTGCGGCAAGAAGCTCGCCGTCCAGCGCGGCACCACTTCGGAGGACCTGGCCAAGCAGCAGGCCAAGAAGTGTCCGAGCGGCAAGAAGCTCGCCATCGAGGCCTTCGACGACAACCAGCAGGCCCAGACCCGTCTGCGCTCGGGCGGCGCGGACGCCGTGTCCGCCGACTTCCCGGTCGCCGCGTACGCGGTGAAGACCTCCGGCGGCGGCAAGGACTTCGAGGTCGTCGGTGACCAGGTCGAGGCCGCGCCGTACGGCATTGCCGTGGCCAAGAAGGACACCCAGCTGCGGGACGCCCTCCAGGCCGCGATGGACGCCGTCATCAAGAACGGCGAGTACGCCAAGATCCTGGAGAAGTGGGGCGCGCAGGACGGCGCCGTCAAGCAGTCCGTGATCAACGGCGGCAAGTGACCCGCGGACCCGAAGCGGCCACTGAGAGGCAACACCCGTGACTGACATCGACAAGTCGGCGGCCGGGGAGCAGCGCACTCCCCCGGCCGGCCCGGAGGCCATCAAGGCGATCCCGGTCCGGCACTACGGGCGGTACGTCACCGCCGTCATCGCCATCGCGCTCCTCGTCGCGATCATCTACGCGTTCAGCCAGGGCCAGATCAACTGGCACGCGGTACCGGACTACTTCTTCGACGACCGGATCATGAAGGGTGTCGGCAAGACCCTTCTGCTGACGGTCCTGTCGATGCTGATCGGCATCGTGGGCGGCATCGTCCTCGCGGTGATGCGGCTGTCGAAGAACCCGGTGACCTCGTCGATCGCCTGGTTCTACATCTGGTTCTTCCGCGGCACCCCGGTCCTGGTCCAGCTCTTCCTCTGGTTCAACCTGGGCCTGGTCTTCGAGTACATCAACCTGATGCCGTTCTACAAGGACTACTGGTCGAACTTCATGACGCCGCTGCTGACGGCGCTGCTCGGCCTGGGTCTGAACGAGGCGGCGTACATGGCGGAGATCTGCCGGGCCGGTCTGCTCGCGGTGGACGAGGGCCAGACCGAGGCGGCGCACGCCCTCGGCATGAGCCACAGCAAGACCCTGCGGCGGATCATCATCCCGCAGGCGATGCGCGTGATCGTGCCGCCGACGGGCAACGAAGTGATCAACATGCTGAAGACGACCTCGCTCGTGGCGGCCGTCCAGTATCCCGAGCTGTTCCGCTTCGCCCAGGACATCGGCCAGAACTCCGGCGCCCCGGTGGAGATGTACTTCCTCGCCGCGGCCTGGTACCTGATCATGACCTCGGTGCTGAGCGTGGGCCAGTACTACATCGAGCGCTACTACGCCCGCGGCTCCAGCCGCCAGCTGCCGCCGACGCCGTGGCAGAAGGTGAAGGCGAACGTGCTGTCGCTGGGTGGCCCGAGGGGAGCGGTGGGCGCATGACCGACAAGCTGAGCAAGAGCGACGCCGTTCGCACGGGGACGGCCGCGATGGTCAAGGCGGAGGGCGTGCACAAGTCCTTCGGCCATGTCGAGGTGCTCAGGGGCATCGACCTGGAGGTCAAGCAGGGTGAGGTGTTCTGCCTCATCGGCCCCTCCGGCTCCGGCAAGTCGACCTTCCTGAGGTGTATCAACCACCTCGAGAAGGTCAACGCCGGCCGTCTCTACGTGGACGGCGAGCTGGTCGGCTACCGTCAGAAGGGCGAGAAGCTGTACGAGCTGAAGGACAGCGAGGTCGCGCTCAAGCGCCGGGACATCGGCATGGTCTTCCAGCGCTTCAACCTGTTCCCGCACATGACGGCCGCGGAGAACGTCATCGAGGCGCCGGTCCAGGTCAAGGGCGTCGGCAGGGCCAAGGCCAAGGAGCGCGCGATGCAGCTCCTGGAGCGGGTGGGCCTCGCCGACAAGGCCGGGAACTACCCCTCGCAGCTCTCCGGTGGCCAGCAGCAGCGGGTGGCGATCGCCCGGGCGCTGGCGATGGACCCGAAGCTGATGCTGTTCGACGAGCCGACCTCGGCCCTGGACCCGGAGTTGGTCGGTGACGTCCTGGACGTCATGCGCGACCTCGCCGAGTCCGGCATGACGATGGTCGTCGTCACCCACGAGATGGGCTTCGCCCGCGAGGTGGGAGACAGCCTGGTGTTCATGGACGAAGGCGTGGTGGTCGAATCCGGCCATCCCCGCGACGTCCTGACCGATCCCCAGCACGAGCGGACCCAGTCGTTCCTGTCCAAGGTGCTCTGAGACTCCGCGGAGCCTCGACAGGAAGAGGGGCGGTACGGACTTCTCCGTACCGCCCCTCTTCCGTCGTCCGGCGTCGGCTCACCTCAGCGCGAGCAGCAGCGTGTCCGAGGGCGAGCACCACACCGGCCGTGCCTCCCCGAAGCCCTTTTCACGCAGTACGCGCGCGTGCCACTCCGGGGACGGCATGTCGCCGTCGGCGTGCTCGCCGTAGATCTCGAAGCGGCGGGCCGTCGGCTCGGCCAGGACCGGGTCCTCGGCGGCCACCCGCCACCACTCGGCCCAGTCCGGCGCGCCGTCCCGCTTGGCCTGATCCATGCGGGCGTGCCGCTGGGCGCGTTCGGCCGCGTTGATCCGCGGGGTGCTCTCGTCGATCATGTGGTCCGCGTTCATGAACACACCGCCGGCGCGCACCAGCTCCGCGAGCCGTCCGTAGAGTGCCGCGAGGGGTTCGCTGTGCAGCCAGTGCAGGGCGGTGGCGGTCAGCACCGCGTCGTAGGAGTCGTACGGCAGCCGCGCCGGCCAGTCGGGGTCCTTGAGGTCGGCGGTGACGAAGGAGACGCGGTCGTCGCCCTCGAAGGTGCCGCGGGCGATCGCGAGCAGGGCCGGGTCGAGGTCGACCCCGGTACTGGTGGCGTCGGGGAACCGGGCCAGCAGCCGGGCGGTGATGGTACCGGTGCCGCAGGCGAGGTCGAGCACGCGCGGTGCCGGGCCGACGAGCGCCTCGACCATGTCGAGCATGATCCGGAACCGCTCCTCGCGGTCCGGCATGTACCACTCCTGCTGCCGGTCCCAGCTCTCCTGCCAGGCGGCCCAGTCGGTTCCGGTGCTGGTACTGGTGGTCATGGAAACCCCGTCTCCTCACACACGCGTAATACCCTGGAAGCACGACCGGCTGTTACCCGACCGCAGACACGACCATAGAGCGCCTCTGTAAGGACTACAAGTGGAACTGGCCTATTACTCGGATTACGCCGTACGCCTCGTCAACAGCGAGGAGCCGGTCCGGGGCAAGGACTCCCTGACCTCGGTCGAGGCCGTCCGCGACCTGTTCGGCGCCAACGCCTCGGCGGCCCGCCGCGCCACCGACGCCGACGTCACCCGCTTCCGCTCGGTGCGGTCCCGGCTGCGCTCGGTCTTCGAGGCGGCCGACAAGGGCGACGAGACCCTCGCCGTCGACCTCCTCAACTCACTGCTGCTGGAGTTCCCGGTCAGCCCGCAGATCTCCGGTCACGACCACCGCGACGAGGACGGCCGCCCGCTGTGGCACATGCACCTGGCCGACCACCCCTCCAACGCCACCGCCGGCTACGCGGCCATCGCGGCGATGGGCCTGGCCTTCCACCTGACCGAGCACGGCGTCGACCGGCTGGGCCTGTGCGAGGCGGCCCCGTGCCGCAACGCCTACCTCGACACGTCCACGAACCGCTCCCGGCGCTACTGCTCCGACCGCTGCGCGACCCGCGCCAACGTGGCCGCCTACCGGGCCCGCAAACGCCTGGAGGCCGACCGGTCGGTGAGCAGCGGCCTCGCCGCGGAGAACGCCCAGCGCGCGAGCGCCAGCGGCGAACGCTGACCGGGCCGCAGCGGCCGGTAGCGCAGCCACGCCCTCCCCAGGACAAGCTCGTCGGGCACCACCCCGTAGTCGGTGCTGTCGCCGCCGGCGTACGGGTTGTCCCCGAGCACCCACCAGCCGCCCTCGCGCCGCTCCACGGCACGCTTGACGACGAGCAGGTCCTGCTGGAAGGGATGCCGCAGCACCACGACGTCCCCCGGCCGGACCGCGGCCCCGTATCGCAGGAGCAGCCGGTCCCCGTGGTGCAGCGTGGGCACCATGGACGGACCCGTCACCTCGGCCAGCCCGAAGGGCGCCCCGGTTCTCCCCCGCTCGCTCTCCTGCGACAGCTCCGGCATCCCGGCACCTCCCCGGTCCGTTGCTCCACCAGTCTCAGTGTGACCCTGGACTTTTGTCCTAAGCCCTAGGGGGCACTCACGAAAACAGGTCCCCCAGGGAGTAATGTCGCACCTGAGAAGACGATCACGAGGAAGGAATGCTCCATGCTTTCCCGCCTGTTTGCCCCCAAGGTCAAGGTCAGCGCGCACTGCGACCTGCCCTGCGGTGTGTACGACCCGGCCCAGGCCCGCATCGAGGCGGAGTCGGTGAAGGCCGTCCAGGAGAAGATGGCCGGCAATGACGACCCGCACTTCCAGGCGCGTGCCACCGTCATCAAGGAGCAGCGCGCCGAGCTTGCGAAGCACCACGTCTCCGTGCTGTGGAGCGACTACTTCAAGCCCCCGCACTTCGAGAAGTACCCGGAGCTGCACCAGCTGGTCAACGACACCCTGAAGGCCCTCTCGGCCGCCAAGGCGTCCACCGACCCGGCCACGGGCCAGAAGGCGCTGGACTACATCGCGCAGATCGACAAGATCTTCTGGGAGACCAAGAAGGCCTGATCTCACGATCACGCCCTGTGACCCGCTTTCCCAGGTCGCCAGGTCCGCCTCCCCGCACCCGGATCGTCAGCATGCCCGCGAGGGCGTCCAGACGGTTCGGGTGCGGTCTTTCACGCGCCGGTCGCGCTGTCAGCCCGCCGGTGGCGGATCTTCGCCGAAGACCCAGGGTGCCAGCACGACCTGCCAGCCGTCCGGGTCCTCGAAGAGGACGGCGCCGCGTTCGGTCCAGTAGGGGTTCGCGGCGGGGACCGGGCTGTGGCCGTGCCCGGCCAGCCGGCGGGCGGCGACGGTGACGGCCTCGGGGCCGCGAAGGTAGAGCACGAGCTGGTTCTCCGGGTGCGGCTCGGGGATGCGGGGCGGATCGCCGTGCTGGAGGAGTTCCATGTGCACCGCGGTGCCGGGCAGGCCGAGGACGATGCCGTCGTAGCCCGCGTGGCCGCGCCACTGGGCGAGCACGGGCAGGCCGAGGACGTCGCGGTAGAAGACCACGACGTCGTCGTAGTGCGCGGTCGGCCGGGCGAACCGGACCGCTCCCACATCGAGGTGACCGGGCCAGGAGTGTGTCATGGGACGAGGCTGGCACGCGCCGGCGAAAGACGGATCGGGCCGCGGACCTACAGCGGGAGACCGATACCGCCGGGCGGGCGGACCATGAACACGTCGACCGGGTCCTGGGCTTCCACGACGAAGCCGTGGCGCTCGTAGAGCCTGCGGGCGGCGCTGCCCCGCAGGACGTTCAGGGCGACGGTCGCCCCCTGGGCGTCGGTGCGCTCCAGTACGGTGCGCAGGACGGCGGAGCCCAGCCCCCGGCCCTGATGGTGCGGGGCGAGGTAGAAGTGCTCCAGCCACTGTCCGTCCCCGTCGGGCCGGACCGTGACGCATCCGGCGAGTTCGCCGCCGCTCATGACGACCGACGTGTACCGGGTGGAGAAGGAGTCCCGCAGCCGCTGCCGGACCCGGTGCTCGTCGTAGCGTCCGAGGCGTTCCAGGTCCGGGCGCATCACCTCGGCCCGC
>Ga0308175_100004213_pt1 | contig 10079 bp, 11 predicted proteins | sample PhyCR1_3_FD_203893 | JGI IMG/M metagenome (GOLD analysis project Ga0308175, IMG submission 203893) | Soil microbial communities from UC Gill Tract Community Farm, Albany, California, United States - DLSLS.C.R1 | ecosystem: Environmental > Terrestrial > Soil > Agricultural land | place: USA...
CCAGGGAACCACCTGATCCATCTCTTCGAGAAAGATCTCCCTGCGCGTCTTCTTTCGCTTGCCGGCGTACTCCGCATCGCCGAAGCTCATCTGACTCACCGATTTCTCCCCTTGTTTCGGTCCGACGAGACCAGAATCACCGCGACTTGTTCAGACTTTCCTTAACGGCCTTTCACCGATGGCTTAGGCATCAGCGCGACGATATCCGCCCCGGCGATTCAAAGAAAAGCCGTCGCGCGGTTGCCGAACGGCGGGAATCGCGCGTAGAGTCCTCGTCGCCATTTTCCACTGAGGGAGGGCAGATGAACCGGAAAGCGAATGCCGGCGGCCGCCACCGGTCGTTGAGCACGATCGTCGCGGCCGTCGGGCTCGTGTCCACTGTCGCCGTCGCCCAAAATGATGCAACCGTTCGTGCTGGCGCGAACCCGCTGTTGGCGATCGACCAGCATCGGGCGAGCGTGGTCGAGCACATCGTGAAGGCGTGGGGTCCCGCGCTGGCGAAATCGCCCGCGCAACTGTCCATTGACGACTTGCGCACGCGGCTCGCCGGCCTGCGTGCAGACGAGCTGCTGGCAGCCAGTCTCGCCGGCACGCTTGACGGGCTGCGCGAGGTCATCGGCGCCGACGAAATCTCGATCGCTGCGACGAATCCCGGTCTCCTGCAAACCAAGGCACTCGGCGACAGCACGGCTGACGTCGTCTACACCCCGCTCACGCCGTGCCGGCTGGTGGAAACGCGCGGTACGTTTCCAGCGGTGTATCAGGGTAACGGCACCGCGTCGCATACGCCGGTACCCTTCACGTCGAACCAGATTCGCACCTACACGCTGCAAGGCGGCAATGGCGTGTGCCTGACGCAACTGCCGGCCGGACTCAATGCGAGTGCGGTGCAGCTGCAGGTGTTCGGCATCCCGACGACCAGCGCTTCGGGCGACATCGAAGTCCTGCCGCAGGGGGCAACGTTCGGTGGCACCGCGACAATGGTGTACGTCGCGACGATCCCGTTCAACACGGTGTCGACGGCGGCGAAGGTCAATCTCGCCAACCACCAGATCAGCGTGCAGGTGCGCGGCGGTGGCGCGCACGTGGCGATCGACGTCGTCGGTTACTTCGCGGCACCGACCGGCAGCGGCGGGAAGTTCCTCATGCAGGGCGGCAACGCGTTCGGGACGACGGCCGTTCTGGGAACGACGGACAATCAGCCCGTGAATATCAACGTCAATGGCGCGCGCGTGGCGCGCTACGAACCGAGTACGTTCAGCCCAAACGTGATTGCCGGTCACGCGAATAACGCCTCAGGTCCGGGTTCCGACGGCAACACTATCGGCGGCGGGGGTGCATCGGGCAGCGACTGCTTCGAGCCGTCGACCGGAACGAACATTCGTTCCTGCGGAAATAAAGTGACAGGCGGATTCAATACGATCGGGGGAGGCCGCGCGAACGTGGCCACCGACGAGGGCACCGTTGCGGGTGGGTCGAGTAACACTGCCGGGGTGGAATCGGCGATCGGCGGGGGAGTCGGCAATACGGCGAGCGGTCGTTGGGCAGCCATCGCGGGCGGCGCCAACAATAGTGTCCCTTTCGGCGATTTCGCGACCGTGGTCGGAGGACATTCGAATACGGTGAATGGCGATAACGGGACGGTCGGCGGCGGCACCGAGAACACGGCGGGCGGAAATGCAACTGTCGCAGGTGGCGCTCTAAACACGGCGAGTGGCGCTGTGTCGACGGTCGCCGGTGGTATCGGGAACACAGCCAGCGGTGGCGGTGCAACCGTTGCGGGCGGCAGCAGCAACATGGCGAGCGGACAATACAGCTTTGCTGCCGGACATCGTGCAAAGGCAACGACGGCCGGCACGTTCATGTGGGCCGATTCCCGCGACTTCGATTTCCAGCCTTCAGTGGGCAACTTCTTCGGCGTACGGGCCACGGGCGGTGTCGGGTTGACCGTCGCCATCGATCCCGCCACGGGAGGTGTTACGCAGTTCTGCAACCTGCTGCCGGGCGTGCCGAGTTGGCAATGCGTCAGCGACCGCAATGCGAAGGAGAATTTCATTCCGGTCGACTCCGAGGACATCCTGCGCCGGCTGGTGGCGATGCCGCTATCCACGTGGAACATGAAAGGGAGCGATCCTGCGCTGCGCTCGCTCGGACCCGTCGCGCAGGACTTTCATGCTGCGTTCGGCCTCGGCACTGATGACAAGACGATTGCGATCTCAAACGTCGCCGGCGTCGCCCTCGCTGCCATTCAGGGACTGCATCGACTAGTTCAGGAGAAGGATGACGAACTGAGAAGGCAGGATAGCGAACTAGCCGCTATGAAGCACAAGCTGGAGGCAATCGAGGCGAAGCTCGGAATGTAGTGCTCGCTCTCGAGGGCGCCGCTGCCCGCTTGTTGGCGCTGAGACCGGCACCTCATCTGCAACGCCCGGAGATTTCGGACATCCTGCATTAATCGCAGTGGCTGTGCGTCCACCGCGATCGGCTGCGAGCTTGGTACGGCTCGCACAGCAAGGTGATGCCGGCGATCCGATCGCCGGTAGGGATCCCGCACGCCAAGCGGTCGCCGCGCTGCCGGGATTCGAGCGTACAGTCGCTCGTTGCCATTCACCACCAAGGGAGCGCAGATGAACCGGAAAGCGAATGCCAGCGCGCGTCGCCCGTCGTTGAACGTTGTCATTGCGGCTCTCGGGCTCGTGTCCACGATCGCCCTTGCACAGAACGACGCATCGGTTCGTGCCGGCGCTAACGCGCTGTTGGCGATCGATCAGCATCGCGCCACGGTCATCGAACGGATCGTGTCGCAATGGGGTGATTCGATTGCCCCATCCGGGGCACCGGCCGATCGGGCGCAATTGCGCACGCTGCTCGCAGCCCTGCGCGCTGACGATCTGCTGGCTGCCAGTCTCGCCGGGACTGCCGATGGCGTCCGCGATGTGCTGGACACTGCGCACGTGTCACCTGCCACCAAGGGTGGCGGTCAAACGAAGGCGCTCGGCGAGACTGCGGACGACGTCGCATACACACCGGTCACACCTTGCCGGTTGGTGGAAACACGCGGCACGTTCGCGGCGGTGTATCAGGGCGGCGGTGCATTCACGGGAGGCCAGATTCGCACTTACACGCTGCAGGGTGGCAACGGCGTATGTCTTGCGCAACTTCCCGTGGGGCTCAATCCCAGCGCGGTGCAGCTGCAAGTGTTCGGTATCCCGATTAATAGCGCAGCCAACGGCGATATCGAAATCCTGCCCCAGGGATCAACGTTCGGCACGACGGCGACCGAAGTCTACGTGGGCAACGTGGCCTTCAACACGGTGTCGACGGTGGCGAAGGTTAACCTTGCGAACAATCAGATCGCGGTGCAGGTACGTGGGGGCGGCGCAAACGTCGCGATGGACGTGGTTGGCTACTTCAAACGGCCGAGTAATTATGGGGCGACCAACATTACGGCTCCTGGAGCGACAGTGGGCGGCGGCGAGAACAATCAGGCGCTAGCCGAGGATAGCGTCGTGGCCGGCGGCGGCGCCAATGCCGCGACCGAACTTTACAGCGCGGTTAGTGGAGGGGATCACAACATCGCCAGCGGGGCGAGCAGCACTGTTGCCGGCGGTCAATCTAACCTTGCCAGCGGCGCGTTCACCACCGTAGCAGGTGGTGTAAACAACGTCGCTAGCGGCACGGCTAGCTTCGCGGCGGGGGTTGCCGCGGTGGCTTCGGAAAGCGGCATGTTCGTCTGGGCAGATTCAGCTGGCCCAACTTTCAACCCGACAACATTTCGCGCAGCGGGGCAAAGCACGGATACGTTTAACGTTCGCGCCACGGGTATCGGCGGCGTCTTATTCGTAACCGGTGTTAACCCCACGACGGGCGCCCCCACATCGGTCTGCTTTGCGCAAAACTTGAGCGGCTGGACATGCACGAGCGACCGCAACGTCAAGCGCAATCTCCGTCCGGTGGACGGTGAAGCGGTGCTGGCAAAAGTCGTCGCGATGCCGGTCTACCACTGGCAGCCGAAGGACGGCCCCACTCGTGATGTCGAGCACCTCGGTCCAATGGCTCAGGATTTCATGGCAGCATTTGGGCTCGGCGACAATGACAAGGCGATTGGCTTTCAAGATGCCGACGGGGTCGCGCTTGCAGCGATTCAGGGACTCCACCAACTTATGCAGCAGAAGGATGCCGAGATAACCGGTTTGAAGCGCGAACTGGAGGCGATCAAAGCCAAGCTCGGAATGTAGCGCTGACTTTCGACGACGCTGCCCGCCCCGCTGCGGCCCGCTTGCTGCGAACGGTCTGGTGCGTGGACTTAATGGTACGACGACCGCAATCTCCGCCACGATAAATGCTCGCGAACGATTCCGATGAGCAGAAACAGCAGGGTGGATTTTCCCTGCTCGTGAACGCGAACCGCGGCGTGGTCTAACTCATGGCCGAGTGTCGCAAGTGCGGCGCGATCACGATGTATGGCCTCGAACTGGCATGGAGGCTTCAGACGCTGAACTGCCCGGAATGCACCACGTCGATGCGGTTGACCGAAGCCGAAATGACGGCGCTACGCGAGGGGCTGATTGAGGCCCGAGTCCGAATCGACGGGCTAATTAGTGATTCAGCTCAAGGGCTGGGTGAGGACCGAGTGCGCCTGATTGACCTCGCCCGGCCGGTAGATTGATGACGACGAAACTCGTTGAACCGCTCAAACGCGAGATCGAGGTCGATGGCGTTCCCTATACGCTCACGATTACGCCGCGGGGGCTGGCGTTGGTGGTCAAGGGTAGACGGAAAGGCTACGAACTGGCATGGAGCGCGCTCGTCAGCGGAGACGCTGCCCTCGCTGCAGCTCTCAACGCATCGCTGGCGTTAAAACTGCCCCCGGCTCGCTCGCGCGCGGCCGTGCAGGCGAAATATCGAAAGCGGTAAACGCGAGCGCCGTTACCCTTAGCGGACGAATGGCGCTGGTTTCAGCCCTCTGCGCGCGCTATCCCGTCGAAATCCGTATTCGCGCCAGATCAGGTAACAGACAGCAACATCGAGCGCGATGAGGACCGCTAACGTCGACGAATGTGTATGGGCAAAGCGGTAGACCTGATACACCACGAGCAATCCGAATACGAGCAACGCGGTCGGGAACGCCCATAGCTTCTCTCGAATCAGACCCCACGCGATGAAAACCTTGGCGGCACCGTGCGCAATCAGATAGGTGCTGGCAAAATGCTCGGTGTCGAGCGTGAGGCCATCTCCCCAGCGAGCGAGCACAGGCGCGAACCGGCTTGCGGGATTTTGCGTGAGAAGCGTCGCTGCCCAACTGATCGCAGCGGGCCCAATCCACCCGGGTCTGAAAATTAGAAAATAACCTGCGAGGATTTCGAGCACGCCATCGACGGCCTTGAATGCCACGGCGACATCGAACATCCAGTGCACTGCCTGTCGTTTCGATACCCGCATCAGGTCGCCACCTTGGTCTGCTCGTGACTCAGACCGGCCTAGGTCGACTTCTTCAGTTCGGCCTCGACCTTCGCCCGTGACGCGCCGACTTTCTGCACCGCCTCCTTCACCGCCTTTTGCGTCACGCCGTGCTTCTGCGCGAGATATTTCACCTCGTAGTCCTCCATCGAGGACACCCTTCCTCGATCCGGGCCGCCTCGCTTCGTCTTGTCGTCTGGCATGGCTACACCTTGCCCTTGTTGGCGCGGTCGGCCGCCTGCTCGACGTCGCCGGCACCACGCTGCACCTTGCCCTCGACCTGCTTGGCGCCACCCTTGATCTGCCGCTCCGTGCTGCCGGTCACTTCGCCAACTTTGCGTTGCACCTTGCCAGCGATATCCTTCGCTGTGCCCTTCACCTGATCGCGGTTCATCTCTTCTCCTCGCTACGGGTCGAAGCGCCCGCAGTGCGATCAAACGCGCGCTTGGAACTCGGGGCAAGGCGAGAATCGCTGATTCCGCTGTAGGTCAAAACCGCAGAAGGTACACCGGTCCCCGAGTTGCCATCGCCAATCGCGCGCGCGACCCGTTTCAAGGTTGAAGCAGGAGAACTGATCAAAGTGGGTGCCGAATTGCACCACGGATTCGGCAAATGAGAAGGCAATGTCAAACTAGCACCCCATCACAAGGGGAAAAGGGAAGCAGATGCCGAATATCGGCGTACTACTGAAACAGGAGATCACACGGTTATCTCGACGCGAGATTCGCGCAGAAACCCAGACGACCAAGCAAGCTTCGTCGCAATACCGGCATGACATAGCTGAGCTGAAGCGCGAGATCGTGACACTGAAGCGACAGGTGGCGTTACTTCAGCGTCGAAATACATCGCCTGCCCCGGCGATTGGTTCCCAGGGAAAAAAGATACGCTTTGTCGCTAAAGGTCTCCGCTCCCAGCGAAGCCGGCTCGGGCTTTCGGCTGAGGACTACGGAAAGTTGGTTGGCGTAAGCGGTCAGTCGGTCTACAACTGGGAACAGGGACACTCGATCCCGCGCAGCCCACAGGTAATGGCTATCGCCGCACTACGGAGCATCGGCAAGCGGGAAGCGGTGGCCCGCTTGGCGGGTGCGAGCGAAGGAAAGAGATCGCCCGCGCGTTAGCCGCGCTTGACGCATTTTGATGAATCGAAGGTGTAGCTGGCCGATGAAAAAAACGAGTACCTCGCCGCTAAAAGACCCGCCTCTGCGTAACCCCGGACAGTCACTCGACGCAAAGATCGACGACTTACAGCTGGACATGCTTCAGCCGTTCCTCGTGGCAACGATGTTGGTTGCCCTTTCGGCAATGGAATGGTTGCGGTCGTATCGCAATGATCCTCCGCACCCAATCCTTTTTTCACTCCTTGCCATAGGGGGCATTGCGTACGCCGTCATTCGCACACGACGCTACCTAGTGCGGCTGCGAAGCTTGAAGCTCGGTCGAGATGGCGAAAAGGCCGTCGGTCAATATCTTGAACGATTGCGCGAAGGTGGTGCACGCGTCCTGCACGACATCGTGGGCAAAGACTTCAATGTCGATCACGTAGTGATCAGTCCCAAGGGTATCTACGTCATCGAGACCAAGACGTGGAGCAAGCCCGTACGCGGCGAGGCAAACATCACCTACGACGGACAGCACGTACGAGCGAATGGGCAGAAGCACGAGCGCGATCCCATCAAGCAGGCGATGGCGCAAGCTCATTGGCTTCGGGACCTGTTGAAGGAAAGCACGGGCAAGGCGTTTCAGGTAAGGCCCGTCATAGTCTTCCCGGGCTGGTACGTCGATTCGGCCGCCACGAGCACGGCGAAGGCAAAAGGCGTATGGCTGCTGAACCCGAAGGCGCTTCCCGATTTCATCGACGCCGAACGTCCCGTTATTGCCGCCGACGCCGTGAATCTCGCCTCGTATCACCTCTCCCGGTATATCCGCGCAGGGTCCTAACGGGCGCCTCGGGGAGCGTCTGCAATTCAATTGCAGAGTTCCCGGCCCTGCCATCATTCGCGTTACTTCGCCTTCGTCGATTCCCTCGGTGTCCGGGGTGCGCGTAAGGGGCGGTGCAGACGTTCGTATCCAACCTCCCGCGCCTGCACGGCGGCAACATATTCAAGCAAGGTTTGATGCGCGCGGTCAACGAGCGGTTCGGTCAGGGGCTCTGCTCGGATGACCGATTCACCTCGCACATGGGAGTCCAGCACTTCGGATGCGGCCGCGACGGGCACCTGAAATTCCTGTGCAATGAGGGGCGCTGCACCCGTCCGCTCGGCAACATGCCAATCAACGTCGACCGCGATGTGCGCGATCCCCATGAGGAAGCCTCGGTCGGCAGGGGTCCGAGGCAGCGTGGCGAGGTTAGGCACACTGCGATTCATCTTCGGAATGGTCCGACGCCGCGTGGTAAGTGGATCGACTGTCCGGGGCGTCGACAAGAGGGCCGACAACCACGTCGGCGCCGCTGCATCGCGCTGGGTTAATGGCTCCCCGAGCCCGAAGGTATCGCGCACTGAACTGATAATCGACGCATGGTCGAATACCTGATTCGGAAATACCGCGGAGCCGAGGCCGACTGGCAGCCACGGCGAGACCAGCATGGCGGGCACCCGAACCCCGTAGCTGTCAAACGCGCAATCGCCGCGGTTCGCCGCCCTCTCGTGATTGAGCGGCGCATCCCCGGGTGGAACGGCGGGCGGCGGCGGCGCGTGATCGAAGAATCCGCCATGCTCATCCCATGTAACCAGCAGCGCGCTGGCCGCGCCGAGACCGCTTTGGAAGATCGCGTCGTGGACGTACGCAATCAACGCTTCACCGGCGGACACAGCCCCCAGCGGATGTTGCGAGTTCCCATTGGCGAAATTGCTCAGTGCCGCGTAGTTCGGCTCGATGAAGGTGTAGGAAGCGGCGTCATTTGCCTGCAAGTCCGGCTGTAGCTGTTCAATCGGCTGGAAGAAGTCCAGCCGCTTCTCGACCATGTCGCGCAGGCTTAACACCTGAGGAAACATATCTCCCCGGTACACTCGCCACGTTTCCCGCTTCGACACGAGTTGCTCGAAGATGTGCAGGTGATCGACCTTCAGGTACTGACCCGGCTGCGTGACCGCACCGAGAGTGGCGAGATTGCCTAAGCTGTTGTCGAGCCCACCGGATGATCCCGCATGGGCGAACAACCGATTGGGCCACGTGGGGCCGGGCATTGAGGAGAACCAGTTGTCGAACAGCAGACTGTTTTGGGCGAGGTCGATCAGTGTCGGGACCGACGAAGCGGCGAAACCCTGCAAGCCGATACCGGTGAATCCCGTCATCGCACCGCCGCTGATCTGATCTCGGACACTTTTGAACTCGTGGGCTGGATCACTGGTGAGCCGATCGGGCGCGCCGGACACAAACCCGGACGTCGCCGGAGGTTGCGGCACACCGGGAATGCCAGAGAACGCAAACAGCTGGTCAAACGACCGGTTTTCCAGCATGAGCACGAATACGTGTTCGATCATGGAGTCGTCCTGTTGCCGTTCCGGAGCCAGTCGATTTCTGCAATCGAATTGCAGCCTCCGCTCAGGCCGGCGGTATGACCATGGCGGACAGCGCCCGCGCTCCGCGCTGCCCCTGATCCTGATAGTTGTTGTTGAAGAGGACGTGGGTGGTCTCGGTCTTCGTCGAGATCGCTTCGACCTGCTGCCCAATTTCCTTCAACTCTTGCTCATCGTAGTCGTAGTCGAAACGCTGCGAGGACGACTTGAGACCCTTCCGATTCCACGTTCCGTGGTTGCGCCCGTGCAGGCGCACGACTGATAGCGCCGGGTTCGTTACCTCCCACACGGCGGGAATCGTGTTCGCGATGCCCTGCGGCTCGTCGACGACGACGTTCACCAGTCCGTTTTCGCGCTCGAATGCCAGCGTGCGTGCAGTATGCTTCTCGCTGTTGAACCACGTCGCGTTGCGAAACTCGACGGCAATCGTGAACCCCGCGAGCATGGCCCGACAGTGTTCAAGGTAGGCGAACGTTTCCGGGTGAAAGGCGACCCACGGGGCGAACTGCATATGAACCGCCCCCAGCTTGCCGCCGTCCCGCAGCACTTCGAGCACGGCCCGGAACTGGTGCCATAGCTCCATCGTGACTTCAGCGGGCAGGTCTTTGTCGTAGACGTTCTTCTTGGAGACCGGCCCGAGCGCCTGCGCGATTTCCTTGCCGAGGCTGACGATCGGGGTTTGGTGACGCGTGAACAGCCGGTACGCCTTGATGTTGAAGACGAAGCCGGGCGGCGTGCGCTCAACCCAGCGCTGGGCGTTGTCGATGCTCGGAATGCCGTAGTAGCTGGAATCGATCTCGACGATCGGGAACTGCGAGGCATAGAACCGGAGCCGCTCCTCGGGCGTCGTGGCCGTTGGCGGGTAGAAGCGGCCGCACTCGATGAGCGTCTTGTCCGTCCACGACGAGGTGCCGACCAGAATGGTGCTCATCTATCTCGCCGCACGGCTAGTCGAAGCTGGGCGGGTCATGACGGGCCGGTGGTGCCGGGCGGCACATTCGAACTGTTTGCGAGCGCCCGCATGCGGCCAACAGCCGACATGGCAGGAAGTTGCCGGTAGCGGTCATCCAACAGCGCTGTCGCCGGGCTCCGGACATTCGC
>Ga0308175_100004214_pt1 | contig 10078 bp, 9 predicted proteins | sample PhyCR1_3_FD_203893 | JGI IMG/M metagenome (GOLD analysis project Ga0308175, IMG submission 203893) | Soil microbial communities from UC Gill Tract Community Farm, Albany, California, United States - DLSLS.C.R1 | ecosystem: Environmental > Terrestrial > Soil > Agricultural land | place: USA...
GCAAGATCACCCCAGTCGGGCCCCTCCAGGATCGCGACGACGATATAGACGATCAGCAGCAGCCCGCCAAAGCCGAACACGCGCTCGATGCCCTTGAACGGCAGCATGCGGATGACCACGACGAAGAACGCGAAAGCGATGGCGACCCAGACGCGATACGGCCAGTCGGCGAGCAGCTGCCAGATCAGCGCAACGGCACCGATCTCCGCCGCGCACGTCAGCACGTTGACCGCGGTTGCGGCGGCGAGCGTGACGAGGCCGCCGCTGAAGCCGACGCGCTCGCGAATGAGGTTGAAGACCGGCTGGCCGCGCACCGCGGCCACTCGGCCGGCCATTTCGCCGTATACGATGATGCCGACGGTTCCAATGACGCTCACCCATAGCAGCGCGTAGCCGAACTTGGCGCCGGCGTTCACGTTGAACGTGAGCTCGCCGATCTCGACGAAGCCGCCCATCGCCGTCAACACGCCGAGGAAGATCTCCAGGATATTGCTCATCGCGTCATCGCGGCCGCGAAGCGTCGAAGCGAGCCAGGCACGCAGGCATCGTCGCCTACGATGGCCGAGCAGCGCGCTCGAGCGGAATCACCGCATCGACGATTTCGCCGGCGCGGTCGCGCACGTCGGCCGCGGCGTCCGTCGAGGCACCGCGTTGCTCGAGCCTGCGAACGAGCACGAGCAGGCCTTCGGACAACCGGTGCGCGCGCGCAATATCGGGCGACGGCGTCTTCGCCGCAGCGTCGGCAAACCCGTCCCGCAACGCGGCGATCGCCTTGCCGAGCTGCCGCGATTGCGCCTCGACAAACGTCGCGGTGAGCCGCTCGGCCGCGGCATCTTCGGCGACACGGCGCGCTTCGGCGGCACGCGAACGCAATTCGCCAAGCTGGATGTACAGCGTGTCCTGCGGTCTCGACGTCGCTTCGTGATACACGGTGCCCGCGATCGCGACGACGATCGAAACGCCGATCGCGATCTGCAGCCAGAACGACGCGCGGGTCTCGTGATGGATCAATGCGGCGCCTTCCACGCCATCGCCGCACGCACGGGCCGGTGCGCTGCGGGAGCAACCGGCGTAAGCGCTCGCGGCGACCTGGCGTCGCCCAGCAGCTGGCGGGCGCGGACGAGGCCGGCGACCAGATACACGCAGCCCCCGGGGATCCACATGATCAGCCCGCCGAGTTGCTGGTCTTCGAGCGGGCCCATGCTCCACGGCGTGACCGACGCAGCGTAGATCGGATACCACGGCGACGACGCGAACACCAGCAACGCGCCAAGCGCGCCGGTGGCGAGCATCGTGACGAAAAGGCACGCAAGCGCGATCCCGGCGCCCGAATCGCGCCCGGTGCGCCGGTGAACGAGCGCGCCGCGCGTCGCCCACCAGAAGCAGAGCGCGCTCGCGAGAAACATCGCGTGCTGCGCGGCGTGCGCGCCGGCATGCGTCGCCGCGAAATCGAACACCCGCGGCACATGCAGGACAAACAGCACGGCAAGCTGGAAGACCGTGGCGCCAAGCGGTTGGGTGAACGCACGCCAGCAGCGTGCAAGCGAGGCCGATGCCAACGTCCGGCGAACCGCCGCGTGCGCGCGCCGCGGCACGATCCACGTCCATGCGGCGAGCGGGCGGCCGATCACGAGGAGGGGTGCTGCGACGAGCATCAGCAGTTCATGCTGCAGCATGTGTGCGGCGAACGAGCGCTCGGCCCACGCGTCGAGCGGACCGAGCAGCGCGGCGGCGAGCACGAGAAAGGCGCCGGCAAAGGCGGCCGCCTCGCGCCGCCGAATGCCGCGGCCGACCGCGGTCGCTTTCCACACGCGCAACACGCCGATGCCATACGCGACGCCGGTGACCAGAAGCGCAGCCGCTATCCACGGCACACCGGACCCGGCCGAAGGGTCGATTGCCGCGCTGCGCAGTGCGCCGTGCGCCGACGCCGGTGCCCCTGCGAGCGACACCACACCGATGATCGTCACTCGAAGCACGGCGACAGGATCCATTGCGCGGTCCATTGCGCCACAACGGCGAGCACGAGCAATGAACTGACGCAAAGACCGATCGTCGACAGGAAGCGGTTGCGGTCCGGCGCGTCGTCGCGCGCGGTTTGCGGGCGGGAGCTGGCGCTGCGCACGTGCCATGCAAGCGCGACAGCGACCAGCACGAGCCCGAGCGTGATGCCGTTCGCAAGATGCAGCGGGAGCGTGCGCTGGGTGTCGCAGGCGACGGGCACGAGCGCGTAGGCAATCGACAGATTGCCGAGATACACGAGCGGTGCGATGACGATCGACGCCCAGTGCGACATCGAGGCCTGTCGAGCGGTTACATCCATCGCGGCGCTAGATAGAGGATGGCGTAGATCGGCAGCCAGGCCGCGACCACAAAGTACCAGTACATCGCATTCTCGCTCGCGTCGGCAAAGCGCGAGCCTTCGATCCGGTCGGTGAACATGAGCACGGCGAGCACCACGCTGTCGGCGACATCGGTCACGAGGTGTACGGTGTGCAGGCCCAGCAGCAGGTACACCGCCGAGCCGTACGCGTTCGTATCCCAGTACACGTTGAGCGTCGTGAATTCCAGCGCACGCACGCCGATGAACGCGATTCCGAACAGGATGCACGCCACAAGCCCAATGCGCACGCCGCGCAGGTCGAAGCGCTCGGCGGCGCGCTTCGTGTACTCGTTGGGAATCGTGCTGACGAGAAGGATCAGGAGGTTGAGCGAGCCCCACCGCAACTCGGGCGGCAGGACGTCGGGCGGCCAGGCACGGGCACGGCTCCAGATATAGAAATACATGACGGCCGCCAGCGCGAAGGCCATGCCTTCGATGGCCATCATCCCCAACGTGCCCCACCACATCAGGCTCTTGTGACCGAAGGCGAAGCTCGGCAGCGGCGCCGCATCGATGACGGCGGGTCGGTCGGCGAAGGGCGTCACCGGTGCCGTCAAGGCTTTACCTCCACTTTGCGATGCTTAAGCGTTTCATCCTTCGACGGCCAGAACCACCCGATAAGGGTGATCGCTACCGGAATGGAGCCCCATACGATCGCCCAGGGCGTAAAGATCGACCCGATGAAAAGCACGGTCGTTGCAATCGCGGCAACGAGCGGCCAGATCGTGGGTGTCGGAAAAACGATGCGGTGCTGCGGCGTCGCGTCGAGCAACGAGGTCACGAGCAGTTCGGGCGGATCGTCGTGGAGCCCGTCGACGCGGCCGGCGATGCCTCCCTCTTCCCACAGCGGCTCGCGCCCGGCCACGGCGAGGGGAGGATGGAAGTTGCCCGGCGGCGGCGGCGAATCGGTGGCCCATTCGAGCGTGCTCGCGCCCCACGGGTCACGTCCCGCCTGCAAGCCACGCTTCGCGCTCCACGCGACGTTGACGATGAACAGCAGGACGCTGAGCGCGATCGTGAACGCACCGAGCGACGAAATCAGGTTGAGCGGACCCCAGCCGGTATCGGCTGCGTACGTGTAGATGCGCCGAGGCATGCCCTGCAGGCCGAGGATGTGCATCGGAAAGAACGCCACGTTGAAGCCGATGAAAAAGAGCCAGAAATTCCAGCGGCCGAGGCGCTCGTCGAGAAGGCGCCCGGTGAACTTCGGGAACCAGTAATAGAACGCGCCGAACAGCGGAAAGACGGCACCGCCGATCAGCACGTAATGAAGATGAGCGACGACGAAGAACGTGTCGTGGATCTGCAGGTCGAGCGGCACGGCCGCCAGCATGATGCCGGTCAGGCCGCCGAGCACGAGGATGAGGAAGAAGCCGACGATGAACAGCAGCGGGGTTCGCCATACGATGCGACCGGTCCACAGGGTCGCGATCCAGCAGAAGATTTGCGTGGCCGTCGGTATGGCGATCACCATGCTGGCCGCGGTAAAGAAGCTCTTGCCGAGCTCCGGCACGTTCGTCGCAAACATGTGATGAACCCACAACCCGAACGCGAAGAACCCCGTGGCGATCAGTGACAGGACGATCGCGACGTAGCCGAACACCGGCCGCCGGGCGAACGTGCCGACGATCGTCGAGACGAATCCGAGACCTGGCAGGAAGATGAAGTAGACCTCGGGGTGGCCGAAGAACCAGAACAGGTGCTGCCACAGCAGCGCGTCGCCGCCTTCGGCAGGATTGAAAAAATGGGTGCCGACGAGACGGTCGAGAATGAGCGACGTGCTCGCGACCATCACCGCCGGCATCGCGAAGATGATCATGAACGACGTGACGAGCATGGTCCACACCAGAAGCGGAATGCGGGTCAGCACCATCCCCGGCGCACGCAGCTTGAAGATGGTCACGATGAGCTGCACGGAAACCACGAGTCCCGATACTTCGGTGAACGTGATGAGCTGGGCCCAGAAATCGCTACGCTTGCCGACGCCGTACTCGGGACCCGCGAGCGGCGTGTAGCTGAACCATCCGGCATCGGGCCCGACGTCGAGCACGAGCGCCGCATACAGCATGACGCCGCCGAACAGATAGATCCAGTAGGCGTACGCGGCGAGGCGCGGGAAGGCGATGTTGCGCGCACCGACCATCAGCGGCACGATGTAGACCGCCATCGCCTGCATGATGGGTACCGCGAACAGGAACATCATCGTCGTGCCGTGCGTCGTGAAGAGCTGGTTGTAGAGATCGGGCCCGATCAATGCGCTGTCCGGGCGCGCGAGCTGCAACCGCATGAGCGCCGCGAGAATGCCGCCGAGAACGAAGAACGCAAAAGCTGAAACGATGAACCGGCGGCCGATGCGCTTGTGATCGACGGTCGACAGCGCGCCCAGGAAACCGGGCTTGTCGGCCCAGCCTCCGTACCGTTGCCGCAATTCGAAGGCCGGTTCGCGCCGATGCGGCCGCGAAACAGGGCCGGCTGCAGCCGGCGGCGATGCTGCAGTCATTGCAGCGTGCGCAGGTACGCGACGAGCGCCTGCAGGTCGGCCGGCGGAAGGCCGTTCGGCGGCATGTTGGCGCCCGGCTTCGCGAGCTGCGGATCGATGATCCATGCCGCGAGCGCCGACGGTGTGTTTGGCAACGTCCCGGCGCCGATCGTTTGGCGCGACGCGACGTGCGTCAGGTCCGGCGCCTGCTGCCCGTTCGCGATCGTGCCGCTGATGGCGTGGCACATGGCGCACGTCGATTGCATGAAAACCTGCTGTCCGCGCCGCGTCTCGTCGTTCGCTGGCGGAGGTGCGCTCGCGCGCGAGTGGGCGGCCCACTGCTCGTACTGCGCCGCCGGCTCGGCGACGACGTAGAGCACCATCTTCGCATGCTGGTAGCCGCAGAATTCGGCGCATTGACCTCGGTAGAGGCCCGGTTGGTCCGCACGCAGCGCCAGCGTAGCCGTGCGTCCGGGAATGAGATCCTTCTTGCCCGCAAGGTCGGGGAACCACACGCTGTGGATCACGTCGCTTGCCTCGAGCGTAAGGAGCACCGGCCGACCGACCGGGATGTGCAGCTCGTTCGCGGTCGAGAAGATGTTGGACACCATCGGATCGTCGTAACTGGCCTCCCACCACCATTGATGCCCGGTCAGCTTGATGTGCAGCGCACCGTCCAGCGGCAGCCGCGCGAGCGCGCGATCGGTAACCACGGTCGCGCCGAAAAGCACGGCGAGCAGCGCGATCGAGATGCCGATCGCGGCACCGACGCTCTGCCGCAACCTCGGCTCGTCCTGCGCGAGGCTCGCCACGTCGGCCGGCGCCCGCTCGTCGCCACGCCGGGCGCGCGCGACGCCGATCAGCAGTGCGCCGACAACCAGGATGTAGACCAGCGTGCACACGCCGAGCAGCAGGAGCCACAGCGCATGGACGTGACCGGCCTGCGGTCCCGCTGGCTGCAATGCGTCGTGCATGCCGGCCGCCGCCGCGGCGGCCGGTGCCAGGGCGCCCACCGCGCAGCAAGCAGCACGGTGGGCGCGGTTCATTGCGAACGCTCCGATGCCGGCGGCACACCGGACGACTGCGGCGGCTCCGGCAGCAGCCGGTTCTCGCTTTTCTTCGCCTGGATGTCGTCGTTTCGACTCGGCGCCGCGCTCTTCGGCACGAGACCGCTCATCGAGCGCACGTACGCGACCAGCTCCCAGAGCTCGTTGTCGGGAATGTGGCCGCCGAACGAGGGCATGCCGTTCGGCCGGCCTTCGACGATCGTTGCGTAGATGTTCGACGGCTCGCTGCCGTAGATCCACGTGTCGTCCATCAGCGCCGGGCCCTTGTCGCCGCCGCCGTTCGCATGGCAGCCGTTGCAGTTGTACCAGCTGAAGAGGCGCTTGCCCTCCGAAAGCGCATAGGCGTTGACCTCGTAGTGCGGCGCAATCGTCGTGGTCGTGTCGATCGCGGCCGGCTGTATCGCGCTCATGCGTATAGGCGGCGGCGTGATTGCCTTGCCGACCGGCGGCTCGAATCGCCGGGCCTCGCGTTCGCATGCCGCAAGCGCGAGCACCGCGAGCAGCACGGCGACGATTCGCAGCGGCGCGCCCGGTGCCGCTGCACCCCTTGCCGCCTCATGCGTGCCGCGGAGGTGACGCGTGCTGCTCATCACATCGGCCCTGGCGCCGTCGGTTGGTCCACGCGCACCACGGCGTATTCGCGCAGCACCGCGTCGATCTTCGGCTTGAGGCGCGCAATCGACGCGTTGAGCGCCTGCTGGAGCGCCGGGTCGTCGCGGCGCACGCCCATCGCGATTGCAAAGTCGAACGGCGGATCGCGCGGATTGCCGTGAATGGGAACGACGACGAGGTCTGCATGTCGCTTCACGATGAAGTAGCCGGGCTGCGGCGACCAGACGATGCCCACGTCTAGCGTTCCATTCGCAAGGCCTTCGACGATGCGCTCGGCCGACGGCTTGTCGCCCATGACGGGAAACCCGACCACGTTGTCCACGATGTCGCGCCGGGCGAGCGCACGCGCGGGCGGCGTGGCGATGGCGTCGACGCCGACGACCTGCACGCCGATGCGTAGCGTGCGAAGGCGCGCGTCGTCCAGGCTGACAAGGTCGGGGAAGCGCTTCGGCGAATACACAAGCGCGTAGGCGCCACGATAGTAGGCGTCGGTCGCAAGGACGTTGTCGGCCGCAGCAGGAATGCCGGGGATGACGTCGCAGTGCTGCTGCTGCAGCGTCTTGCGCGCGTAGCCGCGCCACTGCGGCAGCCAGTAGTAGCGCAGCTCCGCGCCGAGATCGCCCGCGATAAGGAGCGCAATGCGGTTCTCGAAGCCGCGCCGGTCTTCGCTCGAGTAAGGCAGGTTCGCGGGCTCGGCGCAGATGCGCAGCGTACGCGCCGCGTGCGCCGCCACAGGCACCGCCAGGAACGCGGCGCAGGCGATTACCATCACGCGATCAAGGAAGCGAGAAGACATACAGCATTCCGCCCTTGGCCGTCTTTTGCTTGAGATCGGGTAGCACGTTCGCAAAGCCGGTCGCGGCCGTCTGGTCGCGCGTATCGAGGTCGCCGGCGACGATGGCGCCGGCCCAGCCGCCGATGCCCGACAGCACGGCGATGTACTGCTTGCCGTCCGGACCACGGTACGAAACCGGCGCGCCCACGATTCCCGATCCAGTCTTGAAGCGCCACAATTCCTTGCCGCTCTTTGCGTCGACCGCCTTGAACCAACCGTCCATCGTGCCGTAGAACACGAGGTCGCCGGCGGTCGCCAGCGCGCCGCTCCACACCGGGAAGTCTTCGTCGATCTTCCACACTTCCTTGGCGCTTGCGGGGTCCCACGCCGAAAAGGCGCCGCGCTTGCCGCCAGGACCGGGCGTCATCTTGAGTTGCGCGCCGACGTACGGCGTGCCCGCGATGTAGCTCGTCTGCGACGTCTCGGCGTCCTGGCACAGGTTCTGGTGCGGAATGTAGACGTAGTGGGTGCGCGGCGAATAGGCAGCCGGCTGCCAGTCCTTGGCCCCGGGCGAGGCCGGGCAGATGTCGCGCACCGTGCGCCCGGGTTGCGGATCCTTCTCGGGGTTCCAGCTGATGCGCCCGCTCTTTAGGTCGACGCCGCTCGAGGTCGTGATCGGCGCGTACGGCGTTGCGGACAGCACCTCGCCACTGGCGCGATCGATCACGTAGAGATAACCATTGCGATCGGGATGCACCAGCGCGTGATGCACCCCTCCGTTGACCGTGACGTCGATCAGGATGTTCTCGTTGATGCCGTCGTAGTCGTGCAGGTCATGCGGGCTCATCTGGTAGAACCAGCGCGCCTGGCCGGTTGCAGGGTCGCGCGCGAAAATGCCCGACGTCCACTTGTTGTCCCCGGGGCGCTGCACCGGGTTCCACGGGCCAGGATTCGCGGTGCCGTAATAGATGAGGTCGAGTGCCGGGTCGTACGACAGGAAGCCCCAGACCGTGCCGCCGCCGATCTTCCATGCTTCGCCGGGCCACGTATTCTTCCCGAGATCGGTTCCGCGGTCGCTCGAGTAGAACGGCTTGAACGACGAGCCGATCAGCACGTCGCTGTCGGGGCCGGTGCTGTACGCCCGCCACAGCGATTTGCCGCTGCTCGCGTCGAGCGCGGTCAGCCAGCCGCGCACGCCATACTCCCCGCCGCTGTTCCCGACGTACACCTTGTCGGCGACGACGAGCGGCGCCATCGTCATCGTCTCGCCCTTGGTGATGTCGCCGAGGTGCACCCGCCAGATCTCCGCGCCCGACTTCGCGTCGAGCGCAATGGTCTGGTCGTCTAGCGTGTTGAAGTAGATTCGTCCGTTCGCGTAAACGAGGCCTCGGTTGACGACGTCGCAGCAGGCCTCGCCTTGCGAGGACGACACCGGTTTCGGCGCGAATTTCCACTTCATCGGCGCGCCCGGCTGCGTGAGGTCGAGCGCGTAGACGAGGTTCGGGAACGGCGTGATGACGTACAGCGTGTTGTCCGCAACGATCGGCGCCGCTTCGTGGCCCCGCAACACCCCGGTGGAGAACGTGAAGGCGAGCGTGAGCCTCCCCACGTTGCCGGCGTTGAGCTGATCGAGCGGGCTGAACCGCGTCGACGCGTAGTCGCGGCCGGGCATCGTCCAGTTGCCCGGATCATCGGCCGCACTTTGCGCGCGCGCAGGCGCCACGACGAGCGCAGCAAGCACAACGGCAATACCAAGACGGTTCACGCGCAGCTCCTCGCGTGGCGCGGCGCAAGGAGCGTACCAAGAAAAGTGGCAACTTTTTCAATGCCTTGGAATGGCATTTTCATTGCGCGCAGCAAAAATTCCTCTCGCCGCACGGAAGATTTTTCCGGCACCCGCGGACCACGCGAGTGCTCACGCCGCGGAGGGTCGCTACTTGCCGATGCAGAAACGCGAGAAAATCTCGCCGAGCAGGTCGTCGGCCGTGAACTCGCCGGTAATCGACGAGAACGCGGCCTGCGCCAGGCGCAAGTCTTCGGCGAGCAGCTCGAGCGACGGCAGCGCCGTATCGAAATGACCGGCAGCACGCCGCAGATGTGCGCTGGCATCGTCGAGGGCCGAAAGCTGGCGCGCACGCGCGAAGAACGCGTCCTCGAGGCCGTGCGTCACGCCGGCGACGCGCAGCATTTCTGCTTCGAGCAGAAAGACGCCTTCCCCCGTCAGCGCGCAGAGCCACACATGCGTCGCGATGTCTGCGTCGGCCGCCGACGCCGCGGTCGTTGCGAGGTATCGCTCGACGTGAGGCGCGGCAAACGCCAGATCGCATTTGTTGTGCACGATGATGCGCGGCAGCGCCGCGGGCAGCTCGGATGCGAGCCGATCGGCGCCGCGCGTGGTCGCGAGCGGATCGGCGCGCTCGTCGCGCGCATCGACGATCAGCAATGCGACGTCGGCCCGCGCAATCGCGGCGCGCGTACGCGCCATCCCCTCGCGCTCGATCTCGTCTTCGGTGTCGCGCAGGCCGGCCGTGTCGACGACGGCGAGCGGGATGCCGCCGATCTCGATCTGCCGCTCGACCGTGTCGCGCGTCGTGCCCGGGATCGGGGTGACGATCGCCGCATCCTCGCCGGCAAGGCGGTTCAGCAGGCTCGATTTGCCGACGTTCGGCGCACCGACGAGCACGACGGTCATGCCGCTGCGCAGGATCGCGCCGCTTCGCGCGCGCACGAGCACGCGATCGAGGCGTTCGCGAATCGCTGCG
>Ga0308175_100004216_pt1 | contig 10076 bp, 13 predicted proteins | sample PhyCR1_3_FD_203893 | JGI IMG/M metagenome (GOLD analysis project Ga0308175, IMG submission 203893) | Soil microbial communities from UC Gill Tract Community Farm, Albany, California, United States - DLSLS.C.R1 | ecosystem: Environmental > Terrestrial > Soil > Agricultural land | place: USA...
AATCCGTCATGGACGATCACCCACGGTGCCATCGAGACGTCCAACATCTAAGATGTCGAGGCGACCGCGTCCGGTATCGGGTCCGGCCGGCTGCTTTCGAAGGAGTCCTACCAGAAGTTGGTGTCCACCGGGTTGCGCGGCAAGACCCACTCGCAGCCCGGCTGCACCACCTGTACGGAGATGAACGCCGTGTACACCTACGGCATGGGGATCGTGATCTCCGGCGACTGGCTGGTGCAGAACCCGTTGTTCTCCGGTGAAGCCGGCGTCATGGCCTACCTGCCGTCGAAGAAGATCGCCATTGCGATCACCGCTACCTACCAGCCCGAGGCCTTCGACGAGGCGGGCGACTACCGCAACGAAGCCGACACCCTCTTCCGCAGGATCGCCAAGGAACTCGCCCCCGACGACGCACCGCCCGTCCCTCCGAAATAATCTCCCACCATGGCGCCGCAAGTGCTGTTCATCGTCAACGAGCACCTCGCGACCGAGGGCCTGCTCGGCGACGCGTTCACCGAATGCGGCTACGACGTCGCCACATTCGAGGTGGTGCCTGCCGAACGGGTGCACACACCCGCAGGCGACGTGACGTTTCCCGACCCGACCGACTACGACGTGATCGTCCCGCTCGGCGCCCGGTGGCCGGTATATGACGAGGCACTGCGTCAGACCTGGGTCGGTGCGGAAATGCAGATGATGCGCGATGCCGCGGATGCGGGCGTGCCGACGCTCGGCGTGTGCTTCGGTGGTCAGCTGCTGGCCCAGGCCTTCGGCGGGTCGGTCGCCCGTTCGTCGACTCCCGAGATCGGCTGGTTCGACGTCACCAGCGCCGACGAGACGCTGGTGCCCGGCGGCTCGTGGTTCCAATGGCATTTCGACGGCTGGACGCTGCCGCCGGGAGCCACCGAGATCGCCAGGACCACGAACTCGTCGCAGGCATTCGTGTTCGGCAAAGCGCTGGCGCTGCAGTTTCACCCCGAGCTCGATCACGACCTGTTGGAGCGCTGGCTCGCCGATGACCGCGACGGCGAGGTCGCAAGCGTCGGGCTAAGCCACGCCCAACTGCGTTCGGCGACAACGGAACTCGAGAGCAGCGCCGCTCGCCGAATACGCGGGCTGGTGCGGGGGTTCGTGTCGCGGATGGTCGGTCAGTCGTGTCCGAGTTGATGCGCGAGCGCGTCCTCGACTCGTTCGTGCCGGAACCGGTGCCCCAACTCGGTCAGCTTCGTCGGCGCCACCCGCTGGTCGGCCTCGGCGAGTTCGCGAGCACCTTGGCTCCCTAACAGCAGGCGCGGACCGAACGACGGCACCGGCAGCACCGCCGGACGGTGAAGCACGCCCGCCAGCGCCTTGGTGTAGTCGACATTGCGCACCGCTACGGGCCCGACCGCGTTGACGGGACCGATCAGTCGCGTGTCATACAGCGCGCGGTAGTAGACGTCGATCAGGTCGTCGAGGCCGATCCACGAGAGCCACTGCCTGCCGCTGCCCATCTTCCCGCCGAGGCCTGCCAGAAAGAGCGGCCGCAGCAGCCTCAGCGTTCCGCCCGCTGCGGCCTGAACGATGCCGGTGCGCACGGTGACGACGCGCAGGCCGGCGTCGGCGGCGGGGCGGGTCGCGGCCTCCCAGTCGGCCACCACGTCGGCGAGGAACCCGTCGCCGCGCACGCTTTCCTCGCAGAGCACAGCGTCGCCGCGGTCGAATCCGTAGATGCCGACCGCCGACGCGCTGACGAACGTTGGCGGACCGTCGTCGGTGTCGGCCGCCGCCTGCGCGAGTAGCCGCGTCGGCGCGATGCGGCTGTCTCGAATCGCCGCCTTGTGCGCCGCGGTGAAACGCCCGGCGATCGACGCGCCCGCCAGGTGAATCACTGCGTCGACCCCGGACAGCAGGTCGGGTGCGGGAGCGTCCGGCCGCCACTGCCGTTCGTCCTTCGACCGTGCCGGCCGCCGCACCAGCCGGATCACCCGGTGTCCGCCGGTGGTCAGGAATGCCGTTAGGGCGGATCCGACAAGGCCGGACGCGCCCGTGACCGCCACGACCATCGGCTTCAGGCCGGCCGCAGCGGCGTCGCGGTGGGCGGCCAGGTCCTCGGCGAGCTGCCGATGCCGGTAGACGAACGTGGGCCGCAGCGCCGCACCGGGGACAGTGGTGTCGACTTCGTCGCGGACCCTCGTGCCACCGCCCGGCGCTCCGGCGAACTCGTGGGTGTGCCGCCACCAGCCGATGACACGAGGCGGCAGGGACCTCGGCCCCGCCGACGACAGCGCGTCGACGAACCGGTGCGGCGGGTCGAAACCGTCCCGCTCATGCTGGGCTATCCAGCGCAGCCCACCGGGCAGACCGAGCACCGCCTGGCCGTCGGCCAGCGATTCGGTCTCCGCCACCACTTTCATCGGCTGCCAGGGCGGAACGAGCCGGGTCATCGCGCCGGGTCTGGTGTGCCAGGCGAACACCTCGGCCAGCGGATGGTCGACGACGCTTTCGTACTCGATGCCCATGGATCCCTTTCCGTGATCGAAACGGTCAGCATCAGTGATTCGGAGTCGCTGCGCAGTTGGATTGCCCGTCGTAGGCTAAAGAATCTCCTGAATGGGAAAACATAGTCATGACCGGGTGGAGTGGACTCGCACGACGCAGTGCGAGGCGTACCTTCCGGGACCGCCGCGAAGCCGGCCAAGTCCTGGCTGAGGCGCTGACGGCCTATCACGGGCGAGACGACCTGCTGATCCTGGGTCTTGCGCGCGGTGGCGTACCCGTCGGCTGGGAGGTCGCGGCCGCTCTGCGCGCGCCGCTCGACGTCTTCCTCGTTCGCAAGCTTGGCGTGCCGCAGTGGCAGGAGCTCGCGATGGGGGCCCTCGCCAGCGGCGGCGGCCTGGTCCTCAACGACAACCTGATTCGCAGCCTGAGCATCAGCGATGAGGCGCTGCGCGCCACCATCGACCGCGAGACCGAGGAGCTCAACCGTCGCGAGCAGGCCTATCGGCAAGGCAGGCCGCCCGCGGACCCGAAAGGCAGGGTCGCGATCCTGGTTGACGACGGAATCGCCACCGGCGCCAGCATGCTCGCCGCGGTGCGTGCGGTCCGTGCCGCAGATCCCGCACAAGTGATCGTCGCGGTCCCCGTCGGGCCGCCGTCGGCGTGCAATCAGCTGGCCGGCGAGGCCGACGACGTAGTGTGCGCGACGATGCCACCGTCGTTCGAAGCGGTCGGTCAGGTGTATTCCGACTTCCACCAAGTGTCAGACGACGAAGTGCGCGAACTGCTGGCCAAGCCGACGGTCTAACGCGTGTTGCGGTCTTCGCCCGCGACCTCGTCGTCGCCGGTTTCGACTGGCGCAGCGGCAGTTTCGGCCTCCGCATCGCCCTCTGGTTCGTCGGGATAGTCGGCGTCGAATTGGGGTTCGGCGTCCTCGGTTCGCGACTCGGCATCGCCCGCGTCACCGCGGGACCGCTCCCGCAGCGCGTCGACGATCAGGAGCACCACGCCGATCACGCTTGCGGCGATGCAGACCCAGGCGATCAGCTCGTTGCTCGTCACGACCGCAGTCACCAGCGCGGCGAGGCCGATGACCGCGAGTACAAGCGCAACGATCAACATCGATCAATCCCTTCGCCGAGGGGGCGGCGGGGTCAGTTGTTACCGCGGTTGAACTGGTTGAAGCCGCCGCCGTCCTGGTTGGCGCCCGAGTCGACCGGTGCAGCCGAGCCGCGCTGGCCAAGTTCCTCGAGCTGAGACTCCAGGTAGGTCTTGAGCCGGGTGCGGTACTCGCGTTCGAACGTGCGCAGCTGCTCCAGCCGGCCTTCTAGCACGGTGCGCTGCTGGTTGATCGTTCCCATGATCTCGGAGTGCTTGCGCTCGGCGTCGGCCTGCAGCGCGTCCGCCTTCTCCTGGGCCTGACGCAGTTGAGTCTCCGAGCGGGTCTGGGCATCGGCCAGCATCGTGTCTGCCCGCTGACGAGCCTCGGCCACGGTGGACTCCGCGGTGACCCGTGCCTCGCTGACCATCTGGTCGGCCTGGGCGCGCGCATCGGAGAGCAGCTTCTCCGACTCCGCCTTGGCGGTCGTGGTCAACCGGTCGGCGGTGTCCTGGGCCAGGCCGAGCACACGCGCGGCCTTGAGGTGCTGATCCTCACTGACAGGGGCGGACGGCGGCGGCTGCGGCGGCGCCTCGTATACGGGTGCCTGTTCCGGTTCCGGTTCCGGCTCGGGCTGATACAGCGGAATGGCCTGGGTCGGCTGTGCTCCACCGCCGCCGGCTCGCGCCGTGGCCAGCTCCTGGTCCATCTCTGTCACGCGCTGGCGTAAGTCGGCGTTCTCCTCGACGAGCCGGGTCAGCTCGTTCTCGACCAGATCGAGGAAGGCATCGACCTCGTCCTCGTTGTAGCCGCGCTTGCCGATGGGTGGCTTGCTGAACGCGACGTTGTGGACGTCGGCTGGAGTAAGCGGCATTTTCTGCCCCCTAGAAGGTCTGGACCGTCAATCGATCTCGAAGTGTAGAGCGTCAGTGGAGTAACTGGCGTCCATCCTGTCACACCAGACCCGGCGGTTGCAGGTGAGGCCAATAATTAAGAGCGAAATTCAAACTTCTTAGCGCAATTGCGACGCCCCGCAAACGCCGATGCCGACGTTCTCATGCCGCTGCACTGAACGCCAACTGCATACCGATGAACGCGACGAGCAGCAGCACCATGATCGACAAGTCGAAGCGGATGGCCCCTATCGTGAGCTGCGGAATGAGGCGGCGCAGCAGCTTAACTGGGGGGTCGGTGAGCGTCATGATGACCTCGAGGATCACCACGGTCCCGCCCCTGGGGTGCCAGTCGCGGCTGAACGAACGGATGAATTCGACCACCACCCGGGCGATGAGCAGCAGCCAGAAGACGAACAGCGCGAAACCCAGAATCTCAAAGAACAGGGCCAACTAAGCGACCTCACTACAGCCGATGTGTGACGTTCAATACAGGCCGCAGGCCGGTGCCGGCCAGGGCGACGCCGTCAGCCTACCTGGCCCCGCGGGCAGGCGAGGAGCACGGAAAGGCTGAGCGGCGGTCGTCCTACTGATAGGCGTAGAAGCCGGTCTCGGCAATGCGCCTGCGGTCGTCGGGGGTGACGTCGACGTCGGCGGGCGAGAGCAGGAACACCTTGGTGGCGACCTTGTCAAACGATCCGCGCAACGCGAAAGCCAGGCCCGCGGCGAAGTCGACCAGTCGCTTGGCGTCGGCGTTGTCCATCGTCACCAGGTCCATGATCACCGGGGTGCCGTCACGGAACCGCTCCCCGATTGTGCGGGCCTCGCTGTAGTCCTTGGGCCGCAGCGTGGTGATCTTCGACAGCGGGCTGCCCTCGTCGAACAGCATCGCCATCCGGCGCGGATCCATCGCTAGGGCGCCCCGGGTGGAGCCGCGCAAGGAGCCGAACCTCGGTGCGGGCCGGTCGAACTCGCGAGGCCGGAACCTCCCCTCGTCCGGGTAGCCGCCGCGGTATCCGCCCGGCATGTCCTCGTCGTAATCGCGACGGTCGTCGTAGCGGTCGTATCCCTCGTCGGCGAAACGCTCGCGGCGCGGGTAGCCGCGCGAGGGACGGTCCTCGTCGTCGTAGTACTCGTCGTCGTAGTCGTCCATAGGCGCCATACCGAAGTACGCCTTGACTTTATGCAGTGTGCTCATCGCTGGACCCTTCTTGAAGAGCTGGTGTCTGTGATGAAGATGTGACTGGAGTGACTACTCATGGTGACGTTAGAGGACGTTGTCCCAATATCGCGGTACCGACACGCACACACGTCGAGCCATGTTTGACCGCCACCTCGAGGTCGCTGGACATCCCCGCCGACAGCCCGAGGCGCTGCTGATAGTTATCCTGTACCCGCTGGTGTTCGGCCTGCAAACGCATGAAGGCGTCGTCGGGGTCGGCACCCAGCGGCGGAATGCCCATTAGCCCGACGAACTCGAGGCCCCCTGCGGCGTGCACGGTCGCGCACAGTTCGTCGACCAGGTCAGGGCGGCCGATGTCGACCCCGCCGCGCTCGACGTCGCCGTCGAGGCTGATCTGGATGTACACCCGCAGGGGGTCGGACCGGGCTTCGTCGGCCAGCGCCTGACCGGACGCCCGGTCGAGCGCCGTGATCAGCTTGGCGCTGTCGACGGAGTGCGCGGCGTAGGCCCAGCTCGCGATCGACCGCGCCTTGTTGCGTTGAATCCGGCCGACCATGTGCCAGCGAATCTGCGGATCGGGATCCGCGGAATTGCATTCGGCCGATTTCGCCGCCGCTTCTTGTTCGCGCGATTCGCCAAAAGCAGGGCAACCCAATCGTGCCAATATGAGGACATCGGTTGCCGGAAAGAATTTAGTAATCGGCAACAATTCAATTTCGTCGGTTGTGCGCCCGGCGGCGTCCGCGGCCCGCTGCAGGCGTTCGCGCACGAGGGTCAGCGCGTCTGCCAATTCGACTTCCCGCGTGGTTGCCACTGAGTTCATCGTCTCTTCGCGCGAGCGCTCATCGGTGGTCATTCCATCCACACCAATGAGGCAAGGCGTCCGGTCGGGGCGTCCCGGCGATGACTGAACAGCTTGTGGTCCTCGACCGTGCAGCGCGGGTCCACATCGATCGCCTTGATACCCAAATCCGTTAATTGACGGGCGATTCCGGCTCGCAGGTCAAGCCCTGGGGTGCCGCGCGACGTCGTGGTCCGGCTTCCCGGCAGCGTGACCTCCACCTCCGCAGCCATCTCCGCGGGCACCTCGTAGTTGCGGCCGCTGACCGCGGGGCCCAGCAACACGGAAATGTCCTCGGCGTGCGCGCCCGCCTCGAGCATCGCCTCGACGGCACGGGCGACGACGCCCTTCTGTGCGCCCACCCGGCCCGCATGTGCCGCAGCTATGACGCCCGCGCGTGCGTCGGCCATTAAAACGGGCACGCAGTCGGCGGTTACCACTGCCAATGCCAATCGCGGTGTGGCACTCACCAATGCATCGGTCTGCTCCGCCGGGCCGTTCTGGGGGCCGTCGACGCGGGCCACTCGGTCGCCGTGCACCTGGTTCATCCAGACCACCGCATCGCGACCCAACCCGATCGCGGCCGCGAGCCTCTTCCTATTGGCCGCGACGGCGGCCGGGTCGTCGCCGACGTGGTCGCCGAGATTGAACGTGTCGAAAGGCGGCGCCGAGACGCCGCCGGCGCGGGTGGTGGTCACGCGCCGAACCCGAACACTCACAGCCCCAGTATCCGGTGCCGCGCACGCGAGGAGCGCAAGGTACTTGAGTGTCAGTGCCGCATAAACGGCGGAACGTCGACGTCGTCGTCGTCGTCCCCCCCGATACTGACCGTCGCGCCATTGGTGTGCACCGGCACGCTGGCGGCATCGACTGGTTCGAACAACGGCGAGGTGACCTTGCCGGCCTGTCCGGGGGCGATAGCCTGTCCCGTTCCGCTGACCACCGGCTTGCGGCTGGGCCCGGTCGCGTCGAAGCCGGCCGCGATCACCGTCACCCGCACCTCGTCGCCCAGCGAGTCGTCGATCACGGTGCCGAAGATGATGTTGGCTTCGAGGTGCGCGGCATCTTGCACCAGCGAGGCGGCTTCGTTGATCTCGAACAAGCCAAGGTCGCTGCCGCCCGCGATGGACATCAGCACGCCCTGCGCGCCTTCCATCGAAGCCTCGAGCAGCGGCGAGTTGATCGCGATCTCGGCCGCCTTGAGTGCGCGGCCGTCGCCACGCGCCGAGCCGATGCCCATCAACGCGGTGCCCGCGCCGGACATGATGCCCTTGACGTCGGCGAAGTCGACGTTGATCAGGCCAGGCGTGGTGATCAGGTCGGTGATGCCCTGCACGCCGTTGAGCAGCACCTCGTCGGCGCTGCGGAACGCGTCCATCAGCGACACCGCGGCGTCGCCCATCTGCAGCAGCCGGTCGTTGGGGATCACGATCAACGTGTCGCAGCTCTCCCGCAGCGCGCCGATCCCCGCCTCGGCCTGGTTGCTGCGGCGCTTGCCCTCGAACGAGAACGGCCTGGTCACCACGCCGACCGTCAGCGCACCGAGCTTCCTGGCGATGGTGGCGACGACGGGCGCGCCGCCCGTGCCGGTGCCGCCGCCCTCTCCGGCCGTCACGAACACCATGTCGGCGCCGCGCAGCAGCTCCTCGATGTCGTCCTTGGCGTCTTCTGCCGCCTTGCGACCGACCTCGGGGTCGGCCCCGGCGCCAAGGCCGCGGGTGGAGTCGCGTCCGACGTCGAGCTTGACGTCGGCATCGCTCATCAACAATGCCTGCGCGTCAGTGTTGATCGCGATGAACTCCACGCCCTTCAGGCCGTGCTCGATCATCCGATTGACGGCGTTGACGCCGCCGCCGCCGATGCCGACCACCTTGATGACGGCGAGGTAGTTGTGCGGGGGGGTCATCATCGCCTTCCTCCCTGGTTGCTTTTCGGTGCTCCGAAGACTCTGGCAAACCCTCAACCTCAACCAGAGGCTTAGAGTTATGTCAAGTTGTTTCGCGCAAACAGAACGGTAGGGCGAGGTCAAGGACTATCCATGCAGGCGCGCCGACGGCAACGTAAAGAATTTCTGGTGATTTCGTGGGACGGCTACTACTTGACCGTCGGCAAATCGGGGCTCGAGACGTCGTAGATGTGCCCCGGCTGGGTCAGGAGCGCCGCAAGTTTCTGTGCCTTCTCCTCGGTGCGGTCGGTCGTCCCCCAGACCACCTCCCTGCCGTCGACCAACGTCAGAGTGATCGCCGCGACCGACGGCGCCGAGACGCGGGCGACCTGGCCGGCCACCTCTGGGCGTAGAGCGGTCATGACGGCCAGCGCCGCCTTCGTCGGCGCATCGCTCGGGCCGGGATTGTCGGCCTCCAGGTACGGCAGATTGGGTGGTGGCGGTGCGGTCGCGAAATCCACGCCGTCGCGGTCGAACAGGTGCGGGCCGTCGGGATAGTCCTTCACGACGATCGGCAACCGCTCGACGACCGTAATCCGAAGTGTCGATGGGTATTCCCGCTGCACCCGAGCGCTGCCGACACGTCTTATCGTGGCCACCCGCTCGGCGACGTCGTCGGTGTTGATCTGCAGCAGCGGAGTGCCCTGCTTGACGGCGGCCGCGGCGACGACCTCGTCCTGGGTCACCGCGCCGAGACCGGTGATGACGACATTGCGTGCCGCCATGATCGGGGTGAAGTACAACAGCAGGCCCAGTCCGACGAACAATGCGACGAGGACCACTGTCCAGATCATCACCTTGAGGCCCCGAACCGCGCCCCGCCGAGAGGTTCTGGACTCCTGCGCCGACTTGCCCTCCGCGCGGCGCTTGGCCTGGCGGCGGGCCTGCTCGATGGCGGTGGCGCGGGCCTGAGCCTCGCGGCGCGCCTCGCGTTCCCGCCGGGCCCGCCGTCGCGGTCCCTCGAACTCCTCGGCGGGAGCGGTCGTCTCCGACTCCGCTTCCGTCGTGACCTCGGTGCCGTCCTCCGGCTCGGTCATCGCACGCCCGTTTCGGGCCTGTGCGGCGGCGTGGCGCGGTTGGCCCTGACCTGAAGCGCCGCAACAATTTCGGGGCCCAGCATCGTGACGTCACCCGCACCCATGGTGATGACGACGTCGCCAGGGTGTACGGCGTCGGCCACCAGATCGGCCACCGCCGAGAAGTCGGCGACGTAGTGCACCGGCTTGCCGACGTGCTCGGCCACCGTGCCTCCGCTGATGCCTGCCATCGGGTGTTCCCGCGCGGCGTACACATCGAGCACGAACACCTCGTCGGCGGTGTCAAGAGCCTGTCCGAAGTCACGCGCGAAAGCGGCTGTGCGCGAATACAAGTGCGGTTGAAACACCACCACCGACCGACCACTCCCGCTCTGCTCGGTCACCGTCCGCACCGCAGCGAGCGTGGCGCGAACCTCGGTCGGGTGGTGTGCATAGTCATCGAACACCCGCACACCGTGCGCGGTGCCGACCAACTCGAAGCGGCGACGCACGCCCTCGAACCCGGCCAGCCCGTCGAGCACCGACTCGGCAGAAGCGCCGACCTCCATCGCGGCCAGCAGCGCCCCAAGCGCATTGAGCGCCATGTGCCTGCCCGGCACG
>Ga0308175_100004217_pt1 | contig 10075 bp, 7 predicted proteins | sample PhyCR1_3_FD_203893 | JGI IMG/M metagenome (GOLD analysis project Ga0308175, IMG submission 203893) | Soil microbial communities from UC Gill Tract Community Farm, Albany, California, United States - DLSLS.C.R1 | ecosystem: Environmental > Terrestrial > Soil > Agricultural land | place: USA...
GCAGCCGGCGGCGCCGGCGTAGACCCCGTCCACGCCGGTCGCGTACGGCATGCGGTCGGCGAAGGCGATCGAGTTGTCGACGTGCATGATGTTGGCGCTGGTGATGCCGAAGTGCTCGCGGATGCCCGGCGGCGCCAGCGCGTGCACGTCGACGAGCAGCTCCCAGGTGCCCGGCGCGTACGCCTCGACCAGGTCGAGCAACCGGTCGACGTATCGGTCCTTCTCGGCGGCCCAGGACGAGCCCGCGACCTCGTGCGGCACACCCTGCACGAACAGCGCCGAGGAGTGGTTGCCGGCGTCGTCGGCCAGCGACGGGTCCAGCGTCGAGTGCAGATACCACTCCAGCGGCGGCGCGTCCGGCAGCCGGCCGGCCGCGGCGTCGTCGAAGGCCAGCCGCAGCGCGGCCAGCACCGAGCCGTCCACCGCCGGCGGCAGCAGGTGCACGGTCGTGCCGTGCTGGCCGCGGCCCGGGTCGGGCAGCGCGGCGAACCGGGGCAGCCCGGCCAGCGCAAGGTTGACCTTCATCGTCTGCCCCGGCGAGCGCTCGGCGTACCCGTCGATGCGGGCCCGCAGCGCCGCCGGGGTGGCCGCGCCGAGCAGCCCGGGCAGCCGGTAGACGTCGGTGGCGACCAGCACCACCCGCGCCGGCACGACCCCGTCCGCGGTGGTCACCCCGGTCGCGGCGGCACCGGTGGTGTCGATGCCCGTCACCTCCCGGCCGGTACGGATCTCGGCGCCGGCCTTCACCGCCAGCTCGGCCAGCCGGGCGGTCACGGTGCCCATCCCGCCGCGGACCACCATCCAGGTCCCGCCGGCCCCGGGCAGCCGGCACATGTTGTGCACCAGCAGGTTGTGGCCCGAACCCGGCGACCAGGGCGATCCGGTCAGGCCGGGCATCCCGTCGGTCACCGCGTACATCGCCAGCACGGTCTCGGAGGCGAATCCGAACCGGTCGAGGTAGTCCATCGCCGAGCCGCGGACCATGGCCAGGAACGTGTCCCGCAGCTCCGGTCGGACGTACCGGTCGGCGGTCCCAGCCAGCGGCAGTGGCGGCGCCAGCCAGGCCGGGGCCAGGTCCTCCCGCAGCATGGCCAGCTCGGCCCCGAGCGCCTCGTCGGCCTTCGCGTCGGCCTCGGAGAAGAACTCGACGAACTGCCGGCGGGCCGCGTCCCGGGACCCGCCGAGCAGCAGCGACCGACCGTCCAGGGTCGGCAGGAAGTAGTGCGGGTCGCGGCGGACCAACGGCAGGTCGAGGTCGAGGGTCGCCATCAGCTCCGGCGGCATCAGCCCCAGCAGGTAGGCCCCGGTGGAGGCGGCCAGCCCGGGCGCGCGGTCGAACGGGTGCTCGGTGCGGCAGGCGCCACCGATCACGTCCGCCCGCTCCAGCACCTGCACCGAGAGCCCGGCGCGGGCCAGCATCGTCGCGGCCACCAGCCCGTTGTGCCCGGCCCCTACGACCACGACATCGGTCATCGGTCAGCCACCCGGCGGACGAACTTGAGCCCGGACCACGTCGCGTCCACGGCGGCCACCTTGACGTCCACCAGCCCGACCGCCAACCCGTGCGCGCGGACGACGTTCTCCTCCAGGTCGGTCGCCACCCCGCTGCTGCGCTTCGGCCAGGCCACCCAGAGTGCGCCGGCCGTGGTCAGCCGCGGCAGCTGGGCGGCGAACCGGCGGCGCAGCGCGGCGCGGTCGGGGCAGAACGCCAGCACCACGTCGTACGGGTGCCCGCGATCCGGGCGGGACCGGACCACCGCCCCCGCCGGCGCCGCCAGGTCGAACCCGGCCGGCGCGCCGACCAGCAGCACCCGGCTGCCGTCCTTGACGCCGAGCTTGGCGGCCAGCGGCTTGCCGGAGTAGCCCACCGCTGCGGTCATGAACCGACCGTACCGTCAGGCATGGGCGCAAGCAGGAGGTAGGCGGTCGGACCGGTCTGCTTGGATGGTCAAGATGTCGGGGTTCTGTGCCCGGTAGTCGGTGCCGGGGCAGGTGAACGGGAGGGAGACACCCGTGACAGACCAGCCGGGCCGCATCGTGGTGGCCGGCCTGTCCAAGTCGTTCGGCACGGTCCGTGCCGTCGACAACCTGAGCTTCACGGTGGAACCCGGTTCGGTGACCGGCTTCCTGGGTCCCAACGGGGCCGGCAAGACGACCACGCTGCGGATGCTGCTGGGGTTGGTCACCCCGACGAGCGGCGCCGCGACGATCGGCGGGGTTCCGTACGGCCACATCTCGCACCCGATGCAGACTGTCGGCGCGGTGCTGGAGGCGTCGAGCTTCCACCCCGGCCGCACCGCCCGGAACCACCTGCGGGTCTACGCGGCGGCGTCGGGCATCCCGGACCGCCGGGCCGACGAGGTGCTGGCCCAGGTGGGCCTCAACGACGCGGCTAACCGGAAGGTGCGCACGTTCTCGCTGGGCATGCGGCAGCGGCTCGGGCTCGCTTTCGCGCTGCTCGGCAACCCGCGCGTGCTGCTGCTCGACGAGCCGGCCAACGGCCTCGACCCGGAGGGCATCCGGTGGCTGCGCGGCTTCCAGCGGGCGCTGGCCGACGAGGGCCGCACCGTGCTGGTGTCCAGCCACCTGCTGACCGAGGTGCAGCAGTCCGCCGACCGGGTGGTGATCCTCAGCCAGGGGCGGCTGGTCCGCGAGGGCTCGGTGGCCGAGCTCGAGGCGGGCGCCGGCGTCACCGTCGTGGTCCGCTCGCCGACGCTGGACAAGCTCACCGACGCGCTGGCCGCGGCCGGCGTGACCGCGACGCGCAGCGGCGAGAACGAGCTGCGGGTGCAGGGTGGCGACGCCGCCGCGGTCGGGCACACCGCGTTCGAGGCCGGCGTCGAGCTGCACGAGCTGCGCACCGAGCGGGCCGACCTCGAGCAGCTGTTCTTCCAGCTGACCGAGGGGCAGTTCCAGGCCCAGGACGGCCGGATCCCACCGGGCGGCGTGCCCGGCGCCCCGCCCGGGCAACCGGGGATGGCGCCGGCCCAGCACGTCCAGATCACGCCCGGAGGTGCTCGGTGAGCGTCGCCCTGCGCGCCGAGTCGCGCAAGCTGCTGACCACGCAGGTCTGGTTCTGGATGTTCCTCCTCCAGCTCGGCCTGACCCTGCTGGTCGCCTGCCTGGTGTCCGCGTTCAGCAAGACCACCGACACCGGAGTGCCGATCGAGTCGGTGCTCAACGGGGTGGTCGGCTTCTCGGTGCTCATCGCCTCGGTGCTCGGCGTCATCGGGATCACCGGTGAATACCGGCACCTCACCGCGACGCCGACGTTCCTGTCTGTCCCCCGCCGCGGGACCGTGATCGGCGCGAAGCTGCTGACCTACTTCGTGGCCGGGCTGCTGCTCGGCGTCGTGGCGGTCGGGGTGGCCGTCGCGGTGGCGGCGCCGTGGCTGTCCGCCCGCGGCTTCGAGGTCGATCTCGGCTCGGACAACGCGGTGCGGATCATGGTCGGCGGCATCGTGGCGTCCGGCATCTGGGGCGTCATCGGTGTCGGCGTCGGCGCGCTGCTGCGCAACCAGGTGGCGGCGGTGGTCGGCATCGTGCTCTACCGGTTCCTCATCGAGGGCATCCTGTCGGCGATCCCGAAGGTCCAGAACGCCTACCCATACCTGCCGGGCGGGGCGACGGCCTCGCTGCTGCAGGGCCAGGACACCGGCAACGGGGCGCCGTTCACCCTGCTCTCACCGTGGGTCGGCGGCCTGCTCCTGCTCGGGTACGGGCTGATCTTCGCGATCCTCGGCTCGATGCTGACCGTCCGCCGCGACGTGACCTGACCGGCCGCGACGCCGACCGGGACCGGGCGTCGCCCGCTGCGCACACCAGCGGGAGGCGCCCGGTCTCACCTCGGCCCCCCTGCGACCCTTCCGGACGGTAACCTGGCTGGGATCTACAACCCATCGCGGAAGAGGCGACCGCAGGCGTGTCGACGCAGAGTGCCCCCAGCGGCTTCGGACCCAACGACTGGCTTGTCGAGGAGATGTACGAGCGGTTCCTCGACGATCCGGACAGCGTCGACACCGCCTGGCACGAGTTCTTCGCCGATTACTCCCCGGACAAGGGCGAGTCGTCCCGCCCGACCTCCGATCAGCGGGCGGTGCTGCCGCTCGGCGGCAACGGGGCGGCTGCGCCGGTGCCGGCCGCGGACGCGGAGGCGAGCGCCACCGCCGCTCCCCCGAAGACCAGCCCCGCCCCCAACGGCGCTCCGCCCCCCACCGCCCCCGCCACCACCGCCGAGGCAGGCGGAACCGACACCAGCCGGGCCGCCCCGGCCGCAAGCCCCGCCGGAACGACCGGCCCGGCCCCGACCGGCACCGGCACCGGCACCGGCACCGGCCCGAACGCCGACGGCAGGGCGGGCGGCACCACCGCCGGCGACACGAGCGGCGCGGCAGGTGGCGGCACGGCCCGGGGCGGCACGGCCGCGGCGAGCGGCGCCACCGACGGCGGCGCGGCCGGCGCCGCGGGTGCGCGCACCGCGGCTCGGCAGAGCGAGCCGGCGCGGCCGGCTGACGGCCCGGCCGCCGGCCCGCAGTCGCAGCCACTGCGCGGCGCCGCCGCGCGCGTGGTCGCCAACATGGAGACCAGCCTGACCGTGCCGACCGCGACCAGCGTCCGCGCGGTCCCGGCCAAGCTGCTGATCGACAACCGCATCGTGATCAACAACCACCTTCGCCGGGCCCGCGGCGGCAAGGTGAGCTTCACCCACCTGATCGGCTTCGCGATGGTCCGCGCCCTGCGTGACCACCCGGAGATGAACAACTCCTTCGGCGAAATCGACGGCAAGCCGGCGCTGGTCGTCCCGGAGCACGTCAACCTCGGCCTCGCCATCGACCTGCGGGCCAAGAACGGTTCCCGCTCGCTGGTCGTGGCCAGCGTCAAGGCCGCCGACACGATGGACTTCGCCCAGTTCCTGGCGGCGTACGAGGACATCATCCGGCGGGCCCGGCAGGGCAAGCTGACCGCCGACGACTTCGCCGGCACCACCATCAGCCTGACCAACCCGGGCACGATCGGCACCGAGCACTCGGTCCCCCGCCTGATGCGAGGCCAGGGCACGATCATCGGCGTCGGCGCGATGGAATACCCGGCCGCGTTCGCCGGGATGAGCGACGAAGCGCTCGCGCAGAACGCGGTGAGCCGCACGGTCACGCTGACCTCGACGTACGACCACCGGATCATCCAGGGCGCGCAGTCCGGCGAGTTCCTCAAGCGGATGCACGAGCTGCTGCTCGGCGGCGACGACTTCTACGTCGGGATCTTCCGCTCGCTGCGCATCCCGTACGAGCCGGTCCGCTGGGTGCAGGACCAGACGTTCAGCCACGAGGGCCAGATCGACAAGGCGGCCCGCGTGATCGAGCTGATCAACGCCTACCGCACCAACGGCCACCTGATGGCCGACACCGACCCGCTCGAGTTCCGCATCCGCAGCCACCCCGACCTCGACGTCATCAAGCACGGCCTGACCCTGTGGGACCTCGACCGCACGTTCCCGGTCGGCGGGTTCGCCGGCGAGCGGACGATGACGCTGCGGGACATCCTCGGCGTGCTGCGCGACGCGTACTGCCGCCGCGTCGGCGTCGAGTACATGCACATCACCGACCCGGAGGAGCGGGTCTGGCTGCAGCGGCGGATCGAGGTCAAGCACGACCTGGTCGACCGCGAGGAGCAGAAGCACGTGCTCGGCCGGCTCAACGCGGCCGAGGCGTTCGAGACGTTCCTGCAGACGAAGTACGTCGGCCAGCGGCGGTTCTCGCTGGAGGGCGCCGAGTCGGTCATCCCGCTGCTCGACGCGGTGCTCGGCGCGGCCGCCGCGCAGGAGCTGGACGAGGTCGTCATCGGCATGCCGCACCGCGGCCGGCTCAACGTGCTGGCCAACATCGTCGGCAAGTCGTACGGGAAGATCTTCGCGGAGTTCGAGGGCAACATCGACCCGCGCTCCAGCCACGGCTCCGGCGACGTGAAATACCACCTCGGCTCCGGCGGCGTGTTCAAGAGTCGCACCGGCGCGACGGTCAAGGTCTCGCTGACCGCCAACCCGTCGCACCTCGAGGCGGTCGACCCGGTGGTCGAGGGCATCGTGCGGGCCAAGCAGGACCAGATCGACAAGGGCGAGGCCGGCTTCACCGTGCTGCCGGTGCTCATGCACGGCGACGCCGCGTTCGCCGGCCAGGGCGTGATCGCCGAGACGCTCAACCTCTCCCAGCTGCGCGGCTACCGCACCGGCGGCACCGTGCACGTGGTCGTCAACAATCAGGTCGGCTTCACGACCTCGCCGGCCGCGGCCCGCTCCAGCATCTACTCGACCGACGTGGCCCGGATGATCCAGGCCCCGATCTTCCACGTGAACGGCGACGACCCCGAGGCGTGCGTCCGGGTGGCCAAGCTGGCCGTCGAATACCGCCGGGAGTTCAAGAAGGACGTCGTCATCGACATGGTCTGCTACCGGCGGCGGGGCCACAACGAGACCGACAACCCGTCGTTCACGCAGCCGCAGATGTACGACATCATCGACAAGAAGCGCTCGGTCCGGAAGCTCTACACCGAGGCGCTGATCGGCCGCGGGGACATCACCCTGGAAGAGGCCGAGGAGGCGCTGCGCGACTTCCAGGAGCAGCTGGAGCGGGTGTTCGCCGAGACCAGGGACGCGACCGGGCAGTCGAGGCGGGCCCCGGACATGACCCCACCGGCGATGAAGCAGGTCGACACGGCGATCACGGTCGAGACGATGAAACGGATCGGCGATGCGTTCGTCTCGCTGCCGGACGGCTTCCAGGTGCATCCGCGGCTCAAGCCGCAGCTCGACCGCCGCGGCGGGATGGCGACCGAGGGCCACATCGACTGGGCGTTCGGTGAGCTGCTCGCGTTCGGCTCCACCGTGCTCGACGGGGTGCCGGTGCGGCTGGCCGGCCAGGACAGCCGGCGCGGCACGTTCTCCCAGCGGCACTCGGTGCTCATCGACCGCAACACCGGCGAGGAGCACACCCCGCTGAAATACCTGGACGAGGACCAGGCGCCGTTCTGGGTGTACGACTCGCTGCTGAGCGAGTTCGCCGCGGTCGGCTTCGAGTACGGCTACTCCGTCGGCAACCCGGACGCGCTGGTGTGCTGGGAGGCGCAGTTCGGCGACTTCGTCGACGGCGCGCAGACGATCACCGACGAGTTCATCTCCTCCGGCGAGGCCAAGTGGGGTCAGCGCTCCCGGGTCACGCTGCTGCTGCCGCACGGGTACGAGGGCCAGGGGCCGGACCACTCCTCCGCGCGGGTCGAGCGGTTCCTGCAGCTGTGCGCCGAGGACAACATGACCGTGGCGAACTGCACGACCCCGGGGAACTACTTCCACCTGCTGCGCCGGCAGGCGCTGGCCGGCATCCGGCCGCTGGTGGTGTTCACCCCGAAGTCGCTGCTGCGGCTGCGGGCGGCGGCCTCGACCGTGGAGGAGTTCACCGGCGGCACGTTCCAGCCGGTGCTCGCGGACCCGGGGGCGCCGGCGGCGTCCGAGGTGACCAAGGTGCTGATCTGCTCCGGCCGGGTCTTCTTCGACCTCGCCGCCTACCGGCAGCAGAACGAGATCCGGGACACCGTGATCCTGCGGCTGGAGCAGCTGCACCCGTTCCCGGCCGAGGCGCTGGCCGGGGCGCTCTCGGCGCACCCGTCGGCCGAGGTGCGGTGGGTGCAGGAGGAGCCGGAGAACATGGGCGCCTGGACGTACGTGGCGTTCCGGCTGCCGGCGCTGCTCGGCGGGCGGCCGCAGCTGACCGTGCGGGCCCGCCCTGCCTCCGCCTCGCCGGCCACCGGCTCCGGCCGGGCGCACGAGGAGCAGCAGCGCGCGGTCGTCGCGGCGGCGTTCGCGGACTGACGGGACCGACATGTACGCGACCGATCGCGGCATCGAGGAGCTGGCCGACCGGCGGGGCGAGCAGGAGGTCACGCTCGCCTGGCTGGCCGACCGGCTGCAGGCGTTCGTCGACCTCAACCCCGAGTTCGAGACCCCCGTCGAACGCCTCGCCACCTGGCTCGCCCGCACCGACGACGCCGACCTGGACTAGGGCGGTCGTCGGGGCGGCTGGCACGCGGGGCGTTAATAGGCCCAGCGGTACTGCTGCGGCGGCGCCGGCGGTGGTCGCAGCTGGTTGCGGAACGCCAGCACCACGCCCACCCCGAGCACGAACCCGACCACGTGCACCAGGTAGGCCACCGACCCGCCGCCGGACATGCCCACCCCGTACGCGTAGACCGCCTGCAGCAGAAAGTAGAAGCCGAGCACGACCCAGGCCGGCAGCCGCAGCGGGAAGAAGAACAGGAAGCTGACCAGCCCGATGACCTTGGCCCGCGGGAACAGCACCAGGTATGCCCCGAGCACCCCGGAGATCGCCCCGGACGCCCCGACCAGCGGCTCGGTGGCGTTCGGCGTGGCCAACGCGTACGCGTACGTGGCCACCGCCCCGACCAGCAGGTAGAAGAGCAGGTACTTCAGCCGCCCGAACCGGTCCTCGACGTTGTTGCCGAAGACCCAGAGGAACAGCATGTTGCCGAGCAGGTGGGCCCAGCCGCCGTGCACGAAGATCGACGTGATCGACGACAGCCACGGCCGCTTGTCGTAGTCCGGCGGCACCTGGAAGCACTGACCCTCCCCGGCCGCGGGCCCGTACGTGTAGGGCAGCGGCCGGTTGTGGGTGAGCTCGACCGGCACCGCGCCCCATTCCAGGAAGTACGCCTGCTGGCGGCACTGCTCAGCGGTCGACGGGGTGCCGAGGATCGGCCCGCGGGCCACCGGCGAGAGCAGGAACGCCAGCACGGTCACCGCGATCAGCGCCCAGGTCACGTACGGCCGGCGCCGGGTCGGATTGCTGTCGTAGATCGGGATGACCACCCACAGAGCCTACGAGAGCGTGGTTATCCCGTCCTCGGGCTCGAGCCGGCCGCACCGGATGCGCCCGACAGCTCGTACGCGCCCTGCACGAGTGCGCGCTGGTCGGGCGGCCAGCTCCGGGACTCCTCGAGCAGCGCCGGCCAGTCGACCGAGTGGTGGGCCCCGTCGACGAACGGCGCCGTGCGCTCGCGCACCATCGGGGCGCCGAGCAGCACGACGGTCACCGCCCACGGCCGGTCGCGGGACAGCGGGGCGGGCAGGTCGTCCCAGGACCCGGCCCGCTCCGGTCCGGCCGGGTCGGATCGGCGGGACGGGCGAGCGGGCCGGCCCTCCGGACCGGCGTCGGGCACGACCGGCATGGCGCGGGCGGCGGCGCGGCGCTCGGCCTGTGTGCGGTCGCGGCGCCGGCCGACCCGGATCAGGGCGTACCAGAGCGCGGCGATGACGGCGCAGTAGAGCACGACGGCTCCCACGACCGTGCAGATCGCGCGCAGCGCTCCGAGCACGTCGAGCCTCCCCGGGACGACGGTCCAGCCGGCCGACCTGTCCGGCAGCTGGCGTTAGTCACTCTATGCTCATGTTCGTAACGCAACAGCCACCGGATTTAGGTACTGCTCCCGCGGAACTAGCGCAACGATGCTCCGTCCGTGTTAAGGACCGGGCCGCTCCGGTCCGCTGCTAGGTTGCCCGGGTGAAGGTGCGCGAGCTCGGCATCCCGGACGCCTACGAGATCAGCACGGACGTCTTCCCGGACGACCGCGGCCTGTTCGTCAACCCGTTCCGGGCGCAGGCGGTGGCCGAGGCGATCGGCCGCCCGCTGCACGTGCGCCAGACCAACCACAGCGCCTCGAAGCGCGGCGTCGTGCGCGGCGTGCACTTCTCGATGCTGCCACCCAGCCAGGCCAAGTACGTCTACGTCCCCCGCGGCGCCGCTCTCGACATCGTGGTGGACATCCGGATCGGCTCACCGACGTACGGGCAGCATGACGTGGTGCGGCTCGACGACCGCGACTTCCGGGCGATCTACCTCGCCGAGGGCCTCGGCCACTGCGCGGTCGCGCTCGAGGACGACACGGTGCTGTCCTACCTGTGCTCGACCGAGTACGACCCGGACCGGGAGAAGGGCGTGAGCCCGACCGACCCGGCGCTCGCCCTGCCGATGCCGGCCGACGCCCTGCTGTCCGCCCGGGACACCGGCGCGCC
>Ga0308175_100004218_pt1 | contig 10075 bp, 9 predicted proteins | sample PhyCR1_3_FD_203893 | JGI IMG/M metagenome (GOLD analysis project Ga0308175, IMG submission 203893) | Soil microbial communities from UC Gill Tract Community Farm, Albany, California, United States - DLSLS.C.R1 | ecosystem: Environmental > Terrestrial > Soil > Agricultural land | place: USA...
CATCGCCGTGGCCGGACTGCTGATGACGCTCACCGGAATGCGCGGACGCCGGAGCCTGCCGTCGGTCGTCGTCGCCCGGTCCACCGTGGAGGAGGCGCGAGCGGAACGCGTGCCGGTCCGCGACTAGAGGGAACGCCCCAAGGCGTGCGCCCGGCGGGAGTCGTCTCCCGCCGGGCGCACGCCAATGCGGACCGGGGGCTGGGATCTCAGCCCCCGAAGTTCGTGCCGCCGAGGAACCGCCGTCACCACGCGCCCAGGCCGGCCGGGCCCGCAAGCCCGCCGACCCACCGACCCGCCGCTGAACGTCAGGAACGGGCCATCCGGCCGACACTTTTGGCGAACCGCCGCCACGCGCCCGGGCCGGGCGGGCGGAGTCGCAAAAGCCACCGGTGCGGCTGCGAACGTCAAGGACCGGCCGTCAGGCCCACGCTTCCGGCGAGTCGCGTCACCGCGTGGCGGAAGAAGGCTTCGCGGTCCTCGACCACTCGGTTGAACTGCCCGAACACTTCAAAGCCGACCAGCCCGAACAGTTCGGCCCAGGCCGCCACCAGGGCCGCCGCCGCCTCGGGGGGCAGGTCGGGTGCGAGGTCGGCCGCCAGCCGCTCGGCCTCGGGGCGCAGTTCGGCGGTCAGGGGCAACTCGGCGAGGCCGCCGGTGTGGAGCGCGTCGCGGACGATGCCGATGAGGAGCAGACCGACGCGCGCGGCGGCCGGAACGGTGGTCTGCGGGGCGGAGTAGCCGGGCACCGGCGAGCCGTAGATCAGCGCGTACTCGTGCGGATGGGCGAGGGCCCACGCGCGCACCGCCTCGCAGACCGCCGTCCAGCGCCGTACGGGGGCCGCGCCGGGCGCCGCCGCGTGCGCGGCCTCGGCCGCCTCGCCGAGGGAGTCGTAGGCGTCGATGATCAGCGCGGTCAGCAGGTCGTCCCGGCTGGGGAAGTACCGGTACAGCGCGGAGGAGACCATCCCCAGTTCGCGAGCCACGGCCCGCAGTGAGAGCTTGGCCGCGCCGTCGTCCGCGAGCTGTCTGCGCGCCGCGTCCTTGATGGCCGCGGTCACTTCGATCCTGGCTCGCGCGCGGGCGCCCTGTGCGGTGCTCATGGCAGCAGTGTGCCACGACGTCGGAGCAGTGCACACAAACGAGAGCATCGAACAAAAAAGAGAGCACCGCTCTTGCCCTGGAGTACCCGCCTGCTCCACACTGGAGTCAACCGAGAGCACTGCTCTCCCGAACCGTGGGGGTCACCATGTCGTCGTCTTCTTCGCCGTACTACCTCAAGGGCAGCCCGCTGAACGTACGGCTCAACGGGATCATCGGCTGGCTCGCGCGGCACGGGCTCAGCCTCGCCGGGAGCGCCGAGATGTCCGTGCGCGGCCGCAAGAGCGGGCAGATGCAGCGCATCCCGGTCAACCCGCACCACTACGACGGCGCGCGGTACCTCGTCTCGGCGCGCGGCCACTCCCAGTGGGTGCGCAACATGCGGGTCGCCGGCGGTGGTGAGCTGCGGGTGGGGCGCAAGGTGCGCGCGTTCACGGCGGCGGAGCTCCCCGACGCCGAGAAGCTCCCGATCCTGCGGACCTACCTGGAGAAGTGGGGCTGGGAGGTCAACCAGTACTTCCAGGGCGTGACGGCCAGGTCCACCGACGAGGAGATCCTCGCGGCGGCCGGCGACCACCCCGTCTTCCGGATCACCGTCACGGAGTGACGGTGTCCTCCGCGGCCCCGGCCCCGGCCTCGGCCGCAGCCGCACCCCGGCCCCGGTCGAACGCGGTCAGGGCGCGCTGGGCGAGCGGGTGGGAGCGGACCAGCTCGCCCAGGGACGTCGAGCCCTGCGTGATCTCCTTGAACGACTTCCACGCGGGACGGAAGCCGGTGAGGACCGCGTGGAAGACGCCGGGACGGCGCTCGAACGCGGCCAGCATCCGCTTGCCGACGCTCATCTCGACGCCGAGCCCCGCCTTGATCGCGAACGCGTAGTTCAGCGCCTGGCGCCGGGTGTCCACGGCGTCGTGCGCCTCGGAGATCCGGACCGCCCACTCCCCGGCCAGCCGACCCGAGCGCAGCGCGAAGGAGATGCCCTCCCGGGTCCACGGCTCCAGCAGCCCCGCCGCGTCACCGCAGACCAGCACCCGGCCGCGGGAGAGCGGCGAGTCGTCGGCGCGGCAGCGCGTCAGGTGCCCGGATGAGATGCTCGGCTCGAAGCCGGCCAGCCCGAGCCGGGCGATGAAGTCCTCCAGGTACCGCTTGGTGGCGGCGCCCTCGCCGCGCGCCGAGATCACACCGACCGTCAACGTGTCGCCCTTGGGGAAGACCCAGCCGTAACTGCCCGGCATGGGGCCCCAGTCGATGAGCACGCGCCCCTTCCAGTCCTCGGCGACCGTCTCCGGGACCGGGATCTCCGCCTCCAGGCCGAGGTCGACCTGGTCCAGCTTCACGCCGACGTGCGCCCCTATGCGGCTGGCGCTGCCGTCGGCGCCTACGACCGCGCGGGCCAGCACGGTCTCCCCGCCCTGCAGCACCACGGCGACGGTGCGCCGGTCGGGCACCGTCGAGCCGTGCTGCTCGACCCGCTGGACAGCGATGCCGGTGCGCAGTTCGGCGCCCGCCTTCTGGGCGTGCTCGACCAGTTGCTGGTCGAACTCGGGCCGGTTGATCAGCCCGAACAGCATCTGCCGGGAGCGGCGGGTGCGGGTGAAGCGGCCGTTGTGGGAGAAGGTCACCGCGTGCACGCGGTCCCGGAAGGGCAGCTCGAAGCCGGGCGGCAGCGCGTCACGGGACGGGCCGATGATGCCGCCGCCGCATGTCTTGTAGCGCGGCAGCTCGGCTTTCTCCAGCAACAGCACGCGCCGCCCCGCGACCGCTGCCGCGTAGGCCGCCGAGGCCCCCGCGGGTCCCGCGCCCACCACGACGACGTCCCACACCCGCTGCACGTCGTCCGCCGAAGAGTTCTCGCCGCTCACGATGGTCTACTGCTCCGATCAAGCCGCTGCCGCACCTGTCCCCCGCATCCTACGGCGACGATCACGGCGGACCGCTGTGGGAGGATCGGTGTACTCACCCGGTACAACGTCGCACCCACGAGGAGCGTGCCCATGTCGTCGAATCCGGTCGCCGAGACCGTCGCCTCGCTGCTGCCCAGGGCCAAGGCGGAGCTGGCCGAACTGGTCGCCTTCAAGTCGGTGGCCGACTTCGCGCAGTTCCCGAGGAGCGAGAGCGAGGGCGCCGCGAACTGGGTCGCGGACGCGCTGCGCGCCGAGGGATTCGTGGACGTGGCCCTGCTGGACACCCCGGACGGCACCCAGTCGGTGTACGGCTTCCTGCCGGGCCCGGAGGGCGCAAAAACGGTTCTTCTCTACGCCCACTACGACGTCCAGCCGCCGCTGGACGAGGCCGGCTGGACCACCCCGCCGTTCGAGCTGACCGAGCGGAACGGCCGCTGGTACGGCCGTGGCAGCGCCGACTGCAAGGGCGGCGTGGTCATGCACCTGCTCGCGCTGCGCGCGCTCAGGGCCAACGGCGGCGTCCCGGTGAACGTCAAGGTGATCGTCGAGGGCTCGGAGGAGCAGGGCACGGGAGGCCTGGAGCGGTACGCCGAGCAGCACCCCGAGCTGCTGCGCGCGGACACGATCGTGATCGGCGACGCCGGCAACTTCCGGGTCGGCCTCCCCACGGTCACCACCACCCTGCGCGGCATGACCCTGGTCCGGGTCCAGGTCGACACCCTCGCCGGCAACCTGCACTCGGGCCAGTTCGGCGGCGCCGCCCCGGACGCGCTCGGCGCGCTGATCCGGGTCCTGGACTCGCTGCGCGCCGAGGACGGCTCGACCACGGTCGACGGGCTCGACGCCACCGCGCGGTGGGACGGCCTCGAGTACACCGAGGAGCAGTTCCGCAAGGACGCCAGGGTGCTGGACGGCGTGGGGCTGATCGGTGACGGCTCGGTCGCGGACCGCATCTGGGCCCGCCCGGCGGTCACCGTCCTCGGCATCGACTGCCCGCCGGTCGTGGGCGCCACCCCGTCGGTGCAGGCCGGCGCCCGGGCGCTGATCAGCCTGCGGGTGCCGCCGGGCGTGGACGCGGCCGAGGCGACCAAGCTGCTGCAGGCGCACATCGAGGCGCGTACCCCCTGGGGCGCCCGGGTCACCACCGAGCAGATCGGCCAGGGCCAGGCCTTCCGCGCCGACACCTCCAGCCCGGCCTACCAGGCGATGGCCGACGCGATGGCGGTCGCCTACCCGGGCGAGGCGATGAGCTACGCCGGCCAGGGCGGCTCCATCCCGCTGTGCAACACCCTCGCCGGCCTCTACCCGCAGGCGGAGATCCTGCTGATCGGCCTGAGCGAGCCCGAGGCGCAGATCCACGCGGTCAACGAGAGCGTGTCCCCTGAGGAGCTGGAGCGGCTGTCGGTCGCCGAGGCGCTGTTCCTGACCAACTACGCGGCGGGCTGAACGCTTCTGCCCGGAGCAGAGCGCCCTCGCCACCGGGCGGGGGCGCCGCCTACGGTCGGCGGGTGGACATGCTCGAACTGCTCCCCCGCCTGCACCTGCTGCGCTTCCCGGTCGGCCAGGCCTACATCTGGCGCGACGGCGACGAGCTGTCGCTGATCGACGCGGGGGCGATCGGCTCGGGCCGCGCGATCGCCGAGGCGATCACGGCACTGGGCCGCTCCCCCGGGGACGTACGGCGGATCGTGCTGACCCATTTCCACGAGGACCACGCCGGCGGGGCGGGCGAGTTCGCCGCGCTGAGCGGCGCCGAGGTGCTCGCGCACCATCTGGACGCACCGTTCGTGCGGGGTGAACGCCCGGGTCCGCCCCCGCGGTTCGAGGACTGGGAGCTGCCGGTCCACGCGGAGGTGTCACGGCACCTGCCCGAAGGCGAGCCGGAACGACCCCGGCACGTCACGCCGCTGTCCGACGGCGCGGTGCTCGGCTTCGGCGGCGGCGCGCGGGTGCTCCATGTCCCCGGGCACACGGACGGCAGCATCGCCCTGTTCGTTCCCGACGAGGGTGTGCTGTTCACCGGCGACGCGGTGGCCGCCTCGCCGGTCGACGGATCGGTCATGCCGGGCGTGTTCAACCTCGACCGCGCTCAACTCATCGAATCCCTCCACAGGCTGGCCGCGCTCGACGCGGAACTGGCCTGCTTCGGGCACGGCGAACCGGTGCTGGACGGTGCGTCGGCCGCCCTGAGGAGAGCGGCCGACGGCGAACCGCCCACCGGCTGACGGCAAGGACGGCAGGGCGGCGTGGAGCCGTCAGGCCGCCCGGCCAACGACCGGTACGCCGGCCTCCAGATACAGGGCGGCCCCCCGCTCCCGGGCCCGGAGCGCCCAGCGCAGCCGCTCGTAGCGCACCGGCGGCAGCATTCCTGCGGCCTCCTGCTCGGTCGCGAAGCGCCAGCCGCGCAGCTCCGGCCCCGGCAGCAGCACCCGGGCCGCCTCGGCGGGATCCAGCGTGCCCCCGTCGAAGAGCAGGCGCAGTCCGCCGTAGCCGGGCGGCACCGGCCGCTCCCAGTCCACGACCAGCAGCCGCGGCACCTCCCGCAGCCGTATGCCGGTCTCCTCGGCCACCTCGCGCATCCCGGCCCGGGCGGGGGCCTCGCCGCGCTCGACCACACCGCCGGGGAACTCCCAGCCGGGCTTGTAGGTGGGGTCGACGAGCAGCACCCGGTCCTGCTCGTCGAAGAGCAGCACACCGGCGGCGAGGGTCTCGGCGGTGGGCTCGGGGGTCTGCACGATGTCGACGGGTCGTACGGCACCGCTGCCCACGGCGTCGGCGATGCGGACGGCGGTCTCGTACGGGGTGAGGCCGCTGGAGTCCACGAGGTGGGCGTCGGCGGTGAGCCAGGAGGCGAGGGCGGCACGGTAGGGCTCGAGGTGGTCGTACGCCCACTGCCGCTGCCGTATCTCGCCGTCGGGCAGGTCCGGCGGGAACTCGCGCCCGGCGATGCGCGCCCGCAGGATCGTTTCGGCCGGGGTGAGCAGCAGATGCCGTACGGGGATCCGGCGGGCGGCGAGACCGCCGAAGATCTCGTCGCGGTACTCCTGGCGCAGCAGGGTCATGGGAACGACGAGCGTGCCGCCCAGCTCGGCGAGCATCGCGGCCGCCGTGTCGATCACGAGTCGGCGCCAGATCGGCAGATCCTGGAAGTCGCCGACCTCGGCGAGGTGCTTGGGCGGCAGCAGGTGCGGGAGTGCCGCGCCGATGACCTCGGGGTCGAAGAGCGTGCTGTTCGGGATCAGTTCGATCAGTTCCCGTGCGGTCGTGGTCTTCCCCGCACCGAACGCGCCGTTGATCCAGACGACGGTCACGGACTCCCCCTCTTCTGTTGGCCCCCTGTGGCTTGCCCGCTCCACCCTGCCACGGAAACCACGTCCAGTTGAGGGCGCGCATACGCCAGTGCCGGTGCCTCCCGCGAGGGTGACACCGGCACTTTCACCCGTGGCCCGGGGCTACTTCTTGCCCCGGGCGTTCTCCGCCACGGCGAGGGTGGCCTGGCTGACCAGGTGGTCGACATCGCCGAGCGTGTTGGAGAGTTTGAGGTCCCGGGCGGGCCCCTGGTCCACGGCGTGGGACGGGGTGACGGCGGCCACGACGAATCCGGTGGCGAGGGAGGCGATGGCGAGCATGCTGCGCTTCTTCATGCCCTGATCAACTGCCGAACCCTCCGGAGGGTCACGCGGATGACGCGGATTCGCCCCCGCCGGGCCCGCGGCGGTCCGGCACCGGGCCGTGAACGCCGCCGGCCGTGCGCTCAGACCCCCGCCGCCGTCGCGTCCGGACGGCGGGACAGCGCGGCCGCGGCGGCGCCGACCAGGCCCGCGTCCGTGCCCATCTGCGCCGGGGTGACCGTCAGCCGCTGGACGAAGGAGAGGGTCGCGTAGTCGGTGAGCGCCTTGCGCAGGGGCGTGAAGAGGATGTCGCCGGCCTTGCCGACGCCCCCGCCGATCACGGCGATGTCGATCTCCACCAGGGTCGCGGTGGCCGCGATCCCGGCGGCCAGGGCCTGCGCGGCCCGCTCGAAGGAGCCCGCGGCCACCGGATCGCCGGCCCGGGCGGCGGCGGCCACCGCCGCGGCGGAGGTGTCCCCGTCGGGGCCCGGCCGCCAGCCCCGCTCCAGGGCCCGGCGGGCGATGTTGGGGCCGCTGGCGATGCGCTCGACACAGCCGCGAGCGCCGCACGGGCACGGGTCGCCGTCGAGGTCGACGCTGATGTGCCCGATGTGCCCGGCGTTGCCGGTCGGACCGGGATGCAGCTGCCCGCCCAGCACAAGACCGCCGCCGACGCCCGTCGAGACCACCATGCACAGCGCGTTGTCATGGCCGCGGGCGGCCCCCTGCCAGTGCTCCGCAGCGGTGATGGCCACCCCGTCGCCGATCAGCTCCACCGGCAGCCCGCCGGTGGCCGCGCGTACCCGCTCGACCAGCGGGAAGTCACGCCAGCCCGGCACGTTCACCGGGCTCACCGTGCCCGCCGAGGCGTCCACCGGGCCCGCGCTGCCGATGCCGACCGAGCCGGCCCGTCCCCACAGCGGGGAGCCGGCGAGATCGCCGAGCACTCCCTCGACGGCCCGCATGACCGTTTCTCCGTCCTGCTGGGCGGGGGTCGCGCGCTGGGCACGGGCCTGGATCCGTCCGTGACCGTCCACCAGCGCGCCGGCGATTTTGGTGCCGCCGATGTCGAGGGCCGCCACGAGGTCGGTGTACATCAGAGTCAGATCTCCCCGTTGATGCTCGAAAACCAAACAGACGCGGGCCGGCCAGGCGGTGGGGGCGCGGGCCGGAGACAGCGAGGGACAGTCTGTCCGCATCTGACAACGTTGTCCAGGCTCTATGCTCGACGCCACATCCTCATACAAACCATCGAACGCCGCAGCCGCCCTTCCCAGAATTCCACGGACACAGGACAGGACACCGCATCGTGCCCGAGACCACCCGCCGCGCAGACCGCCTCACCGGGAACCGTTACGGCAACCGCCCGACGATGAAGGACGTGGCGGCCCGGGCCGGGGTGGGCCTGAAGACGGTGTCCCGGGTGGTCAACGGTGAGCCCGGCGTCACCCCGGACACCGAGCGCCGGGTGCAGGAGGCGATCGAGGCGCTCGGCTTCCGCCGCAACGACAGCGCGCGGGTGCTGCGCAAGGGCCGGACCGCCAGCATCGGCCTGATCCTGGAGGATCTCGCGGACCCCTTCTACGGCCCCCTCAGCCGCGCGGTCGAGGAGGTGGCCCGCGCCCACGGCGCCCTGCTGATCAACGGCTCCAGCGCGGAGGACCCGGAGCGTGAGCAGGAGCTGGCGCTGGCGCTGTGCGCGCGGCGGGTGGACGGCCTGGTGGTCATCCCGGCCGGCGACGACCACCGCTATCTGGAGCCGGAGCTGCGGGCGGGCGTGGCCACCGTGTTCGTGGACCGGCCCGCCGGGAAGATCGACGCCGACGTCGTCCTGTCCGACAACCACGGGGGCGCCCGCGACGGCGTGGCCCACCTGATCGCGCACGGCCACCGCCGGATCGGCTTCATCGGCGACATGCCCCGCATCCACACCGCGGCGGAGCGGCTGCGTGGCTACCGGGCCGCCATGGAGGACGCCGGGATACCCGTCGAGGACGCCTGGATGTCCCTCGGCGCGACGGATCCGGAGCGGGTGCGCCGGGCGGCCGAGGAGATGCTCTCCGGCCCCTCCCCCGTCACCGCGATCTTCACCGGCAACAACCGGGTGACGGTCACCGTGATCCGGGTCCTCGCCGAGCGGCCCCGTCCGGTCGCCCTCGTCGGCTTCGACGACATCGAGCTGGCCGACCTGCTCCAGCCGGGCGTCACGGTCGTCGCCCAGGACGCGGCCGCGCTCGGCCGGACCGCCGCCGAGCGCCTCTTCCGCCAGCTGGACGGCACCCTCGTCGCGCCGGAGCGCATCGAGCTGCCGACCCGGCTGATCACCCGCGGCTCCGGCGAGCTGCCGCCCGCCGGCTGAGCCGGCGCGGGCGCCGTCACGTGGCGGAGGCCGTCAGGTCGCCGCGGCGGGGCGCCGCGAAGCCGTCCAGGTCGGCCCGGGTCAGTCCGCTCAGCCGGGCCACCTCGGCGATGCCGAGGGCCCCGCAGTCCAGGCCGCGCAGCAGATAGCCGCTGAGGGCCTTGGCGGTGGCCGGCTCGTCCATGACGTCGCCGCCGGTCCGGTTGGCGTAGCGGGCGAGGCGGGCCGCGGCCTGCTCGAAGCCTTCGCGGTAGAAGGCGAAGACGGCGGCGTACCGGGTCGGGATGTGGCCGGGATGCATGTCCCAGCCCTGGTAGTAGGCGCGGGCCAGGGCGCGGCGGGTGAGGCCGTAGTGCAGGCGCCAGGCGCTGTGGACCTTCTCGGCCGTGCCGACCGGGAGGACGTTGGTCGAGCCGTCCGAGACACGTACGCCGGTGCCCGCGGCCGCGACCTGCATCACCGCCTTGGCGTGGTCGGCGGCTGGGTGGTCGCTCGCCTGGTGGGCGGCGGAGACGCCGAGGCAGGCGCTGTAGTCGAAGGTGCCGTAGTGCAGTCCGGTGGCGCGGCCCCCGGCGGCCTGGATCATCCGGGCGACGGTCGCGGTGCCGTCGGCGGCGAGGATGGACTGGCTGGTCTCGATCTGGATCTCGAAGCCGAGCCGGCCGGCCGCCAGTCCGTGGGCCTTCTCGAACGCCTCCAGCAGACCCGCGAACGCGCCGACCTGCTCGGCGTACGTCACCTTCGGCAGCGTCAGCACGAGCCCGTCGGGAAGTCCACCGGCCTCCATCAGTCCGGTGAGGAAGACGTCGAGGGTGCGGATGCCCCGGTCGCGCACCGCGGCCTCCATGCACTTCATGCGGATGCCCATGTACGGGGCCGCCGTGCCGTCGCGGTACGCCTCGGCGATCAGACGGGCCGCGCGCGCGGCGGTCTCGTCCTCCTCGGCGTCCGGGCGGGGGCCGTAGCCGTCCTCGAAGTCGACACGCAGGTCCTCCACCGGCTCGCGCTCCAGCTTGGCGCGGACGCGGGAGTACACCGGCTCGGCGAGGTCGTCGGACAGGCCCAGCACCGCGGCGAAGGAGGCGGCGTCGGGGGCGTGTTCG